>ENA-OROL01001203-OROL01001203.1-human-gut-metagenome-genome-assembly--contig:-NODE-1203-length-22218-cov-8.483418_pt1 | contig 22218 bp, 16 predicted proteins | sample MGYA00242128_ERZ509048 | MGnify/ENA primary metagenome ERZ509048 (study PRJEB26280, sample SAMEA2338750) | human gut metagenome | biome: human gut; feature: human-associated habitat; material: faeces...
GCTGGAATGATTACAAGATTTATAAAGACAAAGGCTGGTCGGCCAAAAATCTTGACCGCCCGGAATTTCAAAAAATGAACAACGATGTTGAAGCAGGGCAGATTCACGCCGTCGTCTGCTACAAGATTGACCGTATCAGCCGAAGTATTCGTGACCTTGTAAATCTTATCGAAGATTACAATGAACTCGGCGTACACTTTGTATCTTTTGCCGACAACATCAATACTGCTGCCCCCGGCGGTCTTATGATGGCGACTTTGTTTGGCTCTTTGGCACAAATGGAACGTGAAGCCATTATTACAAGAGTCACTGACAACTACTATTACCGCTGTGAACGTGGATATTGGGGCGGCGGTCCTGCTCCGTACGGTTTCAATCTGAAAAAGATTACTGAAAACGGCCAAAAGCATACTGTTCTTGAAATCAACAAACAGGAAGCGGCCGTTGTTAAACAATTTTTCAAATGGTATCTCGAACCTGATGGAACTATATATGAAATACTGAAAAAAGCTGACAAAGCAGGTATCAAGACACGAAAAGGCGGTGCTTGGACGTCCAGAGTTGTTTCCGAACTTTTATCTAAACCTATGTATGCACCTAACTCTATGGATATTTACAATTTTTATGCAGCCCAGGGAGTGCGTGTGCGTGTCACTCCTGAAGAGTGTGACGGCAAGCTTTCTCTTAATGTCTTTGGAAAGCGTGACCGTAACAGCAAGCATCCGAAGCGTTCACGTCCGGTAAATGAAATGACTCTTGCAATATGTAAAAATCCTCCGATTATCGATAGCGACACTTTTCTTAAAACACAATTTAAGAAAAAGGCAAAACTGCAGGTTTCTCCTCGCAACGGTACCTCTAAAACCACAATGCTCAGCGGTCTTGTAAAATGTGCCTATTGCGGCAGGGCAATGTCCCCATGCGGAAGTTCCCGCGGTTCCAAATATTTCACATGTTCCGGAAAGCGAAATTATGCAGCCGGTACCTGCATTTCAAAAAGTATAAAAATTGAAAAGTTAGAACATATCGTTACAGATGATATTCTTCGCTATGTTACAAATCCAAAAGTTATTGATATGTTTCATGCAATGCAAAGCTCAAAACTCAGTGCTGAGCAAAATCATAAAATAAATCTTTTACAGCAAGAAGCCGCAAAGCTTGATATTGAAATAGAAAATCTTTTAGATGCCTGCTCCGCCGGTAATGCTACTGCTATTGAATATCTCAACAAACGAATCGAAAAGATAGATGCAAGAAAACATGAATTACTGAACCAAATAAACGATATAAAAAAAGATACCGAGAATGTTATAAGTCTCTTTGCCGGTATTGAAATTGAAAATGTACCTAATATCTTGGCAAATGGTTCTATAGAAGAGAAAATGTCTGCCAGTTTTTTGTACAGGAAATTATGTTCACAAATACTGAAGATGTAAAGGTTTATTATAAAATGTAAACCGTATCTGCATTTAAACCATCTTTACATTCAAATTATATTGACATTTTAATTTATTATTGTATATTAGATTAACAAAAAGCCTTATTTTATAGGCTTTTTGTTGTACTTCATACTGCGTCAGGTGTTGACAGTCTTGACTGGAAAAATTACGGTGTTGATTCCATACTTACCACTGTCTTAAACCACAAGCATCTCGGTAACGGTTCTATTATACTCTGCCACAATGGTGCAAAATATACCGCAAAAGCACTTCCACAGCTTATTGACGGTCTAAAGGAAAAAGGCTTTGATTTTGTAAAAATGTCTGAACTTATATATTCTAAAGATTATGAAATGGATACTGAAGGTCGACAGCATAAAATAAATGCATCAGACAAAGAACCAGATAACAGCAACTCCACAACCGCTTAACATCCCACTCCCTTAACATTAATTAAGCCAAGTCAAAAAATTTGCTGTTATGCTGCTATAATTTACTGCAATTTTAACAATCTATCATAATCAGAAAAAAAGCGGTCAAATGCTTTTTAATTCAAAAACATTTAACCGCTTTAATAAGACTTCCAAGCTCATCCTCTGATTTATATTCTATATTCACAACGAAAATAAATTGACTAAGCATTTCTTAAATGATACAATCAATCCGATATGTCTTATTAAGAAAATAGGTAATTGCGAAACTCGCTAAGCTTGTTTGCAATCTTAACTGAAAATAGGGATGAATTTGTGAAAAGCACAAATTCTAAGCTGAAAAGTTGACAACTACAAGATTTAGGCGCACTTTAATAAGCTTATGGCTTTTATAAAGTTGGTAAGTACTAAGCTATGAAAGATTTTAAACTTCTTATATGCTGTCGCTGGTTTATTTTATCAGCAACCACTACAGTTAATAACTGTGAAATACCTGACAGTAGTAAATCAGCATGTAATGTTTTTTCGTTGGTAGTTTTACGATTGGCAACGCAGAAACTATCCTTGAAATGGTTGATTGATTTTTCAACATTAACTCTGATTTTGTATGTTTCGTCCCATTCCTTAGAACCTCGTTCTACACCAGGATAGGCTCGGAGATTTTTTTCAGGGTAAACATAGATCATTCTGCCGCATGAAGAAGTTGTACATGGATTATCACAGTGACAGACACGACGACTTGACTTGTTTTGTCGGTTGTATTCCCATTTCATTTTGGGACATACGAATTTCATGGTAGGCAGTTTGCTTCTTAGGTTGGATTTGCTTCCTTCACGTTTCATTGGAAGTGAGGGATCATGAGGACAACAGGGAATACCGTCTTCATTGAAAGTGTAGTTGACGTTATCCATTGAAAGTTTAACTTTTAAAGGAATAAACGCTTTTTTGAAGTTGAAATCTTCAAAAAGAGATTTGTAAATTTCAATGGTGTCAAAAGCTGCATCGCCAAGAAATACAGTAGGATTAATGTCAGGATGTCTTGTTTTAAAGTCCTTTAATGTAGGCAGTAAAGCTTTTGAGTCAGCAAGAGATTTGTCTTCATCTGGAGATTTTGATTTCTTTTCAACAACAATATCAGGATGGGAAGCAATATAATCCTTGTTGTAGAAATCAATGGAACGGACAATACCAAGTCCATTGGTGGTAATACCAAATTTGTAAGCATAGCAGAAATGTCCATTGATGTATTGTTGTTTAACTTCATGATTAGAAGAAGCAGATGTTGGCATAGCTGCATATGCAGCTTTATATGGATCATAAGAACTGTTAAAGTTATTGGATCTTGCATAGGCTTTCAGTTGCTTAATAATGCGGTTGGCATATTTAGGATTGTTTTCAGTCACATAAGCTTCAATACCGGAAGTATCAAATAGAAGCATTGAAGCGAGGTTGCTATCAATGTTCTGGCATATTGGTTCAGTGATATCAACAAGGTTATCAAAAACTGATTGTAAGTCCGGTAAAAAATCCTGTTTAAAACGAGTGATTTTAGAGGCATCAGGAACTTTGTTAAAACCACAGAAATCTCTTAAAGGTCTGGAATAATGAAGAAAGATAAGTAAAAGAGAATCTGTTGGAATAGAAAACAGACGTTGAATAATCAAAGCCCAAAGCATAGCAGTTAAAGGATATTTACGATTTCTGCCTGTAGCTGCATAGTAATGATTGAAAAAAGAAGTCGGAATAATTTCATCAAGGTCAATGTGTTTTTCAAGCAGAGAAAGAAACTGAGGTTTGTCAGAATCATGAATATTTTTACAATCTTCAAAAATATCTGCCAAAGAGAGTTGTTTTTGTGGTATCATAGTAATGTCTCCTTTCGGGATGTGATTTAAGGTTTCTGAACAACTCCATTATACCACAAACTGTGAGGAGATTTTTATATTTAGTAACAAAAAATGTCGTATTTATGCGGCGTGTGGCGTTTCGCAAACGCCTATTATTGTTTGTTACTGGAAAGGAGTAGGAAAGATATAAATAATTAAAAATTTAAAATAACGAGGAGGATAAAAGAGTGAAAGTTTTAAACAAAATTAAACAAAAAGTATTAATAGCAGTTCTTTTAATGGCAATAGTATTAGTAGGTGGAATATCAGCAACTAAAGCATTCGCGAATGAGCAGGATGTAGCTCAGTATGGTATAGTTACTTTTAAAGCAGCAAAGTCAAAGTCAGAGGCAATGACAATTAAAAATAATTATTTTGGAAGAGCGGGTGCACAAATTAGTTCTAAAGAAGCAAGTGCATTTACATCATTTGGGTCAAATGTTGTATCGGCATATGTATCGGCAACATATAGATATAAAAAGGCAACGGGTGGCTATGGGGTTATTAAGAAAGATAATAATGCTAAAATGTCGGTAAGTATTTCATTTTCACATAAAGATGCATATTCAATAATAAGCGAACATATAGCATCTGCTGACAATAATCAGTCATCAAAGAAAAGTATTGAAATACTTTGGTAAAAATATAATTTGTCTAGGACTACTATAATATAATAGTTCTAGACTGTAGACAAGGACTGCTATATTATAGTAGTCCTTGTATGAAAGGAAAGATGATTATGAAAAAAATAATGTGTATTTGTTTTTTGGTGATAATAATATTTACAGGTTGCAAAAAAAATAATGGTTTTACGAGTTCGGAAAAAAGTATGAAAATGACAGAAGAAAATTTAGACAATAATATAGAAACTGCATTGCAGTTATACAATGGAGAAAAATATATAGCTGATTATGAGATTGAAAATAAGTTGAAAGAAGAAAAAAAACAAAAGAATCATATTGTATGGTGTGTGCCAACACTAAGTGCAGATACAGATGTTATAAGCAGTGAAAATATAAAGAAAATAAATGATTATCTTTCACATAAATATAAATGTTATATAGATATTTTATATGTAACTGATGATGCAGAGGGAAGTTATAATAAGGGCATTTTGAGCTATCTGGATAAACAATATGTGGACGTATTTTTTAGTGGTTTTACATATGATGAGAATGATTACAATGCATATGAAAACTTAATTAAAAATAATTATGCATATGATATGTCAGATGACTTAAAACAACAGAAAAATGCATCATTATATAGTGCGTTTAATGAAAATGAATGGGTAGGAATGGAAAAAGAAGGACATGTTTTTGCAATTCCAAACCAGAACTTTTTACCTCACAGATGTTATGCTGCATTTAAAAAAGATAAATTTACAAAATCAGAAATCAAAAATTTACCTGATAATATTGAAGATACATTAAGCTGTATAGAAACAAAAAATATAGGAAAAAAACAGCTGCTATGGGATATTTCTTATTATGATATATTAAATTCTGTTGGCTTATGTGAAATGGGAGGATTATTATACAGCCATACGGATGGAAATGTAAAAACGTCATTTGATGATGAAAGGTTAAAAAGTATTATAAAGTCATTGAACAATTTATATAACAAAAACGTAATAAGCGGAAATATTTCACTGGATGATGATGAGGTGGAAATACTCACCGGTATAAATCAAAAAAGTACAAATATTGCTTTTTTTGTTGACGATGCTACAGCAGAAAACTTAAAAAATGATTATTATGTTAAATCATTCAAATATTATTATAAAACGTATGATTATTCAAATACAATGATAAATGCAAAATCAGATAAACATAGTGAAAGTATGTTTGTTATAGATAAGGTTTTAAATGACAAAAATGTAGCAGTTTTGTTGGTAAACGGAGTGAAAAATAAAGAGCCGTTGCACAAAATGGATGTGCAATGGCTCTTTTGTGTATGATGCAGTTTCCCACAGCGACCCTACGGTGAAAAAGTGTTTCAGAAAAGCCCGCAGGCTTTTCTGGATTGCAAATATAAAAATAAAATTTCCGCTGAATATAGCCAGAGCGAACGCGTCGGCTATTCCAAATCGTCCAATTATCTCTATTATACTCTTTCGGTGACCAGCTGGAAACCGGCCTTGGTCAGCTCGGTGCGGATCTGCTCGATCTGGGCGGCATCGCGGGTCTCCAGCGTCAGCTTGAGGAAGCAGCTGGAAATGGGCATATTGGGGTCGGAGCCGTCATGCTGCACCGACACCACATTGCTGCCGCAGCGGGATACCACCTCGGCCACCTTTTTCAGCTGGCCGGGTTTGTCCTCCAGTGCGATGGTCAGGTTTGCCTTGCGCCCGCTCATGACAAGACCGCGGGTGATAACGCGGTTCAGGATATTCACATCAATGTTGCCGCCGGAGATGACGCAGGCCACCTTTTTGCCCTCCACCGGCAGCTTGTGGAACAGCACCGCCGCCACCGGCACAGCGCCTGCGCCCTCGGCCACCAGTTTCTGGTTCTCCATCAGGGAGAGGATGGCCGCCGCCGTCTCATCCTCGGTCACGGTAACGATATCGTCCACATACTGCTCGCACAGCTGGTAGGTCAACTCGCCTGGGGTCTTGACCTGAATGCCGTCCGCAAAGGTGGAAGCTGCTTTCAGGGTCTGGTACTTGTGCTCGTGCAGGCTGCGGTACATACTGGGGGCACCCTCGGCCTGTACGCCGTACACCTTGACCTCCGGCCGCAGGGTCTTGATGGCAAAGGCGATGCCGGAAATCAGTCCGCCGCCGCCCACCGGCACCACCACAGCGTCCACATCCGGCAGCTGGTCGAGGATCTCCAAGCCAATGGTTCCCTGCCCGGCGATGACCTGCTCGTCATCGTAGGGGTGGATAAAGGTCATGTCGTACTCCTTTTGCAGCTGCACAGCCTTATCGTGGGCTTCGTCGTAGGTGCCGGGCACAAGGCAGACCTCCGCGCCCAGATTTTTGGTGTTTTCCACCTTCATCAGGGGTGCGCCGTCCGGCATACAGACGATGCTGCGGATGCCGCGCCGGGTAGCCGCCAGCGCCACGCCCTGCGCATGGTTGCCCGCAGAGCAGGCAATGACGCCCTTGGCGCTCTCCTCCTCGGAAAGCTGGCTGATTTTATAGTAAGCGCCCCGCACCTTAAAGCTGCCGGTGGCCTGCAGGTTCTCGGTCTTGAGGTACAGCTGGCAGTCCTTGGACAGCTTGGGGGCTTCGATGAGGTCGGTCTTGCGGGCAACGTCCTTCAGCACAAAGGCGGCGTGGTAGATCTTATCCAGAGTCAGCATGACAGATACTTCCTTTATTTTTTCGTGATGTCATTCAGTATAAGTTACAAAAATTGTTTTGTCAAATGAATTTCATTCACGATAAACAGCATAAAAAAGAGAAAGGCAAGGGCAGGGCGCACCCTATTTTCGGTTTACTCTACCTGCTTTCTTAGGGTTCGGTTTTCTATTCTATAAGGATGCTTTTAGCGCTTTTCCTGCAAGCATAAATATGGTAAAATAGAAAAAACGCTATGGATATGGGTGACGGTGAAGATCAATGCTGAAGATTGCAATCGCAGAGGATGAGACCAGCGCGCAGACTGCATTAAAGGAATATCTTGACCGCTGGCAAGCAGAAAACGGCCAGCCGGTGCAGGCGGTGTTTTTTGAAAGCGGCTCTCAGCTGCTGGAAAACATTCCCCAAGGGTTGCAGCTGGCATTGCTGGACATCCAGATGCCAGGGCTTTCCGGCATGGAGACTGCCCACCGCCTGCGGGGAACGCTGCCGGAGTTGGAGATTGTGTTCATCACCAGCCTTACCGGCTATGCGCTGGAAAGCTACGAGGTCGCTGCACTGGATTATCTGGTCAAACCGGTCAGCTATCCGCGGTTTTGCCGCAGCCTTGAGCGTGCCTGCCGCCGGATCTGCCAACAGGCAGAGCACATCCTGACCATTAAAAACAACGATGGGGTATTCCGTCTGCGTGCAAAGGACCTTGTCTATGTGGAGGTGTTCAGCCACCGGCTGGTACTGCATACCACAGCGGGTGTGGTGAGCTACAGCGGCACCCTTGCCGCACTGGAAAAGGATTTAGGAAACGGATTTTTCCGTTGCCACAGCTCCTTTCTGATCAATCTGGAGCAGGTGACCCGGCTGGACGGTGCTGATGTTGTGCTGGGCAGTGAGCGATTGCCGGTAAGCAAATACCGCCGCAAGATGCTGCTTGCCGCGCTGGCAGCCTGTTGGGGGGAGGCACTGTGATGACCATCAGCCTGTGTACTTTTTTGCGGGCAGTCAGCTATGGACTGCTGCTCCCCTTTTACGTCTGCGGCACCGAGCTGCGACGCAGTCTGCAACGTCAGGGCTTGCAGCCGGTGGTGCTGGTGCTGGCACTGACGGTGATATTGCAGTGGGAGCAGACCTTTGCCACCCTCGGTGGACAGTATGTCGGCATCGTCTGCTCCATCGCCCTTTATGCCATTACTGCCTATGCCCTGCTGCGCCGTAGCATCGGGCTGGCCCTACAGCAAGCACTGTGCTTTTTTCTGCTCACCGACTGCACCGACACCATCATGCGGTTTGCTAATATGCGGCTGCTGGGATACGACCCTCTACGCTCCGGCACATTCTGGGCGGCGCTGCTGGCGTATCTGCCACTGACAACGGTACAGGGAGTACTGCTGTGGTTGCTGCACCGCTTCTGCCCGGTTGAAAAGCTGCGCATCCTTCGCAGCGCTGCACTTGCATTGTATGTTCTGGCCGCTGTTCCCTATCTGTTTGTCTGTCGGCTCACCTATTGGCTGCCGTTGACCAATGAAGAACTGACCACCGCCGTGCCGGTGCTTCTGACCGGGTGCTGTGTGCTGGCGCTGCTGGTAAACATCAGCTTTCTGAGCTATGCCATCGCCGAGGAGGAAAAGCGCACCATGCTGCAGCTGCGCATCGCCGCAGAGCAGCAACAGCAGCAATACCTGCTGCGCAAAACAGCGGTGGACTCGGTACGGCGCAAGTACCACGACCTGAAAAATATTCTGCTCTATCTGGAGCAGAGCAGCGATCAGGCAACCATGCAGGCGCACATCCGGCAGATCTTGCAGGAGGTGCAGCCCTATGAGCAGATGACCGCCACCGGCAACGAGACCGTGGACATCCTGCTGGGTGAAAAGCTGGCACGATGCCAACAGGCACAGATCGCCTGCACCATTACAGTGGACGGCAAGCTGCTGAATTTTATACAGCCCATCGACCTTTGCGTCATTTTTGGCAACGCCATGGACAACGCCATCGAAGCCTGCTCTGCGCTGCCGGATCCGGACAGCCGCGCCCTGAGTGTGCGATGCCAGAAGCGGGGCGGGTTTGTTGTGCTCAATTTCCGCAACGCCTGCCTGCAGCAGCATCTGCCGGTAGATGCCCTGCCCAAAACCACCAAGGACGACCCGGAGAATCACGGCTTCGGCCTTACCAGTATCCGCTCGGTCACCGAAAAATACGGCGGACAGATGAGTCTGCGGAGCGAGAACGGAGAGTTCGTACTCACCCTGCTGTTCCCGGAGAAAAAATAAAACCAGAGGTCGCTGCGCATTTGTGCAGCGGCCTCTGGTGCCTTTTATGCCCCGGTCACCGGCTTATACAGCAGTTCCGGCTCCTGCGGGTGCAGGGTGTACACGGCAATATTCTCTGTGGTGCGGGACAGACCTCCGTCTACCCGGGTGGTAGTGCCCGGGCCAAAACTCAGGTAGTTTTCCGTGCTTTGGCGCGCCAGCAGGTCCCGGCATTCCTGCCCGGGTTTTGCCCAGCGTCCGGGCAGATACTCATGGTAGCCCTTCTCGGTCAGGTGGCGGGCAGCATAGTCCAGCATCGCCGGAACCTCGTCCCTGCACACGGTTTCTTCCACGCCCTTCGGCAGGGTCAAGGGGTCCAGCCGCAAGGCAGACACCTTGTACTTGACTGCGAACCGCAGGCTGGTGGCAAAATTTGCCGCCGTCTGCCCCGGAATCCCATACAGCAGCGTTGCCTCATACCCGGGCAAATGGAACAGCTGCGGAAGGATCAGGCTGGTCTCGGAACTAGGCATATTGTTTGCGCTGCCAATGCGTTCCAGCTCCGGGATGCGAGCAGTAGCCAGCCCCAGCACCAGCCGGTTGACCCCTGTGTTCTGGAAGGCAACCATCCACGAGGCATCCACACGGTTGGGCAATGCTTCCACAGTGACCTCGGTATCCGCAGACAGAGAGAACAGCTCCCTGATCCGGCGCATGATCCGTGCAAAATCGTCCTGCGACAGCGCCGTAGGGCTGCCGCCGCCCCAGTAGACCGTCTGCACCGGGTCGCCAGAAAAATCCGGTGCGGTAGCTTCCAGCTCAGCCAGCAGTGCATTTGCATAGGCCTTACAGGTCTCCTGCGTGGCGGGATAGATTTTTTGGTTGCAGAAGGTGCAGCGCCGGACGCAGAACGGAACGTGCAGATAAAGATGCAGCGGGGCAGACATGGCAAAACTCCTTTCGCACAAAGACAGCCGGACAGGGAAAGCTGCCCCGATGCGCAAACGACACCGGGGCAGCTCTCCTGAAAAAGAAGAAAAAAGAAAAACGCTCAGAAATACCGCTTTTACAGTGCAGCAACGTACTGACCAACCATCATTCCCTGCGTGTTGGCCAGACCCAGACTCTCGCCGGGGATGGAGGTAGAATACTGGAAGCCAAAGCGGCCGCCGCAGTTGTTGCCAGCTGCAAACAGACCCTTGATCGGCTCAAAGTCCTCGCCCAGCACCTGACTGTTATCATCGGTCAACAGGCCGCCGGTGGTCACCAGCATACTGCCCATGGATTTCTCAGCACCGTAGGCAAAGATATGCTTGCCGTTCAGCGGACGCAGCAGCACCGGCTCCTTAGCAAAATCCTCGTCCACGCCCTTTTCACACAGTTCGTTGTAGCGTGCTACGGTGGCAACAAAATTTTCCAGATCGGTGCCGGTAAAGCCCAGACGCTGACCCAGCTGCTGGGCATCCTCGCCGGCATACACGGTCACAGTGCTCATGCCGGTCACCTCGTAGCCGGCATCGCCGCCGTCAATGGCACCCTGCATGATATCATCCAGCTTCTCGTCCTCGCCGTTGGCATAATCAACAGCCATGTGGCCGGGTGCCTGATAGGTAAGATCGGTGCGGATGGTATCGTTGAATACCGTAAAGATCTTACCCTGCGGTTCCTTTGCACCGGCCATTGCTGCAAGCACGATATCGCCAAAGCCCTCATTGCAGTAGCGCTTACCGTGGCAGTTGACCCACAGTGCAGCGGTGGTGCCAATAGGGTCTCCGGGGCTGTTGCAGGGGTAGACGTAGTTACCGCCCATGCTGGACAGCGGACGGCTCTCCAGACGGCCGCCAGCCCAGTAGCCCAGCTGAATGCCGGAGCCATCGTCGTCCATGCCGCCAATAGCGGTATCGTCAGAGCAGTAGTCGCTGATCTCAATCAGCAGGTCACGGCACATTTCAGCGTTGCCGCCAAAGCCGCCGCCGCAAAGGATCACGCCCTTCTTGGCGGTGAACTTGATGTAGCTGCCATCGGCCTCCTTGCCCACCACGCCAACAACGGCATCGCCGTCCTTGATCAGCTGGCAGGCCTTGGTGCCAAAGTGGTAGTCTGCGCCCTTCTCGCGGGCGATCTCCATGCAGCGCTTGACCGGCGAAGCATCACCGTTCAGGGTGGGGGTGCCCACCCAGGTGCTGATGCCGCTCTTCTTCTGGGTGTAGTTGCTGCTCAGCGGCCACTGACGTACACTCCAGCTGTCCTTTTCCTCTGCAGTAAAGCTGTCGGTCATCCAGTCAAAGCACTTGCCGCTGTTCTTGGCATAGGCCATGATCAGGCCGCAGCGGCTGCGATTGTTGGTGCGCAGCTGCCAGTCGGTAACAAACTCCTGTATGTCGATCCGGGGAATGCCCTTGCTGGCCAAAAACTCGCTGTTCAGGTGGCCGATCTGTCCGCCGCCGCGGAAGCTCATGGCATCCTCGGTCTGGCTCTCGATCACGATCACGCTGGCTCCGGCTTCAATAGCGGCACGGGCAGCCGGCGTACCGGCCTGACCGCCGCCCACGATGACAACATCGGCGGTGTACTCCTTTGCAAATTCGGTGATCGCATCGGGAGCGGTGCGCCAGCTCTCACCTTCTGCGGTGCTCTGGCCGGGAGTGGTGCTGACCACCGGTTCGCCCTTGGCCTGTGCCACACAGTTTGCAACAGCATCCTTAACGGCATCCGAGGTAATGGTCGCACCGGAATGACCGTCGATCTCGGCGCTCTGAGCCTTGAGGATCTGCTCCTTCAGCTCATCGCCAATGTCCTTGCCAAAGCCCTCGGTTTCACCGGAAACATCAATGGTCACATCCGTGATGCTCTCAGCGTCAAAGGTCATGGTGACGGTAACGTCTGAGCTGATGCCCTTGGAGGTGGCAGAATAACTGCCGGGAGTGTAAGTACCGCTGGCAGAAGCAGTGCTGGAACTGCCGGAGGAACCGGAGCAGCCCACCAGAGCCCCTGCCATAGCAGCCCCCAGCGCACCAATGGATGCGGTGTGCAGGAACTGTCTTCTGGAAACCTTGTTTGCCATGAAATCTTCTCCTTTTGGTATGTTGTTCCGTTCGTATACGGCGATTGACAAAAGAATAGCAATTTCAGGAAAGAGTTGCAATCATCCTGCGCAACTGGGCGTTTCCATTGCGTAGTTGGACAAAAAGCCCTGCGTAATGGGGAGGTATGCCGGGGCAGATGCGCCGAAGTCACTGATGAATCTGTATGGCGGAATAGCGAGCGTCTGTAGTTTCTATATCCTCTTTGTTTTTCCAGAGGTTTGGACGGTAATTCGGGTCATAAGCAATGACAGCGCTCAGCTTTTTGGCGCAGGCGGCAGCATCCAGCGTAGCGGTGCGGAAGGGGCAAGGTCGATCAAAACTTCACCAATCGTTACAATATCCATGGCTGCTCCTTTCAGCGATGCACCAGCAGCGCCTGATAGGGTTCCAGCTCCACATCTGCCAGCCAGACGGAAGTGCCCTCCGGGGTGTGATACTCGCCGCCCAGAGCGTCCAGACTTGCCCCTGCCGGGTACTCGGTACAGCTCCATGAACAGCCATTCCAGCTCGTCCTTGTGCTTGGCGAACCGGGATGCAAAATCATCTTGACTTGTCCTCTTTCTTTATCCTTTTCGCGTAAGATGAAGCTGCACGCTGGGGTAATCGCCAAACAGCTGCGGCAGGACAAGCCCCGCATACAGCAGAGTGCTGCCGCTGAACCGCATTCCCTTGTGAATGCCGTCCTCTACGTCGTGGGCATACCGGGAGCCGAAATAGTCGATGCCATCCAGTTCATACACAGCATCTTCTTCCAGCCCACGGAAGCACAGGTGGATGGGCAAGGGATTCGCCTGCGGATGGGTCACCACCAGATTCAGCAGTGCCTCGCTGCCGTCCTCTGCGGCAAACTGCCATGCCGTGAAATATGCGTTTTCTGCCGGGTCGGTCAGCCGGTAATAATCGCCGGTACGGATCAGGTCGTTCAGCCGTTTGAACCTCTTGATCTGGTTTTTCACTGCGGTGCACTCGGCGCGCTTTAATTTGCCCAGATCCAGCTCGTAGCCAAAGGTGCCGCTCATCGCCACCACAGCACGGGTGTCAATGGGCGTAGTACGGCCGGTCTGGTGGTTGGGGCAGGCAGAAACATGAGCACCCATGGTGCAGACCGGGTAGCCAAAGGAGGTGCCGTGCTGGATCGTCAACCGTTCAATGGCATCGGTATCATCACTGCACCAGATCTGGGGATAGTAGCACAGCATTCCGGCATCAAAGCGTCCGCCGCCGCCTGCGCAGCCCTCGAACAGCACCTCCGGGAAGCCCTGCGTCAGCCGCTCTGCCAGCGCATAAACGCCCAGCATATAGCGGTGCATGATCTCGCCCTGCTGCTCGGCAGGGAAAGCACGGCTGTACACATCGCTCATGCTGCGGTTCATATCCCACTTGATATACTCAATGTGATGCTCCCGCAGCAGCTTGCCGATAACCCCTGCCAGATAGTCCACCACCTCCGGGCGGGAAAGATCCAGCACCAGCTGGTTGCGCCCCATGGCAGGCTTGCGTCCGGGCAGGGTCAGCGCCCAGTCCGGGTGGGTGCGGTACAGCTGGGAGTTCTCGTTGACCATTTCCGGTTCGATCCACAGGCCGAATTTCATGCCCAGCGCATTGATCTGCCCGATCAGCGGGTCCAGTCCGCCGGGCAGCTTTTCGCAGTTCACGGTCCAGTCGCCCAGACCCTGATTGTCGTCATTCCGGGTGCCGAACCAGCCATCGTCCAGCACCATCATCTCCACGCCGAGAGAGGCCGCTTTTTCAGCGATCTTTACGATCTTTTCGGTGTTGAAATCAAAATAGGTGGCCTCCCAGTTGTTGATCAGCACCGGGCGGCGTTTGTCCTTCCACGGGCCGCGGCAGATGTTGCGCCGCAAAAAGCGGTGGTACTGCTGGGAAAGCGGGGTCAGACCCTCTGCCGCAAAGGAGAGGATCACCTCCGGGGTGTCAAAGGTCTCGCCCGGCTTCAGGTTCCATGCAAAGCGCTCCTCCTGAATGCCGCTCACTACCCGGACAAGCCCGGTCTGAGAGCGCTCCACGTCCATCTGGTAGCTGCCGGAATAGACCATCATCACCCCGTAGCAGGCACCGCTGGTCTCCGTTGCATCCTGCTGGCAGAGGATCAGGAAGGGATTATTGTGGTGGCTGGAGCTGCCCCGCACCGAAGAAATGGTCTGGATATTGGTGCCCACAGCTTCCCGCTCCAGCTGCCGTTCCATAGCGTGTCTGCCATGGAAATGCAGCAGATCCCATCTGCCAAAGGGCAGATCCAGACAGGCAGATGCCGCCTTGTCCAGCCGCAGCGGGGTATCTCCGTGGTTTGTCAGCCGCGCCGCACGGGTGATGACATCCTGCTGTGCAAACACGCCGTACAGCAGCTCCAGCGTCAGACCGGTTGTCTCGTCCTGCATTCGGATAATCAGGGTCTCGGCATCGTTTTCCTCTGCGTGGGCACAGGGCAGACCGGTCAGCTGATATTTGCCCGCCTCCACCGTGTGGCTCACATAGGTAAAGTCTGCGCCAAAGGCGCCACGGCTGTCGGCCACCGTCAGGCAGGAGAGACGGAAATCGCCCACGTTGCAGCCGGTATACTCCTGCGGGAGCAGATCCGGGGAAATGCCCCGGTGGGTTCGGTAAGCGTAGTAATCCGGCGAGAATCCCCGGTCTGTGCGAGGATACAGCTGCATCAGGTCCCCGGTGCCGATGGTTTTGCCGTAGTACAGATGCAGCAGGTGCCCCAGCGCATCCACCTTCATGTGGTAGCTGGTATGGGCAGTCTCCAATACAAAAATGCGGGCCTCGGAATCAAATCGAATACTCATGGATCCTATACCTCAACGAGATTATTTTTAATAGAAATGCCGACAGGCAGGCGGTCGTGTCGGAACGGCTACCCGCCTGTCGGCAGGGTCGATTTTCTTGCTTTTGTCAGCTCTTACAAAAGCAGCGAGAAAATTTTGTGCATCATCACATTGCACAGTTTCTTTTCTCTTGTTGTGTCATTATTATACTATCTGCCAGTAGTTTCGTAAATGCAAAAATGCGACTTGTTATATCTCAATTTGAAGGAATACTGCGAATTATTATGAAAGAGGCTCTGTCCTTCATAGAGCAGCATTACAGCGAAGATATTTCCATCGAGGACATCTCCTCCTTCTGCGGACTGAACCGCAGCTATTTCAGCAAGGTGTTCCGAGATACCATGGGCGAAAGCCCACAGGGGTTCCTGCTGCACTACCGCATGGCACGGGCGGCACAGCTGCTGACTGAAAGCCGCCTTCCCATCAGCACCATCAGCACCATGGTCAGCTATCCCAATCAGCTTCACTTTTCCCGTGCGTTCAAAAATGTATATGGCATCAGCCCACGGGACTATCGTGCAAAACATTTTGCACTATAAAAATTGGTCTCAATACAGTGAAATAAATCAGCGGCAGTCCTCCCGTTAGACATTCCTATGGGTTGGGAACCGCGGGGCCTTACGGGTTGCGTTTGCTGATTTTTCCGCAGCCCCTTGGCAGGGCTTTGAAAAATCAGAACGCTGCCCCAACAACTCCTCCCTGTTTCTGCCGCAGGCAGCGGTCGTCGCTGTTGCGCTCTGGCCATTCTCAGCGGAAATTTTAATATTTATATTTGTGTTCTGGAAATGACTGCGGTCATTTCCAGAACACTTTTTCACGGACAGGGTCGTAACGGTCAGCGGCATCCATTCTCCTATTCGCGAAAGTATCCTGACGAAAAATGCAGAGAAACAATTTGCTGCATCTGCCGGTCCGGACCCCTTCCGTAAAAATGCGTTTGGAGTGCCCCGCAGGGCACGACAAACGCCCTAATCAGAATGATCCTTCCTCTAAACATGGCCAGAGCAAAGCGGCGGCCATTCCAGATGGTCCTGCCTGTGGAATCACTTCCGGATCCTCTGCAAGCTCTTCATTCCGTCCTCAAAGCGGTTGAGGAAAGCATCCACATCCTCCGGGGTGTTGTCGCCGCAGAAGGACACGCGGATGGCCGTGTCGATGGCAAGCGGGTCTTTGCCCATGGCTGCCAGCGTATGGCTGGGCTGGCCGCGGCCGCAGGCACTTGCCGAGGAAACATACACCTGTGCTTCGGCCAGCCATGCCAGCATGGTCTCGCTCTTGATGCACATCTCGCTGAAGTTCAGCACCTCGGGCACAGCGTTCTCCGGGCTGTTGATGACCACCTCCGGGAAGGCTTTCAGCCCCTCCCGCAGCTGCCGGTTCAGCGCACGCATGGCGGTGTCCCGGCTCTTCATGGTCTTTGCCAGGCGGGTGGCCGCTGCGGCCAGACCCATAGCATAGGGCAGGTTTTCGGTGCCGGGGCGCATCTGCCGCTCCTGCTCGCCGCCCAGATAGGGCGGCTGGAAGGCCTGCACCAGCCGGTCGGAAAGGTAAAGCGCACCAATGCCCTTGGGGGCATGGATCTTGTGGCCGCTCACCGAGAGCGTATCGATGTTGTCCAGCTTGATGGGCACACGCATCCACGCCTGCACTGCGTCCACATGGACGATGGTGCGGCTGTTGCGGCGCTTTACCTCGGCGGCAAGGCGTTCCACATCGTTGCGGGTGCCGATTTCGTTATTCACCATCATACAGGCCACAAGGATGGTGTTTTTGTCCACCCGCTCCAGCATGGCGGTAATGTCCAGCGTGCCGTCTGCCCGGGGGGCTACCACGGTAACGTCGTAGCCCTGCTTTGCCAGCCGCTCCAGCGGCCGCTGCACACTGGGGTGCTCGAAGCCGGACACCACGATGCCCTTGCCGAAGGTGCGGGTCTGCACCGCGCCCAGCAGCGCCAGATTGTTGCTCTCGCTGCCGCAGGAGGTAAAATACAGCTCCCGGCTTTTGCAGCCCAGCGTGCGCGCTACGGCGGCGCGGGCGGCATTCAAAGCCTCCTCACTGCGCGCGCCCGGGCCGTATAAGCTGGAAGGGTTTGCCCAGTGCTCCCGCATGGCCTTGTTTATGACGTCCGCCACCTCCGGCGCTACGATGGTGGTGGCCGCGTTGTCCAGATAATGTAACTGAGGGTTTTGCAGCATAAACGATTTCCTGCTTTCTGTCGTTGTTTTCATAATAACCCAGAATAAGTATAGCACAAACCCTTGGATAACGCAAAAAATTTTCTGCATTTATGGGTGATTTTTGTAACTGTACCTCCTTGACAAACACCCCGGCGATGTGCTATCTTTACAGCATAGACCGCATCCCTGCTGACGGAACCTTGTGGAGCACCACAGTGCAGGGGTGCATGGGATGTCAATGCCGACCGTCTGGGCAGCCTTGCGCAATTGCTGCGCAAAGCTGTCCTTTTTTGCTATCAAGGAGGATGTCTGTATGAAGACCGATATCGAGATCGCGCAGGAAGCCAAAATGAAGCCCATCACCCAGATCGCAGCCCAGCTGGGTCTGGAGGACGAAAGTGTGATCCCCTATGGCCGCTATAAGGCCAAGATCGACCACCGGCTGATCCACAACGCCAAAAAGCAGGGCAAGCTGATCCTTGTCACTGCCATCAGCCCCACCCCTGCCGGTGAGGGCAAAACCACCACCAGCGTAGGTCTGGCCGATGCCATGAACGCACTGGGCAAAAAGACCATGCTCTGCCTGCGCGAGCCCAGCCTTGGCCCCGTGTTCGGCGTGAAGGGCGGCGCTGCCGGCGGCGGCTACGCACAGGTGGTGCCCATGGAGGACATCAACCTGCACTTTACCGGCGACCTGCACGCCATTGGCACCGCCAACAACCTGCTGGCTGCCATGATCGACAACAGCATCCAGCAGGGCAACCCGCTGAACATCGACCCCCGCCGCATCACATGGAAGCGCTGCATGGACATGAACGACCGCCAGCTGCGGTTCATCGTGGACGGTCTGGGCGGCAAGGTGAACGGCACCCCCCGCGAGGACGGCTTTGACATCACGGTCGCCAGCGAGGTCATGGCAATCTTCTGCCTTGCCACCAGCATCTCCGACCTGAAAGAGCGGCTGTCCCGCATCGTATGCGCCTATACCTACGACGGCAAATCGGTGACTGCCGGTGAGATCGGCGCAGCCGGTGCCATGACCGCCCTGCTGAAGGACGCACTGGATCCGAACCTTGTGCAGACGCTGGAGAATAACCCCGCCATCATCCACGGCGGCCCCTTTGCCAACATTGCCCACGGCTGCAACAGCGTGCTGGCCACCAAGCTCAGCCTTTCGCTGGCAGACTACACCATCACCGAAGCCGGTTTCGGTGCCGATCTGGGCGCGGAGAAATTCTTGGATATCAAGTGCCGCTACGCCGGTATTGCCCCCTCTGCCTGTGTGCTGGTGGCTACCGTGCGTGCCCTCAAGAGCCACGGCGGCGTAGCCAAGGCAGACCTGAACCAGCCCAACCTCGAAGCTGTCAAGGCCGGTGCTTCCAACCTGATCCGTCACATCGACAACCTGAAGAACGGCTTCGGTCTGCCGGTGGTGGTTGCCATCAACGCCTTCCCCACCGACACCGCCGAGGAGCAGGCCTATGTGGAGCAGGTCTGCGCCGAGCAGGGCGTGCCCTGCGTGCTGAGCGAGGTGTTCGCCAAGGGCGGCGAGGGCGGCAAGGCACTGGCTGAAAAGGTACTGGAGATTCTGGAGGATCGTCCCATCCAGTACACCTACCCTCTGGAGATGCCCTTGAAGGACAAGATCAACGCCATTGCCACCAAGATCTACCGCGCCGATGGCGTGAATTACAGCGCCGCCGCCAGCAAGACGCTGGCCGAGCTGACCGAGATGGGCTACGGCAACCTGCCCGTCTGCATTGCCAAGACCCAGTACAGCTTCAGCGACAACGCCAAGCTGACCGGTGCACCCACCGGCTTTACCATGGAGGTGCGCGAGGTACGTCTGGCCGCCGGTGCAGGCTTTGTGGTGGTGATCTGTGGTAACATCATGACCATGCCCGGTCTGCCCAAAAAGCCCGCCGCCGTGAACATCGACGTGGACGCCGACGGCAAGATCACCGGCCTGTTCTGATAAAAAACTGATAAACATAAAAGGCGCTGTCCGCAGGGACAGCGCCTTTTATGTTCTTTTTACTCCATGGTGTGGCTGCAAAGGTAGTCCACCCATGCGGCGTAGCCCTCCGGCTTGATGTGGTAACCGTCCGGCTGGGCGTAGCTTTCGATCAGGTCGCCGTTTTCGTCTGCCAGCACCTCCCACAGGTTGAGGAAATAGCAGTCCTTTTCCAGCGCAATGGCGGCCAGCTCGTTGTTGATGCGGCACAGGCGGTCGCGGTTCAGCCCTGCGTGGTTTTCCTGCGCGCTCACCTCCGGCCTTACCGGCGTGATGGACTGCACATAAATTTTTGCATCCGGCAGCGCCTGACTGATCATGTCCAGCATCAGGCGGTAGTAGGTCAGAAAACTGGTGTAATCGGTGTCCCGTCCCAGCACATTGCTGCCCAGCAGCACATAGACGGCCTTGGGCTGCTGGGCGGTCAAAGCGTCCAGCGGGATCTCTGTCACGCCGTCCGCCCGCTTACAGCTGGTGCCGTTGACAAAGGCGTTGGGGCCTACCCCCTTATAAGCGCAGAACTGCGCCCCGGGCAGACCGGTATCGTAGATCTGCAAGCCCTGTGTCAGGCTGTCACCCACAAAGCTAGCCTGCGCAAACCAGCTTTTTTCCACCGGAGCGCTGGCCGGCAGCGCCGCCATGCGGAAGTCCAGCGCGGTCTCGGTGCTGTCCTCCAGCGTCTGCACCCGCAGCTGCCGCGCCAGCGGGTAGTTGACCGTGTTCCATGTATTATCCGTGGTCACCTGCCGCAGAATGGTGTTCTGGCTCAGGGCGGTATCCACGCGCTCCCGGTGCAGCACCTTCCACAGGATGCCGATGGCGCTCAGCAGCGCCAGAAGCGCCAGAAGGGCGACGATGATAAACACCCTGCGCCAGCGCCGGTGCAGGATGCGCCGCCGGTATTCCTGATAATCTGCCATTGTCGTTCCCTCACTTCCGGCCCGGAATGCGGGCTGTTCTATTTATAGTATAGCATAACTGCACCCAACAGCAAACCCCATTTGCCAAAAATGTGCTGCCGGTTTTGCACGGTACGGGGCTGTTTTGGTGCAAAACTGACAGAGCACTGCCGCAAACGCTTGCATCCCATAGGCAGAATGTGTTATACTAAGATGAATCAAACGACAGGGAGGCTTTCACGATGGCATATACACCGAAACTGACTTATAAAGGCAAGCCCCTCGTCCGCAAGGACAACGAGCTGTATTACGGCAGCATGACCGATCCCTATGTGCTGTATCTGCAGATCCTGACCACCACCCCGGTGGGCGAACAGCAGGTAGCCGACAAGGTACACCTGATGCTGCTTTCTACCGATACCACCAAGGCACCGCAGGAGCGCGTAGCGCGCCAGACCACCAAGCACGGCCTGTACAATGCGCTGGACATCGGCGGCATCTGGCTGCAGAAGGCCAACGAGACCCGCTGAATCAAATTAAAATGAACAATGCCGGACAGTCTGCGGACTGCCCGGCATTGCGTTTTTTATAAGGAATTTTATTTTGTAGTTGCAATTTTGGAAAATCTGCGGATTTTCCAAAATTGCCTTTTCACGAGCGGGGTCGTAAAGGAAAACAGCAACAAAAAGCGCTATTTTCTGGATCCCATTTTCACAAGAATAAGAGAAAATCTTACTCCTCGGTCACCTCAAAGTCCAGCGGCTCGCCGCAGTTGGGGCACTTGGGTGCGCCGTCCAGCAGCTCGTCCTCTTCAAATACAGCGGTGCTGCCGCAGGCGGGGCAGGTCACCTCGTACTGCACAGGGGCGTCCTTGGCTTCGTCTTCCTCGCCTTCCAGTGCGACCTCAAAGGTCACACCACAGTGGGCGCAGTTGGCTTCGCCTGCATCCAGATCATCCTCGCTGACGTAGACAGTCTCGCCGCAGGCGGGGCAGGCTACCTCGTAGAAGGGCTCGCTGGCGATGTCGTCATCTCCCGCATCCTCATCCTCGTCGGCTGCGTCGTCGTCCTCGTCCTCGGCATCCTCGTCCTCGTACAGGTCAGCTTCCAGATCCTCCAGCTCCTCGCTCAGATCGTTGATCTGGTCGTAGGCGTGGGTCAGATCCTCGTCCATGGCGGCAATGGCATCGGCCATCTCGCCCAGCAGAGCGGCCATGGCCTTGATGATCTTACCCTCTTTGGTGCTCTCATCCACGCCCAGACCGTCCACTAAGCCCTGCAGGTAGGCTGCTTTCTTGTTCAGTTCCATCTGAAATGCCCTCCTTGTTTGTAATACAAAAACCGGGCAAACGGTTGCCCGCTGCCCGGTATGCGACAAATGATCAGACGCGCTCCATATACTCGCCGGTGCGGGTATCGATGCGGATGTGATCGCCCTCGTTGATGAACAGAGGCACACGGATCTCGGCGCCAGTCTCAACGGTAGCGGGCTTCAGGGTGTTGGTAGCAGTGTTGCCCTTAACACCCGGCTCGGTCTGGGTGACTTCCAGCTCGATGAAGTTGGGGATCTCGACGCTGAACACCTTGCCCTTGTAGCTCAGCAGCTTGCACAGCTCGTTCTCCTTGCAGAACTTGAAGTTATCGGGCACATCGCTTGCGTTGACGGGGATGTCATCGTAAGTCTCGTTGTCCATGAAGTGGTACAGATCGCCATCCTCATAGCTGTAGGTCACGTCCTTGCGCTCGATGAAAGCCTGAGGGAACTTAGCGGTCGGGTTGTAGCTGGTCTCGACCACAGAGCCGGTGATGACGTTCTTGGTCTTGGTGCGGACAAAGGCAGCGCCCTTGCCGGGCTTGACGTGCTGGAACTCAACGACCTGAA
>ENA-OROL01001218-OROL01001218.1-human-gut-metagenome-genome-assembly--contig:-NODE-1218-length-21941-cov-7.057114_pt1 | contig 21941 bp, 19 predicted proteins | sample MGYA00242128_ERZ509048 | MGnify/ENA primary metagenome ERZ509048 (study PRJEB26280, sample SAMEA2338750) | human gut metagenome | biome: human gut; feature: human-associated habitat; material: faeces...
ACACGGTTGGTTAATTTCGGAAATTTGGCATTATCTATCTCCTTTTTATTATATAGAACCCCTCCAGATTCTTCAAGACTGTTTGCATGGATTTTTTAGTTATGTATACAAAAAAGAGTGCCGGAAAACCGACACTCTTTTTCAAATCCATTGTTTGCAATATCTTAATCTAGAAAAATAAAACAAGTTCTATTTAATAAAGAAAAAGGTACATGAAACTACTGATTTAGACTGTAGTAACAAGTGATAATAAAATTATCTTACTACTGTTACGTTTGTTGCCTGTGGTCCTTTTGCACCTTCAACAACTTCAAATTCTACTGCAGCGCCTTCTTCTAAGGATTTGAAACCTTCCATATTAAGACCTGAGTAGTGAACGAATACATCATTTCCCTGTTCGTCGGAGATGAATCCGTATCCTTTTTGGTTGTTAAACCACTTTACTGTACCTTTGTTCATTGAAAAGTACCTCCAAAAAATATTTCTATGGTACACTTACCGCACCATAGTCACAGAATAACATAACAATTTCAAAAAGTAAAGTGTTATTATACTACATTGTGAGCTTTACCTTGATGATCCTTGCAACAGATTCATTGATACGATCCTCTGTGATCGTTCCACCAGCCACTGCATCCATCACACCCTGATATGCACTCTGGAAATCATCCGGCATTAAGATCATATCTACACCTGCCTGAATTGCCGTCACTGCCGCATCAGCAGAACTGTATGTTCCGGTGACCGCCCCCATATTCATTGCGTCTGTGATTACTACACCATGGAAGCCAAGCTGGTTGCGAAGCACATCTGTCACCATGACAGAGGAAAGCGAAGCCGGCGTATCATCCCCTGTAACAGCTGGTGCTGAAATATGTCCTACCATCACAAAAGATGCTCCGTTATTCACTGCCTGCTGGAATGGAACAAGCTCATTTGCCAGCAGGTCATCCAAAGATTTATCTGTAGAAACTGCCCCGTCATGGGAATCCCCTGCTGTAGCTCCCTGTCCCGGAAAATGTTTTACCACGCTTAATATCTGGTGTTCATTCAGTCCCTGCATCTCAGCACAGACCATATCCGCCACAAGCTGGCTGTCTGAACCAAATGACCGGTCTTTGATCACGGTGTTATCCGGATTCGTCAACACATCCGCAACCGGAGCAAAATCCATATTAAAACCAAGTGTGTTCAGATACGTTCCGATCGTACTTCCTGCATTGTATGCATTCTGGGAATCCCCGGTCGCTCCTACATCACTCATATTTCCAACATCTGTCACTCCAAAAGCACTGTTGGATGCAATCCTTGCTACTGTTCCACCTTCCTCATCCACACCGAGGAACACTGGAATTCCTACTATTTCCTGACTGTAGCTCTTCATATTGGTAAGCATCTGTGTCGTCTGATCGGTTCCGGTCAGGTTCTTTGCCATATAAATCAGACCACCGACCGGATACTGCGTGTAGGCTGTCTTTGTGGAATCTCCTGCCATCGTTGCTCCGTCCACTCCGGTCAGTGCGTCCGGTGTGATCATGAACATCTGCGCTACTTTCTGCTCTAAGGTCATGCCGGCAGCAATCTGCATTGCCTGATCCATCAACGGATCGCTGACTTCGGTTACCGGAGTTGTTTCCGGTTCTTCTGTCGCCTCTGTTGTCACGCTCTCGGTATTCTTTTCCGGTTTATCTGCTCCCGGTTTTACAAATTTATGGACTGCAAACACAATTCCTCCGATCAAAACTGCAAGTACTATAAAAAATACTGCCACAACTATGACCGCACTCTGTGTATCTTTTTTTCGTTTCTCTCGTCTTTCTTCCTGATTCATCTGTGTATTTCCTCTCTGGGGAATTTTGATCTACATGCTTCTACCCCGCAGTGCACGCCGTAATAATCAACGGTTTTTGGTTTATATCGTGGAGGCAATGATCTGCATTCTGCCCTGCAATTCCACGTTTCCGAAGCCATTTGGAAGTATGAAATGATCTCCTTTTTTCACCGGCTGACCGTTGACGATTCCATTGCCTTCCGTAACTGTCATATTCATAAAAGGCGCATTCTGCTCAAAAGTCATTTTACCTGAAACTTCTATTTTATAGATATGAAAGTATTTGCAGACATACAGTTCATTTAACGTATTGACCGGAAGATCTGCCACCGATTTCACACTGTCTGCAACCGATTTTGCAGGCACAGTGATCACGTCAATACTCTTGTCGATATGTAACTCTCTCGGCTTTCCATTGGAGAGACGGTCATAATCATAAACGCGGTAGGTAATATCACTGTTCTGCTGTGTTTCCAGAATTAGTGTTCCGCCTTTGATCGCATGAACTGTTCCCGGATCGATCTGAAGAAAATCGCCTTTTTTGATCGGGATTTCACGGATAAATTCACTCCACTTTCCCTCATGGATCATCCGGCTTAATTCCTCTTTTGTCCCTGCATTGTGTCCGATAACGATCGTTGCATTTTCCTTGCAGTCGAGAATGTACCAGCACTCTGTTTTTCCAAGTGAACCATTTTCATGGACTTTTGCATAATCATCGTCTGGATGTACCTGAATGCTCAGGTCATCTTTCGCATCGATAATTTTGATCAGGAGTGGGAAACGGTCACTGTCCACATTTCCGAAAACTTCCGGATGTTTTTTCCACAATTCGGACAGCTTCATTCCACTGAATCCACAGTCTCTTAAAGTTCCGTCTCCATTTGGATGTGCAGAAATTCCCCAGCACTCCCCTAAATCATCACCCTCGACCGGATAATGAAAATCCTCTCTCAATCTCGTACCGCCCCAGATGTTGTGTGTACATACCGGATCTAAAAATAAAATTTCTTTCGTGGTCTGATTCATTGATAAATTGCCTCCATTTGTCTTAATCACATCCTGATACCAAAATGCAGAATCTTTTACAATTCTCCGCTGTGTCATAAAATCCACATAAATCATGCCAAAACGTTCCTTGTATCCCTCTGACCATTCAAAATTATCCAGAAATGTCCACAGGAAATACCCCCGGATATCGGCTCCCTCATCATATGCCCTCTGCATGGCTCCGATGTAGGAATCCAGAAATGTGATGCGGTCATTGTCATGTACTCTGCCGTCAAAGCTTACATTGTCATGGCAGGACATACCATTTTCTGTAATATATAATGGAAGCTGATACCGCTCTGTCAAAAATTTGATTCCATAATAAAATGCTTTTGGTGTCACCGGCCAGTTGCACGCCGTCTTCGGAAATCCCGGTTCCCGATCCACAAACTCCGGTTCGCCGTCTGCGCCCTGACGCACGTAATAGCCATTATATATGTTCTGTCCCATAAAATCCAGTGGCTGATGGATCAGCTGCATATCTGTCTCTGTGATCTCCGGCAGATACTCTTTGAATTTTTCCAGTCCCTCTTTCGGATAATGACCTAAAAAGACCGGGTCTGAAAACCATGAGATATTCCAGGTCCAGTTATCCATCGGATTGTAAAAACCAAAATAAACTTTTCTGGCAGCTTCGATATCTTCAGCACTGTCCGTGTATGGATAAGCCACTCCTCCAGTCGGTGCAAAGCCGATCCGGATTTTTTGTTTTGCGTATTTTCTTAAATTGATCACTGCCTGTCCGTGCGCTTTCAACAGATTATGCGCGATCTGAAAAGTCTCCGGAATCGACAATTTCAATCCCGGTGCATGGACACCGCTTAAATGCCCAAGTCCTACCACACACTGTGGCTCATTGATCGTGATAAAATACTCGCAGAGATCCGAAAAATTCTCTGCCACCACTTTTGCATATTCCCCGAACCAGTCTACCACTTCCTCATTCAGCCAGCCGCCCTTTTCCTGCAACGCCTGTGGAAACTCCCAGTGAAACAGGGTAATATATGGTGTAATGCCATTTTCCTTCATTGTAAGAATCATGTCGCGGTACATCGCAATCGCTTTTTCATTGACACGCCCAGTGCCCTCCGGCAGAATCCGCGCCCAGTTTAAGGAAAAACGATATGCTTTGATTCCGAGATTTTTCATTAATGCATAGTCATCTTTATAATGGTGCATGTGATCACAGCTTGTGTACGCATTCTGATTTTGAAAAATGCGTCCCTGCTCCGTAAAAGTGTCCCAGACCGTCTTTCCTCTTCCGTCATCCGGGTCAGTTCCCTCTACCTGATATGCGCTGCTTGCCACGCCCCAGACAAATTTGTCATCAAACATGTGATTCTCCTTCTCTGTCTCTGATTCTTGTTTTTTATTTTGGTATAAATATTAAATCTAAATTATATATTTACTTCTTCTCAGAGGCAATCACAACTTCTGCAAATATTCATTTATCTATTCTTCCACAAGATCCTTTTTTAATGCTTCCAGTTTTTCCTCTGCATCCTGCAAAGAGGTGCCTTTGACTCCATAGTAGAATTTGATCTTAGGCTCTGTTCCGGACGGGCGCACACAGCACCATGCATTGTCAGAAAGTTCATAATATAAAACATTGGAAGCCGGAAGTCCTGTTTTTGTCACTTCCCCGGTCTTTAAATCTTTTCTTGTATCCTCTTTATAATCGCGGACTGCAAGCACTTCAAATCCACCGAGTGTTTTCTTTGGATTGTTCCGCATATCACTCATCATCTGCTGGATCTGGGCGGCTCCGTCGATTCCTTTTAAGGTCATCGTGGAAAGTCCCTCTCTGTAGTAACCGTATTTCTCATACAGGTCGATCATGGCATCCCACAATGTTTTTCCATGTTTTTTGCACCAGGAAGCCACCTCGCACAACATCATGACTGCTACGCAGGCATCTTTATCTCTTGCATATGTTCCGGCTAAGCATCCATAACTCTCCTCCAGACCGAATACATAGTTGTGGGAGTGGTTCTGTTCAAACCATTTGATCTGCTCTCCGATATACTTAAATCCGGTCAGTACCTCGATCAGTGCCACGCCATAGGAAGCTGCCATCGCTTTTGCCATGTCCGTTGTAACGATAGTCTCTACAAGTGCAGGATTCTCCGGCATCGTTCCGGTTGCCGTTTTCTCTCTTAAAATATATTCTGCTATGAGCATTCCGGACATATTTCCGGTGAAAGTCACATACTCTCCGGTCTTTGTGTCTTTGCAGTATACGCCAAGACGGTCTGCGTCCGGATCTGTCGCAAGCACGATGTCTGCATCCACTTCTTTTGCAAGTTTTAAGGCAAGTTCAAATGCCTTTGGAGATTCCGGGTTTGGATATGCTACGGTCGGGAAATTTCCGTCCGGAAGTTCCTGCTCTTTTACAACATAGACATTTTCAAATCCAAGTTCTTTTAACACACGGCGCACCGGGAGATTTCCGGTTCCATGTAACGGTGTGTATACAATCTTGATGTCCTTTGCCATCTCTTTGATGATCTCCGGATGGATGGACTGTTTTTTCAGTTCTTCCATATAACGGTCATCGATTTCTTTTCCGATCGTCACAAAAAGTCCGGCTTTCACGGCATCCTCTTTTGTCATGGTCTTAACCTGTGTAAAAGAAGTTACTTTTGCAACTTCTGCAAGGATATTTTTATCATGAGGCGGTGTGATCTGCGCACCATCCTCCCAGTAAACTTTGTATCCATTATATTCCCTTGGGTTATGGCTTGCTGTGATCACAATTCCTGAAACACAGCCAAGTTCACGGACTGCAAATGAAAGCTCCGGTGTCGGGCGAAGGCTGTCAAACACATAAGCCCTGATTCCGTTTGCATTCAGGCAGAGTGCTGCCTCCTCGGCAAATTCCGGTGACATGATTCTGGAATCGTGTGCGATGGCAACTCCTTTTTCCTGTCCGTTCTGGGAAATGATATAATTTGCAAGCCCCTGAGTCGCCTGTCTTACAGTGTAAATGTTCATACGGTTCGTTCCTGCCCCGATCACTCCGCGGAGTCCCCCGGTTCCAAACTCAAGCTGACGGTAGAAACGGTCCTCGATCTCTGCCTCATTATCCCTGATCGCTTCTAATTCTGCTCTTGTTTCTTTTGAAAAATATGGGTTTGTACACCATTCTCTGTAGGTTTCCATGTAACTCATCGCAATTCTCCTATCTTCTTCCTGCTATTTTTGAAAGATTTTACCATTCTCTCAAAAGGTTATTGAAATAATAACCTTATTTTTAGTAAATGTAAACTTGTTTTAGCTTATTTGCCTTAAAATCATTTCACACCATTCGTCATCATAACGGCAAAGAGACCATTCAGATTTGAATAGACAAAACACAACACGATCATTCCAATGATCGATACCGCCATACCGATTCCGGATAAAATCATACCCGCCAGTGCCATTCCGTTTTTCTCCGGCTGCACCTTTCTCGAAAGTCTGCCACCGATCAGTCCAGCGATTCCAATGCCAAGACCATATCCCATAAATCCTGTCAGAATGGATATCATTCCAAGTGCAAGCGACAAAGCAGCATTCCGGTCTGCCTCCTCGAATGTTTCAAACACCACGATATGATTTGCCTCCTGCTCCATCTCCAGAAGTTTTTTCGGGCGAAGCAGCACAATACACGGAATCAGCAAAACAGGAACGGCAATCAAATTAGCGGCAGACATCTGGTTGATCTGTTCCACAGTTGTTCCAGCTCCAAAAATTCCGCTGCCCATCAAACTTGCGAAATCGACCAGTGCATGAAAAGTCATTACAAGCCAGATATTTCCTGACCGGGCATAAACTGCGCCAAAGATCACACCCAAAAACGCTCCGTTGATTGCCTGGATCATCGCACTCGTCACAGTCACTCCCTGTGAAATATTTGTCAAATGTACCGCCCCGAACAATACACCACTGAGAATGACCGCCCAGAGAATCCCTCTTTTCGTTTTGGAAAAACGTTCCAGAAACAGATTCAGGATCACACCGCGGAAAATAAGTTCCTCCGTCCATCCGATCAGAAACATGGTTGCAGCAAAAAACAGGATTTCCAATACAGATACAACTTTTGCATCCGGTGTCATCATCTGCACATAAAGTTGTGCCGCCAGTTCCAGACAACAGTATCCTGTCAGGAATCCGCCAATATAAAGACCATGGATAAATCCCTTTCCTTTTTCTCCCAGAACTCCAAGATAACCAAACAGGCATAAAAGCAGAAATGCAACCACTCCTGCCATAAACTCTGCGATCATACTGCTTCCATAACCCGGAAGCGAAACTGTATCGGCAAGAAAAAACGCTGCCACATCCATACTTCCCAGAAAAATAGCTACGATCAGTACCGCAACGAGTATCGTAACCACCTTCGGCATTCTCATAAGTTTCTTTTTCATGTTCTTCTCCCCTTTAATTGATTTTTCCATCCGCACCGATCGTAACGCCATCTGAAATCTGTGTCATATACTGATACAGCGCAGATGCACTGTTTGTATCCATCAGTTTTGTTGTGCCCCCCGCCGCATAAACCGGAAGTAATCCATAAGATACGGTTCCATCGGACGAAACCTGTACTTTCACTGCAGCCGTCTTATCAATGTTCTGTCCAAACACAAAGTTTCCAAGGCTGTAAAAGACCGGTTTCCCACTGATATAGGAAATTCCCTGTAAACAGTGTGTATGTGCTCCAAGGATCAGATCTGCCCCTGCATTAAAACAATCTGTGGCAATCTTTGTCTGATAGTCCTGCGGATACGCATCGTATTCCACGCCCCAGTGGATATAGACCGCCAGAAAATCACATCCGCTTCGGGCTTCTTTGATCAACTGTACCAATTTTGTATCATCATAAGCGGTCAGCATTCCCGGTGTCCGTTCTTCCACTTTCCAGTTTGATTCCGGCACCACGCGGGATGCCGCAAGAAATCCGAATTTTTTTCCATTTTTCTCGATAATCTGCAATTCATATGCGCGTTCTTTAGTCTCTCCGGCTCCTGCATACAAAATACCGGCTCCGTCCAGTGTCGTAAACGTATCAGACAACGCATCTCTTCCATAATCTAAGGTGTGATTGTTGGCGAGTGATACAATATCCACGCCCATCTCATTTAAAGCTTTCACATATTTCGGATCACAGCAAAACGTAAACTGTTTGTCCTCCATCGGCTCTCCACGGTTACTGAATGGGAACTCATTATTCACCATGAAAATATCTGCATCCTGCAGCTCCTGCAGCAGCTGCGGCTCGATCACTTTTTCAATTCCGCCCGCATCATAGTTGCTTTTAAAGGCGTTTGCAAACAGTACATCCCCTGCAAAAATCAGTGTCGTGCTGCCGTCTCCTTCGGTATTCCCTGCTTCTGCCTGCTTGTCCGTTTCTCCACCTGCTATGTCCGCTTCTTCCTGTTCTGTGTCGTTTTGGATCCTGTTCTGCCCGTCTGCTGCTTCCGTCTCTTCTGATTCTTCCGCTTCCGGTATCTGAACCGGTTCCTCCGTGCTGCTGATATCCGTCTCGGACAGCACATCTTTCGCCGGCTCACCGTTCTGTCTTCCATGTGAAAAAATAATCAGTGTCACCATTGCAAGCATTGTCACAAGTGACAGCGCATATAAAACAATCCGTGTTCTTTTTCCCATTCCCCTGCTCCTGTTCTTCTTATTAAAATATACGAATTCTTGTATGTTTTTTCTTTCGTGTTCATCATATCATATTGTGATTAAAAAGACAAAGATTAGGAATTTTTTACCTGAAATGGAGGGGATACTAATGATAACAACAAGTGAACTTTTACAGTTAATGAGTTTGTTAATTAGTGTTGCCGGATTATTTTACCTCATCGGGAAAGATAATCACGGCAGAAAAAAATAACCGCCCCGGCCAAGGTTGCGGTTATTTTTACATAACACATATAATCTAGGCTAACCGTCTATCGGCAGCACCTTTTTATGTTTATATTATATCATAAAGACAAAAAATGTAAACCATCTATTTTTTATCTCTTTTACTGCTGTGTCAAAACAGAAATATCTCCCACTCCTGCAGTCAGTTCCACTTCTGCTCCGCCGTTGCTGCCGGTCTCATACTCCGCATCAAAAGCCCCTTTCGATTGCCCGTTCAACCTGATTTCTCCAAGTCCGGCAGACAGATCAAATGCATAGCTTTTCTCTGTTCCGGTAAGAGAGACATTGACATCGCCGGTTCCTGCCTCCACTTCCAGTTTGTTTGAAACGCTTCCGCTGAACACGGCATCTCCAACTCCTGCTTCGATAGACACTTTCGGGAACTGTCCATTCAGAATCGACACATCTCCTGTACCAACTTCAAACACGGCTTTCTCGCTGGCTGAAATCTGATTCACAGAGAGTTCTCCCACTCCAACAGACACATTTACTTTTCTTGCCGTAAACGCTTCGCTTTCCATGGAAATATCCCCGGCTCCCACTACAATGTCCAGTGTCAGATTTTCGCACTGTCTTGGCAGAACTACCGTAAAGGTCGGTCCTTTCTCAAAATGGTGGTGTCCGCTGTGATAGGATACCTTCAGATTGGAATCCTTCTGTTTTGTAGAAAGATAATCCTGATACCCATTTTCCATTTTAATACTGATCTCATCCGCAGAATCCGACACTTCAAAAATAAGTTCATTTACCACATCCAGTTCCAGTTTCAGGGAAGCATCTTCTGATGCCGGATAAGGTATAATGCAGCTTTCCGTTCCTGCCGGTTCACTCTTCAAATCCGTAAGATTCAGGATCCAGGAACCAAAACTCTCCACCGCCCTATTATCATCCATGAGCTCGTCATCCTCATCATCCCAGTCGTCGTCGTCCCAATCATCATCGTCATCATAATCATCATCCCAATCATCATAATCATCATCCCAAAAATGATCCAAGATGCCATGTCCCTGATCATAAGCATAATAAACTCCATTGCCAATATGCCAGTTGCCAAAATCAAGTTCACCGGCAAGTGCTTTCCGGTGGATGGTTGACCATCCGGCTCCCATCACTGCGGCGATACCGCTGAAAACAATTCCGAGTGCGGCTAAGCTTCCTGCAATGATCAATATAATCTTTGTAAATTTTTTCATTTCATCTCACACTCCTCTCTTTGTCTTGCCAAATGCCTTTTTGCAAAGCTCTGCAATGCCTTTCACTGCCCATGGGACAAACCAGCCAAAGCACCATACCACAAGCCACACTGCAAGTACTCCAAGCGCAAGAACCAAAAGTCCACCGCCTAACAGTCCAAGACCTACTGCCACGCCTTTTGTGAAAAGATATCCGACACCAATGCCTGCCAATACAAATCCAGTGATCACTAACGCCGCCATCACCGCCACAATGCTGACCGCCACTGCAAACACACACGCTAAAACTGCTACAAGAATCGCCGCCAGAACCGCTGCAACCGTGATCCAGACCGGACTTGTCAAAACTGCGAGGATCACCCATAAAACTGTTTTTTCTGTTTTATTCTTCTGATTTTCCTTTTTCAGATTCTCTATATCGATCTGGCCGGACGTATTCTGACTGCCATAAGTTCCGCCGGTATAAGCAGTATTCTTCTGCTCATAATTACCTGACCCGTAAGTACTGCTTCCATATAAACTGTTCATATATGGATCATCCGTTCGTGTTTTGGCATTTTGACCATCCCCAGATGTTCCTTCTGTATGAGTCTCATTTTTTTCGCTGTGCACATCTTCCTCAGGTGTTTCTGCATCAGCCGTTTCACTCACCCCAAGATCTTTCTTGATCACTTCCGCCACCTTCTCCGGCGACTCCAGTTCCTCTAAGATCGATGCCTCATTTCCAATTCCGGCATCCTCAAAATAACTTCTGTAAAAGGCAAGTGCATCCGCTCTCTCTTCCTCTGAAATATCCGAAAGCAGCTGCTCCAGACGTTTTAAAAATTCTTCTTTATTCATTCTTCTGACTCCTCTCCTGAAAATAGTTCTGATATTTTCGAAGAATACGATTCCCACTCGCTGCGGTATTCTGCCAGCTTTTCTTCGCCGGTCTCCGTAATCTGGTAATATCTCCGGTTTCTTCCTCCGCACTCCCTGTCATACACGATCAGGTATCCATCCTTTTGCAATCTCCGCAAAACCGGATACAGTGTGGATTCTGAAACCTCAATCGCTTTCCGCACATCCTGCGTGATCTTATATCCGTAGGTTCCTTCTTCCTCCTTTGACACGACAGCAAGAACAATCGCATCCAAAAGGGCTGCGCCTGTATTAAATACCATGTACTCACTCCTTGTTATTTTATTTGTAATATTATTTCTTGTTCAATACTATACATCATATAGTATTGTTTTGTCAATATTATTATATATTTAAAACTGGCATGGTCAATTTGTTTTAAACTGGATTTTTAATTCATGACAGTTTTTGTATATAGTAATCCCAACAACAATCCTGGGAATTGAAACAAATACAAACCATAAAAAGGAGAATTTTATTTATGAAAACATCAACTACCTCTACAGCACAGACTGCTGATTCAAAATCCTTATCAAATATCCGTTTTATCACGATCACGGCTCTTTTTATTGCCCTGACCTACGTATTCACTGCATTTATTAATATAAGACTTCCAATCACTGCAAACGGCGGATTGATCCATCTCGGAAACGTACCTCTTTTTATCTGCGCCATTATTTTTGGTAAGAAAAGTGGTGCGATCGCCGGCGGAGTCGGCATGGGACTCTTCGATCTGCTCTCCGGCTGGACTGCATGGGCTCCATTCACACTGATCATTGTCGGTCTGATGGGATATGCCGTAGGTGCCATCACAGAAAAACATCACGGTTTTGGCTGGAACACACTTGCGATCGCAGTTGCATGCGTGATCAAAGTCGCTGGTTACTACATTGCAGAGGGTATCATTTACGGAAACTGGATCGCACCGGTTACTTCCATTCCTGGAAACCTTGTCCAGATCGGTGTTGCTGCTGTCATCGTTCTTTTGATCGTCGGACAGCTTCAGAAAATCGTAAATAAAATGTTATAAGCTGTGTAACATCAATCTCATTTACAAAACAATCTATGATAAAGAAGGAAGTAATTATGTATAAAGTCATGACTCCTGGGCCAACCCAGGTAAAAGAAAATGTGCGTATGGCAAGAAGCCTCGTATGTACCAATCCTGATCTGGATGAAGATTTCGTAGAATTTTATAAAGATACCTGCGAACTGATCAGCTCCCTGCTCGGCACGAAAAACGAAACTCTCATTTTGGATGGAGAGGGAATTTTAGGTCTGGAAGCTGCCTGCGCCTCCCTCACGGAGCCGGGAGATAAGGTGCTCATCATTGAGAACGGCGTGTACGGCGAAGGCTTTGCGGACTTTGTATCCATGTACGGTGGTGTGCCGGAATTTTATCATGCCGACCGCCTGAATGCCATCGACCCGGATGCTCTTTCTTCTTATTTAAAGGAGCATCATGATTATAAATATGCGACCGTTGTTCACTGTGACACCCCAAGCGGCATGCTCAATCCGGTAGAGAAAATCTGTCCGCTTTTAAAAGAATACGGCATTCTGACCGTTGTAGATTCCGTTTCCGGAATGTTTGGAAATCACATGGATGTCGACAAGTTCCAGATCGATCTTCTGTGCGGCGGTTCCCAGAAAGCTGTTTCCGCACCTCCGGGACTTACTTTTGTCACAATAAGCGATGCTGTAAAAAATGCCATGCACGTACGCAAGACGCCGATCCGTTCCTTCTATGCAAGCCTTCTGGCTTTTGAGGGATATTATGAGAAAAAATGGTTTCCTTATACCATGCCGATCAGCGATATTTACGGCTTACGCGCTGCTTTTGACAATATCGCTTCCGATCCAGAGTTAGAAGAACGCACACACCGTATCGCCGAAGCAGCCAGACGCGCTTTGACAGAAGCCGGTTTAAAGCTTCACTTGGAAAGCGGTTTCTCCGATACCGTCACTGTGTTTGACATTCCGGCAGAGACCACTTGCGATGCAATTCTTTCCCGCATGAAAAAAGAGCACAATATCATGCTTGCCGGATCTTTTGATGATCTTTCCGGCAAAGTGATCCGCATTGGACACATGGGAAATAACGCAAACTTTGAAGATATGGCCGCAACCATGTACGCTCTTTCCGAAACGCTTACTTTCCTCGGTGTGAACTTAAAAGGAGATCTTACGGGATTATTCTTAAAATATTATCATTAGTTCCGGAAACAGGAACTAAAAATCGCCCTGATATGATATGTACCCCTTTCACTGGATGTCCAGTAAAAGGGGTACATATCAGTTACTCTGTCAATGCATGCTTTATAATTCCGATCCCGATCGGATATGGTCCTGTGTGCACTCCAATGGTTGCACCGATCTGGTAAATACCGATCTCATCAATTCCAAGACGTTCTTTGATCAGATCCTTTAACATCTCTCGAAATTCCAGAGCTTCATTATGATCATATCCATAACCGATGCAGAAGCTGTACTCTCCCGGTTTCGCATTGACTTCGTCTAAATATTCCCTTGTCATATCCACGACTTTTTTCATGGATTTGAGACGATTCCTTGTAATGCCGGAATTAAAGATCTCACCTTCTTTTAACGTGATCAGAGGTTTGATTTTTAATGCGCTGGCTGCAATCCCGGCTAATCTGCCAATCCTTCCGCCATGTTTTAAATAGTCAATACTTCCGATCGTGAAAAAAATTCTTCCTGTCTCACGGATTGGCAGTAACGCATCTACAATCTGCTGATACTCTAAACCCATATCGCGCAGTCTGCATGCCTCTAATACATATAACCCCTGCAGCACAGTATTGACCGTAGAGTCAATGACCGTGATCTGTGCATCCGGGTATTCCTCTAATATCATATCTTTTGCAGTTGTCGCAGACTGCAGGGAGCCACTGAATTTTTTTGTGATACAGATACAGATGACCGGCATCTTCTCCTTCGCATGTTTTTCAAACACCTCATAATAATCATGCACGGATGGCATGGATGTCTTTGGGAAAACGGTCGGGTGATCCACCATTTCCTGATAGAATTCCCTGACACCGACTTCTACCATTTCCTTCTGATACGTTTCACTGTCAAAGGACACGTAAAATGGAACAACCTCAATATCTTTTTCCTTTGTGAGTTCCTGTGAGAGATCCAGGGAACCATCACTGATGATCTGTACTTTTTTCTGCATCATAAATACCTCGTTTATTTACTACTGTCATCTGCAAAATAGCTTTATGACTTCTTATTCTTAAATATACGTTTTCCAACGTAGTTTTTAATACTACATTTCAAAACATTTTTATTATATCACAGGGTATTTAAGTTGTACATTACTTTTGCTATAATTTTCGAAAAATTTTATTATCTACAGCTTGTACTGATGGATTCAATTGCTACTGCTCCGCCGCGCACTACCTCAATAATCTTAAATTTCGATTTCAACAGTGCGATCAGCTCGTTATTTCTATGGGCAGTCAGTTTGCATTCCAGCAGGACACTGTCATTTCCGATATCTGCCACCTGCACGTTAAACACCTGTGCGATCTGGAATACTTCTTCTTTTTCCGCAGCATTCACACGGAGAACCTTTGTGAACAGAATCTCTTTCATATGAATCGGTACATCTGTCAGATCAATGACTTTGATCACTTCGACCATACGGTTCAGCTGCTTTTTGATCTGTTCAAATGTTATGTCATCACTGGTAACGCAGATGGTCATACGGGAAACCGTCTCGTCCTCTGTCGTGCCAACTGTCAGACTCTGCAAATTGTATGATTTCCCGGAAAAAAGACCGGAAACCTTTGCCAGAACACCAACCTGATTTTCTACATATAGTGCAATCCATCTGTCTTTCATGATATTTTCCTCTCTCACCATATCTGTATCCGCCTATTTCAAAATCATCTCGCTCATCGGATTTCCGCCCTTTACCATCGGAAGCACGATCTCATCCGAAGAGATCAGAAATTCAATGACTGTCGGTGCATCTTTGTAAGTTCTCGCTTTATCCAAAGCTGCCTGAATGTCTTCTTCCCGCTCTACACGGATGCCATGCGCACCATAGCTTTCTGCAAGTGCAACAAAATCCGGTGTATATGGAGGGCATGCTTCATTTGGTCCCTTGCAGTTTGCCGGACAGCTTCTTCTCTTTCTTAAGCATACTGCGGAATAGCGTTTGCCATAAAAAAGCTGCTGCATCTGGCGGACCATGCCAAGATACTGGTTATTGAGCAGGCAGATGATAACCGGTGTCCCCTGCACGATCGCTGTTGCCATCTCCTGAATGTTCATCTGGAAACCGCCATCACCGGTGACACAGACTACCTCCGTATCCCTGTTTCCAATCTTTGCACCGATCGCCGCAGGAAAACCGAATCCCATTGTTCCAAGCCCGCCGGAAGTGATCATCTGGCGTTTTTCGTCAATATCCAGATACTGCGTTGCCCACATCTGGTTCTGTCCTACATCCGTGACAAAAACCGCCTCGTCAAACGTATGGTTGATGTGTTCCATGATCATCTGTGGCGTCATGCCGCGGTCTCTGCGCATTTCAAGTGGATTCTTTTCATCCCATGCCTTAATTCTCTCCTGCCATGCAGCCGTATCCTTTGGTTCTGCCCATTCTAGCAATTTTTCCAGGGCAAGTTTTGCATCCGATACGATCGGAACGTCTACCACAACATTTCTGGAAATGGAAGCAGTGTCCACGTCAATATGTACAATTTTTGCTTTTGGTGCAAATTCATTCAGATCTCCGGTAATACGGTCGTTAAATCTTGTTCCGATGGAAAATAAAACATCACACTCGCTGACTGCTTTATTGCTTGCATATTTTCCATGCATCCCCGTATTTCCGATATAAAGCGGATGCGTTGTGGCAATCGCACCCTTTCCCATAATGGTCGTCACAACCGGAACGTTCATTTTCTCTGCAAATTCTTTCAACAGCTCATTTGCTTTTGCAATATTGACACCGCCACCAGCCAGGATCAATGGTTTCTTTGCTGACTTTAACAGTTTGTATGCTTTTTTCAACTGCCCGATATGCACGCTCTCATTCGGTTTGTATCCACGGATCTGCACGCTGTCCGGATATTCTGCCGGTCCGCTCGCCGTCTGGATATCCTTTGGAAGATCAATTAAGACCGGTCCCGGTTTTCCTGTGCTTGCAATGTGAAAGGCCATCTTAATGATCTTTCCTAAATCCTTGCGGTCTCTGACCGTCACGCCATACTTTGTGATACTTCTTGTCATTCCGACAATGTCAACTTCCTGAAAAGCATCGTTTCCGATCAGGCTTAACGGCACCTGTCCGGTAAAACAGACAAGCGGAATATTGTCATAATGTGCATCTGCAAGTCCTGTCATGATGTTCGTTGCACCGGGACCGCTGGTCACCAGACAGACACCCACTTTTCCTGTCGATTTTGCATATCCCTCTGCCTCATGTAAAAGTCCCTGCTCATGTCTTGGTAAGACAATTTCAATCGCATCCTGTTTATATAATTCATCAAAAAGATCCGTCACCGTTCCACCCGGATAACCGAAAATCGTATCGACACCCTCTTCCTGTAATGCCTTGACAAATAATTTTCTACCTGTAATATCCATCTTTCTGTCTTACCCTTTCCATTTATACTTCAAAATAATCTGTGCTTTCATAAAATGATACTTTCTGCTGAATATGTATCTTTTTTCCTCTGACTAACCGATATACCCTAATGTTTTGAGTAAAAAAATCCATCCGGTCAACGTAAACGCCGCCATCAATGTCGTTGTTACAATAACGCTCGCCGTCAGCACTTCATCATTGTTCATGCTCTTTGCCATAATATAACAGCTCGGCGTGGTCGGGGATGCCAGCATGATCAGAATTGCAATCATCTTTTCCCCGGAAAATCCCATCCAGGCAGCAACCGGCAGAAAAACAAGTGGCTGAAGCACCAGTTTGATCATGGACGCCGCCATGGTCGGTGCGATCTTCGCCAGCGCTTTTCTTCCCTCAAATCCTGCTCCGATGGTGATCAGTGCCAAAGGGGTTGCCATCTGCGCCACGTTGCTGACCGTCTTATTTACCAGCGTCGGGAACTGGATCCCAAGCAGTCCCACGATCAGTCCTGCCAGGATACTTAAAATGATCGGATTCTTACATATATTGATTCCCGCCTGTCGGATCTTTGCTTTCTTGTCAATCCCTGTGCTGTCATTTGCCTCAAATGTCAGCACGATCACAGAAAAAATATTATAGAGCGGCACTGCACTGACGATCATCAGCGGTCCCATTGCAGAGGAACCGTAGATATTCTGGATAAAAGCCAGCCCCATAACCGCCGCACTTCCGCGGAAAGACGACTGTACAAATGCCCCGCGGATCGTTTTGTCCCGCACCAGAAGCTTTGCTGTACCCCATACCACCCAGAAACAGATGGTACTCACGATCGCACAGAAAAGCACATATTTAATATCAAATACTGCTTTAATATCAACGCCTGCAATGTCCTTAAACAGCATAAACGGAAGCGTGACCTTGAAATTGAACTTATTTGCCACTGTGACAAAGTTATCGTTCAGCATTCCGATCTGCTTTAAAATGTATCCGATCACCATGACCAGAAAAATCGGCATTGTCACGTTGATACTATAGATAAAATTTTCCATTTTTTTCTTTTTCCTATCAGGAAACTCCTCGTTCAAGTAAAGGTAAAACCCAGCAGTCTCTCTGTCTGGGTTTTAGCAATTATAAATCAATTTTCATCTTTTTGGTATGATATATTTTAACAACTTTATTGATATTATTTAGTCCTCTCGTATTTGTAAAAATAATATTCCAGATCAAAATACGTCTGTTCCTCACTGTCCTGCGTGATTTTCCACTCCGGCATCGCATCGAGATTCGGGAAATAGGCATCTGCCTCAAATGCATAGTCGATCTTTGTGATATGCGCCACATCACAGTCATCGAGAAGCTGTTTATAAATGGTCTCTCCACCGATCACATAAATATCCTCACTTGGATATTTCTTTAACTCTTCCCGCAATTCTTCCATCGAATGAACGATAATGGCATCTCCCGCCTTAAAATTTTTATCATGCGTCAGCACGATGTTCACTCTTTTTTTGAGAGGCTGTCCGTTTGGAAAACTCTCCAACGTTTTTCTTCCCATGACGACCACTTTCCCGGTTGTCGTCTCACGGAAAAACTTCATGTCTGCCGGAATACTCACCAGCAGTTTATTCTTACATCCGATTGCCCAGTTTTTATCTACAGCTGCGATTAAATTCATAAATCCTCCTTGTTTTTCGAAGCAAAATGTCTGCTGTGCAGGTTTTGCTTTCTACACTGCGATTGGAATATTTTTGATCTGTGGTCCCGTCACATAATCCTCAATGGTAATATCTTTTGTCGTAAACTGATAAAAATCTTTGATTTCCGGGTTTAATGTGAATTTTGGCGCCGGATGCTGCTCTCTCCCGATCAGTTCCTTAATGATCGGGATATGACGGTCATAAATGTGAGCATCCGCAATCACATGTACCAGCTCGCCGACCTGCATATCACACACCTGCGCAAGCATATGCATTAATACCGCATACTGACACACATTCCAGTTATTTGCCGCTAACACATCCTGGGAACGCTGATTCAGGATAGCATTCAAAGTCAGCTTTTCATCTCCCTCTTTGTGTGTCACGTTAAATGTCATACTGTAGGCACACGGATATAAATTCATTTCATGAAGATCCTGGTGCACGTAAATATTTGTCATAATGCGGCGGCTGAACGGATTATGTTTCAGATCATAAATCACGCGGTCAACCTGATCCATCATGCCTTCTTTATACTGATGTTTTACCCCTAACTGGTATCCGTATGCTTTTCCGATGGAACCATCTTCGTCTGCCCATTCATCCCATACGGTACTGTTTAAATCATGGATGTTATTTGATTTTCTCTGCCAGATCCAGAGCATCTCTTCCGTACATGTTTTGATGGCAGTTTTTCTTAATGTAATTGCCGGAAACTCTTTTGAGAGATCGTAACGGTTGACCACACCGAATTTTTTGATCGTGTAGGCACTCGTTCCATCTTCCCAGTGTGGGCGGACTTTCTCGCCCTCCGTGCTTGTCCCGTTCTCTAAAATATCTTTACACATATTTACAAAAATTTTGTCCGCAAGACTCATCTTTTTCTATCCCCATCTTTCTATCATTTTGCACATTTGAAAATCTCATTCTTTCGTACCTTTGCAGTAAAATGTCCATGTACGATCCGAACAGTACTATTCTATCCAATTTTCGTATAAAGTGCAAGAAATAACATCCCGACTGTTATTCGAATATTTTATGACTGCGATATATTTTTGTCATAAAGTTCATTTCTGTTTCTACCAAATTTCATTGATTTTTCCAGTAAAATGCAGTATAGTGAAGAAAGTTTAAGAAGTTAGGAGATTGATTATGAGTCAGGCAAAAGTAGACCGTTATAAAGCAGAAAAAAAGAATCGTAAGAAAATTATGGCAAAGGAAAAGAGAATGCGTATCGCCGGTTATGTCGCTGGCTGTCTTGTCGCTGCCGGTATCATCGGCTGGGCCGGTTACTCCGGATACAGTGCTTATGAGGCAAACAAGCCTATGGAAACCATTTATGCAAACCTTGATTCCGTTACAGACTATATGAGTTCTTTAAATGCGGAATAAAAATTACTGGAACGAGATACGAGTGAACAGTAACGATTAAAATAAATCAATAAAACAGATTAAAAATGGACCATTGACTTTACCAGATCAAAGTGCTACTTTGTTATTCAAACAGAGAACAAAATGCAACGAACAGAACAAGGTTATCTGAGAAACCTGTATCACAGAGAGCTGCCGGCTGGTGTAAGGCAGTATACAGCTTCAGGAACTATCCTCTGCGAGCAGTGCACTGAATTTTCATAGTAAGTGTCACCGGTATTCTACCGTTATTTAGAAGCTTATTGTTGTAGGCATCTGCCCACAAAGATAAGACAGAGAGGTCGTATTTTACGGCAAACAAAGTGGTAACGCGGAAGCTTAAGCCTTCGTCTTTGAGATATGAATATATCCGGAGATGAAGGCTTTTTTTCATGCCAGCAGACTGTGCGCAGGACGTGAATCCCATTGTTTCCACTTTGCACAATGTATTTTGTTCCCAGAAAAAATACATTTTCAGAAAGGAGCCGCCTTAAGGCGGAAAAAAGTTATGAATGGTTTAGTTATTGTTTTAATCGGTATCGTTGCACTTGGTGCAGGCTACCTCTTCTACGGACGCTGGCTTGCAAAGAAATGGGGAATCGACCCAAATGCAAAAACCCCCGCTTACACACATGAGGATGGCGAAGATTATGTTCCTTCCTCCAAATTCACCGTATTCTCACATCAGTTTTCTTCCATCGCAGGTGCAGGTCCTGTCACAGGTCCGATCCTTGCATCTGTTTTTGGATGGGTTCCGGTATTGCTCTGGCTCATCATCGGCGGACTTTTCTTCGGTGCTGTACAGGACTTCGGTGCTTTATATGCATCCGTAAAAAATGAAGGTAAATCTATGGGTATGATCATTGAGAAGTACATCGGTAAAACAGGCCGGAAACTTTTCATGTTATTCTGCTGGCTTTTTACTTTATTAGTAATCGCAGCATTTACAGATATGGTTGCCGGAACATTTGTTGGAACCGGAGTTGAAGGTATGCCAGATGCAACCTCTTACGCCAATTCCGCTGCCGCTTCCATTTCCATGTTATTTATCGTTGTCGCTGTTATTTTTGGTATCATCCAGAAACATGTCGGAAAAATGAATGAAGTCGTAAAAGCAGTTGTTGCTATCGCTCTTTTGGTCGTTATGTTTGCAGTCGGCATGAAATTCCCAATCTGCACGACCAAAACTGCATGGATCTACATCGTAATGGCTTACCTGTTCTTAGCATCTGTTATGCCAATGTGGCTTTTAATGCAGCCTAGAGATTACATGACAACATTCATGTTACTCGGTATGATCATTGGTGCGGTTGTCGGTGTCATTGTTGCACATCCTTCCATGCAGTTAAATGCATTCAGCGGATTCAATGTAGGTGGAAGCAGTTTATTCCCTACTTTATTCGTAACGATCGCCTGCGGTGCTGTTTCCGGTTTCCACAGTCTGGTATCTTCCGGAACATCCTCTAAGACGATCAGCAGCGAAAAAGATATGCCTATGGTCGGTTATGGTGCCATGGTCGTAGAATCCTTACTCGGTATCGTCTCCTTAGTTGTTGTCGGCGCAGTCGCCGTAAACGGAACAAAACCGGATGGAACTCCATTCTCCATCTTCTCCTCCGGTGTCGCAGGATTCCTTGAAAAACTTGGTGTCCCTGTTACCGTTGCAACTGTATTTATGACCATGTGTGTATCTGCACTTGCACTGACATCCCTTGACTCCGTTGCAAGGATCGGACGTATGTCTTTTCAGGAATTGTTCTACGGAGATTCCACCGATCCTGCAACTATGACACCGATTCAGCGTGTACTGACAAATAAATATTTTGCAACTGTGATCACACTATTTTTTGGATATTTACTGACACTTGGCGGATACAGCAACGTATGGCCATTGTTTGGCTCTGCAAACCAGTTACTTGCAGCACTTGTATTAATCGCCTTAGCTGTTTTCTTAAAAACAACCGGTCGTACCGGATGGACACTTTACATCCCAATGTTTGTTATGCTGGCAGTTACATTCACTGCCCTGATTCAGAAAACAATTGCACTTGTCGGCAGCTTCATGAGCGGTAACGCAACACTTCTTGTAGACGGACTTCAATTTGTTGTTGCCGTACTTCTTATGGTACTTGGTGTTATGGTTGCATTCAGTTGTCTGAAAAAGCTCTTCGGCAGGAAAGCTGCGGCTTAACCGGAGTTTAATTGACGTAGTGTCGCAGATTCTGTGGTGCTTTCTTAGGGTGTGAAGGGCAGATATAAGCGTCCGTTCACAAGTCGTGATTTTATAGGTTTATGAAAAGAAAAACGGTACAGACGAAATA
>ENA-OROL01001222-OROL01001222.1-human-gut-metagenome-genome-assembly--contig:-NODE-1222-length-21903-cov-24.944114_pt1 | contig 21903 bp, 20 predicted proteins | sample MGYA00242128_ERZ509048 | MGnify/ENA primary metagenome ERZ509048 (study PRJEB26280, sample SAMEA2338750) | human gut metagenome | biome: human gut; feature: human-associated habitat; material: faeces...
TGCCCGCCCAAAGGGCGGGCGGCCTGCGGCCCGCCCTGCCCCTTTTTTACTCCCTGCTGTGCCACACGGCGGTGTTCGGAGCCTGCTGCACCGGCAAGACCACGCTGGTGAAGAACCTGCTGGTGGACCTGTGGGCCCGGCAGCAGACCCCCTTCGTGGTGTTGGAAGCGGCCAAGAAAGAGTACAACGCTCTGCTGGGGCAGATTCCTTCGCTTATGGTCTATACCTCCGGTGCCGATGGCCCATTGCTACGCATCAATCCACTGCGCCCGGAAGACGGCACGCTCATAGAGAACCACGCCGCCGCCGTTACGCTGGCGATGACGGCTTCCACCGGTGCAGAGCACCCCATCCCGGAGGCGTTCAGCGGCCTGCTGCAACAGACCTACCACCGCTTTGGCTGGGAGTACGGCATGGCGGCCTACACCGACCCGGCAAAGCCCTTCCCGACCTTTGCCGATGTGCTGGCCGGGGTGGAGGACTATGTCGCCCACCACGCCCGCTATGGGCCTGAGGTGCGCCAGAACCTGACCGGTGCGCTGGAACTGCGCGCCGAGACCATGACCAGCGGTGCGCTGGGCCGCGTGTTCGCCGACCCCTTTGGCATGACGGCAAAGCAGTTGCTCACGGTGCCTACGGTGCTGGAACTGGCGGATTTTTCAGAGGAGGCCACAGCTTTCCTTATGAACATCCTGATGTTCCGCTTTCAGTCCTACCTGCAGCGGCTGCCCGAGTCATCGGTACTGCGGCGGCTCATCGTGCTGGAAGAAGCCCACAACGTGTTCCGCAAAACCGACACCGAGGACAGCGCACTAGCCCGCTCCAACCTAGCCTTCGACAAGATGTTTGCCGAGATCCGTGCCAGCGGCACCGGCCTTGTCCTCAGCGACCAGCGGCCCTCCCTGATGCCGGATTCCGTCATGGCCAACACCGCCGTCAAGCTGTGTCTGGGCATGGATTCCGGCGAGGACCGGGGCTGCATGGGCAGCGTCATGGACCTTTCGGTGCTGCAGCGCCGTGCCCTGCACGCTTTCCGGCCCGGCGAATGCCTGATGACGGTGCGGGGCACCCCCGGGGTGTTCCACCTGCAGACGGAAAAGCCCGGCACATCCGGGAGCTTTACGGCGGCCTGCCTTGTGTGCGGCAGCCGGTTCCGCTGCAGGAAAAGTGCCGTGCAGGGCCTGCTGGCCCCGCTGGATGCCGGGCAGATGCAGTACCATCTGGCCCGCATCCGTGCCGATCCCTACAACATCTCTGTGCTTGCGGAGAACATCGAACAGATGCTGCAGCAGTTGCACATCACGGCGGCAGCACCTACAAAGCTCTGCCTGCTGGGCGAAATGCTGACCGGAGCCGGGGTGCCGCTGGGCGAGAGCCGACAGATCGTGACCGCATACCATAACCACCTGAAAGGAGGAACTGTATGAGCGAGATCAGCGGCGGCAGCGCCGAGAACGATGAGATGAACACTCCCGAAACAGGCGGCGAGACAGGCCAGACCGGCTCCGGGGGCACCGAAGGTCTTGCGGGCGGGAACCTGGAGAGCGTCCAGCTGGACGAGGGCAGCGAAGTACCGCCCGCCGCCCCAGCAGCCGAAATCACCCCTGCCCTGGCAACAGAGGTGCAGGAGCTCAGCCCGCAGCAGCAGGCTGAGGTCATCCACCAGAATACCATCGCCAGTATCCTACAGGAGAACGGGGCCTACTTTTCGCCCAAGGATGCGGCCCGGGTCAGCCAGGGCGCAGACAGCATCCGGGTGGTGCAGGACCTTGGCGAGGGGGTGACCGGCGGCTACCGCTACAGTGAAGGGAAAAGCTCGATCCAGCTGCTTGCCACCAGCAAAAACCAGCTGGAACGCTCTGCCATCCATGAGACGGTGCACTGCAGCAGCTTCAACCGGGAGATCATCGTGCCCGAGCCGTCAAAGGGCGGCTACATGGTCTACAATACCGTGGGCACCCGTCAGGCATCCTGGTTCAAGTCGGATAAGAATGGCGAGATCTCCAACTATGCAGAGAAAGGCAGAGGAATGAACGAGGGTATCACGACCATGTACACAAACCGGGAGCTGGCCAAGATTAGCCAGGAACGTGCCCTTGCCGCCCAGCGCCAGCAGATCTACGGCCATGCCACAGACCTGTGCACAGCACTGGAAGGGCAGGTGGGCGAAGCACCCATGAAGGAAGCCTTCTTTGGCGGCAACATGAAGGCGCTGGAAGACAAGGTGAACGAACTGGCAGGGGATAAAGTGTTCGACAGCCTACGCAGCTGCCTGGACCGTGCCATTTCCGATGACTATACTGAACGTGTGGCCGCCACCCGGGAGGCACAGGAGATCCTGGCCCGGATGGCAGAGAGGAGCAAAAAATGATGATCGATCTGGTATTTGATTATATGGCAGCAAAAGGCGTTGTCTTTTATAGCCAGGAGGAGATGAAGACCGCCGAGGCGGGCATCCGGGAGTATCTGCAGTGCAATGGCATCCCGGAAGAAAAAAACGACGAATATTACCGTGATTACCTGCACAGGGGGCTGGATATCATCGACCCTGCGGACCTGAAAGCCTATTTTCTGCACCGGAAGGCGATCAGCCTTGTGGTGCAGCTGCGAATCGAGCAAGCCCACGCAGGCGGCGTGCTCAAACCGGAGCGTGCTGTCCTGCTGCGCGAAGCGCTGGCCGAACTGTACCGTGCAGGGCTGGGGGAACGCTATGTGCCCACCGAAGAGCAGGCCCGCATCGCAGGGAGTTTCGTCTGATGGCCGCGGCACCAGAGTTCCCGGCGTGGGCCGTGGAAGAAGCTGCCCGGCAGCTGCAGATCACCCTGCGGCAACTGCGCCAGGCACAGGGTACCCTGTATTTCTGCACCCTGCCCAGCGGGCTGAGATTTGATCTGTACGCCGGTTTAGACGGCACGCTGCAGTGCTGGCGGCTGGTAGATGGCTCCAGGTGGGAGAAAGACCGCCGCATGGAATGCCGTGACCCTTCTCGGAACGGGCCCGCTGTGGGGGTGGAACCCACAGGGGAAGGTACGCTCCGCATCTATGCCGAGCAGCACATCGATCCGGAAGAGCCAGACCCGGAGAAGAAAATCCTGAAATTGCTGCGTGGGTATGCGGAGCTGATCAGCGCACCGGAAATGCAGCACCTGGGGCTGTAAACTGCTGGGTGATACACATTGCACGGCAGAGCTGGTATACTGGAACCAGAAAAAACAAAGGAGTGAATTACCATGCAAGTGATTCAAAAAAGCAGCAGCGGCACCCAGAGCTTTCCGCTGGATGCCATGCTTCTGGCGCAGCGGACGGTGTTCCTGACCGGTGAGATCAACACCAGCACGGTCAACGCCATCATCCAGCAGCTTCTGTTTCTGGAAAGCGCAGATGCCACAGCCCCCATCAAGCTTATCATCACCTCGCCCGGCGGCACCGTGCAGGCGGGCCTTGCCCTTTACGACCAGCTGAAGGGCATGACTGTGCCCATCGACCTGTACTGTGTGGAGTTGGCGGCCAGCATGGCGGCGGTGATTTTGGCCGGTGGAAGACGTGGCCACCGCTTTATCCTGCGGCACAGCATGGTCATGATCCATGAACCGCAGATTGCTTCCGCTTCGGGCGGGGTATGCGGCAGTGCATCCTCCATCCAGAAAACGGCAGAATCCATTTTGACCACCAAGCGAGAACTGACCGGCCTGCTGGCACGGGACACCGGCCACCGGGTGGAAGAGATCGAAGCGGCCATTGGTTACGACAACTTCATGAAAGCGGACGAGGCTGTGGCCTTTGGAATCTGCGACCGTATTGTGGACCGAGTGTAAAGGAGAGTACGATGAAACGAGATTCTCTTGTTGTGGCGGAAGGCTGTGTGCTGTCCGGTGACGAGGTGGGCCGCACTCGCCCCAACGCAAATGCGCTGATCGTGGGCACCACCGGCTGCGGCAAAAGTACTAGCGTGATCCTGCCCACAGTGGCCCGGATGCACTGCAGCAACCCGATCCTGAGCTATGCAAAAGAGCGGGACGCCTACCTTATGGCAGAGTACCTCAAGCGCAAAAACTACATGGTGCACATCCTGAATGCGGCACACCCCAAGAAGAGCACCCTCAGCTACGACCCCATTGCTTCCATCGAGAGTTATGCGGACATCGAGGCACTGTCGGCAGCCATCGTGGATATGTCCATCCGCAAGAGCGTGGATGATTACTGGCAGGTCAAGGCAAAGCAGCTGCTCTCGGGCCTGATCGCTGGCTGCTTCATGACCTCCAAAGGCAGCCGTATGCCCGGCATGGCCGATGTGCTGGCACTGTTCGACAAGACCATTCCTTGCGAAAATGCCTATGGCGTTGAGCCGGAGCTGTATGGGATGTTCCAGCGGCTGGAAAAGGCCTCGCCGGGGTGCTTTGCGGTGCGGGAGTTTAACAGCTGGCGCAGCTTGCCAGAACGCACGGCATCCTGCGTGCGGGATACTCTGGCGGGTGCTTTGAGCACCGTATTCCCGGAGTCCATCCGCCGCATGATGCGAGAAAAACCGCAGTTCGACCCTGTGCGTTTTGCAAGCCGCAAGGAAGCATTGCTGGTGATCACCTCGGCGGCAGACACCGCACAGCAATACTATGCGAACCTGTTCTACCGCAGCACGGAGCAGCAACTGCTCCGATATGCGGCCAGCTGTCCCGGCGGTGAGCTGCCTCGGGAAGTGCGCTACATCTTTGATGATTTCGCCTGCACGGCCCCTATTCAGGGCTTTGCCAGCGACATCAGCCTGTTCCGCTCGGCAGGGCTTTCGGCCATTCTGCTGCTGCAGTCGGAGCAACAGCTGGAAGCTATGTACAAAGAAGAAGCTGCCGTCATTCGGCAGAACTGTGCAGTATACGCTTACTTCCCCGGCGGGTTCGATAACCGCTCCTGTGAGATCGTCTCCAAACGGATGGATCTGCCATACGACGAGGTGCTCTATGCACCGATGGGTAAGGTGTTCGTAATGAGGTCAGGGTGTCGGCCGGCATGCCTGCCCCGCTACGACACCCTGAACAGCCGGGAATACCAGGAGTATCTCAGTTGCAGCAATGACCGCACCGGCCGCAGACGCTTTGGAGGTGATGAGCTATGAGAATGTCCGCACACAAAAAGTTCGTGCTGGAACTGCGTGCCCCGGTGGAACGGTACGAGACCCGCAGTGCCGCAGGCTGTAAGCCGGGCACCGCCCGGGAAGATGACCTTGGTCAGATGCTAGAAAAAAAATTCGACGAGCTTTTTGGCCCGGGGGAAGAGGACTGAAAAAGGAAAGAAGGGGATGTGGAGCAATGCAGGATCGTTCGACGATGACGCTGGGGGGATACCTGTACAGCGTTTTCTGGAAATTCGTGGTGGGCTATGTATGGTACCGCAGCCTGCTGTTCCGCCCGCTGGCGGGGCTTGAACGCAAAGCATCGCTGCACATTCTTTTGTGGCTGACGGCGGCTGCGGTACTTGCGCTCAGCCTTGGCTTCCGCCGCAGAAAAAACGGGTGGATCTCTTCAGCCTGCATCTTTCTGCCGTTTGGGCTGTACACGGTGCTGGCTTACGCAAACACCTTCCGCACACGCATTCTGCTGATTTTGATGCTGGCGGCTGTGCTGGCAATGGGCCTTACCGCCGTGATGTTCTGGGGCAGGCGGCTCTCGCGCCGCCGTTTCCGGGCAAGGGTCTCCCGCTGGAAGTACCTGATGGTGTGTACGGCAGTCTCGGCCAGTGTCTGCCTAATCGGCAGTGTAGGGTGGCATGCGTTTCTGGAAGGGGAGCTGTTTCCCGCCGCAGTAAAAGCACAGGCATCGGCCGTGGATGAAACGCAGGCGCAGACCATTGCCTCGAACATCAGTGAGGTGCTGAAGCTGCAGCCCGAGGTCTGGCAGGACCTTACCACGGCCCAGCGCATCGACACGATGCAGACGATCTGCAACATCGAGGTGTATTATCTGGGCCTGCCCTGTGCGGTCACGGTGAGCGGTGCGAACCTTCCGGAAAACACGCTGGGCAGTTACGATGACAGCAGCCGGGCCATCAGCATCAGCATCGAACATCTGGAAAATGACCCGGTGGAAGAAGTGCTGGACACCCTGCTGCACGAGATCTACCATTGTTACGAACATCGCCTTGCAGAGGTGTACACCTCCGCAGACCCGGAACTGCAGCGGCTGCGGCTTTTCCGCGATGCAGCCGATTATGCCAATGAGGTGGCGCAGCCGGTGGACCCGGAAGAAGACTACAACGCCTATGCCGCGCAGGCACTGGAAACGGACAGCCGCGCTTATGCCGCTGCCGGTGTGCAGGAATACTACCACCGCATCGCGGTCTATATGGCGCAGAACTGATGTTACAACAGCAAATGCGGAACAGAACCGTTGACTTTTTCTGGAGGCACTGTACTGGGAAACATGAGCGTGTTGCGTTCTTGAAACGTCGCCTTTGTGCTTTTCCTTTCATAGGGCAGTGCGAACCTCCTCACGGCACAAGCCTCTGCCATCCTGAAAACCTCCGGTTCGCACCACAGAAAAACAGTATTTTGCCCCAAATGCACTTTTCTTTTCATGCAACTCAATGTATAATACGAGTGTAATGTATATTTGCTCAGCTTCGACAGACCTTTTTCGATGTTTTTTAGAGAAGTTTGCCATTACAACTTATCCCCGCAAGGGGACGGAAACCCATGAATTCTTACTGATGACCCTTGCCCCCAACATTACAACTTACCCCCGTAAGGGGACGAAAGCAAATTCAGCTTATCATGCCTTTCAATAACGCTCTGAGATTACAGCTTACCTCGCAAGGGGACGAAAGCAAAAGCCGCAAGGCGGTCTAGAGATTTATTGGGCTTACGACTTATCCCCGCTAGGGGACGGAAACCCCATCTTCTTGTCGGCGATCGTGATATACATACCGATTACAACTTATCCCCGCGAGGGGACAACAAAGCACCTCCGCCACTGGCGTTTTGCCAGCAGCGGAGGTGCTTTGTGTTATCCTTATTCTATTTACAGGTTACAGGGCAAGCGCCATGCCTGCGGAAATGGTCATTGTAACAGGAAGCGCTTTGGCACCCTGAGGAACATTTGGCCTCATGGGACGGAGCTCCTGCAGGTAGTCCGTCACATCCTGCAGGAGCTGCTCAATGTGAGCAATGTCCAGCGGGAGAATGCGGTCGCTCTGCAAGCCAAAAGAGGTATCGTTTGCATGGTTGACCTGATTGCGGTAATGTATCACCCTTTGATAAAGCATTGCCGCTCCTTCGACCTGCCGCTGTACCTTATGGTCTATGACCAACTGTCCAAAATCAATCGCCTCATTCACATAATCGTGGACCTCTTCTGCATTTGCCACGCCAAACAATATATTACCGTCCTCATTTCCTCTGTTTCTGTTCAAGCGCAAATCTACCGTATAGTGGAGTTTTAGTTGCAGCAGAGCCATCCGGCAGAAATGGAAATGAAACAATGGATACACCCATGGTTTCCCTCTGTTCTCTTTCCGTGTTTCCAAATATTTGAGCCCGCTTTCCGTAGGCTGTAAAAAAATATGGCTGCAAATATACTCCGGCATCTGCTCACACAGCAATGTCAACGCCTGCTGATATAACCCATGCTTTGCACACCAGCTCACCAGTTCCGGCAGCTTATCCAAAGCCCTCCGGTCATTTTCCTGCAGAGCCAGCAGACCTTCGAATTCCATACGGAAACGATCATTCAACAGATGAAAAAACAGGCTGATCAGGGTCTTGCTCTCTTTAGGTGGTGTCTGTAATGCCTGTGCGATCTGACGCAGATCCTCATTCAGTGCCTGCACCCGGCACAAAGCCAGATCATCCGAGAATTGATTGATGCAGGTCAGCAGCGTATGCAGAACCGGGTCATTTTCGCCTTCACCCTGCAAGTAATCTTTCAACTTCTGTGCCGTTCCGGTAGAAAAGAATTCGTCCATTGCGGTGATCAGGTCGAATAAATTGTACAGCATACTGCTGTCGTGGATGCGGGAAGTCCCGTCCGGGCACAGCTCAGAATAGATCACTCTGCGGGTCTCCACGCCTCGCAGGTCCCGCATACACCGGGCAGCTGTCACCAGCAGCATGGCAGTGTCCCGCATACCACCAGAAAGGTCGATGGAAAGGGTATCTTCTGCTTCGATTTTACCCAGCAGCAAAGAGATCGCCCGGAACTGCGCTTGATCATCCATGCTGTCCGGCACCGGGATCACCACAAGCCGCTCTGCCGGAATGTCCACGGAAGGCAGGAACACGTCCCGGAAATACTCTACAGTGGTGCAGGTTTTTCCGTCCGGCAGATGCACGGTAGGTTTGGTGCACACCAACTCACTGCACAGCGCCAGAATGTAGTCCGGGCCTTCTTTGTGCTTTCTTAGTTCCTGAACGGCCGCTTCGTTGGTTTGGGTATGGATATTCGGATTTCTGCCGAACGGACTCATATACAAAAGCAATACATTGCGTTCCATCTTACACATCCTCCTGTTCTGTCCGTATCCGCAGCAGCTTCTGCTGCCAGGTCTTATGCCGCTGTGATACGGTCACTTTGTTCGCACCGGGAAATTCTGCTACAGTTTTATCCTGTGCGGTTTCTTTTATCTGCATCATATCATGGCGACGTTTTATATGCAAGATAAAATGAAGTTTTTTCAGACCTTCATTTTTTCGATATTTTGTGCTATATTTAGCGTATGATCCCTGCAAGGGGGCAACACCAAGCAGCACCAAAAAGAACGATGCGGTCATTCCATGTACATGCTTTTTATGTGTCTCGTTGCGCCGGTTGTAATGAACATCATTTTCAGCAAGAAATAATTTCGAACTTCTTGCTTAACTATCTGCAACTTGTGAGCTTTTTTCTTTGCAGCGACAAGGAGGTGTATTATGTTCATCAACTTTACCAACCATCCGTCTGCCCAGTGGAGCGCCGAACAGAAGGCTGCAGCGCAGGCTTACGGCGAAGTGATCGACCTTGCCTTTCCTGCCATCGACCCTGCTGCGGATGAGGCGGCACTGGACTCGCTGGCATCCGCGTATGCCGCCCGCATCCTGCACATGAACCCGGACGCTGTGCTCTGTCAGGGCGAGTTCACCTTTGTCTACCGGGTCGTCCTGCGGCTGGAGAGAGAAGGCATCCCGGTATTTGCTGCCTGCTCTTTCCGTAAGAGTCAGGAGACCATCTCCCCGGACGGCAGCACTCTGAAGCAGAGCGTTTTCGTGTTTACCCGGTTCCGGCGGTATGGTTCGCCGTCCTGAAAAGGGACTTTTTACCAACTGCGGCGTTTATAATCGGAGAGTCTGCATTTGTTCTTTTTTATGCAGATTTACTGCATTACAGTAAAGTGAACATTTTCCAACCTTCTGGCTCTTCCTTTTTTCGATGGGTTGTGATATATTTAGTATGTGATCCCCGTAAGGGGGCGAGAACCAAATTTGTGTCCCGTCGCCAAAGCGGACGTAGATGTGATCCCCGTAAGGGGGCGATAACTATATGCATGGCACAGGCAACAATAGAAACGTAATATAATCCCCGTAAGGGGGCGATAACTACTTTTCGTTTTTTACACTCCTTTTTTATGGTACTCTTCTCCCCGTAAGGGTACAAAAAATTCCGCATCTTTTCCGATGCGGAATTTTTCTTTTGTTCAGCCTTAACCTTGCCTGTGCTGCGGCCTGTATAGAAGTGAGCGGAACAGCCGAAACCTCTCAAACATTTTCCTGCACGCCTTTTGCATTCCGGCAGGATGTGCTATAATAAAGCAAACTAGTAACGTTTGAAACAAAATTGCCAATTTTATTTGCAAATTATTGTGCAATCGTTTCATCGTTCGCAAAGGAGATGATATTTTGGATCTTCTCACCCTGCAATCCACCTTCGGCGGGCTGCTGCACGACACCGGCAAAGCAGTGTATCGTGCAGGCGGGCAGCGCGGCAGCCACAGTGCACAGGGCTATCAATTCCTGTGCGAGATGATGACCGGCGCAGACTTGGCACCCGTTCTGGACTGCGTGCGCTATCACCACGCATCCGAACTGCGCAGTGTGCAGAACACACCGCCCAAGGACTCCCCCGCTTACATCGTCTATCTGGCCGACAACTTTTCCGCCGCGGCAGACCGCCGGGAGATCGAGGGCGAAAGCAGTTCGTTCCGGCGGGACCTTCCGCTGGATTCGGTATTCACCCACCTGAACGGCTCACACCCCGGCTGGATGATGCCTGCTCAGCCGCAGGATGGCAGCCTGAAGCTGCCTCAGAAGCAGCTTCCGCTCTCTGCTTCCGTCTACGCAGACGCCGTACAGAAACTAAAGGAATGCCTGCCAAATCTGCAACTGCGGCCGGAGTGGATCAATTCCCTGATGGGCTTACTGGAAACACAGTTCAGCTGCTTTCCATCCAGCACCTTTACCGGCGAAAGCCCGGATGTTTCCCTGTTTGATCACGCCAAGACCACCGCAGCCATTGCGGCGTGTATCAGCGAATATGTGCAGGCAAACAACATCACCGACCTGCGCAAGGCGCTTTTTGAGCAGGAGAAGGATTTTTGCCAGAAGGACGCCTTTCTGCTCTATACCGCTGATTTTTCCCGCATCCAGAAGTTCCTTTATACTGTCCATACCGAAAAAGCCCTGCGCTCCCTGCGCAGCCGGTCGTTCTTTCTGGAGCTGCTCATGGAGCACTATCTGGACGAGCTTCTGGCCGGGTGCGGCGTGTCCCGCGCCAACCTGATCTACAGCGGCGGCGGACACTGCTATGTGCTGCTGCCCAACACTGCCGCTGTGGCCGATACCCTGACCCGGTGGAACCGGCAGTTCAACCGCTGGCTGCAGCAGCAGTTCGGCACCCAGCTGTTTCTGGCCAACGCATGGACACCCTGCTCCGGCAGCGACCTGACCAATACCCCCGCTGAAAAAAGCCCCTACAAAGAGCTGTTCCGCCGGGTGAACCGGCTGCTGGAACAGCACAAATTCCACCGCTATACCGCAGAGGATCTGCGGCAGCTGAACAGTACCGCCGCTTACCCGGATGGCCGGGAATGCAAGGTGTGCGGCACCAGTGCCAACCTGAAGGATGACTTGTGCCCATGGTGCAGACTATTCGTGGATCTTTCCTATAAGATCCAGAACAAAACCGCATTCGTGGTCAGCCGCCGGGCTTCCGATGCGGACGACTGCACCCTGCCCGCGCTGGACGGCGGTAGCGAATATCTTTCCCTCACCGATCCGGCTTCCGCCCGCAAGCGCCTGAACTCTGACGAACCCATCGTGCGGGTGTATACCAAAAATGCACCGTTCACCAGTCTGACGTACAGCACCAATCTGTACGTGGGCGACTATGCCGCCAGCAACAGCATGGAAGAACTGGCCGGGCAGTCCGAGGGCGTGCGCCGCATTGCAGTCTGCCGTATGGATGTGGACAACCTCGGACACGCATTTATCTCCGGTTTCGAGCAGGAAAACGAGAAAGACCCTGTCAAACGGATGCACTATGTTACCCTGTCCCGCACCTCGGCGTTCTCCCGGCAGATGTCACTGTTTTTCAAGTGCTACATCAACGGCATTCTCGAAGGGCTGCAAGTGAGCATTGTTTATGCCGGCGGCGATGATGTGTTCCTTGTGGGCGCATGGAACGCTGTGCTGGAAGCAGCACAGCGCATCCAGAGCAATTTCACTGCATTTTCCTGCGGTGCACTGACCCTCAGCGCAGGCATCGGCATCTTTGATGACCATTACCCCATCCGGCTTTCCGCCGAGGAAACTGCCGCGCTGGAAGAAGCCGCCAAGCATCTGCCCGGCAAAAATGCAGTGGCACTGTTTACGCCGGAGCGCAAAGCAGTACGGGATGCAAAGGGCAATCTGCTGGTGCAGCCGGAGCAGGGACATATCTATGCGTGGGATGTATTCCGTACAAAGGTCCTGACCGAAAAGGTCGGCTGCCTGCAAAGCTTCTTCGGCAAGGATGACGCCGAGCATGGAAACACCATGCTCTACAATCTTCTGGCACTGCTGCGGGAAGCAGAAAACGACCGCATCAACCTTGCACGGTACGCTTACCTGCTGGCGCGGCTTTCCCCAAAAAAGAATGCACCAGATTATAAACTTTACGAGCAATTCTCTCACAACATGATGGATTGGGCATTGGATGCCGTACAGCGTCACCAGCTCATCACCGCAATTTATATTTATGTCTATCAGAACAGAAAGGGTGGCGACACAGATGGCAGGATGGAATGATAATGGCCGCAGCTATGGACAGCAGAAAGAGCTGCCGCCGGAGATCACGCCGAAAAAGGTGCCGGAAGATTATGTAGACGAAGCCGAGCGTATTATGATCAACCTGATGAGTCAGCCCAAAAAAGTGACCACTAGCAAGATCCGTGGCCTGCTGAGTCTTGTAACAGAGATTTTTAACGTTGAAAATCTCCGCACCGAAGAAGCACTTTTGCCCGAAAGTGTTGTAAAGATTAATCTGATGCGAGTTCGGGTAGCCTATGAATATGGTCGCGATACCGGAGAAAGTGTCGGTAAAGATAAAGCTTATCCCATGAAAGACTTTATTTCACAATCACATCTGCTAGAATACCTCAAGGGCATTTCCACCGACCGTGCGGATCTGATCCGCTTTGCACACTACATGGAAGCGCTGGTCGCTTTCCACCGCTACTTTGGCGGCAAGGAGGGGTAATTATGTATGGAAAAATTCTGATCCGGTGCGATCTGGAAGTGCGCACCGGTATGCACATCGGCGGTTCCTCTGCCTTTTCTGCCATTGGTGCTGTGGACAGCCCGGTGGTGCGTGACCCTTATACCAGTTATCCCATCGTACCCGGCAGCAGTCTGAAAGGCAAACTGCGTACCCTGCTGGCCCGCAGCATCTGTCAGGATATCGAACACATGCCTGTTTTTGACAAGGACGACGAGCGCATTCTGCGCCTGTTCGGTTCCTCGGAGCCGGTGCGCCGTTCCCGCCTGCAGTTTGCGGATGCCTTTTTGTCCAATGCAAAAGAGCTTTCCAACGTGGGTGTGACCGAGGTCAAGACCGAGAACGCAATTTCCCGTGCCAACTCTGTGGCCAATCCTCGCCAGATCGAACGTGTGATCGCCGGTGCAAAGTTCGGTGTCAGCATCGTTTACGATGTGACCGACCCGGCACAGGTCGAGGAAGATCTTTCTCTTCTGGCCAAAGGCATGAAGCTGCTGCAGATGGATTATCTGGGCGGCCATGGTTCCCGCGGCAGCGGCCGTGTCAGCCTGAAAAACTTTGCGCTGGAAGGCTATGGCGCGCAGGTGGATCTCAGCCACCTGAAATCCCTCTTTGATGAGGTGGATAGTTATGAACTATTTTCTGTTTAAGCTTCAGTTTGACACAGCTGTTCATTTCGGAGGAGCCGACTCTGCATTGTCACTTTATACCTCCGAAGAAACCCTGCGGGCAGATACCCTGTTTTCTGCCCTCTGCCATGAGACCCTCGTCCAGCATGGAGAAGAAGCTCTGGAACAACTTTGTGCGCAGGTCCAGCAGGGAAAATTCCTGCTCAGCGATACAATGCCCTGGTATGGCGAAACGTTTTACCTGCCAAAACCCATTGCCGCGTCAGAATCCGCTGAGGAAGTGGAAACCACCCTGCGCAAAAAGGTAAAAAAGCTAGCCTGGATCCCTGTGTTGGAATTTGACCGCTACGCCAGAAGCCTACATGAAGGTCATTTTACCCCTGACGAGCAACCGGAAAGCTTTGGCACCCACTATGAGCAAACCAAGGCAGCCGTTCCCATGCAGGGGGATACCATGCCGTATCAGGTTGGACTGTTTTGTTTTGCGCCGGACTGCGGACTGTATTTCATCTGCGGATTTACCGAAGACGGTCAGGATGAAGATCTGGAGTATTTGCTGAATCAGCTGGGCGCTACCGGCATCGGCGGCAAAGTCAGCTCTGGTTATGGAAAGTTCCATGTCGTGGCCAAGATTTATCTGAACGAACCTTTTGACGAACAGACAGAGTGGATGTATCACGCTCTTTCTGCCGATCATGCACCTTATCTGCTGCTGAGCACCAGCCTGCCGCAGACAGATGAACTGGACAGCGCGCTGAAAGACGCCTCTTTCCAGATCGTACGCCGCAGCGGCTTCATGGCCTCCGATCGTGTGGAAACGCCACTGAAGAAAAAAACGCAGTATGCCCTTTCGGCAGGATCTGTCCTGCAAAATCGTTATCAGGGTGCTTTGTATGATGTTGGCTTGTCGGATGTGCATCCGGTATACCGCTATTCCAAACCGATCTTTATGGGGGTGACATTATGATTCAGCAGGATCATCTGCAGATCTTCGACCTTACTCTGAATGTATGGGCACCTCTGTTTGTTGGCAATGGCAGCAGCTGTACCAAAAAAGAGTACATGTACAACACCCGCAATGGCAAAGTCTCCTTTCTGGACGAGCAAAAATTTTTCAGCTTTCTGGTCGAACGCGATCTGGTGGACAAGTATGAGCAGTTTATGCTTAGTGACCAGTCCAATCTTTGGGCGTTCCTGACCAAAGACTGCGGCATTTCCGATGTGGAACTGAAAACACTGACTCGTTATCAGATTGTGGCAGGTGATGCTCTGGATGCCAAGCATTCACTGAAAGGAATCCATGCTTTCCAGCGTGATGCACAAGGGCACGCCTACATTCCCGGCAGCAGCATCAAGGGTGCGCTGCGTACTGCATGGCTGCTGAGTGCGGTATTGGCTGACCGCAGTACCGGACACAGCCTTGCACCAAACCGCCGGGCCACCTTTCCGGAAGAGAAATATGTCAACCAGCTGCACCTGCGCACTCTGAAAGATGGAAGCATCGCTTCGGACGCTGTCAACAGCATTTTCCGCGGCATTCAGATCTCGGACAGTCTCTCAATCCCGGACAACTGCATGATGCTGGCCGGAAAAACAGACTCCGCCACAGATGGCGGAACCCACAGCATCAACCTCTGCCGGGAATGCGTCGCACCGGGCACAGCCATCCGGTTCAAGCTGACCCTGGATCAGTCTGTTCTGAAGGGCCGCATTACAAAAGACTCTCTGCTGGAATCCATCCAACAGTTCGATGCATCCTATCAGCAGACCTACGCTCGGCATTTTACCCTGCCGCGCGGTGCCGTCAACCTGCCGCAGCAGCCCTATCTGATCCTGGGCGGCGGCTCCGGGTTCTTTGCCAAGTCGCTAGCATATCTCTATCTTGGCGAAAAAGAAGGTTTGCGCTGGACAGCAGAGCAAATGGCGCAGATGTTCCGTAAACATAAGCATGAGCGTGATGCCGAAAATGGCATTTCCCCGCACACCATGAAATATGCTCGCTTTCGTGGTCGGCTTTATCCCTATGGACATTGCGGGGTGAGTATCTTATGATCCAGCAGATTCAACTGGTTTTATCTCCCCCCAATGATGTGCGGATTCCCCAGTCGTGGGCCTATCGTCTGTATGGTTGGCTGATGTCACAGATTTCTTCTGAATTTGGAGAGCAGATGCATCTGCAAGGGGAACACCCCATTGCGCATTTTCTATGTTTTTCGCCGGAAAAACAGTCTTTGATCTGGACGGTCAACCTGCTGAATGACGCTGCTCGACAGGTAGTTTTTCCCGTTTTGGAATCTGCAAAGGAAATCCCTCTGCATGAATTGGTGTTACCTGTTTCAGAGGTCCATGTCTCTTCAGCGGTTTCTGCTGCGGAAATCATTCGTGCCGGGCGTTCCTGCAGCGAAAACCGCACGAAATTGATTTTCCAGTCGCCATGTGCCTTCAAGCAGGCCGGTCGTTATGCTATTTACCCACAGGAAAACCTGATCCTGCAAAGTTTGATTACACATTGGAATACAACGTTCCCAGAATACGCACTTACAGATTCTGATGCGCTACAAGCTTTACAGCAGGGACTTCACATTGTGGATTACAATCTCCATACGACACGTTACCTGCTAAAAGAAACACGAATCCCGTCCTTTCTCGGAAATGTAACGGTTGAAGCTCACCTTGCACCACCACTTCTGGAATTGTGGAATACATTGCTCTCTTTTGCACCGTATGGTGGAATCGGCATCAAAACCACGCTCGGCATGGGTGGAACAACTACAGCTTTTCAAAAGAGAAACTTCTGTACCTGATTGTAAATTTAGGTAATCGTCTAGGAATGGCATGTACCGTAACCACCGGTCAGAGCCATGGAATAGCGTAATATTAAAACAGCTGCTTAAGGAGCCATGAGAGTCGGTCTATCAACTGATAATCACAATACCACGCAAGCCCCTGCTGAGTGGTGGCATTGTGAACAGCTCCAAGGGGAGCTTTGGTCTGGGACAGCGTAGTGTGAAAAGCTGGACCAGTTCTCCGTCCCCAAATACGAGTTTGCGGTGGGCACCGCCATCCACAACGTGGTGCAGGACCTGATGACCCCGGAGGATGCCAGCCGCATGGCACAAGCTCTTTACGATGCCGCCGACCCGGTTTCTCGTTAAGTGGGCAGTAGATGCCGCACAAAAAATTTTGATACCAAGCACTGTTTTCCGTCCAATAAAATTCCCGTGCTGCCTTCGGGCGGCTTTTGTTTTAGCATATAAACCGTTCCATGCGGACGGTTTATCCACGATTTTAGCACTCCCAAGCTTCGTACTTTTTATACGGCGAAAAGGATTATAATTTTCTGCGTAGTACGGTATAATAGGCAAAAGTTTACTGTACGAAAGTGAGGAGTGGCGGTGGACAACATTCTGAACACTATAACCGCCTACCGTAAAGAACGCAAATGGTCGCTTTACGATTTGGCAACTCATGCGGGGATGAAATCGATCACCATTTCCACATGGTATAACAACAGTGCGACCCCGTCCATTCCTTCGCTTGTAAAGATCTGCGATGCCTTTTAGATTACACTTTCTGAGTTTTTTGCTAAGGCAGAGGGAAGTGAGTCTACCCCGGTGGTACTTACGTCTCAGCAAATGCAGATTATTGATCGGTGGCCGGTGCTGCGTCCCGACCAGCAGGAAGCTGTTTTGAATTTACTGAATGTACCATACATATTTCCAAATCGCTTCTGGTATTCAAAGATTACGGCTACCAGTTGACTACTACAAAGGAAAGCAACATCCGGGATGTGGACGTTGCTCCAAAGTACATGGACTTCCTCAAAGAATATTATAAGTATTGGAAGTCCCAGAAAAAATTGATGGGAGGAAGTTGGCAGAAAAGCCTTGATAAGAAAAGTTCCCAGTATGCGCCCTCGCTCCTTGCCCTTCGGGGAACGGACTTCGTGATCTGCAACGACCACGGATTTCCTATCAACCCGGACAGCTACGGCGCACTGGTTCGCAGGATCGGACAGCGGGCAGGCATTGAAGGGCTGCATCCTCATATGTTTCGGCACACTTTTGTGAGCATCCTCTTGTCCAACCCGGAGATCGGCGTGGCAACGGTGGCCGCAGAAGCCGGACACGCACAGCCCAGTACGACCCTCGCAATCTACACGCAGGTCTATGACAAGCGGCGCAAAGAGATTCGGAAACAGATGAGCAGAGAACTGTACGAATGAGCAAAAAAGAAGCACGAAGGCCGGAACCTTCGTGCTATTTTGGTGGGTCAGGCAGGACTTGAACCCGCGACCAAGCGGTTATGAGAACGTCGCTAATTTTGAAATCCCGTTTTTCTTGTGAAATCTTGTGACTATCTGATAATTCCATGAAAGTGCCTTTGTGTACTTTGACGTAACTTTTGGTATCTTTTTGTCTCTAAAACGGCTCTTTATAGGTGAAACGGTAGGTGAAAACTTTCACCTACGAAACTCGACACTTACTGTTACCATTTTGGCTTTACATGGCTCACTTTCAAAAAGGAAGGTGAGCTTTTTCTTTTGTAGAAATCGGGAAGGAGGTTTTCCACATGAACGCACCCATACAGTTGAAAATTCGAGGGCACACCAAATGACGCTGGACTATTTCTATGGGCAGTCGGGCGAGTTGTTCTCCTATTTCCGCATCCCGAAAGCACTGTTCCAAGACTGCCGCTTCCGGCAGCTCTCCACCGATGCCCGGACGCTGTACGGCATCTTACTGGACCGCATGAGCCTGTCGGTCAAGAACGGCTGGCTGGATGAGCATGGGCGGGTATATATCATTTACACCGTCCGGGAAGTGCAGGAATCCCTCTGTTGCGCCGAGCACAAGGCGGTCAAGCTGTTCCGGGAGTTGGAGGACATCGACCTCATCGAGCGTAAACGCCGTGGTCTGGGCAGACCCAGCCTGATCTACGTCAAGGACTTTTCCTCCGGCTTGCCAAAAGCGCAAGTACAGAATTGCCCAAACAGCAATTCTGGTGCTGCCGAAAGCGCAATTCTGGAGCAGCCAAAACCGCAAGCAAATAAGACTGATAAGAATAAAACAGAGTGGAACGATCCTGACCCTATCTGTTCCGGGGGCATCCGGGAGCAGCTTGAGGATTATTTTTATCAGGCATTGGAGGTAGACCTCCTGCTTCGGCTCTGCCCGGATGATGAGGATACTATCTACCAGATCGTAGACCTGCTTGTGGATACCTGTTCCACCAAACGCAAGATGTTGCGGATCGCCGGAGATGACAAACCTGCCGAGGTGGTACGCAGTCGGCTGAAAAAGCTGAACGCTGACCACATCCGTTTTGTGCTGGATTCTCTGGCAGAAAACACCGCCCCGGTGCGGAACATGAAGCAGTATCTGCTGGCGATGCTCTACAATGCGCCCACCACCATGAACCTCTACTATCAGAACAAAACGAACCACGACTTTGCGCGCGGTTCACCGAAAGCGGGGTGATGTTATCGCAAAGAAAGCTACGATTATCGCAGTCACCAATCAAAAAGGTGGTGTGGGGAAAAGCACCACCTGCGAGAACTTAGGCGTCGGGCTGGCAATGGAGGGCAAAAAAGTCCTGTTGGTGGACACTGACCCACAGGGGTCTTTGACCATCAGCATGGGCTGGAAACAGCCGGACGAACTGCCCACCACTCTTTCCACCCTGATGGCAAAAGCCATGAACGACCAGCCCATCCATCCCGGAGAGGGCGTTCTGCACCATGCAGAGGGCGTTGATCTGATTCCGGCAAACATTGAACTGGCTGGACTGGAAGTTGCCCTTGTGAACAGCATGAACCGGGAAAAGATGCTGAAACAGGTGCTGGACAGTGCCAAGCGAGAGTACGATTTTATTCTGCTGGACTGTATGCCCTCGCTGGGGATGCTGACGATCAACGCACTAGCGGCGGCAGACGCTGCCCTGATTCCGGTGCAGGCGCAGTATCTTTCGGCTAAAGGTCTGGAACAGCTTTTGCAGACGGTGCAGAAAGTCCGGCGGCAAATCAACCCGAAGCTGAAAATCGAGGGCATCTTGCTGACCATGACCGACAGCCGCACCAATTATGGAAAGCAGATCAGCAATCTGATCCGGCAGGCATACGGAAAGCACCTGAAGGTGTTTGAGCAGACCATTCCCCGCTCTGTCCGAGCGGCTGAAACCAGTGCCGTGGGCAAGAGCATTTTCCAGCACGACCCCAAGGGTAAGGTGGCAGAAGCCTACAAATCTCTTGCAAAGGAGGTGCAGGCGGATGCCGATCGACAGCGGAAACTTAGCTCTGAAAGGGCTAGATGACCTGTTCTCCACCGAGGAAAAACGACAAGAGGAGCAACGGGAACAGGTGCAGCAGATTCCCATTGATGCGTTGCACCCCTTCACCAACCACCCTTTCAAGGTGCTGGACGATGAAGCCATGACCCGGACGGTGGAGAGCATCGCTCAGTACGGTGTGCTGGCTCCGCTGATTGCCCGTCCCCGCCCGGATGGTGACGGCTACGAGATCATCTCCGGGCACCGCCGTCAGTATGCGGCGAAACTTGCCGGGCTGGACACGCTGCCGGTTATTGTGCGGCAGATGTCGGACGATGCTGCTGTGATATTGATGGTGGACAGCAATCTCCAACGTGAACACATCCTGCCCAGTGAGAGGGCTCTTGCCTACAAAATGAAGCTGGAAGCGATAAAAAATCAAGGTGCTAGGTCGGATTTAACTTCGCCGCAAGTTGCGGCGAAGTTCCGCAGCGATGATGCAGTTGCCAAAGACCAAGGCATAAGCGGTGATACAGTTCGACGTTATATCCGCCTGACCAACCTTATCCCGGAACTGCTGGACATGGTAGACGAAAAGAAAATCTCCTTCAATCCCGCTGTGGAGCTGTCCTATCTGGACGAAAGCCAACAGCGGGATTTTTTAGAAGCCATGCAGGACACCCAGAATGCGCCGTCCTTATCGCAGGCGCAGCAACTGAAAAAGATGGCACAGCAGGGAGAGTTCAGCTACGAAAAAGCCTTTGATGTGATGGGACAGGAGAAAAAGAGCGAGAAAGACACCGTGACCATCAAAAACGAGACCCTGCGGAAGTATTTTCCCCGCAGCTACACGCCCAAACAGATGGAGGAGAAGATCATCCAGCTTCTGGATGCGTGGCAGAAAAAGCAGCAGCGCTGCAACGAGCGCTGACCCGTAACGCAAGACCCTATGGGGTCTTTTTTGTTTGCAAAAATTTGGAGACTAACTATTAAAAGTCAAGCCCCAAAATGAAAAAATCCGTCTGCCGACCGCTGCCCCTGACAAACAGCATTCAAATGCCATAATCAATGCAGCGAGGGCGACGGAGAGAATAGCAAAGCAAGCCCGGCCAACCCTCGCAGAAACAGAATAGCATTTGAATGCTTCGGTTTGTCAAGGGTTCGCTGCGCCAGCTAAGTTGTTCTTGGATTTGGCTCAGGCTCTGGAGAGAATCAGGCAGCTACAAGATATGCTTTGCCAGATTTCTGCAAGGCATAGATTAGCCGCACAAGTTTCTTCGTGGCATGGGATAAGGCAACATTGTAGTGCTTTCCTTCAGCACGTTTCTTGGCAAGATATTCAGCAAAGACGGGATTCCAGTGGCAGACGTACTTGGTTGCGTTGTAGAGGGCATATCGCAAATAACGAGAACCACGCTTCTCCATGTGAGCGTAACAGTTTGTAAGTTTTCCGGACTGGTATGTAGATGGAGAGCAGCCAGCGTAAGCAAGGATTTTGTCAGGAGATTCAAAGTTGGAAAAATCACCGATTTCAGCAAGAATCATGGCTGCTGACTGGATACCGACACCGGGAATAGAAAGAATCGGTGGATTCAGTTCATCCATGATTTTCTGAATAGAAACTTCAATTTCATCAATCTCGGAGGTGAGTTCCCGAATGAGTTTAATGGTATGCTTCAGTTCCAGAAATTTAGCAGGCATAACGGAACCAATGGAAGTTCTGGCAGCATCTCGAATCTGGATAGCCTTATCTTTGCCATAACGACCCTTGGATGCTGTCGCAAGAAGGTTTGTCAGCTTGGTGAGATGAATTTCTGAAATCTGTTTTGCACCGGGATATTCACTGAGGAGCGCATAAACCGAAGCAATATGGAGAGAGGGAACGAGCTTCTCCAGTTCTGGAAACAGAATCGTGACCAGTCTGGACACTGACTGCTTCAGCTTGGCTCTTTCACGAACCTTATCGAATCGGTATCTTGTTAGTGACTTTAACTCTTCGTTATGGTATGCTGTATCCGTGTAGGACTTGAGGTCTACATCGGACAATAGCATAGTTGCAATCGTTCTTGCATCCACACGATCGGTTTTGGTTTTGCGAAGGCTGAGACTTTTTCGGTACAGGTTGGTGTGCAAAGGATTCATGACATAGACGGCCAGGTCATTGTCAAGAAGAAATCCAAGAATGTTGTAGCTGTAATGTCCGGTAGCCTCAAGTCCTACTTTTATTTTGTCTGACTTTTTTGTACAGTCTCGAATCGTCTGAAGCAGCTGCTTGAAGCCATCCATGTTATTGGGGA
>ENA-OROL01001233-OROL01001233.1-human-gut-metagenome-genome-assembly--contig:-NODE-1233-length-21801-cov-3.044376_pt1 | contig 21801 bp, 14 predicted proteins | sample MGYA00242128_ERZ509048 | MGnify/ENA primary metagenome ERZ509048 (study PRJEB26280, sample SAMEA2338750) | human gut metagenome | biome: human gut; feature: human-associated habitat; material: faeces...
TGGTACATTCGATGTATCTATCATTGATATCGGTGATGGTGTCATTGAGGTTTTGGCTACCAACGGTGATAAGCAGTTAGGTGGAGACGATTTCGACCAGAGAATTACAGATTATATGCTCTCTGAGTTCAAGAAGAATGAGGGTGTAGACCTTTCTAACGATAAGATGGCACTTCAGAGATTCAAGGAAGCAGCAGAGAAGGCTAAGAAGGAGCTCTCAACAGCTACAACAACCAACATCAACCTTCCGTTCATCACAGCTACGGCAGATGGCCCTAAGCATTTTGATATGAACCTTACAAGAGCTAAGTTCGATGAGCTTACACATGATCTTGTTGAGAGAACGGCAATCCCTGTTCAGAACGCATTAAGAGATGCAGGTATCTCTGCTTCAGAGCTTACAAAGGTATTACTTGTAGGTGGTTCTACACGTATCCCTGCAGTACAGGATAAGGTTCGTCAGCTTACAGGCAAGGAGCCAAGTAAGTCACTTAACCCGGATGAGTGCGTAGCTATCGGTGCTTCCATTCAGGGTGGTAAGCTTGCAGGAGATGCGGCTGCCGGTGATATTCTTCTCCTTGATGTTACACCTCTTTCACTCTCTATTGAGACAATGGGTGGTGTTGCTACAAGACTTATTGAGAGAAATACAACTATTCCTGCTAAGAAGAGCGAGGTATTCTCAACAGCAGCAGATAACCAGAGTGCAGTAGATATCAGGGTTGTACAGGGTGAGAGACAGTTCGCAAGAGATAACAAGCTTCTCGGCGAGTTCAGACTTGACGGAATTGCTCCTGCTCCAAGAGGAATACCTAAGATTGAAGTTACATTCGATATCGATGCCAACGGTATTGTAAATGTATCTGCTAAGGATCTTGGTACAGGCAAGGAGCAGCACATCACAATCACATCCGGATCTAACATGTCCGATGCCGATATCGATAAGGCTGTAAAGGAAGCTGCTGAGTTCGAGGCACAGGATAAGAAGCGTAAGGAAGGCATTGATGCCCGCAATGAGGCTGATTCAATGGCATTCCAGACACAGAAGGCTCTTGATGAGGTAGGCGACAAGATCAGCGCAGCTGAGAAGGAGAGCATTGAGAACGAGATTAAGGCTCTCAGAGCAATCCTTGACAGAACAAATGCAGAGAACATGTCCGACAGCGACATCGATGAGATTAAGGCTGCTAAGGAGAAGCTCATGAATACGGCACAGCCTGTATTCGCTAAGATGTACGAGCAGGCTCAGGGCGCAGCAGGTGCAGCAGGCGCAGGTCCTGACATGAGCAACATGGGTGGTCAGCAGAGTGCATCTTCAAACAATTATGGTGATGATGTTGTTGACGGCGACTACAAAGAGGTATAATATGTAGAATTGTGAGTGCAGCGAAGCTGCTGAGCAATTCCAAGAAATCATAAAGTAAGTGGAGTGGATGGCTCAGATGGAGTTATTCACTCCATTTGAGTGTATAATAACAGGAGGAACAACAATGGCAGATAAGAGAGATTATTATGAGGTGCTTGGGGTACCTAAGACTGCCACTGATGCAGAGCTTAAAAAAGCATACAGAGTATTAGCTAAGAAGTATCATCCGGATGCAAATCCGGGAGATAAGGAAGCTGAGGCTAAGTTCAAGGAGGCATCCGAGGCTTATGCGGTGCTCAGTGATCCGGAGAAGCGTTCTAAGTATGACCAGTTCGGTCATGCGGCATTTGACGGCAGTGCAGGTGGTCAGGCATACGATTTTAATATGGATGATATCTTCGGAAGCATGGGAGATATTTTCGGAGATTTATTCGGCGGCGGAAGAGGCAGAGCAAGAAGCAACGGACCTATGCAGGGTGCTAATGTAAGAGCGTCCGTGAGGGTTACATTTGAGGAAGCTGCTTTCGGATGTGAGAAGGAGCTTGACATAACGCTTAAGGATGAATGTACATCATGTCACGGAACGGGAGCTAAGGCGGGAACATCGCCTGTACAGTGTCCTAAGTGCGGCGGTAAGGGTCAGGTTGTGTATACACAGCAGTCCTTATTCGGAATGGTCAGAAATGTGACAACATGTCCTGAGTGCGGCGGTAAGGGAACCATCGTTAAGGATAAGTGTCCTGATTGCCGTGGTACAGGCTATATAGCGAACCGCAAGAAGATTCAGGTCACAATACCTGCCGGAATTGACAACGGACAGAGTATAAGAATCCGTGGAAAGGGTGAGCCTGGAACCAACGGCGGACCAAGAGGAGACCTTCTTGTAGAGGTTATCGTATCTCCGAGCCCTGTTTTTGCAAGGGAGGATTACGATGTATTCTCAAATGTCCCTATAAGCTTTGCAGATGCGGCACTCGGAAATGAAATCAGAATTAAGACTATTGACGGTGAAGTGCTTTACGAGGTTAAAGCGGGAACGCAGAGCGGAACCAGAGTTCGTTTAAAGGGCAAGGGAATTCCTAATCTTCGTGACAGCAAGTTAAGGGGTGACCATTATGTGACACTCACTGTTAAGGTGCCTGAGAAGATGACTGCTGAGCAGAAGGATGCACTTCGTGCTTACGACGCACTTATGCGCGGTAACAATCCGACGGATACAACTGAGGGCGGAACTACCAAGAAGAGAAAAGGTTTATTTAAGTAAGAATAACAATATGAATAAAGGAGCAGAGTATGATCATAGTTGAACCTTGTGCAGGACTTGGCAATCGTTTTCTTGGCATGGCATCAGCTTATCACTGGGCGCAGCAGACCGGTGATGAGCTTACCGTGCTGTGGAAAACCGAACGTGTTATGGGAGCGAGAAATGAGGCTGTGTTCTCTCTGCCGGATGGAATAAGGGTTATCCATGCCAAGGATTTTGGGTATAAGGATAAGCCCTTTTCCCATTTCAGATATCAGATGCTTGAGAAGAAGCTGAGAAAGAAAGCGGACTACTTCTCGGATGTCGATATGACGAACGACTTGTTTGTCGAGAAGGGGAATGCCTATTATGAGGAGGTTATGAAAAATAATGACCTAAAGTTCATAAGGGCATTTTCACAGTTTCATGATTTTTCGGGAATAGACAGACCGCTTGAATTTATTAAGCCGACGGACTATGTGAGGGAAAAGGCGGATTCTGTTATAAGCGGAATTGACAGCAGCTCGAATATCGGTGTACATATAAGACGTACCGATAATCAGGTGTGTATAAATAACAGTCCGCTTGAAGTATTTATAGAGGCGATGGAAAAAGAGATTGAGAAGGACGACAGGGTGACCTTCTATATCGCGTCCGATGATTTGGACACCATTTTGGAGCTCAAAAGACGCTTCGGCGACCGCATTTACTATATGGCGGAGAAGAACTTCGAGCGCGACAGCGACAAAGGAATAGCGGATGCCTTTGCCGAGCTTATATGCCTTTCGCATGCAAATAAGATTATAGGAAGCTTTTACTCGACATATTCGCGCATAGCGGCTATGCTTTCAGGTATAGAATTGGAGGTTGTGAAAAAGACAGATGCTTGAACAAATGAAAAAGGCGGTTCGGAAAAACTATAAGAAGCTTTTCATCATGCTGGGTGTCGCGATAGTGATATGCCTTGGCTTCTGCGTTCCGTATATAGTGTACAGCCATATAAAGCCGATTGAGCTTGACTCACTCAGGGACGATGTTGACTTGGACGAGATACTTGACGCCGAGGAGTACGATAAGTTTAATGGAAAGATAGTAACGGTTGATGTGAGATATGTGCTTGACCAGTACTACAAAAAGACGAGCTCGACATCCTCGACAAATGTTGTGGGATACGGATACCTCATATACGATGAGGAGAGCGGATATATGCTCGGTATCTACTCCGACGCCGCTGACGGAAGAAAGATATGGTCGAAGCAGGCGGATGCTACATATAATTATCTCACCGATAGTACGGACAAAAAGCCAAAGAACGTGACGATTACGGGAAAATTCCGCAAAATGACGGGCTCTGAGCTTAACAACTTCAAAAAGACAGCGGGTGAGTGGGCGAGCGACCTGTTCGACGCCGATTACCGCGATTGCACGCTCATGTACACGATAGACAGCGATGTCAACTTCTTTTTTATGAGCGAGTCGCTTATATTTCCTATAGTCATGATTGTGATGTTCGCAATCATACTGCTGATTGTGTTTATCTCATACGCTACAGGCAGCTCGGTAAAGAAGATTAAAAAGTTCGCTAAGAAGAACAACCTTGACATGGCTGAGTTGGAGAGAGATTTTGCCACGGCGTCAAATGTGGGAAAAGTATCAACATGGGCGACTGCAAGTTTAATACTTGTCGGAAATAAGTTTACCTTTTCCATGGAAGGAACTAAGTGGAAAGTGTTTAAAAATAACGACCTTGTGTGGGTATACTATACCAGAATCAACTCAAGGTACAGCGTTAACAGCTACAGGCTGACGGCAATTCATTATGATAAGAAGGCCAGCTATATAAGCCTTGCAGGAAAGCAGGCGGAAGAATGTATGCAGCAGGCTATGGAGTGCTACAGCCAACGCCTGCCACGCACAATCGTCGGATATTCCAATGATTTATCAAAGGAATTCAGGAAGGACTACGACAAGTTCCTGTCACATAAATATAACAGCTACGGTGAGTCAAACTAGAAAAACATGCGCATCAACTGCCGGATATAGTCGATATATCCGGCTTTTTTTATGCTCTCGCATGCGACTATATCGATACTGCCTATCGGCGTGCCGTCGTACTCGTACACGAGCATTCCTAGCGTGTCGCCCTCGCAGACAGGAGCCTCCGTGTCGGCGAGCAGCTCGAAGTGACAGTTAATTTTTTCGGCATCGTAGCTGTTCATGAAAATGTAAGAAAAATTACCGCTGTAGGAGCAGTTAACATCGGACTTTACTCCGCCCTTGACCTTAATCTGCGGGAGCTCGGGAGGCATTGTGTCTTCATAGCGGCTCACGATTCCGTAGCCGTAATTTAGGAGTGAGATGCAGTCGGCAACGCGCTGTTTGCCCGTCGGGGAGTGCATGACGACCGCAATCAGGTCGATATCGTTTTTGTTCGCCGTCGCGGACAGACAGAAACCTGCAAGGCTTGTCGAGCCTGTTTTTAGTCCTGTTGCCCACTCATACTGCCGTATGAGCTTGTTGGTATTGGTCAGACCGAAATCCGAGTCGCCGCGTCTTGTCGAGTGGACGATTGTGTCCATCCAAATAGTGGAATAGTCATGAATCTGGGGGTATTTGGTTATAAGCTCTCTCGACATATATGCGACATCGCGTGCGGTGGTCTCATGCCCATCGTCATCAAGCCCGCAGCAGTTGACAAAGTGGGTGTTGCGCATGCCAAGACCCGTGGCACGCTCGTTCATCTTGTCGACAAATGCACCCTCCGAGCCACAGATGTGCTCCGCCATGGCGACACACGCGTCGTTTGCACTTGCGATTGCGATACATTTAATCATCGTCTCGACGGTCTGCGTCTCGCCGGGCTCGAGAAATACCTGGCTTCCGCCCATGCTCGCCGCGTGCTCGGACACGGTGACGGTCTCGTCGAGCGTGATTTTTCCGTCTGCGAGGGCGTCAAAAATCAGTATCAGAGTCATTATCTTGGTTATGCTTGCAGGTCTTAATTTTGTGTCGGCATCCTTTTCGTAGATTACTCTTCCCGTCGAGGCTTCCATGAGGATTGCGGACGGGGCACTCACGTCGGGCTCGGCACAGAGTAGGCTGTATGTAATATTCATCGTGAAGCAGACAAAAAGGAGGAGCAGGCAGACAAGCCTTTTAAAAATGCGCCGCGATGTTATGCGCTGTACAAAGAAATTGGACATATTGGTGGTACTCCTGAATATCTTTACCATATTATAGTCAGTGAACACTGAAAAAGAACCGATAATATATAAATTTGAGGGAATAATATTGGAAAAATGATGATGTAAAGGATAACGCGGCTCAGATGAAAAAACGGACCAAGGGTAAGCTTAGGTTTAAGGGGGACAAGACAGAACTCATCCTTCATGAAAAAAATATGTACATGGCGCTTGCGGTCACGGCATTACCGCTCATGCTCTCGAACTTCATAATTGCGCTTCTCGACATAGCGGATACCTTCTTTGTGGGGCAGATGAATAATGCATCCGCCGCACAGGCGGGAATCGGAATTGCATGGCCCGTCATAAACATAATGCTTGCCTTCAACAATGGTCTTTCCGCGGCGGGAATAGCGGTTATCAGCCGAATGTTCGGTGAGGGAAATAAAAAGAAAGCTGCACATTACGGAGGACTTCTTCTGATGACTGCCTGTGCAATGGGACTGACCATAAATATTATGCTTTTTGCTGCGGCACCGGTGCTTATGCGTTTTATGGGGGCGGACGGGGATGTGCTCACGGAGGCGGTCGTCTACCTTAAAATAAGCTCGTTTGAGATGCTTCCGCTATTTTTGTTTTCGGCTTTCTGCGCAATGAGACAGGCGATGGGGGATATGGTGCTTCCTGTTATATTTTCGCTCATTGCGGCGGTTGTGAATATCACGCTTATCGCGCTGCTTGTGGTGGGCTTTGGTCTTAGAGCGCGAGGGGCTGCAATCGCCTCAGTGGCGGGACAGCTTAGCATACTGCCGTTTTACGGTAAAAGACTGATAAAGGGCGGCGCAGATAAGCTTGCAGTCAGAGGTGGGCTTCATATAGACAAAAAGAGCTTGGCACTTCTCTTTAAGATTGCGGCACCATCCGTTGCAAGCCAGGTGGTCGGCTCTTTCGGCTTTATAATCCTGCAGGCGATAATTTTACAGGCAGGGCAGGAGGTGTCAGCGGCATTTTCAATCGGAAATAAAATATCCAACATTCTGCTGGCTGTTGTTATGGCACTTGGAACATCCATGTCGGCATTTGTCGGGCAGAATACGGGCGCAAAAAATGTGGCAAGGGCAGAGGAGGCATATAAATCAAGCAGGAATATGTCACTCATACTGACGGTGGCAGGGCTTGTTTTATTATTTCCTGTGAGAAGAGAAATTGTCGGGGTCATGTCAACGGATAAGGAAACGGTGCGGGCGGCAATGGAGTATGTGGTCGTGGTGCTTCTGACTCTGCCGGGACTTGCATTTTATCAGAATTATATGGGGTTTTTTAACGGTTCGGGGAATACGAAGCTGTCATTGTATATGACGTTTGCATGGATATGGCTTTTCAGAATCCCGCTCCTGCTTAGCTTTAACAGATGGACATCGTTCGGCAGAGCGGGAGTGTGGTATGCAATGGCAGTGAGCAACATTGCAGTAACTTTTGTCGGAAGGCTGCTGTTGAGACGGGTAAAATATGAGTGATGGACTTTTCATGGTTTATAAGGTATAATGTGTATGTGAATATGTGTAACTGTATTCATATTATATAAATTGATATAAAAGGGGAATAAGGATATGAGAAGAAAAATAGGAAGATTTGCAGTTATATTGTCATCGGTTATTCTGACGGCTGCGGTACTTTCTGCATGCAGAAAGAAGGACGGTATTTCTGAGATCAGCAGATCGTTCGAGTACAGCGAATCGGAGACATTGACCACGAAACCGAGTAGCGCTGAGGAAGTAAGTGAAAAGACGACAGAGACCGAAAAGAACACAAAGGAGTCGACTAAGGAGACGACAACCAAGACCACCGAGAAGGAGACAACTACAGAGGAGACGCTGACGGGTGCTGCGGTGTATTTTGGAGGTAAGGACAGTGTATTTAATACATTGCCGATGTTTGATGCGGGAGTATTTGAGGAGCATTTTGATAAGAGCTATGTGGAAGGGCTTCGTTTCAGCGGTGTGACAGAGAAGAACTATACAAGCTATCTGCAGAGTGTGCTCAATGCAGGCAAATATACTCTCAACAGTCAGGATGGAACAAGAGCCTATCTTGCGGCATCGACGGGAAAAATGTGTGTTACATTAATTTATAAGGACGGCACGATGTACATTGAGGCAGGAGAGAGCTATTGGGATATTCTTACGCTTGCCGAGCAGCAGACGGAGGAACCGACTAAGCCTTCTGAGAGCACGGATTCAAGATACAGCTATTTTGACAATAAGGATCTTGTATTTTCAAATGTTCCTTACATGACAGAGGGCAGCTTTACCGGATATGAGGCAGTTGACAATGGTGGAATAATGACATTTGACGGAATATCGGACGAGGCATTTAATTCATACTGTGAGTATCTTGAAAGCAGCGGATTTTTATTCTCAAGCTCAACGCCGGATGGTCTTACAAGCTATTATGTAAGGGATGATATTATTGTAACGGTGACACATGCCGGAACCGGTATGACACTTAAGGTTATAAAGCAACAGTAAACAGGTAAAAAAAATAGGGTAGAAAAGTATATAAATTAATGTCACAATCTAACCATAATATATTTTAACGTCAAATCGTAAATATGTATGGGAGGATTGTGATGTTTTGTATTACGGACAAAATCAAGGCTGAGATACCGTATAACTACAGGAATGCGCCTATACCGGGCGGAGGCTATGTGACCGGATTTGCTTTTCACGGGAAGGTGCCTGACATACTTTATGCAAGGACGGACATAGGCGGTGTGTATAGGTATCTGTATGCTGAGAAGCGATGGAAAAGTCTTATCGACCATGTAACGATGATGGACATTGCGGAGTCTTTTCCGATTGCGATTGCACTTGACAATGATAAGCCTGAGCGATTGTACATTGCATGCGGAGTTAACGGTGAGCCAAATGGAAAACTATGTATATCCGATGATTACGGAGAGAGCTTTACATATACACCGATTCCGACGATGGTTCATGGAAATCTGAGTGGACGTGGCACAGGAATGAGGCTCGTGGTTGATGAGAGCGATTCGGATACATTGTATTTTGCAAGTCAGACCGGAGGACTTTTAAGAAGCCGTGATGTGGGAGTAAGCTGGGAGAAACTGCCGCTGCCGGAGAATTATACCACTTTCGTGTGGGTCAGTGCTGATGGCATGACAATAGTGGCGGGAACTGCCGGACTTACCACACGGCGTGATGAAAGGCATCGCGGACACAGCATGTATGTGTCGTATGATGCGGGGGAGACTTTTGATAAGCTGGCTGAACCGGAGTGCTATGAGATTGCTGATTGTAAGATGAACGGTATGGTTGCATCGAGATACGATTATGATGGGAAATATCTGTATGTTACCATGAACAGCACAGGGCGCTTCAATTATATAGTTGACATGGGATACAGCTGTGATACGGGCGATGTCATAGGGGGAAGAGTGCTGAGATATTTCTTCAGGGATGGCAGGATAGCGGGATATGATGATATTACGCCTATGGGTGCTTCGGGATATCTCGATTACGGCTTTGGAGGGATAAGCTCATGCGCCGTTGAACCCGGGCTTTTGGCATGTTCCACTCTGTGCAGAGAGTTAAAGAGTGTTGAGGCTGTGTATATATCTCATGACTATGGTAACAGCTGGAGGGTCAGCCTTGAGGGGCTTGAAAAGGGAGGCATTTATTTTAACACATCGTATATGAAGCCACAGTATAACGGCGGAGTTTCAATACTGCATTGGATGAGTGATATTAAGATTAATCCGTTTAATAAGGATGAGGTGTGGTTTAATTCCGGCACCGGAGTGTTCGGCAGTGATAAGTTCACATCAGATAACGCACAATATCATGACAAATGTACGGGGATAGAGGAGACGGTGCATCTTAATGTGTATGCCCCGCTCGGAGGAGATGTAAAGCTGCTGGATATTGTTGGGGACCTTGGTGCGTTTGCCTTTGATAAGCTTGATGAGCCGTGCCGCAATTCGTTTGACGATGCGGAGGGTAACAGATACATAACCTGTATCAATGCGGACTTGTCGGACGAGAATTATGATACAGCCATTGTGACGGCGCGAGGTAACTGGAAGAGAAAGACAAAAGGCGGACTTGTAAGAACGGACGATGGATTTAAGACGTTTACGCGACTTCCGATGCCGTATGGATTAAGTGATGCGATTGATGCAAAGCTGCATGAAATAGAGGAACCTAATGTCAATGCAGGGTGGGTGGCAATGTCACCTGACACACATAATATTGTATGGTCCATTGCGGATTGTATAGAGCTTCCTTCTAAGCTGGTTGTCGGAAGCCATGACGGAGGGCAGACTTACTTTAAGGTAAAAATAGACGGAGCCGATGATAACAACGGGAAGTTAAAGGTGTTTGCGGACAGAGTTAACAACAGTGTGTTCTATGGCTTTGGAGAGAGCGGACAGTTTTATGTGAGTACGGATGCGGGCGAGAGCTTTAATATCGCTGCAGCAGGACTCCCACGGATTGATTTTGGCAGTATAGACACAGCAGATAAGACTGAGATCCGTGTTGAAGGCGGACAGACTGGAGTAATATACATTGCAACGGGTGATACCGGCTTATATAAGCTTATATACAATTTAGAAAATGGCGGTGTGACGCTTATGAGACTGTCGGCGGACGGGGACTCCGTGTTCAGAATAGGTCTGGGGCTTGGACGTCCGAGAGGCGATTACCTTAAAGAAAAAAAGGCAGTTTATCTGTGCGGCGTTATAGACGGACAGTATGGATTTTACAGGAGCTTTGATGACTGTAATACCTATGAGAGAATCAATACGGACAGGCAGATGTTCGGAGACATCAACAGTATTGACGGAGATAAGAGAGTGTTTGGAAGATTCTTTATTGCGACGGGCTCAAGAGGTGTCATATACGGTGAAGCCTGTGTGGAAGGAGAAAATATATGAGAGTATGGCAGGAAGGAAACAGTCTTGTAATCGGAGATGGAAGATACACGCTCCGGCTTGAGACTTGGGGTGTGAATTCACTTCGAGTGCGCATGACGGGGGAGTCGGTTATGGATGCCCATGACTGGGCTCTTTGTGAAAAAGTTGAGGAGTGTGTGCCTGAGATAACCTGTGAGGAGGTTGATACTACAGACCCGTGGTATAAGGGGGATGAATACAAAAAATATCATCAGACCGGCAAAATATACAGGATGAAGAACGGTAAGATAACGGCACAGATTTCTACCGAAGGATGGCTTAGCTTCTACAATCAGAGAGGTGAGCTTCTGACGGAGGAATATTGGAGAAACAGAAACCGCATCAATCGTTACTGTGTTCCGATTCGTGTGGATGCAAGAGAGCTTAAGCCGATTCCCGGAACAACGGATTATGAGCTTACGGCACGTTTTGAGGCCTATGATGATGAGAAGATATTCGGAATGGGGCAGTATCAGGAGAAGCATCTTGACAAAAAGGGGGCAGTTCTTGAGCTTGCGCACAGAAATTCACAGGCGAGCGTTCCTTTCATGATTTCCAGCAGAGGATACGGATTTTTCTGGAACAATCCTGCCGTAGGAACAGCATCATTCGGAACCAATAAGACGGAATGGTACGCAAAGAGTACAAAGAAGCTTGATTATTTCATAACGGCAGGCGACACTCCGTTTGAGATTGAGGAACAGTATTCGGCAGCAGCAGGAAGAACTCCTATGATGCCGGAGTACGGGCTTGGTTACTGGCAGTGCAAGCTCAGATACCGCAATCAGGAGGAGCTTCTTGCGGTTGCGAGGGAACACAAGAGAAGGGGACTTCCGATGGATGCGATTGTTGTTGATTTCTTTCATTGGACGATGCAGGGAGAGTTCAAGTTCGAGCCAAGAGACTGGCCGGATCCGGAAGGAATGGTAAAGGAATTAAAGGAAATGGGAATTGAGCCTGTAGTCTCCGTATGGCCGACAATTGATGAGAGAAGTGAGAATTTTGGGGAGATGAGCGATAAGGGATATCTTGTCACACCTGACAGAGGAATGGCTTACCACATGTCATGGATGGGGAATACGGTATTTTTTGATGCAACTAACCCGGGCGCTCAGAAGTTCGTATGGGAAAAGTGCAGGGAAAATTATTACAGGAAAGGTATTCGCTGTTTCTGGCTTGATGAGGCGGAGCCGGAGTACGGACCTTATGATTTTGATAATTACAGATACTATGAGGGACCGGCACTTCAGTGTACAAACACATATCCGGTCGGATATGCAAAGGGGTTCTATGACGGACTAAAGGCTGAAGGTGAGAAGGATGTCATGAGCCTTGTCCGCTGTGCATGGGCGGGAAGTCAGAAGTACGGTGTTTTAACCTGGTCGGGAGACATACATTCATCATTCAGAGCTATGAGGGAGCAGCTTCAGGCGGGGCTTAATATGTGCGTTGCGGGCATTCCGTGGTGGACATCCGATATAGGTGGTTTCGTAGGCGGAAATATAAAGGATCCTTATTTTAAAGAACTTTTGGTCAGATGGTTTGCGTGGGGATGCTTCTGCCCTGTGTTCCGTATGCATGGTGAGCGTTCGCCTTGGTACGAGAGAGAGGAGGAGTTTATCAACAATGTTCGTCAGCTTACATCGGGACAGGATAACGAGGTGTGGAGCTTTGGTGAGGATAATTACGAAATACTCAAAAAATATCTCTTTATCCGAGAGAGACTTCGCCCATATATCCGAGAGTGCATGCGCCATGCAAGTCTCACGGGAGCACCTGTGATGCGTCCGCTGTTTTTTGATTTTAACGATGATAAGACAGCATGGAATACGGAGGATGAGTACATGTTCGGACCTGACCTTCTCGTTGCACCGGTAATGGTGGAGAAGGTTGTCGAGAGAAGTGTATACCTTCCTGCAGGTGCATCATGGACTGATGCATATACAGGTAAGGTATATGACGGAGGACAGCGTGTCACGGTTCCGGCTCCTCTTGACGTTATACCGGTATTTTTTAAGGATGGGAAGAAGTACGATATTTATCAATAAAAGAGAATACCTTAGAGTAGTATAACTCAGGGTCAATATATTGCGAATCAACATGAGCAGCTCCTTTGGCAACATAGAGCAGCTTTTCGCATGATGCGGCATCATAAAGCTTGTACACCATTGATGTAGGAACGAACACGTCACAGTCTCCATGGATGAAAAAGGTCGGTGTGTGGCTTTTTTTCACATAGCTTATGACATCACCGTTTCTAAAATCAAGCCCGGTCCTTAGCTTAGAAACCATATTGGCTGTATACAAAGCAGGAAATGCCGGGAGATGAAACAACTGCTTGAGGTTAAATGTAAATTCGTCGCAGATGGACGAAAAACCACAGTCAGCTATGGCGCAAATCACATTGGCGGGAAGTGACGGCTCGCCTGTTGCCATCAGTACGGTTGATGAGCCCATGGAATGTCCGTGAAGGACAATTCGGGCTTGGGCATCGCGTGCCGTGATTACATCAATCCAGTCAAGAAGGTCATAGTGTTCGGGATAGCCCATGCCGATATATCTGCCCTCGCTGTCACCGTGAGCACGCTGCTCAAGGTAGAATATATTATAACCGCGTTCAATATACGGAAGAGCGTATGTGAGAATATTGACAGGAACGTCACGGTAGCCGTGAACAAGCATAACCCAGTCATGTGTTGGAGTGGCAGCGGGAAATATATGTCCCGCAAGCTTAAGACCGTCGCGGGAGGTTATTGTTATGTCCTCGCGAACTGCGTTTTTGTGCCATTCCTGCATGCGCTCCATTGCCGAAAGATAATTCTTCTCTATGATATATTTCGGAGTTCCGGGGGTGAGAGTATTTATATCTGTTTTCTGCGGTTTCCAATACCGGTCTGCTAAAAATCCGGATTTCTTAAGACAGAAGGATGTAAGCAGAGAGCCTACAACTGTGGATAATGCAGTTGTTGTTATGACGGAGACAGCTATGGCTATGGCTGTTTTTGTTTTCTTCTTCATGGGGAACCTCCTTTACATATTTATTACATTAAGTATAGCACAAATTTATTCTTTAACAAATATTATTATGGTGTTACAATAGATATAGTTTTATGTGGACTTTGATTTAGAAAAATAACGATAACAGAATCGTGGAAAGAGGACAATCATGGATAATAAAAGACTTGAGAATGTTAAGACGCTTTTTGAGGAATATGTAAAAAACGGTCATGCGGCAGGAGCAAGTGTGGCTGTGTTCAAGGATTGCAAGGAAAGATTCTACTATGAGACGGGGTATGCTGATATTGAGAGGAATTATAAGATGTCACATGACACGATTTTCAGGTGCTTTTCGATGACAAAGCCGATTACCTCCGTTGCGGCACTTATATTGATGGAGAGAGGAATTCTTGACCTGTACAGTCCGGTTTCGGCATATCTACCTGAATTTGCAAAGGAAAATATGAAGGTTATATCAGGTGATGGTGTTATTCCTGCCGAGCATGAAATGACAGTCAGGGATTTGATGAATATGACTGCGGGAACAGTGTACCCTGACCTTGGAGATGAGGCAGGAAGAAGAATGGCGCTTTTGTATGACACAATAAGCGGTGAGCAGGATATGGGGGTAAAGACGGGCACAATGGATTTCATCAGAAGAATAGCATTGCAGCCTCTTGCCTTTGAGCCGGGAGAGCATTGGAGATACGGTACGGAGGCTGACGTGTTAGGTGCGGTGATTGAGTCGGCATCGGGAATGAGATTTGGTGATTTTCTCAAAAAAGAGATATTCGAACCGCTCGGCATGAAGGATACGGATTTTTATGTACCTGATGAGAAGAAAGCACGTTTTGCACAGATATACAATGTGATTGACCCCGGGGTTATAGCAGTAGATGGGGAAAAGCATCTTGGAATGGAGGGCTATGATGAGAAGCCGGCATTTGAGTCGGGCGGTGCGGGACTTGTATCGACCGTAAGCGATTACGGACGCTTTGCAATGATGCTTGCAAACGGCGGAACACTCGACGGTGTCAGGATTCTCTCGCCGTACACCGTTGAATTCATGGGAAGCAGCCAGCTTTCGGACAAATGCAGAGCTGATCTTACCTGGGAGACGCTTAGAGGATATGGTTATGGGAATCTCTGCCGTGTGATGGATACACCTCACAGTGCGGGATGCAGCGTGCAGCTCGGGGCATTCGGATGGGATGGCTGGACGGGCAACTATTTTATTGTTGACCCTATTGAAAATATGGTGGTGATGTATGTTATCCAAAAGTGCAACGGTACAGATGATAAGCTCATAAGAAAATTATTAAATTCAGTGTATGGAGCACTTTGCTAGGTGCACATATTATACATGAAAAAGGTATTTACTTAGCTGATGTTATTGTGTTACAATAACGAAATGGAGAAAAGATTCAAAGGAGATATATTTTCGATGGATAACAATAATAACGAGGAAGTTGTTTCAAAGAATTTTATTGAACAGATTATAGAGAAGGATCTTGCCGAAGGACATTGTCAGGTCGTAAAGACACGTTTTCCGCCTGAGCCTAACGGATATCTTCATATAGGACATGCTAAGTCAATTTTACTTAATTACGGTCTTGCCGTTAAGTATGGCGGAAAGTTCAATATGAGATTTGATGACACGAACCCTACCAAGGAGAAGGAAGAGTTCGTAGAGTCAATAAAGAAGGATATTGCATGGCTTGGGGCAGACTGGGAGGACAGACTGTTCTTTGCATCGGATTATTTCCCACAGATGTATGAGAATGCCGTTAAGCTTATCAAGAAGGGTAAGGCGTATGTGTGTGACCTTACGGCAGATGAGATAAGAGCTTACAGAGGTACGCTCACGGAGCCGGGAAAGGACAGCCCTTACAGAAACCGTTCCGTAGAGGAGAATCTTCGTCTCTTCGAGGAGATGAAGGAAGGTAAGTACGCCGAGAAGGTGCTTCGTGCCAAGATTGATATGGCATCGCCTAACATTAACATGAGAGATCCTGTAATCTATCGCGTGGCACATATGACACATCACAGAACAGGTGACAGGTGGTGTATTTATCCTATGTATGATTTTGCGCACCCTATTGAGGATGCCATTGAGGGAATAACTCATTCAATATGTACACTCGAGTTCGAGGATCACAGGCCGCTCTACGACTGGGTTGTAATAGAGTGCGGATATAAGAATTCACCGGATGAATCGCCTAAGCAGATTGAGTTTGCAAAGCTCTATCTCACCAATGTTATTACAGGTAAGAGATATATCAAGAAGCTTGTTGAGGAAGGCATCGTTGACGGCTGGGATGACCCGCGTCTTGTATCATTAAGTGCGCTCAGAAGAAGAGGCTACACACCTGAATCAATCAAGAAGTTTGTTGAGCTGGTAGGTGTTGCAAAGGCTAACAGCTCGGTCGATTATGCCATGCTTGAGTACTGCATCAGAGACGACTTAAGACTTAAGAAGAGTAGAATAATGGCAGTGCTTGACCCGATTAAGCTTGTGATTGACAACTATCCGGAAGGACAGGTTGAATATCTGGATGCACCTAATAATCTTGAGAATCCTGAGCTTGGAAGCAGAAAGATTGCTTTTGAGAGAGAACTCTACATTGAGCGTGAGGATTTTATGGAGGAGCCGCCTAAGAAGTATTACCGTCTTTTTCCGGGCAATGAGGTACGCCTTATGAATGCGTATTTTGTAAAGTGCGAGAGCTTTGTTAAGGATGAGAACGGTAAGGTTGTCGAGGTTCATTGTACTTATGATCCTGAGACTAAGAGCGGTTCAGGCTTCGAAGGAAGAAAGGTTAAGGGAACAATACACTGGGTTCCTGTCCATCACTGTGTGAATGCCACGGTTAAGCTTTATGAGAATCTTGTGGATGAAGAGAAGGGTGTATACAATGAGGATGGCACAATGAATATCAATCCTAATTCACTTACTGTGGTTGACAACTGTTATATTGAGGAAGGCGTTAAGGATGCCAAGCCTCTTGATAGTTTCCAGTTCGTCCGCAACGGTTTCTTCTGCGTGGACAGCCATGACGGAAAGCCTGTAGATGAAAACAGACTTGTGTTTAACAGAATAGTGTCTCTTAAGAGCTCGTTCAAGCTTAACTAAGTGATTATAAGGTAAAAAAGAGAAAGGAAGGCAGTATAATGTCTGAAATATTTTCCGATCTTTCTTCAATGGGCTTTACAGGACTTAAAAATGTAAAGATATTTGATGACGATGAAGAAAAAAAGAAGAATGCAAAGCAGGAAGGTGCGAAAGCAGGACCTCAGTATAATGAAGCAGATTTTCTGTTTGACAAGAAGGTGCAGTGTCCTGTATGTGACAATGAGTTCAAGACTAAGACCGTAAAGACAGGCAAGCCTCATCTTATAGGCTCTGACCCTGACTTAAGACCTAAGTATCAGGGAATTGATTCCGTAAAATACGATGTTATCGTGTGTCCGCACTGCGGATATGGTGCACTCAGCCGATTCTTCAGTTATATGACTACACATCAGGCTAAGCTCATACATGATAATATATCCGTTAATTTTAAGGGACTTGCACAGACGGGTGATACTTATACCTATGACGAAGCTATTGCAAGATATAAGCTTGCACTTCTTAATACAGTAATAAAGAAGGCGAAGGTCAGCGAGAGAGCATACACATGTCTTAAGCTTGCATGGCTTTACAGAGGTAAGGCTGAGAACCTTAAGCCTGAGGAGTCTGATTATAGCAAGCAGAAAGAAGAGTGTGCAAAGAATGAGAAAGAAATGCTTTTGAATGCATACGAAGGCTTCGTGATGAGTGTGTCAAGAGAGCTTTTTCCTATATGCGGAATGGATGAGACGACTCTCGATTATCTTATGGCTAACCTTGCGCGTCAGGTAGGAAAGAATGATGAGGCACTGAGAATTTTATCTAAAATTCTTGTATCTAATACAGCCAATCCTAAGATTAAGGATAAGGCAAGAGATCTTAAGGAAGCAATTAAGGGTAAGTAATTAAGGTTGTAAGTATGTGCTATGAAAGAGAAGATAAAGATATTTAAAGAAAAACTTAATAATTCCAAATTCAATTTGCCGGTAAGATTTATCTTGCTGGCAATTGTCGTCAATCTGGTTGTGGAAATGTTCAGCAGACGTTCGGTTGTTGAGGGACTGAAATTCGTTGCGGTTAACCCTCTGTGTTTCCTTTATGGCGTGCTGCTTGTGCTGTTTACAATGTCATTTGCTGTTCTTGTACACAGAAAGGTGTTTACGATAACGCTTGTATGCGGTCTGTGGATTGTCGGGGGCGTGGTTAATTTTGTAGTTAGGGGATTCAGACATACTCCTTTTACCGCACAGGATTTCAGACTGCTTAAATATGCGTTTAAGGTTGCTCCGGTCTATCTGACCAACGCACAGATTGTTATTATTGTTATTGCGGCAGTACTGTTTATTGCAGTGATGATTGTATGGTGGTTTAAGGCACCAAAATATAAAGAAAAAATCAATTATTTTAAAGCACTTGTTGTTGTGCTCTCATGCTGGTTTGTCGTGTGGGGTGTTACCGGAATCGGATTATCTGTTGGTGTGCTTGCACGCAACTTCGGAAATATAGGTAATGCCTATGACGAATATGGTTTTGCCTATTGTTTTTCAAATAGTCTTCTAAACAGCGGTATAGATAAACCGAAGGATTACAACGAGGACACAATAAAAGAGATTTTGCAGAAGATTGAGCAGCTTGAGAGCGAGAATGCAGAGGAGACAACGACGGAATATGTAGAAAAAGAAACTGCGGACGAACAGCCGGATGTGGTACAGGGCAACAAGCCGGCAAAAGAGTATCCTAATATCATTTTTCTGCAGCTCGAGTCATTATTTGACCCTCAGCTTTTAAAAGATGTCAAATATAATGGAGTGGTGCTGCCTACGCTTGAATGGCTGTATGCGTATTATCCGTCGGGCTTTTTGTCGGTTCCGTCCGTGGGAGCAGGTACAGCCAACACGGAATTCGAGGTTATATCAGGGATGAATCTTGACGATTTCGGACCGGGCGAGTATCCATATAAGACTGTTCTTGCACACAATGCATGCGATTCAATATGCTATGATCTTAAGAACTATGGATATACAACTAATGCAATACATGACAATGACGGAACTTTTTATGACAGACATACAGTGTTCTCACAGCTGGGTTTTGATACCTTTACATCGATAGAATATATGAACGATATAGAGTATAATGAAATCGGATGGGCTGATGACAGTATACTCACTTCACAGATTATCGAGGTGCTTAATTCTTCTGAGGACAGGGATTTCATATACACCATATCGGTTCAGGGACATGGCGATTACCCGGTGGATTACAAGATAAAAGATACCGATATCAAGGCATCGGGTGAGACAATCGAGACTTATGTGCAGCCGTTTACCTATTATATTAATCAGGCTCATCAGATGGATGCGTTTGTAAAGGAACTCATCGGTGCTCTTAAGAAAAATGGTGAACCTACGGTTCTTGTGATGTATGGGGACCATCTTCCGGCATTTGACATCACTGATGAAGAGTTGAGCGGTGGAAACACATATACAACACAGTATGTTATATGGAATAATATAGGACTGGCCAGAGAGAATGAAGATATAGAGGCATTCCAGCTGACAAGCCATGTTCTTGATATGATCGGAATTAATGGCGGTGCTATCTCAAAGTATCACAGTACTTTGCGGCACTCTGAGGATTACGATGAATACCTTGAGGGACTCCGTGTCTTAGAGTATGATATTCTTTATGGAGACAAGGATGTATATGGCGGAGAACTGCCGTATTCGCAGACCAATCTTCAGATGGGACACAAGCCTATATCAATAAAAAGTGTCAGCAATGCGGATAATCATTTTATTGTGATAGGTGAGAATTTTACGGAATTCAGTTATGTGATGGTAAACAACGAGTATGTGGATACGATTTTTTCAAGTGACGGAGTCCTTTTAGTGGATGGAATCACCTTGAAAGAAGGCGATTCCATCGCGGTTGTCCAGAAGGGAAAAGACGGAATTAAGCTTTCAAGCACGAGCCTGTTTATTTTTCACTGACATCAATAATGCTGTTGCTTTTTGTGACTGAGCGTATTACTGAATCGCGGGCGTTCTTCCAAGGTTCATCCTTGTATTTGTAGTCAAATTTATTGATAAACCATGCTATGTCGTCACGGACACGCTTCATATTGTCAAGATAGAGCTTGTCTGTGACGGCGGTGAATTCTTCAAGGGAGCTGCCGTGCAGCTTCTTTTTTGATTCAGCGGTCAAAATCTCATAATGCCTGTTACAGAAACCGTTGCAGGCTTTATATTTCTCCTTGAAGTCCGTATCATCCTCCCACAGCATAAATATTGTGTCAATATACCGCATAAAGACTTTTTCTATTCGCTCACATATAAAGCAGGAATTGTTGAGTGTGTGCAGATAGGATAAAAGAGGGCTGTCATCCGTATTTTTCTTAAAAAATGAGCCGGATTTTGAACCGGATTTTTTTTGAAGCTTTTCTACATCATCTATAATTTTATCAAAATGAGTCTTCATTACCCATGCCATTCCGAGACGGTTGTCCATGTGGTAGACCTGCTTTATGTGTTTTTCACAGAAGCCGAGGCGGTCGGTCTCGCTTCTTACATCATCCTCCATGTAGCTTGGTCCCATTGTGTATTCTACGCTGTTGTCCTCAAGAGTCTTGTACATGACACAGATAGGACATTCACAGGTGCTTGTGAAGGCATCGTTGACGGGAATGGTGTATATTTTTTCTTTCATAATGGGGCTCCTTTCGCAGGGCATATTTTAGGGTGATTGCGAATGTCCGCTTCACAACTGTTTAGTTTTATATTTTAGTTTCGCAATTACCTAATTAATTATATAATAAAAGATGATATAGTGCCACAATAAATATGTGGCTGAGCTTGTTTATTTGATGGAGCAGTTTTATAATAGATGATGTTGGGGTCAAAATATGCGCAGTAAGATTAATGGGGTATGACGTGTCATACACTTGTAAATCAGCATATTTTGACACTTTACTCGTAGTATTGCGGAGGTGCGTAATGAAGGAACTCTCGGTACCGATTGCTGCCGGCGGGAAAAAGCCTATATATGAGCAGATTTATGATTATATAAAAAAAGAAATAAGGGATAAAAAGCTTAGGGCAGAGACGAAGCTTCCGTCAACGAGAGCATTGTCGGCACATCTTAATGTGAGCAGAAGCACGGTACAGCTTGCGTATGACCAGCTTCTGAGTGAAGGCTACATAGAGTCGAGACCCTGCAAGGGATATTATGTGCTGAAGCTTGACGGGCTGTATGACCTTGCAGCGGTGGAGCGCAGGGTGATAAAGCATATAGAAAAAGAGGATGAGAAGTATGAGATTGACTTTTCACCAAGCGGAATAGAGCTTGACAGTTTTCCTTATAATTCATGGCGCAAGGTGAGCAAGGCGGTTATGAGCGGGGACACAGGGCTTTTTAATATGGGAGAGCCGCAGGGGGATTTTGAGCTTAGAGAGACTATTTCGGGATATCTGCACGAGTCAAGAGGTGTCAACTGCAGCCCCGGCAATATTATAGTCGGGGCAGGGGATGAGTATCTGCTTATGCTGCTTGACCAGCTTCTTACTAATGCGCATAATAAGGTTTTAAGCTATGCGATGGAGAATCCTGCATACCGCAAGGCATATTTTGTCTTAAACGGAATAGGACGGGAGGTTCATCCGATTATGCTCGATGGGTATGGAATGGACTGCAGACTGCTTAGGGAAAGTGATGTTAATGTAGCTTATGTCACGCCTTCACATCAATATCCGATGGGAATTGTAATGAGTATAGGGCGACGGATGGAGATGCTCTCGTGGGCAAAGGAAAAGGACGACAGGTATATTATAGAGGATGATTATGATTCGGAATTTAGGTATAGAGGAAAGCCTATTCCGGCACTTCAGGGACTTGATAAGGACGGAAAGGTTGTCTATATCGGAACTTTTT
>ENA-OROL01001246-OROL01001246.1-human-gut-metagenome-genome-assembly--contig:-NODE-1246-length-21690-cov-2.892997_pt1 | contig 21690 bp, 16 predicted proteins | sample MGYA00242128_ERZ509048 | MGnify/ENA primary metagenome ERZ509048 (study PRJEB26280, sample SAMEA2338750) | human gut metagenome | biome: human gut; feature: human-associated habitat; material: faeces...
GGTGGCTTTACCGGCGCGGATCTGGAGAACCTGCTCAACGAGGCGGCACTGATCTCGGCACGGAAGAACCTGCCCGTCATTACGATGCAGACCATGGAGGACGCCGTCCTCAAGGTCATTGCCGGGCCGGAAAAACGGAGCCTTGTCAATATCGAGCGCGACCGGCGCATCACGGCCATCCACGAGGCGGGCCACGCCGTTGCGGCATACTTCCTGTCCACGCAGGAGCCTGTCCACCAGATCACCATTGTGCCGCGCGGCAATGCCCTCGGCCTGACGATCAGCCTGCCGGATCAGGACACGCTCCATACCACGCGAAACGAGATGCGCGACCGCATCGTCGTGCGCGGAGAGGCAGCTCTGCGGTGTCTGGTGATGCAGCTTGACGAGGCGGTCCGCACGATCAGTAAAACCACACCCTTTACGCAGGTATTCGAACTGACGGGAGCGGTCGAGGAGGATACGCCCGACGCGCAGCTCACGGTACGCAGTCTCGAATGCCGCATCGCAGCCGACCGTTCGCTGTCCTGCACAGTGAATGCGGACGCACTGGTCCTGCTGCGGCGCAGTCATACGCTGCACTGCATTACGGATTTTGAGCGTATCTCCGATCACTCGATCAATGTGGTGGAGAGCGTACAGCAGATGCGCAAGGAAAATCTGACGTTTTCCAGGAAGGGCGAAGAAGAGATGAATCTCTACGGTGCAGCAATCCGTGACATTCTGACAAGAACCACGGATGCGTTTGTGAACAACGATCAGGCACTGGCGCATACGGTGGAGCCGTTAGAGGAAGTAATTGACGAATTAAATAAAGATGTGAAGAAGCATCACATGAAGCGGCTGCGCAAGGGCAAGTGCAGTATGGAGCTGGGACTGATCCTGTCGGATCTTGCCATGAATTATGAGCGTGTGGCAGACCACTGTTCCAATATTGCAGTATGTCTGTTACAGGTTGATGAGGGTGGGTTTGACACCCATGAATATCTTGATATACTAAAAGAAGAAAACAGTGAAGAATTTCGACATGAATATATGGAGCTTAGTGAGAAATACACTTTGCCGGAGAGTAAACATGGAGGAAAATAATTATGGCAAATATTTATATAGTGGAGGACGACACAAATATTCAGGAGATTGAGGCAATCGCATTAAAGAACAGCGGGCATAGCGTAGAACAGTTTGACGATGCGGCACATTTCTACAAAAAGTTAGAAGAAAAACTGCCAGACCTTGCGATTCTTGACCTCATGCTTCCAGATGAAGATGGTTATGAAATTGTGAAGAAGCTTCGCCAGAATCCTGCCACAAAGAAGCTGCCGGTTATCATGGTAACTGCAAAAACTTCCGAGATTGACATGGTAAGGGGACTCGATATCGGAGCGGACGATTATATTAAGAAACCATTTTCCATTATCGAATTTATTACAAGAGTAAAAGCGATTCTGCGCCGTACTTTAGAGCAGCCGGACGATAAATATATGACAATCGGAGACATTTTCTTAGATAATGAGCGTCATGTCGTTTATGTTGATAATAAGGGAATTGAGCTGACTTACAAGGAATACGAACTTTTAAAACTTCTTATGCACAACGCTGGAATTGTTCTTACCAGAGAAAAAATCATGGAGCGTGTGTGGGATACTGAATTTGAAGGCGAATCCCGAACCGTTGATATGCATATCAAGACACTCCGTAAGAAGCTGGGAGACAGCAGCAGACATATTAAGACGGTGCGAAATGTTGGGTATGTTATGGAATAGGGGACTTTTTTATGAGAAGAAAGATTAATGTGCAATTAATCAGTATCTCGATTATTGCGATTATTTCTACGATGCTGGTCATGCTATTTGTATTTTATGATTTATTTCAAACACAGGTACAGGATGATCTTAGCGCCAATGCTATTGTATTAAAAAATACAGGAATTTTTCATTCAGGGAACGAAAAGGCAATACATATGGATTACCGGGAACTGCGTGTGACGTGGATTTCATCAGATGGAACGGTTCTTTATGATAACGATGCCGATGTCGGAACTATGGATAACCATATGAGTCGTCCAGAAGTAAAGAATGCATTTAAAAGAGGAGATGGAAGTGCTGTTCGTCAATCTGCAACAATGGGAACGAATACATTTTATTATGCCATAAAATTAAATGATGGCTCTGTCCTCCGAGTTGCCAGGGAAGCAAGTAATATATGGACAGTTGGAGGGAAAATTTTTCCGATTATAGCGGCAACAATACTTGTGATGATGATTCTGTGCATTATACTGGCACACTTTATGACAAAGAATCTGGTAAAGCCAATTGAGCAGATGGCAGTGGATATTAATGATTTTTCCATTACACCGGCATATAAAGAACTTGCTCCATTTGCAGCAACTATTCGAGCGCAGCATACGGACATTTTAAAAAGTGCGAGAATGCGCCAGGACTTTACCGCCAATGTTTCGCATGAACTAAAAACACCGCTTACCGCTATATCCGGCTATGCCGAACTTATGGAAAATGGAATGGTACCGCCAGAAGAAATCGGCAGCTTTGCACAGAAAATAGAGAAAAATGCCCGACGCCTGCTTTCTCTCATTAATGATATCATCCGTCTTTCGGAGCTTGATAGTTCCAATACACAGCTTCTTGTAGAGAAATTTGATCTTTTCGAAGAAGCACAGATTTGCGTAGAAAATATGCAAATCTATGCCGAGAAAAACGATGTTACCATAACTTATGAGGGAGGCCATCAGGAAATCACCGCAAATCGCGAGATGATTAACGAACTGATCAATAATCTTTGTGCCAATGCCATTCGTTACAATAAAAAGAACGGAAGCGTAAAGGTCAGAGTGGACAGCTCACAAGGCCACCCATATATCAGTGTGGCAGATACCGGAATCGGAATTTCCAAAGAACACCAGAAGCGAGTGTTCGAGCGCTTCTACCGAGTAGACAAAAGCCGTTCCAAACAGACTGGGGGAACAGGATTGGGGCTTGCTATCGTAAAGCATATCGTTGCGCTACACGATGCACAGCTAAACTTAGAGAGCGAAATTGGCAAGGGAACAACGATTACTGTGACCTTCTAAACTGACCATAGTAAACTACTAGGAAAACTCAGAAAAAACAAAATATTAATACCAAACTGACCATATTGACTATATCTAAATTGGATATTTCAATATGGTCATTTTTGCTGTACTATACGGACAGATGCAAAATTTAACACAGCAAAATTTAACACAGTTAATACAGACGCTAATTTATGAAAAGGAATCAAAAGCTAATTTTATTCCGTTACGCTGGACATTCCGTTTTGCCCAATAAAACAAAATTCTTCTCGATAAGTCCCTCGAAGAATTTATGGTCAAAACTCCATAGCGTAAAGTTATAAAATTAGCTTTTGATTCCTTTTCATAAATTAGCTGTGCGTAGCAGCCAGAAGGGATTGAAATTTTTAGTTTTGTTAAAATTTGCTGTATTTAGCAGCCGGAAATAAAGTATAAAATTTCCGTCTGTTTCCTCTACTATACCTTCAAGCTGAAAGGAGTTTTATCATGAATAATAATGCAGAAAAACAGTATGAATTAAACAAGGAACTTGCCCAGATGTTAAAAGGCGGCGTAATCATGGACGTTACGACTCCGGAGCAGGCAAAGATTGCTGAAGAAGCTGGAGCTTGTGCCGTTATGGCATTAGAGAGAATCCCAGCCGACATTCGTGCAGCCGGTGGTGTTTCCAGAATGAGCGACCCTAAGATGATTCGTGGAATTCAGGAAGCGGTTTCTATTCCGGTTATGGCAAAATGCCGTATCGGTCATTTCGCAGAAGCACAGATTCTTGAGGCAATTGAGATTGACTACATCGATGAGAGTGAAGTACTTTCCCCAGCAGACGATGTATATCATATTGATAAAAAACAGTTCAAAGTTCCATTTGTATGTGGAGCAAAAGATTTAGGTGAGGCTCTTAGAAGAATCAACGAAGGTGCTTCTATGATTCGTACAAAAGGGGAACCAGGAACAGGTGATGTTGTACAGGCTGTACGTCATATGCGTATGATGAATCGTGAAATCGCACGTATCACATCTATGAGACAGGATGAGCTTTTTGAAGTAGCAAAAGAATTAAGAGTTCCTTATGAACTGGTATTAAAAGTACACGATACAGGAAGACTTCCAGTTGTTAACTTTGCAGCCGGCGGTGTTGCAACTCCTGCCGATGCAGCCTTAATGATGCAGCTTGGTGCAGAAGGTGTATTCGTTGGTTCTGGTATCTTTAAGTCCGGTAATCCAAAGAAGAGAGCTGATGCTATTGTAAAGGCAGTTACAAACTACAAAGACGCAAAGATGCTCGCAGAACTTTCCTCAGACTTAGGAGAGGCTATGGTTGGTATCAACGAGAGCGAGATTCAGTTATTAATGGCAGAGAGAGGAAAATAAAATGAAGATTGCGGTACTTGCGGTCCAGGGGGCCTTTATAGAACATGAAAAATCATTACAGAGACTTGGAGCAGAGACAGTAGAGCTTAGAAAGGCTGAAGATTTAGAGCAGGATTTTGATGGCCTTGTTCTGCCGGGCGGCGAAAGTACCGTACAGAGCAGACTTTTAAAAGAACTCTCCATGTTCGAACCTTTAAAGGAAAAAATAGAAGAAGGACTTCCAGTTTTAGCGACCTGTGCGGGATTAATCTTACTGGCACAGAATGTCTCTAATGATGAGAAACGTGGTTTTGCGACCTTACCTGTTACTGTAAAGAGAAATGCTTACGGAAGACAGCTTGGAAGCTTCTATTACGAAGGCGGGATTAAAGGAATCGGAACATATCCGATGGAATTTATTCGTGCTCCATATATTGAATCTGTCGGGGATGATGTGGAAATACTTGCTGAAGTAGAGGAAAAAATTGTAGGTGTTGCCTACAAAAATCAGCTGGCATTCTCCTTTCATCCGGAATTGACTGGAAATGATAAGATTCATGAGAAATTTCTCGAACTAATCAAAGTAAGTAATAACTAACTTTTGCACTAAAATACGCTTGTCAGCGAAAAAAGCCTATGCTACAATAGATGAGGAATTGAATAACAGTATATAAGTTCTGAAAGGATGAAAAGAGAATCCGGTTAGAGTCCGGAGCGAATCCGTCACTGTAAGGGGAGTCTGTACAATTATCCACTGAGGCGATATTGTTTTGGGAAGGGTGTACCAACAGAGAACTAAGCCAGGAGAACTGCTTATATACTTAGTCAACTCATCTTACGGAATTTTAAGAGAGCTGTACATAGAATAAAGAGAATTTTTATACATACTTTGGCTGGCTGGTGGTAAGATTAGTATATCAGATTTAGAGTACGATAGATGAAAAGACTTATAGCAATATAGGTCTTTTTTTCGTATAGTTTATAACTTGTATTATTTTAGAAGATTAAGTGGGAATCCTCAGTAATTCAATTGCTGAGGAATTCACAATATTATTTTTAGAAGGAGAGTATGCATGGGATTTCAGTTAGGCAATCTTTATGTGGAAAAAGGACAAAAAACATGTGGATTTTTGAAGCTGCCTTTTACAGAGGATGAGCTTCCGGTAACATTAATCTATGGAAGGGAAGAAGGACCGACCGTCTTAGTAGATGGCGGTATCCATAATGCAGAATATGTAGGAATTGAGTGCGTCACAGGTCTTGCAAAGCAGCTTCAGCCAGAGGATATCGAGGGAATTCTTATCATGATACATATCGTAAACGTGAATGGATTTCAGGCAAGAACCGTCAGTGTCTCGGCAGAAGACGGCAAGAATTTAAACCGTGTTTTTCCAGGAAATGAAAATGGCACTTATACCGATAAGCTTGCTTTATGGAAAAAGAGATTTTTTCTAAGGTAGATTATTATATTGATGTTCATAATGGGGACTGGTTTGAAGATCTGACTCCGTTTATTTACTGTGTGGGAAATGCACCAGCAGAAACGGTAGCAGAGGCAGAGCGTATGGCACAGGCGGCAGATATGCCATTTTATGTGAAGTCTCAGAGTGGTAAAGGCGGGGCTTACAATTATGCCGGCTCTCTCGGAATTCCATCTGTATTAATCGAGCGAGGCTGTAATGGTATGTGGTCAGAAGAGGAAGTAGCAGCGTCACAAAAAGATGTAAAGAATATTTTGCGTCGTATCGATGTATTAAAAACGAAACCAACCTTATCGGAGATGCAGATGCGTGTGCCAAGACATATGCATCATGCACATTATATTGATTCAGAAAAGGCAGGCTGCTGGTTCCCGAAAAAGAAAGCGGGACAGGTTGCCAGGGCAGGAGAACTTCTTGGAGAATTAAAGGATTACTTTGGCAATGTCATTGAAGAAATTCGTTTAAAAGAAGATGCGATTATCCTGTATCAGACAATTTCATACTCTGTTCCGGAAAATTCACCGCTTATTGCCTATGGCCATTACGATACCTGTATTGATGATCTCGGTGATATGAATCATGAACATACCCATGAGGAACTGCATAAGCATCATAAAGAACATTACGATGACCATGCCGGAATTCATTCCCGTGAGATGTGGGAGGACATGATTTGAGAAATTTAAAAAAGAATACACATACTTTGACAGAAGGAAGTATTTGGAAGGGCATCCTGTTATTTGCCCTTCCTCTTTTAGGTTCCAGTCTTATTCAGCAGCTTTACAGTACGGTTGACCTTATTTTTGTCGGACAGCTTCTTGGAACAAAAGCCTCTGCAGCAATTGGGGCAAGTGGACTGATCGTTACCTGCCTGATTGGATTCTTCAATGGAATGGCAGTCGGAACCAATGTATTTGCAGCCAGACATTACGGAGCAAAACGTTTTAATGAACTGAAAAAGTTAATCCAGACAATTTTCTGGACAGGAATCATCGGCGGTTTATTATTGATGGTGATTGGATTGATATTTTCTCCAATCTTTTTAACATGGATGGGAACACCGAAAAGTATTTTTCCGCTGGCGGTACGTTATCTGCGAATCTATATGGTGAGCATGATATCCATAGTCAGCTACAACCTGTTAAGCGGAGTATTGAGAGCGTTAGGCGACTCGGGAACACCGTTACTGTATCAGTTCTTTGGTGGAATCATCAATGTATTTGCTGACTTTATCTTTTTAGCAGTGTTCCATATGGGCGTGGAAGGAACTGCACTGGCAACCCTTTTTTCCCAGACAGTTGCGGCAATCGGAATTATGCTACATTTATATCGGTTAAAAGAACCATACGCCCTGCGTTTCAGTATAAAAGAATGTAGTCTGCGTGAGTTTACGGATATATTAAAAGTCGGTGTATCCGCTGGTGTACAGTCGATTATCATTACCTTATCAAACATTATCATCCAGTCACAGATTAATACACTTGGTGTTACAGCGGTTGCATCTTTTACAGTCTACTTCCGTGTGGAACTCATCGTATATCTGCCGATTATCGCGCTCGGACAGGCGGTTGTGTCTTTTGTCGGGCAAAATTACGGAGCCGGAAACTGGAACCGAATTAAAAAAGGAAATAAATTCAGCATCCTTGGCGGTTCTGTAATTACTTTTGCTGCCTGCATGTTACTGATTATTGTAATGCCGGTAATCTTAAAGGCGTTTACAAAAGATACAGCCGTAGCAGCACAGACATTAGAAATCGTAAAAGTAACCTTTCCATTCTACTTTTTCTACACCGTACTGGAATGCTTCAGTAGTAATTTAAGAGGATTTGGAAAGGCATTTTTACCGATGGTCGTAACAGTCGTAAGTTTCTGTGGATTCCGCATTGCTGCGCTGTTTGTACTTATGGCACAGAATCCTTCCCCGGATAAAGTGGCGCTTTCCTATCCGATATCTTGGGGAATTGCGGCAATAGCAATGGCAGTGCTGTATGTGAGGGATAGGAGCGGAGAGAAAGCTCTGTAGTTTAATAAAGACAGATGAAACAGAGGAAAGCATAGTATCGTAGATGTAAAGAAGGAGCGGCAAGAAGTCATCTATAAAAAGAGCCTCCTTATAACGCTTGATTTTGTGACTTTGTGTTTTTTACAACTGAGCAAAATCAAGCGTTATAAGGAGGCTCTTTTGCTAATAGCGTAACTTTGCCGCTCCGCTATTATATCTGTGTTTTCTATTAAGTACAATACCGAAATGTTTTATCTGTAAGGATTCTTGCAAAAATCAACCCAAGTGGTAAAGCAAGAATGATTAAAAGGGCAGAGGCAAACCAAGTGGCGGAGGTGGCGAGGGACATAATTCCCAAGTTGTAGAATCCGCGGTAGAGGTAGAGGCCTGGAACCATAATAACGATGGAAGGGACGGTTACGGAAATTCTTGGGTAGCCGACTCTGTCTTTCATGAGGGAGGCAAGGATTCCTGCGGTTAAGGCTCCGATAAAAGCTGCGGCAGCAGGGGGAGCATTTACAAGGTCAACGAGTTCTAATCGAAGTGTATTTGCGATAGCGCCAATACTTGCGGCGGCGACTGCCAGTGGGATTGGGCTGTTAAACATGATGGAGAATCCGAATACACCGCAGAAACTTGCCAGAAACCGGAAAATAATCCAACTAGCTAAAGGCAGAGAAATCTTTATAAAACCAACAGGCTGTAAATGTAAAATTAATGCCATAATCCATGCAGACATTGTTGCGACTAAAATGATGATTAATGCATAACCGAGCCGTTCGATACCGGAACGCATATCAAGTTTTGCAAGGTCAATGCCGCTTGTGATAAATGGAAATCCTGGAATGATGAACAGCATCGCGCAGATATATCCTGCTTCATGTTTGACGGAAAGTCCCAGAAAGATTTCGCCCAATTTTAAAAGTCCGGCATAGGAAAGGCAGGCGAGGGAAACGGATAAGACAATTCCCAGAAACAAGGTATAATGGTGCTTGGTAAGTTTACATCTTAAAAAGTTTCCGAGACCAGCTCCGACAAAAGCACAAAACATTTCAATCGGTCCGCCGCCAAGCAAAAAGGTAAATCCTCCGCAGGCAAGAGCGGCAGCGATACCAAGGGCAATCGGTGAATAAAGTCCATGAATCTCTTCAATATTATCAAGAAGATCATGTAACTGCTCACCAGACATATCTTTTCCTTCTGTTTCAAAATCCTGAATAAAATGCTCCAGACGATTCAGTTTTGAAGTGTTTACACCAGTATTGGTCAGACAGAGTGACTGCGTAAAGCCGTCCTGACCATCAAAACAGGTGTATTCAATAGACATCAGACCGATATCTGCGGTACAGGTCACGCCCATCACTTCAGCGAGAGTATTCATAGAACTGCGCACACGCCACGCACCAGTTCCGCAAGATAAAAGCATAATGCCAGCACGGCCGATAATTGAGGCTTTTTCCGTAAGGCTTGCTTGTACAACAGGGAGATTTTGCCCCTCTTTATCGGTATATTCATGCCAGAGCACATCCATATGATTTTTTCTTATCATAGTTTCACTCATTTTAACATTCCTTCTTACTAGTTTATAGAAACAGCTATTGTTTAATTTTTCCTGTATTTTTATAGAAATAGCTGATATTCTCACAGTTCCAGACTTTCCATTCCAGCCTTTTTCATCATTTTTTCACGGCAGGCTAAAACAAGCCCATCGATTTCGCTTAAATGATGAAGCATTTTCTTTTCAAATTCCCGAATAGGGAGAAGAATACCAATCTCGTCAAAGGTCTGTTCCTTTTTTAATCCGGTTTCCTGACCATAATAAACGATGGCATGAGGTGCTTCTTTTTGAATATTATGGAACGTATCCCACACAACCGCATAAGCCTGTGCTTCGGTAAGACCTATCTTTTTCGTATCGGGAAGTGCATAAAGAATCATAATGCCACGCCGTTTGTTTTCTCTTTTTTCCGTAATTTCCATATCAGTGTCATTAACATAACAACGGACAATGTCATAATCATCTGCGAGATATAATTTTGAACGGGGAGCACAAATATGATTTTTATACGTTTCCTTGAATTTGCTATACTCTCTGCCAGAAACTATTTTTTGTGCTTCTGGAAGAAGTTCGCCTTCTGGATTTGTTAAAAGTACAGGGTTCTCCCCTGATTTTCCGTGAAATCGTTTTGGGATAAGATAAGCCTCTCTCAAAAGGTCAAACATACTCTTTCCACAAAGCTTTAATAAAAGAGCACTGATATCCCCATTTTGATAGGCATAAAATAAGACTTTAGAAAAATGTTTCGGATTATCCGTTTCTAATAAATGATTATCGTCCATCGCATCATAGAAAACATCCATTAATTTTTTGCAGGAATCAGGGGAAGCAAGAATCTGTGAAAAGATGGCTTCAACCTCTTCCTCTCTTGGTAAAACGCTGTTCATAAATACACCGGCTTTCTATACTTATTCTTGGTTTAAGTATAGGAAGCTGGTGGATTAACATCAAATGTTTTATTTACATAATAGATATGTGGATGGTGTATCTTGCTAAAATGAAATATTTTTGTATTGGTGGAGAATTATTTTTTTCCGCACAGGCAGGTGATTACGTCTGTGCAGTTAAAGCAGCGATTGCAGGAGATACAGGCTGCTTTTTCGTTTGAGGTTCTCCATTTGTTTGGCAGATCGGCTTCTCTTACTAATGGTCTGCCAAGAGAAATGGCGGTAAGAGAGGTTGATGATAGTATATGCTCTATGAAATCTGGGGAGCGGTAGCAGCCAACGCTGGATACTGGGATTTCCAGAGTATCAGATACGAGGAGGGCGCTTTCTAAAAATTTGCCCTCTCGGTCGCCGTTTCTTAAAACAGGAGAGCAGGAAGCACCGCTGTTGTCAGCACTGATTCCAGAAGAAACTTCAATGAAATCAATTCCTTTCTTTTCTAGTTCTTTACATACCCACAACATTTCTTCTGGTGTACTGGAATCAGAGACAAGATCACTGAAAGAAAGTTTTAAGGCAATTGGATAATCTACACCGACGGCATTACGAACGGAATCGTAAATCTCAAATAGCAGGCGGGAACGATTCTCGATCGGACCGCCGTATTCATCCGCTCTTTTATTAAAATGTGGAGAAAGAAAGGTTGTTAATAAAAAGCCGTGTGCGGCGTGAATCTGCACACCGTCACATCCGGCTAATTTACATTTGCGGGCAGCCACACCAAAATCATGAACAACTTTTGCTAATTCGTCTTTAGTAGCCGCATGATAAATAATGCCATCAGCCACTTTAATAGGTGATGAGGCAAAACGGTCGTAGCCACTCTTCCAGTCTGTGCGCGGGCCGGCATGCTGAAGCTGTACAAAAATACGGCTGCTATACTGATGAACTTTTGACACAATACTTCTCATATCCTCGAGATAGCCATCATATTCCGTATGTATCATTCCTGGGCCGTTACCGGAAGTCGAAGAAATCGCTTCCATACCAGTGATGATCAGCCCGCATCCTCCACGGGCAGCATCTTCATAAATCTGCCTGTGCTGGTCTGTGATCCTTCCCTGATTCGCGCAGTATTCAAACATCGCACTCTTCACAATACGGTTCGAAATCACAATATTTCCTATACGATATGGTGTATGCATTAATTTACTCATAAAAGTTCCTCCTCCAAAACAATTGCAGAGCATTTTCTAAATATATTATTTTATAAAAATGTTAAAAAATATTATCCTACTATATAGTTTAGCATTTTATCAGTCATCATCTATGGAGAAAAAAATACAAAATCTGGTATAAAAAATATGAACAATAATCTTGAATACATATCCATAATGCGTTATAATAAAAAACATAAATACAGAATCTTCGGGGATGGGTGTAATTCCCTACCGGCGGTGATTGTTACTGACTATTTAGCAGGCTGGTGAGTTATAGAACTAGAGCAATTTTCAAATATGCTCCAGGTTATAGAAACTGCTTACATAGCTATAGATAAATCAGAGCATAAGCCCGCGAGCCATTGGCATGATTCGGTGCGAATCCGAAGCCGACAGTACAGTCTGGATGAGAGAAGAATGAGAAGAATGCGGTTTTTGCAGACATATTGTTAGGCATATATTTCTGGATGTCAGGCAGTATTTGATGTAACAAACAGCCTCAATAAAAGCGTAACTTCGCCCCGATATTTCATTATCGGGGCTTTTTTATTTGTAAGAGCGATTACCATTCTTGGTAATTGGTAAAATGAAAAATCTTTCGGGAGAATTCATTTAAGTTAACTAAGCAGGCTTTTAACTTCCCTATTCACACTTCATAATTTGGAGATAATGTATTTTGGATAGATAGAGTGTATTTGCAAATATTTTTACGAACACATTCTATTATTCTGAATTTTTTAGAAGACAAGAGAAATTATTATATATAGAAGAATTATCTCTGTCACACTATGGAATTTTGAGCGTAGTTTCTTTGGATTCGTTTCTCCAAAGGAAATGTTTTATTGGGCAAAATGAATGTTCAGCGTGAGTGATAATTTGCTTCTATATAATGATTTCTCCGTCTCCTATCACTTTTACCAAAAGAATGGAGGAAAACAAAATGAATTATTATCTTGGATTTGATGCAGGCACACAGAGCGTAAAGGTCGCAGTCTATGATGAGGATATGAATTGCATCGTATCATCTTCCGCACCGACAACATTAACCTATCCAGAACCAGGCTGGGTAAGCATGGACGTTGACGAATATCTCGCCCTCACCATCAAAGGGATGAAAGAATGTGCATCCCAGATGAAAGAAAAAGGGCTTGATGTCACAAAGATTAAGTCCATCATGGGCGATGGTGTCATTTGTGGAATCTGCGGTGTAGATAAAGATGGTAATGCGATTACACCATACATTAACTATCTGGACTCCCGTACAAAGGAAGATGTAGAACTCGTAAATAGCTGGGAGTTGGAGATTTTCGGAAAAGAAACAGGTAACCCGGAGGCAAACTGTATGTTTCCGGCCATGTTTGCCCGCTGGTTCCTGAAAAATATAGAAGACTTTAAAGAAAATGGTGCGAAGTTTATCCACGACGCTCCATATGTATTAGCGCATCTTGCCGGACTTTCTGCAAAAGATATGTTTGTTGACTGGGGAACTATGTCCGGATGGGGACTTGGCTATAAAGTAGAAGAAAAATGCTGGTCAAAAGAACAGCTTGATATCCTTGGTATCCCAGAAGAAATGATGCCTCGTATCGTAAAACCGTGGGATATTATCGGACATTTAACAGAAGAAATTGCACAGGAAACCGGACTCCCAGCAGGAATCCCAATCTGTGGCGGAGCAGGAGACACGATGCAGTCCAGGATCGGAAGCGGCAATATGGAACCGGGACAGGCAGTAGACGTAGCAGGAACCTGTTCCATGTTCTGTGTATCCACAAAAGGAATCATCCCAGAACTAAGCAAAAAAGGAGCCGGACTTGTATTTAACAGTGGGTCCCTTCCAGACACTTACTTCTACTGGGGATATATCCGTACCGGCGGACTTGCCCTGCGCTGGTTTAAAGATAATATCTGTAAAAAAGCAGAAGACGGCAGCTACTATCAGGTATTAGAAAAAGATGCCAGGAAAGTTCCGGCAGGCTCTAATGGTGTACTTTTCCTCCCGTATTTAACAGGTGGAATCAACGATATTCCAGATGCCGTAGGCTGTTTCTTAAACATGACAATGGATACCGATCAGGCAACCTTATGGCACGCTGTATTAGAAGCCATCGGTTATGATTATATGGAAATTACAGACTTATATCGCTCCGCAGGCATTGACTTAAGCCGGATCACCATCACGGAAGGCGGAAGTCGTGATAATATGTGGAATCAGATGAAAGCCGATATGTTAGACAGCCGCACAGTAACACTGGAGAATGCGGCAGGAGCAGTTATGACAAACTGTATGTTTGGGGCATATGCCGTTGGCGATGTGGATAATATTGCAGAGGCATTAACTGGGAATATTCATTTGAAGAATGAATTTGAACCGAATGAGGAGAATGTGACATTTTATCGCAGACAGTATGAGAAGAAAACACATCTGGTGAAGGATACAATGAAAGAGGCATTTAGCATCTTGGCAGAATTAAGATAAAATAACAATCAGCCGCACCTAAAGAGAGAAGCTCCCTATATCTGTGACTCTATCACTGTGGGTTGGATGTTTGCCTGTAAGCGAGCATTCAAACCGCCGTGACGAAAGACACAAAAATAGGAAGCAGGGGCTTCTCTGGTTTCGTCTGTCATCCGATTGAATTATTTTCCACCATCCGCCCTTGATAAATAGCAAAACTTTTGATATAATAATCGCTGACCTTTGGAGATGTACCCAAGTGGCTGAAGGGTCCGCACTCGAAATGCGGTAGGTCGGCTATAACCGGCGCGAGGGTTCAAATCCCTCCATCTCCGTTAAGATATTAGAGCATTCTTCGAACATGCTCTGCAAATATGAATTACAAGAGCGGCAAGGCTTTAAAGATAAGTCATGTCGCTTTTCTTCTTATTGAAACGAGGTGAAATAGTGGAAAATATCGTAATGGGAATTCTGGCACATGTAGATGCAGGAAAGACAACTTTATCGGAAGGAATGCTCTATCTGTCAGGAACGGTGCGTAAGCTTGGACGCGTAGATCACAAGGATGCATTTCTTGACACTTATTCTTTAGAGCGAGACAGAGGAATCACCATCTTTTCGAAGCAGGCAGTTTTTTCATTGGGAAATAGACGAATCAATCTTTTAGATACGCCGGGACATGTTGATTTTTCTGCCGAGATGGAGAGAACACTACAGGTACTTGATTATGCGGTACTTGTTATCAGTGGAGCAGATGGTGTACAGGGACATACGGAAACGCTGTGGAAGCTTTTAAAACTTTATGAGATTCCTACATTTATTTTTATCAATAAGATGGACCAGCCAGGAACAGACAGGGAAAGTCTGCTTACGGAATTAAAGGAACGTCTGGACGAAGGATGTATTGTTTTCGGTAAGGGAAAAAATGTAGAATCACTAGAAGAAATAGCAATGACAGATGAAGCAGTGCTTGATTATTTTATGGAGCATGAAACCGTAAGAAATGAGGACATTTGCCGTCTTATAAGGGAACGCAAGATTTTTCCATGCTATTTTGGCTCCGCATTAAAGCTTGACGGCGTACAGGAATTACTTGCAGGATTTGAAGAGTACATGAAGCCATTTGATGGGAAAAAAGAATTTGGTGCGCGAGTATTTAAGATTTCGAGGGATGATAAAGGAGAACGTCTGACATTTTTAAAGGTGACAGGCGGTAAGCTTGTTGTAAAAATGCCGATAAATAAAGAGGAAAAAATCAATCAGATTCGTATTTACTCTGGTGCAAAATATGAGGCAGTAAATGAAGTCGAAGCGGGAGGGGTCTGTGCGGTGACGGGGCTTTCTTCTTCCTATATCGGTCAGGGGCTTGGTGTGGAAAAAGGAACAGCAGCTCCATTTTTAGAGCCGGTTCTCACTTATCAGATGATTCTGCCGGAGGGAGCGGATACGACAAAGGTTCTTAGAGAGTTGAAGCAGTTAGAGGAAGAAGAACCGCTGCTCAATATTGTCTGGAATCCGGCACTGGAAGAAATTCATGTGCAGCTTATGGGAGAGGTGCAGACGGAAATTTTGAAAACAATGATTGCCGAACGTTTTCATCTTGATGTGGAATTTGGAACAGGAAAGATTGTATATAAAGAAACGATTAAAAGTCCGATTGTGGGAGTGGGACATTATGAGCCACTTCGTCATTATGCGGAAGTACATCTTAAAATGGAGCCGTTAGAGGCAGGAAGTGGTCTTATTTTTGATACGGATTGCAGCGAGGATGTATTGGATAGAAACTGGCAGAGGCTAATTCTCACCCATTTGCAGGAAAGAGAGCATCCGGGTGTTCTTACGGGGGCTCCGATTACAGATATGAAGATAACGATTGTGGCTGGAAGAGCGCATTTGAAGCATACAGAGGGCGGAGATTTTAGACAGGCAACATACCGGGCAGTGCGTCAGGGATTAAAATCAGCGGAAAGTGTGCTGTTAGAGCCGTGGTATTCGTTTGTGTTAGAAGTTCCATCGGAACAGGTCGGCAGGGCAATGTCCGATATCGGGCAGATGAACGGAAGTTTTGAAGGACCGGAGGCAGAAGATAAACAGGGCATGGTACGTCTTACCGGAACGGCTCCGGCATCAGAAATGCGGGATTACCAGCGGGAAGTCTGGGCATATACGAAAGGCCGTGGACGAATTACCCTCACATTAAAAGGTTATGAGCCTTGCCATAATGCGGAAGAAGTTATCGAAGAAATTGGATATGACAGTGAGAGAGATGTGGATAATCCTACTGGTTCTGTATTTTGCGCACATGGTGCGGGTTTCCTTGTTAAATGGGATGAAGTTCCGGAATATATGCATATCAAGGAGGACTTTTTGGCAGAAAAACCGGGTATAGAACAAGATGAGGTGATGGCAGTACAGATGGGGAATCATTGTAATTATTCTGGCGGTTATTCCTTCAGCTACGATGATGACCCAGAACTTCTCACCATAATGGAACGAGAATTTGGCTCAAAGCAAAAAGAAAGAGACCGCTATAGCAGTTACCGCAAACAGACTGTTTCAACACCAGTCCTCCATACAACTGTAATAAAAGAAAACGAACCGAAAAAGGAATATTTACTGGTAGACGGGTACAATATTATTTTTGCATGGGAAGAATTGAACGAGCTGGCAAAGGCAAGTATTGATGCAGCGAGAAATAAACTGATGGACATTTTAAGTAATTATCAGGGCTTTATTGGCTGTACATTAATCCTTGTTTTTGATGCGTATAAGGTCAAAGGCAATCAGGGAGAAGTGCAGAAGTATCACAATATTTATGTCGTGTATACCAAAGAGGCGGAGACTGCAGACCAGTATATTGAAAAGACAACTCACGAAATCGGCCGAAAGTATAAGGTGACGGTAGCGACTTCCGATGCCTTAGAGCAGGTCATTGTTATGGGACAGGGAGCTTACCGAATCTCTGCGAGAGATTTCTATGAGGAAGTAGAGCGGACAGAAAAACAGATTCGGGAAATCAACGAGAGAGAACGAGGAGAAAAAAGAAATTATCTTTTAGATTATGCCAAGGAAGAAGATGCCAGAGAGATGGAGAAAGTCCGACTTGGAAAGATAACAGAGAAATAGTTGAAAAACGAGCATAATTCCTACCGAAATGGTATAGTATGTGCAAAAAAACAATAGAAAAAGCTCTCATATTTGTTGACTTTTTAAAGTCCCTATGATATATATGGGATTTAGGCGTTACATAAGAATTTAGAGGAGGATACTATGCTCGAATTACAAAATATCAGCTATTTAGTTGATGACGATAATAAAGAAATTTTAAGAGATATTAATCTTGCATTTGATGAGAAGTTTGTTGCGATTACCGGACCGAATGGAAGTGGAAAGTCCACCCTGGCTAAGATTATTGCTGGAATTTTAAAGCCAACCTCCGGTAAGATTTTATTAGATGGAGAAGATATTACAGATTTAAGCATTACAGAGAGAGCAAATAAAGGTATCAGTTATGCCTTTCAGCAGCCTGTAAAGTTTAAGGGATTAAAGGTAAAGGATTTAATGAGCGTTGCTTCAGGAAAGACCTTAGATATTAAGGGAATCTGCGATATTCTTTCAGAAGTAGGCTTATGTGCGAGAGACTACATTAACAGAGAATTAAATGGCAGTCTTTCCGGTGGAGAGCTTAAGCGTATTGAGATTGCGATGATTAAGGCGAGAGCGACAAAGCTTTCTGTATTTGACGAGCCAGAGGCAGGAATTGACCTGTGGAGTTTTAACAGTCTGATTCATGTATTTGAGGACCTTCATGAAAAGACAGACGGTACGATTCTGATTATTTCCCATCAGGAGAGAATCCTTGAGATTGCAGACAGAATCATTGTAATTAATGATGGACTTGTGGAAAAGAGTGGAAAGGGAGAAGATGTTATTCCTGAACTCCTTTATAAATCAAGTATGTGCCAGAAGTTAAGCAGAGATTAGGGAGGAAAAATCATGGATTTAATACAGAAAGAATTGTTAGAAGAGATTGCCGGACTTCATGAAGTGCCAGCAGGTGCCTATAATATTCGTGCGAATGGAAAGGCAGCCGCAAGAAATACAACTGCTAATATTGATATTGTTTCTAAAGAAGATAAGCCGGGAATTGATATTATCATCAAACCGGGAACAAAAAAAGAAAGTGTGCACATTCCCGTTGTAATCAGCCAGACTGGATTAAATGACCTTGTTTATAATGATTTTCATATTGGTGAGGATTGTGATGTAACAATCGTAGCAGGCTGCGGTATTCATAACAGCGGTGACGGGCTTTCTCAGCATGACGGTATTCATGAATTTTTTGTTGGAAAGAATTCAAAAATCCGTTACATTGAGAAGCATTACGGACAGGGTGACGGCAAGGGCGGAAAGGTAATGAATCCTAAAACCATTATCCATCTTGATGAAAATGCTTATTTTTACATGGATACGGTACAGATTAAAGGTATTGACAGTACCATGCGTGAGACAGATGCTGACTTAAAGGCTGGGGCAAAGCTTGAAATCTCCGAGAAACTTATGACACATGGCGAACAGACAGCGCAGACACAGTTTTCCGTTGATTTAAATGGAGAGGGAAGTAGTGCGAACGTTGTATCCCGTTCTGTTGCCCGCGATGATTCTGCACAGTTATTCCGCGCAAAAATCGCAGGAAATAATGCCTGTGCCGGTCATAGTGAGTGTGATGCGATTATCATGGATAATGCAAAAGTCCGTGCAATTCCGGAGTTAGAGGCAAATGACCTTGATGCAGAGCTGATTCATGAAGCAGCTATCGGAAAGATTGCAGGCGAACAGCTTATCAAGCTTATGACACTTGGTCTTAGTGAAGAGGAAGCGGAGGAAATGATTATTTCCGGATTCCTGAAATAGGGAAAATTTTATTTTCAGGTTCTTAAAATCGTGTTATAATATGCTCCGTAACTATTCTGCAGGAAAAATGTAGTTTGCAAATTATAGAGGAATCGTTTAGAATATAAAGAATAACAGCGAATAAGAATAATAGGGGGCTCTTTTATGAGACAATGTATGGATATGGATAACTTACACAACAGATTAAAAAGAGTAGATGGACAGATTAAAGCGATTGACCGTATGATTGAGCAGGATGTTCCCTGTGAAGACATTATTATTCAGATTAATGCTGCCAAGACTGCCTTACATAAAATTGGCCAGGTTGTGTTAGAAGGACATCTGAATCACTGTGTGAAGGATGGAATTGAACACGGAGATGCAGAGAAGACGATCGCTGATTTTGCAAAGGCGTTAGAATATTTTTCAAGACTGTAACCGTTAAATATTTTTCCAGTATAGTAATCGTATGTGAGCGTAAATGCATTTCCCCGATAAAATAAAATAAAATAAAGAAGAGGACATAGGATTTTTTAGAATTTTATGTCCTTTTTTGCTATGAAAAGTGCAAAACAAAATAGATAGAAGATGGATAATTTTATTGCTACAGAAATAAAATCCAATTATAATATATATCAAGGGGAGGTATATCCGAACCATACGAGAAAATGTGAGGTATATATATGAGCAGAACAGATGAAGAAATCAAGAGATTTGAGACAAAGATGAAGTCTTGCACAACGATGACAGACTTGCTTGTAGCTATGTCATCCTGGCAGAGTTATGCACAGAGTCATAATCTTGAGCCAGAACAAAAAAGGACAGTAGATGAGGCGTACTTAAAAGCAGAGGAAGGGCTGATTACTGCTGTAAAACCAAGTTTATGGTAATAAATTTAACAGACGGCTAGTGGAGGGAGACAAAATGAACGGAACGAAAGGGAAAATGGCGGAGGCATTTAAAGAGCTTGTATGTAAGAAGTCTTTTCAGAAGATTACAATAAGCGACATCGCAAAAGAGAGCGCCATGACCAGAGAGAATTTTTATTACCATTTCCGGGATAAATATGATATTATGCACTGGATTTTTGAACAGCAGGGGGCCGCACAGCTTCCAGAGGATGAGGAGCCATTTGAAATGTGGTTTAATGCCTTGTTTTGTAATACCTGTGAAGATTACAAATATTACAGGAAGCTGATAAAAAGTCTTAGTGCGGAGGAGATACGGTCAGATTTATATCCTTTATTTGAAAGGAGGGTACGGCTGTTAGTTCAGGATTGTCTTGACGATTCTGTATGGAATCTCAGGAAAGAGAAAGAGGATTTCAGTACAGCATTTTTCACGGATGCTTTTCTTGGATTTTATATAAATTACATAAGAGATCATGAGGAAATAGACTATAATATGCTTCAGATTGGTCTGGAATTTCTCTTTGATAAATTTCTTTCAACCGTAAGAATTACGAAAGAGGAATCTGGCGAGCAAAAATAATAAAAATTAGATAAACTATATAAATTAAATATAGGAATGATTACTAGAATAGTGCAAAATAACCCATGAAAATGGAATTGCATGGTAAAAAATGAAAAAATATCGTAAGAAATATGACAGATTCTCACACAATTCTTACAATGTAAAAAGACAAATACCCCTATAAGTGTTATATTTAAATCAGCACTAGTGTACTTAATTGGAAACATTAATTGAATAGGAGGAATTGATAATGTCTAACGTACTTATTGGTGAATTTATCGGAACCATGTTACTCGTATTATTAGGTGATGGTGTTTGTGCCAACGTAACACTGAACAATTCTGGATTTAAAGCAGCAGGTCCTTTGTTTATAGCACTTGGTTGGGGTCTTGCAGTTTGTCTTCCAGCAGCAGCAATGGGTGGCATTGCAGAGAACTTCCCTGCATCTTATAACCCGGCACTTACAGTTGCATTAGCAGCAGATGGCTCTTTATTAGCTGGTAAATTTACAATCGGAACTGTTATTGGAATGATTATTGCTGAAATGGCTGGTGGTTTTGTTGGAGCTATTTTGGTATGGATCGCATTCAAACCTCAGTTTGATGCATCTTCAGATTTAGGTGACAGCCTTAGAGGTATATTCTGTACAGCTCCTGGCGTAAGAAATATCCCTTACAACATTCTTCAGGAAGCAATCGCTACATTCTGGTTAGTATTCGCTATTAAAGCAGCTTGCGGAGCATTCCCTCTTGGAACATTTGGTGTATTCTTAGTAATCGTTTCTTGTGGTACTACATTCGGTGGTCTTACAGGATATGCTATGAACGCAGCCAGAGATACAGCTCCTCGTTTAGCATTCGCTATCTTACCTATTAAAGGTAAAGGAGATGCTGACTGGGCTTACGGTTTAACAGCTCCATTAATCGGACCTTTCATCGGTGCTCTTGTAGCAGTTGCTTTATATGCAGTTATTCCTTGGATGTAAGATTTAGTTTAAACTTTACATAAGAATATTGTAATATGATAAATAATTATCGGATATATGCTTTTGCATATATCCGATTTTTTGGTTTGAAATCAAATGAAAATATAGTAAGATGATTTGAAAGTCAAGTGAAATTAAATAAATGAAGTAGAAATGGAGTGCACGCCATATGAATGATTTATTTGTTCGCATCAGATTTTTGTTACCGTCGTTACCAAGAGCAGAGAAAGCAATAGCATCTGCATTACTTGAAAACCCGGAAGCAATTACACATTTAACGCTTGCAGAGATTGCAAGAGAATCAGGAAGCAGT
>ENA-OROL01001278-OROL01001278.1-human-gut-metagenome-genome-assembly--contig:-NODE-1278-length-21284-cov-3.691648_pt1 | contig 21284 bp, 19 predicted proteins | sample MGYA00242128_ERZ509048 | MGnify/ENA primary metagenome ERZ509048 (study PRJEB26280, sample SAMEA2338750) | human gut metagenome | biome: human gut; feature: human-associated habitat; material: faeces...
GGCGCTCGCCCATCGCACACTATATTTGCGGCACAGTTGAAAGAATATCTCATAAAAACGTTCTTCCTCCGCATCCTTGCGGCAATAGCTAAGTATGCGTATATGTACGACGTGCTCAACAACGAGAGCATCGCCGCGATGATCAACAAGGTCGCGGAGGACCTCGGCGGCATCTACGGCCTCGTCAATCATTGCCCCGGCCCGGAAGGCCGGCACCTTTGAGGCGCTGACCGAGGCCGACTGGGCGGACGGCTATCAGAAGTGCCTGTACAGCTACACCACCGCCATCTGTGCGGCGCTTCCGTACATGAAGAAGGGCGGCAGCGGACGCATCGTGAACTCCACCTCGTCCTCCATTAAGCAGGAGCTCGATAACCTCATTCTCTCCAATACCTTCCGCATGGGTGTGGTCGGCATGAGCAAGACGATGGCGCGCGAGTTCGGTCCGTACAACATCATGGTCAACACGATGGGCCCCGGCCGTATCTACACCGACCGCATCAAGTACCTCAACACCATCCGCGCCGAGAAGGCGGGCATCACGCTCGAGGAGTACAACACCCGCGACGCCGCGAGCTTCCCGCAGAAGCGCTACCAGACGGCGGACGAGTACGCCCGCTCCGTGGTGTTCATCTGTTCGCCCGCGAACAGCGCGATCTCCGGTCAGGTCATCTGCGTCGACGGCGCCATGACCACCGCGTACTAAACCGATAAACGCAAAAAGAAAACAAGCGGAGGCTGTCTCGCTGACAGCCTCCGCTTTTTCGTATACAGCGGATCGGTCGTAACCGTCAAGGCGGGAGCGGTGTGAGCTGCTCCCGCCTTGCCTGCAAAATAACAGCAGCTTATGGGCGTGTCAAGGGCGGGGATAAAAAGCCACTACCACAGCCCTTTCAAACCTTGTACACTGGAAAGTGGATAATGTACAATAACGGACCTGTTACAGCATCCTCATTTTCGTTCCAAAAACGCACCGCTGTACCAATCAAAGAAGCTGTCGCAGCCTTTCTTCTGTATTTTCAGTCGCCTTTAGCGGTTTTTCTCGATTTTAATTCTTTTCCTAACATCTTGCGGTCCGAGTTTCCACTGTGTTCTACACATGCCTACGGCATTTTATGTGGTCAAAGACAAAGTCTCGCCAAAGCTGCTCCGACAAAGGACTTATCGTTCCTTGATACCCAAATCCATCCTGCGAAATCGCATTTTGCAAGACAGAATCATACTGCTGTTGTGACAACTAAGACCGTGTATTATTATTCTTGCTTTTTCCGGCGGTATCCTGTAAAATAACATCATCAAGGGAGAGGAAGAGCAGGCATTTTTGAAAGAGCGCTTCCATTGATCAAATTGGAACGCCGTTTGCTCGAAAAACCCTGTAGACCAACTATAAAAAGGAGGGTATTTCAGTATGTACAAGGTAGATCTCAACAGCGACCTCGGCGAGAGCTTCGGCGCGTATACCATCGGGCTCGACAACGAGGTCATCGCGCATGTTTCCTCTGTCAATGTGGCCTGTGGCTATCACGCAGGAGATCCGTTGGTGATGGAAAAGACCGTTGCCGCAGCCAAGGCGGCAGGCGTCGCCGTCGGCGCACACCCGGGCTTCCCCGATCTGATGGGCTTTGGCCGCAGGAACATGGTCGTCTCGCCCAAGGAGGTCAAGGCGTATGTCAAGTATCAGCTCGGCGCGCTGATGGCCTTCGCTGCGGCAGAGGGTATCAGGCTCCAGCACTGCAAGCCCCACGGCGCTCTCTACAACATGGCTGGTAAAGACATGGATCTGGCGCTTGCCATCGCCGAGGCGATTGCTGAGGTAGACAAGAACATTATCCTGCTTGGCCTTGCCAACAGCAAGATGATTGATGCAGGCAAGCAGCTGGGCTTGCGCGTCGCAAACGAGGTCTTTGCCGACCGCGCCTATCAGGCCGACGGCTCGCTTGTGCCGCGCAAGCTGCCCGGCGCCGTCATCCACGATAAGGACGAGGCCATCGCGCGCACCGTCCGCATGGTCACCGAGGGCAAGGTCACGGCCATCACCGGCGAGGAGGTCGAAATCGCGGCTCACTCCATCTGTGTCCACGGTGACAACCCTTCGGCCGTCGAATTCGTCAAAAATATCCGCACGCAGCTCACCGCCCGTGGCGTGGAGATTGCCCCCATCCGCGAGATCGTATAAAAAGAGCCTCGTTTCCAGCTGTTCCGTTCCGCAAAGACCAACGCCCCAAATCTGCCGCACTGCGGCAATATTTCAGGAGGATGATCATGAGTAACGAAACCACTCAGAAGCGCTCACTGTCCGTCAGCCTTGGCGCGGCCTTTCTGATGGCGACATCCGCCATCGGCCCCGGCTTTCTGACCCAGACCTCGCAATTCACCGCAAAGTATCTCTCTTCTTTCGCTTTCGTCATCGTCTGCGTCATCATCATGGATATGATCGCGCAGACCAATGTATGGTCCATCGTCGGCGTTTCCGGCCTGCGCGGTCAGGAGATTGCCAATAAGGTCCTTCCCGGTCTCGGGTATCTTCTTGTTGTGCTTGTTGTGCTTGGCGGTCTTGCGTTCAATATCGGCAATGTCGGCGGCGTGTCACTCGGCTTCAATGCCATGATCGGCATTCCCGAAAAGGCCGGCGTCATCATCGGCGGCGTGCTTGCCATCTGCATTTTCCTTTCCAAGAAGGCAAACGACATCGTCGGCAAGGTCGCCCAGATCCTCGGCGGCATTATTATCGTCGTCATGCTGGTCGTGGCTTTTATGGCCAAGCCCCCCGTCGGCGATGCGGTCGTCCATATCTTTACCCCTGAGAATCCCAAGGAACTCATTCCCGTCATGGTCACGCTGCTCGGCGGCTCCTGCGGCGGTTATATCACCTTCTCCGGCGCACACAAGCTGCTCGATGCGGGGTGGGGCGGCAAGCCGGAGGAAGTCAAGCACTTCCGCAAGTCCGTCCTGACCGGCATCTGTGTCTCGAGCAGCGTTCGTATCCTGCTGTTCCTGTGCGTGCTCGGTGTCTGCACGGCCGGTACGGTCGTTGTGGCTGAAAATGTCGCGGCTGTCACTGGCGCTGCCAACCCCGCAGCCGAGGCTTTCCGCCTTGCTGCCGGCGACATCGGCTACCGTCTCTTCGGTCTCGCGCTGTTCTCCGCCGGTATCACCTCCGTCATCGGCGCGGCCTACACCTCCGTCTCCTTCCTCAAGACCGTTCACCCCTTCATCGCCAAGAACGACAAGTGGTTCATCGTCGGTTTCATCGCTTTCTCCACGCTTGTTATGGCGATCCTCGGCGGCGCGAAGCGCATGGTCATCCTGGCCGGTGCGCTCAACGGTCTGATCCTGCCGATCTCCCTGTGCTGTATGCTGCTCGGCTGCCACAAGAAGTCCATTGTCGGCGAGTACAAGCACCCCGTGTGGCTGCAGATCCTTGGCTGGTGCGTGGTCGGTGTCGCAGGCTACCTTGCCGTCACGGCGCTGCCCAACCTTGCCAAGCTCTTCGCGTAACGAACCTGCACCATTCCGCGAGCCGGTCTGTCCCACAGGCCGGCTCCGCCTGAAAGGAGAACGATATGTCCGACATCAGATTCCTGCTCAGCGGTGACTCAGCCGTAACCGTGGAATTCGGCAACGAGATCAGTGAGCACATCAACGCGCAGATTCGTGCGTTTAGCATCGCGCTCACCGAGAGCAAACTCCCCGGGATCGTGGAGCTCGTGCCGACCTACCGCTCGCTGATGGTTCACTACGACCCTGAGGTCATCCCCTACGGTGCGCTTGTCAAAAAACTCAAGGGCCTGCTCAATCAGCTTGACCACATCCGGATTCCGCCAAGCGATGTGTTGGAAATCCCCGTGCTCTACGGCGGGGAGGAAATGGGCCCCGACCTTGGCTTTGTCGCCGAGCACAATCACAAAACGCCTGACGAGGTCATCCGGATTCACACCTCCACGGAATATCTCATCTATATGCTGGGCTTTACCCCCGGTTTCACCTATCTTGGCGGTATGAGCGAGGAAATTGCCGCGCCGCGCCTTGCCCAACCTCGTGTCAGGATTCCCGCCGGCAGCGTCGGCATCGCCGGCAGCCAGACGGGCGTATATCCCATCGACTCCCCGGGCGGCTGGCAGCTTATCGGCCGCACGCCCGTGCGCATGTACGACCCTGACCGCGCCGTTCCCATCCTGCCCAAGGCAGGCCAGTACATCAAGTTCTACGCCATCGATCAGGCGGAATTTGACCGTATCGCCGCGCTGGAGGCCTCCAGCGGCTATACGGTTCACACCTACCCGAGAAAGGAGGCGGAGCAGGCATGAGCATCACCATTCTCAACCCTGGCATGCTCACCAGCGTGCAGGATCTCGGCCGCATCGGCTACCAGCAGTTCGGCGTGTCCGTCTCCGGCGTGATGGATCCGCGCAGCGCGTCCATCGCCAACATTCTCGTCGGCAACGACGAGGGCGAGGCCGTACTCGAATGTACCATGATGGGTCCCCATATCCGCTTTGATGCGCCCAACATCATCGCAATCACCGGCGGCGACCTTGGCGCGACGCTTGACGGTCAGCGTATCGATACCTACCGCGCCATTCCCGTCAATGCGGGCCAGACGCTGCGCTTCACCATGCTGCGCACCGGCTGCCGCGCGTTTGTAGCCTTTGCGGGCGGACTCGATATTCCCGTAGTTATGGGCAGCCGCTCAACGAATATGAAAGCAAAGATCGGCGGCTATCAGGGCCGCAAGCTGCAAAAGGATGACGTCATCGGCTTCCGCGCGCCCAAGACCGACCTCAAGAACCTCGGCTTGCGCCACACCTCGCCCGAGTTCATGCCGCGCGCAGAATATAAGCTGCGCATCGTACTCGGCCCGCAGGACGATGCGTTCACCGAGCGTGGCATCACGACCTTTCTCAGCAGCGTTTACACTCTCACGCCGGAGTTTGACCGCATGGGCTGCCGTCTTGATGGCGAGTTGATCGAACACGTTAAAAGCGGCGACATCATCTCCGACGGCATCGCCTTTGGCGCCGTCCAGGTGCCATCGGCGGGTAAGCCGATCATCATGCTGGCCGACCGCCAGACCACCGGCGGATATGCAAAAATCGCCAACGTCATCTCCGCAGACTTTCGCATTCTCGCCCAGCTCAAGGCAGGCGACAAAGTGCGCTTCGAAAAGGTCTCCATCGCCGCTGCACAGGAGGCTCTGCTTGCGCAGCGCGCTACGCTGAACTGCCTGCGCAGCGCCATGAATCGTTGACGCAGCCCTAAAACGCAAAAAATAATAGTAATAGGAGGAACGACACATGGCCTTTGATATTACACCTTATATCGATATGAAGCCGAGCGAGGTGCGCAAGCTCATCCGCGAGGGCGTCATCGACTTCCCCACCGCCGGTATGTGCCGCGGCTACGCGCAGGCCAACCTCATCATCCTGCCGCCGGAATATGCGGGAGATTTTGAGGAATTTGCCCGGCGCAACCCCTTCCCCTGCCCCATTCTCGAGATCGTCCGTGGTACGCCCGAAACCCACGACATGGGCGAGGGCGGCAACATTTGCACCGACATTCCCAAATACCGCATCTACCGCGACGGTAAGTGGGACGGCAAGGAGCTGACCGACGTAAGCGGCTACTGGAAGGAGGGCTATGTCGGCTTCCTGATTGGCTGCTCGTTCTCGTTTGAGGAAGCGCTCATGCGCGAGGGCATCGAGGTCAGGCACATCGCGCAGGGACGCAATGTGCCGATGTTCAAGACCAATATCATGACCGAGCCGGCCGGCCCGTTCTGCGGTCCTATGGTCTGCTCCATGCGCCCCATGACGCCGGAAAACGCCAAAAAGGCGTATGACATCACCGTCAAAATGCCGAATGTCCACGGCGCGCCCGTCCACATGGGCGATGCCGCCGAGGTCGGCGTTGCCGATGTGATGAAGCCTGACTACGGCGAGGCGGTTGATTTCTACGAGGGTGAGATTCCCGTGTTCTGGCCCTGCGGCGTGACGCCGCAGGCGGCGGTCGAAAATGCGAAACCGCCCATTGCTATCACCCATGCCCCGGGCCACATGTTCATCACGGATATCATCAATTCCGAACTGAACGACTTTCTGGAAGCTAAAAAGAATCGCTGAATTCTCTCTTTTCCGATCAACGCGGTGCCGGATCTTGACATCGTACCGCTTCGCTTTTCGGCCGTTGTCGTTGCCGCGCAGCGGGTCGGGAGAGTGACCCGGAAGCTCTCTCCCGAGGTTCTCTTTGCGCTGCCGGACGGCTTCCGCGCCGCTGCGGTCTACACAATGTAAGGGAAAACATTGCCTGTATTCAGGACTTTGGCAGACAAAAAGGAGGATGGAGCTATGAGCGCAATGATCATCAAATCCAGAGAAGCAAACGATTTGAAGCTGACCGCATACCACGGGCATTTTGCGACCCGCCACTCTCACAACAGCCATTATCTCGACATCACCCGCATGAAGCATGAATGTGCAATGGCCAATATCGCTGCCGCCTCTCTTGCCAATCACTATGTCTATGAAAAGGAGATCGATACGGTCGTCTGCCTGGACGGCAGCGAGGTCATCGGTACGTTTCTCGCCCGCCAGCTCTCTCAGAAGAATCTCTTTTCCCTGAGCAGCGAAAAAAATATCTGCGTCGTCGCACCGGAGCACGATTCCAACGGACTTCTGATCTTCCGGGATAATCTTCGCCCCATGGTGTCTGAAAAGAATGTCCTGCTGCTGATCTCCACGGTGAATTCGGGAAAGACCGCGGCTCGCGCACTCGAGTGCATCGAGTATTACGGAGGCACCACGCAGGGGGTCGCAGCTGTCTTCAGCGCCTTGAAGCAGGTGGGCGACATCCCCGTGATCAGCCTGTTTTCCCCGGAGGATATCCCCGGATATGTGACCAGTCTTGTCAAGGATTGTCCCATGTGCAAGGCAGGGCAGAAAATTGACGCGCTGTCCAATAGCTACGGTTTTTCTCCCCTGACCTGATGCCTGCGGCAGCAGCTTGCTTCTTCCTGCCGCAAGAATCATAACCATCAGTATCAAAATCGTTCGGCAACAAAAATATAACATTTTCGATCCTTGTTTTTGCAGCGCCTTTGTCCAAAAAAGATCTCGCTCCATTCATCAAATAGAGCGAGATCTTTTTGCTTCGTAACTTATCCCAATTCTTGCTGCTTGACAATTGCTTTTCAGGGATCCCCTATGTCATCAGTCATTTCCAACCTATAAAAAAGGATAATTGCTAAGACTTCATCAATTAAATACAAAGAACAAAGCAACATGATGGGGGAACCATACCTGAACGATGTACCAATCAAAGAAGCATTCCCTAAGGCGGAGCATTGGAGTGTGGTGTCGCCGGAGGTGGTGGTGAGATTCCGGTCATATCGTCGCTACAGTGGTAGCCCTGACGGGTCTCACTGCGTTCGTAACAGGCGGCCTGCATCAGTGACTCCGCCTCGTTCTCCAGCAGTTCTTTCAGCATCTCTTCCACGCTGTCACGGACCACTTCCTTAATCTTCTGGCCCTAAAGATCGATGAGGCATCCAATGATCTCCGGTTCGTCAAGCACGTCACGCAAAGCGCACTGAAAAACGCGGACGCCGATTCCCGGGAGAATATCGAGAACGCGATCTATAACCTGATCTTCAAGGCGCAGTTCAAGGCAACGGGCAGTATCTCGATGCAGCAAACGCCCGCGGGCTTCACGCTCCGCACCTACACCCACGTCACGCGCCAGATGCAGGAAAGCGCCGCCGAAAAGATGGGCAATTTCATGGCGCAGGTCATGTAAATAAGCAGAGAGCGGCGGAGAGGATGAGATACATATCCTCTCCGCCGCTCTTTGGACATTTCGCCGTGTGGGTCACGGTGTGGGTCAGGCGGTTTTGACACCTGAAAATCCGAACAAATAAAAGAGAAAACCGGCGAAAATCTTACGATTTTCACCGGTTTCTGGAGCTAGTGGCCGGACTTGAACCGGCGACCTGCTGATTACGAAGAGTAGAAAAGATATAAAAATAACGATTTCTGGACGTTTTCAGCACTTTCTGCTCGGAAATCAATGCTCTTTGCCCCTCTTGTTTCCACTGTTTCCATCCGCTCGTTTCGCCGTGTGGGTCAGCGTGTGGGTCAAGGGGAAAATAGCCCACTCAAAAACTGCGCCGCAGTAATCAAAGAGTAGCAGAATTAAAGCAAGTGCATTTCAAATTGTGATTCTTCCTGTGGCAGTTCATCTCCAAATGCATGATCATCCAATGTTTTCATACAAAGTGTTTCAACTGTGTCCAAAACAGTATCCCAGGTAATCCCGGCAGCATAGTCGAAATCTGATTGATATTTCATCCATTGTGTACGCATTGTGTCGCTCTGTCGGACTCTGTCAAGGATAGACGCATATGTTTGAAGCAGATCTTCGTGTCCGCGCTTTCGACAGGTTGCAAGTAACGCATGGCACAGTGCATCAGGTGTTACGACGAAATCCTCTCTTTGCAGGATATACACATCATAGAAATCACGCAGCCGTGTATTTGCTTCCCCGCGTGAAAGGATCGTTTCCAGCTTTTCTGCGAGAACTGTCTCGGGCGGGTATGCCAACAAGGGGATTGTTCGTTTTCAAACATCAGCTGGTACGAAAACGATATTTCACAAGGGGTAATGACATCGCCGGTGGAAATATCGATCTTCAAGGGAATCCTCGTTTTGTCCAGATACGCATCAAGCGAGAGCCGCACACCCTGGTACTCCGAATCTTCCATAATTTCTTCTGTTTTCTTGATTACAAAGCTGATTTTGTCGTCAATTTCCACATCGGCGATCTGCCGGACGATCTGCTCGGCGCTTTCGCAATTCAAAGGGTAGTTGCGCAGGGTGGTGTCAATGTCCATCGTCGCACGGCTGTCGATCCCGACCATTGCGGAAATCAACATACCACCCTTTAAAATAAAACAGTTTCTATACTTAGATGCAGAAAGCCGCTCCAAAAATCGCTCCATCGCATAGTTCCGGAGAAACAGCATGGATTTTGCGCTGTCTCCATGCGCACGGTTTCCAACCAGATCTTTCAATTGCTTAGATGTCTTGATCATTCAGAACAGCACCCCCATTTTCTCACGAAGCTTTTTCTCTACACGAAGCGCTGCTGCGTAACGAATCAGCTTCGCATAATTCTTATCCCTTCGCTTTGTGTATTCCCTGACTGCATAATTGAATGTAGTCACATCCATCATTTCACTGCGTCGAATCACGTCGCAGATCGTGCGTTCCAGGTCGTAGGCGTGAACCAGATGACCACCAAAAGAAGGGATCTCAATTAAACCAAGTGTGTACCACTCCGGTTTCACGTAGTAGACTTTCACGCCTTTCCGAGTCAGTCCGGTGCTGTTGTAACTCGCAGGAACGGTCACTGTCAAGGGAATCGGTTCATATTCGCTGAGATCGTGCAGATAAAGCGCCGCCTCGTGCGAAAAAACAGCGCGTGGAAACTGTGCCTGCAATAAGTACAGTTCGTCCGTCAGCATATCCGCAGACACATAGATGCCGTGTGCGGCTTTTTCTAATTTCGCAGAATTGACGTATTCGTAAAACTGAGATTTTGTAATACCGCGAGCCAACGCATCTGACGTTCGCAGGATTCCGTTCCGCTCATGCAGCAAATCGTCGAGTGTCTCAAAACACATATCTGTCACCAACTTTCATGCTGATATTATAACCATAAATCAGCGTGAAAGTCAAATCGAAGTTAAACGTCTTTCAAAAAAGGCGAACAACAAAATGCAATCCCCGCACCGTCACGCCTGTGTCGGCAGTTTGTGCCGTTTTCAGGACACAGCCGAACGCGTACCCACCGAAAGCCTGAAAACCGGACGTTGTGCCTCTGTGAAGCAGCATTGCGGGAACGGCAAACGCAGAAGAAGGGCTAGCAACCTCCCAGCAAATAAATTCCAAAACCAGTATAACTCGAAGTGCAGCTGAATGCAAGCTGCTGACTTGATGCCGCTGTCCGTTTGGACGGTGGCTATTTTTTGCCATCGAAAAAATTTTCAAAACAGGCTGTTCAAAACGCGGTTTTCTGTCGGATTAAATAGAAGGACTTTTTCGGAGGGACGCAAACAGGCAGCGCAGGCGCGGAAATGTAAATGATCTGTGAATTTTCTCGAAAAGGCTTCTAAAAATCGCGTTCCCGTGGCCTATGCAGTGAGGGGATTTTTTTCGGTGAGACACCGCTCAAAACGCAAAAATCTGTCGGATCAAATAGAGGGCGTTATTGCTGGACGTAAAATATCTTCCCCTCTGAATAAGAAAATTTGCGAAGGAGGGTAACAAAAACGGCTTTTAGTGTCGGATTAAATAGGGGGATGTTTTGAATGGCGAAATAATTTCTGAGTTTTTTGAAAGCAGGCTGTCAAAACTGCGATTTTTATCCCTACTAGTAATGAGAGGCTTTTTTTCGACAACCAAATTTTTTTCGTACAAACGCCGCAAAAGTTGTGCAACTAAAAGTGAGGGCAAATTTTTTTGAAAAAAGTTTGGTACAAAAGCCCTCTGAATACGGATAAAGGGTAGGAGGTGTTTTTTCGGACAGACAAAATACAGACAGGAAAAATGAACACGAACAAAGGAGGACAACATGAAAGAATCAAACTACAAAAGCTATGACGAACTGCCGCTGTTCCTGAACGCGGCAACAGTGGCAAAGGTGCTGGGCATCGCACCGTCGAGCAGCTACGAGCTGATGCACGAAAAGGACTTTCCCGCGCTGCGAATCGGGAAGCGGATCGTCGTTCCGAAGGAAGCATTCATCCAATGGGTGGAGCAGCACACGGGAGGAACTGAGTGAAGCGAAATCTCTGGCCGACACGCGATTCGGTCAAGGACTACTTCCCGCTGCCGAAAGAAATTTTCTCGCTGGGTCTGAGCGCGGCGGAAATCGCGATCTACGCCTACCTGTGGTTTTCGACTGCTGAACACTATCGGTGCGAAGTTGAACAGCAGATTATCCCGCGTCTCGGGGACGTTCCGCTGAAAAAACTGGCTGACTGCGATCTGCAATGGCTTTACAAGGGCTTACAGGAACACAGACGGCTGTGTAAGGGGCGCAGAAGAGTACGCATTTCCCTACAAATTGGAAACGGCAGGTGCGCTGACGAGGGAAACGCCCTTTGCCTGAAAGCGCGAGATATCGTCTTCGGCAATGTGCCAGTCCGTGATGATCCGGTACACGCGGTCCGCAGGCGCGATTTGGATCAGGGAATCGTTCCAGAATTTTGAATAATCCGCAAGAACATAGCTCTGCTTGCAGGTGCGCAGGATCCAGCGCTTCATTTCGGCGTCGTTCATATTCGGCGTTGTAAGGCCGTGGGAGAAGGAAATGTGCTCGATGCCCAGAAATCCCTTGTCAAAGACCATGTTGCTGAGCATATCCTTGGCCAGATAGCCTGAACAGGCGCGTACATCGTGGCGAATCTCACCGCCGATGAGGATCAGACTGATGCCCTGCTGCCCAAGCAGCACGCCTGCATGGTCGAGCGCGTTGGTTGCGACGAGAATGCCGCGCTTAGGCCCGTTGCAGAGCAGCTTAGCCAGTTCAAAGGTCGTCGTACCGCTGTCGAGATAAACGGAATCACCGTCATTGATCATGTCATAGGCAGCTCTCGCAATCGCCATTTTTTCCTGCAGATATTTTGATTCCCGAACTTGATACGGAAGCTCTGCAGTGGTTCTAGCCGTTCGAACCGCACCACCCCACGTCCGCTGCAGCAGCGAATCCTGTTCGAGTGAGATCAGGAGCTTACGAACAGATACTTCGGAAATTCCGAAATGCTCACTTAATTCCGAAACAGTAACGGAACCGTACTGTTCCAACATGGAGAGAATATACTTTCTTCGCTCTTCTGCAGCCATTTTCACGGGCTTTATTTTTGATGCATTGTCCAAAAAAGGCTCCTCCTTATGTAGAAGTCAGGAAATTCTGCGCATCTTTGATATTCATTCTAATATACTCCAAAGGAAAAATCAAGTACTTTATAAAGAAACTACTCGTTGTTTTTTTGCTTTTGAAACAAAAATCGAAACGTAAATATAACCAAAAATACAATCAACCTTTTGTTAATTGCAACAAAACGAAAATAATGTATTGACAATTATGATAATGAAATGGTATTATCGCACCAGCGCAAGAAAAACGAAATTCAAATTGCGTAAAACGAAAAGTAAAACACTAGGAGGAACCAAAATGAAAAAAGTAATTGCTCTTATTCTGGCAGCCCTCATGGTGCTCGGACTGGCAGCATGTGCGGCCAAGACGACTACCACGGAACAGGACACGGACACGCCCGCGCAGACTGCTCCTGCTGACAAGGCGGCAGAGGAAACCACTGCAGCGGATGCGGCTGACAAGCAGATCACGGTCGGCTTCTGCCCCATGGATCTCTCCAACAACTTCTTTGCAAACATCGCTAATTCCCTGCGAAATGCGGCTGACGCGGCGAACGTAAAGGCGATTATTTCCGACGGCAAATCTGATGCCGCAACACAGATCGCGGCTCTGGAAAACTTCATCTCGCAAGGCGTTGATGTCATCATCGTCGTTCCGGTTGATGCCGAGTCTCTGAAGGGCGTCATCGCCGAGGCCAAGTCCGCCGGCATCCCCGTAATCACACACACCACTGAATATGCCGACGCGACCTGCAACATGAACGTTGCCGAGCTTGAAATGGGTCAGGCCAACGGCTCCGCCTGCGGCAAGTGGATGGCCGAGACCTTCGGCGCCGACGCTGACTGCAAGTACGCCATTCTGACGCAGAGATCCCTTGAGCAGACCATCGGCCGCGAAAACGGCATCATGCAGGGTATTGCAGAATACTGCCCGAACGCCGAGTGCGTCATGACGGTCGATGGCTACACCACCGATATGGGCATGACCGCAGCCGAGAATATCCTGACCGCGCATCCTGAGGTCGTCGCAATCCTCGGCATCAACGACTCTGGCGCGCTGGGTGCTTACGAAACCTGCGTTGCGCAGGGCGTTGACACCGACAAGTTCTACATCGGCGGCAACGACGGCACGCAGCAGGCTCTGGAGCTCATCAAGGAAGGCACCATCTATCGCGGCTCCGTTGACCTCAACCCGGTCGGCACCGGCGAATTGATGATTCAGTACGCTGTTTCCCTGTGCAACGGCGAAAGCATTCCGGAGAGCTACATGGTTCCCGTTACCGCCGTTACCCGCGACAACGTCGACGAGTATCTGGCAATGTACAAATAGGCTGTCAGCCGGAAACGCCCTGCCGGATTTCCATATCCGGCAGGGCCGGATGCAAAGCGGTCCAAACGGAGTGATGTGAAAACTATGGATAACAATATTGTTCTGAAAATGGAGAAAATCTGCAAGTATTATCCGGGCGTCACCGCCCTGGATCATGTGGATTTTGAACTGAGAAAGGGCGAGGTGCACGCGCTGCTTGGAGAAAACGGCGCTGGGAAATCCACGCTGTGCAAAATCATCGCGGGCGCGCAGCCGATGGACAACGGCAGTTACTGTCTGGACGGCGAACAGATCCGGACTCTGACGCCGCAGAGCGCCAAGGACAAGGGTGTCAGCATGATCTACCAGGAATTCAACCTGGTTCCTTATCTGAAGGTCTATGAAAACATGTTCCTTGGCAAGGAAATCGAGCGCGGAATCTATGCGGATAAACGTGCCATGATCCGGAAAACGCGCGAAGTATTCGAGCGGTTCCATATTGAAATTGACCCGAATTCGCGCATCAGCGATCTTTCCAATGCCTATAAGCAGCAAGTGGAGATTGCAAAGGCCGTCCTTGAAAATGCGAAGGTGCTGATTATGGACGAGCCGACAGCACCACTTGGCAACCGTGAAGTTGAAAACCTGTTTGAAATGATCCGGACGCTGAAAAGCGAAGGCGTTTCAATTATTTATATCTCTCACCGTCTCGAAGAACTGTTTGAGATTTCTGACCGCATCACCGTCATGCGCGATGGCCAGTATATCGAGACGCTCAACACAAAAGACACCAACAAATCCGCGCTGGTCAAGCTGATGGTTGGCCGTGACCTGTCGGAAGACTACCCACAACGCAGCACGCCGATCGGTGAGGAGGTTCTCCGGGTGGAGCATCTGTCCACCGTGGAAACGAAGCTTCACGACGTTTCGTTTACGTTGCATAAGGGTGAAATCCTCGGCTTTGCCGGTCTTGTCGGCGCAGGCCGGACGGAGGTCATGCGCGCTTTGTTCGGCGCCGATCACAGATCCTCCGGCACCGTTTATGTCGGCGGGAAACAGGTTGAGATTCTCCGGCCGATTGACGCCATCCATCACGGCATCGCGCTGATCCCGGAAGACCGGAAGGGCCAGGGCGTCTCGCTGACGCTCAGCATTCGGGAAAACATTTCTCTCGTCATGCTGCACACGCTGCAGTCCTTCCTACGCATCAGCCGGAAGAAGGAGCGCACGCTGGTTGATTCCTACATGAACGCGCTGGCCGTCAAGGCACCCAGTATGGAGCAGCTGACCAAGAATCTGTCCGGTGGCAACCAGCAGAAGGTGGTCGTTGCCAAGTGGCTTGCAACAAACGCGGATATCATCATTTTGGACGAGCCGACACGGGGCATCGATATCGGCGCAAAATACGAAATCTACCTCATTATGAACCGGCTGGTCAAAGAAGGAAAATCGATCATCATGATTTCCTCCGAAATGCCGGAGCTGATCGGCATGAGTGACCGCATCATCGTGATGCACCAGGGCTCCGTAAGCGGAGAGCTGACAAAAGAGGAAGTCAGCCAGGAACGCATCCTTGAGATGGCTTCCGGCATGTAAAAAGAGGGGTCTCGCTATGAAAAAAGAAACGAAGCTTTCCATCAGCCAGGTGTTTGTCTATCTGGTGCTCCTGTTCGTATTCGTCTTTTTCTCTGTTCTGACAAAGACGTTCTTGTCGACAAAGAATCTGCTGAACATCTGTCGGCAGGTCTCCATGACCGGAATCTGCGCGGTCGGCATGACTATGGTTCTGCTGACCGGCGGTATTGACATTTCCATCGGCTCCGTTATTGTGCTTTCCGGCGTTGTCTCCGCAAAGCTCATCAATGACCTCGGCTTTGGGATCTTCCCTGCGATGGTGGTCGGCGTTCTGGTTGGAATCGTCTGCGGGCTTATCAGCGGCATTATGGTCGCGCATTTTGAGGTTCCCGCTCTGATCGCGACACTCGCCATGCAGACTATCGCCAGAGGATTCGCGTTCATCATGACGCAGGGCATCCCGGTCTACGGTCTTCCGGAGTCCATCAAAACCCTTGGACAGGGCTATTTCCTCGGTATTCCGATTCCAGTCTATATTCTGGCACTGGTTTTTTTCATTGGCTGGTGGATGCTGGAGCAGACAAGCTTTGGCCGTCATCTCTACGCAATCGGCGGCAATGAAGAAGTTGCCAGACTGTCAGGCATCAACGTCCTGGTCAAGAAAATCCAGATCTATTCGCTCAGCGGATTTTTTGCCGGTCTTTCCGGCGTCATCATGCTCTCCCGTCTCAACTCCGGCCAGCCAGCCACCAGCGAAGGCTTTGAAATGGACGTCATCACGGCTGCTGTTCTCGGCGGCGTGAGCGTTGCAGGCGGCCAGGGCAAAATCATCAACGTCGTCGCAGGCGTGCTGATTATGGGTATGCTCAGCAACGGCATGACGCTGATGAATCTTGACGAATACTGGCAGTGGGTCGCAAAGGGCGCCGTTCTGCTGTTCGCAGTTGCGTTCGACAATATGCAGAGAAGACGCAAGGCAAAAACATAATTGTGAACTGTATGGAGGTACAAATCATGACAAATCAAACCTGCAAAGCCGCCGTGCTGACGAAAAAGCACACCATTGAGGTCATGGACGTCCAGATGCCGGAATGCGGCCGCGACGGCATGATTATCAAGCTGGAGGCCGCCAGCATCTGCGGCACCGATCTTCATCTGTTCGAAGAGGATCCGGCATATCCCGTCATTCTTGGTCATGAGCTCTGCGGCCGCGTGGTCGAAATGGGGCCGGACGCCGCGAAATCCATGCGCTGCTACACCGGTGAAGTGAAGCTCGGCGATCGGATCTGCCTGTATCCGTGGGTCGTCTGCGGCACCTGCGAAAACTGCTTGACCTACGGTATCGGTGCCTGCGGTGTCTGCGACAATTCGTTCGTCTACGGTGTGCCGTATGAGTCGCTCGGCTTCGGCGGCGCGCCGATCCGCTCGAACTCCATCTATGAAGCGCCTTATATCAAGGGTGGCTTCGGCGAGTATATGTACGTTTTCCCCGGCACCTTCATGTGGCAGGTGCCTGATGATATGCCCAGCAATGTTGCGTCGCTGCTTGATCCGATGGCGGTCGCCATGCGTGGCGTTGAGCTTGCGATGCGCGCGCCCGGCATCTTCGAGGACAGCTTCAATCTTGGTTCGACTGCGCTTGTCATCGGCGATGGCCAGATTGCAGCGCTTGTGGCGACAATTGCCCGCACGCTGGGCATCCAGCACATCATCATCAGCGGTTTCAGCGATCAGAAGCTCCATCTGGCAAAGGAGCTGTCTGGCGCGGACGAAGTCATGAATTCCAGCAAGCTTTCCATCGAAGAACGCCGTGCAATCATCCACAAATACAACCACAAGAACGGCGCTGACGTCGTCTTCCAGTGCGCAGGTTCGCAGTATGCGTTCCGCGACGGCGTGGATCTGCTCAAAAACGTCGGCACGCTGGTTGAAATCGGCAACATCGGCACCGGTAAGCCCGTGGAGTTCTATCCGGGCAAGGATCTGTGTGGCAAGCATGCTACGTATATCGGCATGAGCGTCAACACGGCAAAGACCTTCGACAAGGCATTCCAGATGCTTCTGAAGTACAAGCAGCTCGGTCTTGAACGGATTTTCTCCCACAGAGCAACGCTCGATACACTGGGAGAGGTCATGTCTCACGGCAAGGATCTGGATTATATGAAGGGCTGGCTGGATTTTAGTAAATAACCTGGGGCAAAGAGAGGACTTATAACATGGCAAAGAGAATTGTTGCAATTTATGACAGAGGCATTGACAAAAATCTGATGCAGGGCTTTGATGTCCTGGAAAAGTACGGATACGAGCTGACGCTGGTTGAAAAAACCGTCAACGAAGACGAGCTGGCTTACCAGAATTCCATGCTTTCCGTCGAGGTCAACGGCCCCGACGGCACACCCATCAACGAAGAGGTCTTCCAGTATCTGGACGACGCAGAGATCATCATCACACACTTTGCACCGGTCAGCCGCCGCATGATCGAGGCGGCAAAGAACCTGAAGATTATTGCGACACTCCGCACCGGCATGGAAAACATCAACATGGAGGCTGCAAAGGAACGCGGCATCAAGGTGATCAACGCGCCTGGTCGCGCAGCTGTTGCGGTTGCAGACTTTACGGTTGCCGCAATGCTCTGCGAGATCCGGAATATTGCAAGAACGGACGAAGATATCAAGACCGGCGGCTGGACAAAGAAATACCCCAACCGCACCTATTCCGACAACATGTGCAATCTGAAGGTCGGTCTGGTTGGCTTCGGCGACATCGGCAGAAAGATTGCCACGCGGCTCAAGGGCTTCGGCACGACGATTCTCGCGTATGATCCTTACTGCACAAAAGAAAGCATTGAAGCGTTCGGCTGCGTGCCGGTTTCGCTTGACGAGCTGCTGGAGCAGGCCGACTTCGTTTCCTTGCACGTCCGTCTGAGCCCGCAGACGCAGAATATGTTCGGCGCGGCAGAATTCGCGAAGATGAAGCCCACGGCCATTTTTGTAAATGCTGCGCGTGCCGGTCTTGTCGACGAAGCCGCTATGATCGACGCGCTGGAGCAGAAGAAGATCGGCGGTGCCGTGCTCGACGTCTTCCGCGAAGAGCCGTTGCCGGTTGACCACCCGCTCAGAAAGCTGAAAAACGTGACGTTATCCGCGCATCTGGCCGGTACGGATATCGGAACCTTCAGCGGCTCCATCAAGATTGTCGCGGATAACCTTGAGCAGTATTTCAGCGGCGGAGAACTGAAAAACGTTGTGAATCACTGACCGGGAAAGGAGCGTTCCTGTGAAAAAACGAAGCGCATATCTGGCCATTGATTTCGGCACCTCCAATGTACATGCATCGGTGATTGACGCCGAAACAACCCGGATTATCGTGAACACAAACAAAAAATACGGATGGTATTATCCCGCACAGAATCAGGTTGAGCTCCATATTGACGAAACCTGGAAGGCATCTGAATGGGCAGTTGGCGAAGTGATTCGCCAGCTGCCGGAGGATGTAGAGCTGCTGGCCATCACGTTTTCCTATTTTGGCGACAGCATCACGCCGGTCGACGAAAAGGGCGAAGCGCTGTATGGCATGATTCCCGGCTTCTGTGGGCGGTCGTTCAAAGAAGTACAGACCATCGGCCGCGAAATCGGCGCGGACACGTACGCGAAAATCACCGGCAATACGCTCTCCACGCTTGCAACACCGTCAAAAATCATGTGGCTGCGGGACAACGAGCCGGAGGTCTTCAAAAAAGCGGCTGGCTTCTACTCCAATCAGCAGTATGTAATGCGCAAGCTCGGGCTTGGCGACGTGCAGGATCGTACCATGGCCGCACGCAAACTGATGATCGACGTCAAGGCAAACTGCTGGTCTGCGCCGATTCTGGAGCTGGCCGGCGTCACCGAGCAGCAGCTCGGCACACAGATTGTCGAATCCGCAACGGTTGTCGGCACGATTGACCATTACGGTTCTGTCCGGCTGCCGCGGACGCTTCCCGTCACAATCGGCTGCCATGACGTCTCTGCCTCTCTCCTGTCCGCTGGTGTCCGGCTTGAAAATCCAGATACCATCGGCGTTCTGATGGGTACCTATGAGCAGATGGGATATTTCTCCGATACCTTCGTCGACGGCTGCAACGATTTCGGCGATTCTCTGATCTTCTCCTGCTGCTACAGCTCCCCGTTCAACAACAAGTATACGGTCATGGACGCGTTCCCAACTGCCGGCGCGCTGCTGGAGTGGTTCTGCAAGAATATTCTGCGCGATCCGTCCGCCGACATCGGCAAGCTCATCGCCGATGCAAAGCTCGACGGAACCGGTTCGCTTATGATGCTGCCGTATGTAGAGAACTTCCACGGAGCCGTTGTCGGCATGAGCCTGTCCACCACGACGGACGAGATCTTCGCAGCGATTCTCGAATCCCTGGCCTACCAGTTTGTCGCCTGCGTCGACTACATCCGCTCTACACGTAAGCAGCCGTTTACCAAACTGCATTTCGGCGGCGGTGGTTCCCGTACCGACAAACTTCTGCAGCTGCGGGCAGATCTGATCCAGGCTCCGCTCGGAAGAATGCAGAACATCGAGCTTCCGTCGCTTGGCGCCTGTATGCTGGCTGGTCTCGGAAACAACTGGTATGCCAGCGTGGAAGACGCGGCCGCTCATATGGGCAATCCCGTTTCCTACTTCGAGCCGATTCCGGAAAACGAAACAAAATATGCAGAACGGTATGCGAAATACAAGGCAATTTCCGCTGACTATCTGCGACGCTATTAAGAGGATACAATTGTGAACACAAGAGAAGTCATTCTGAAAGCCCGTGAAAAGGGCAAATGCGTGCCCGCCTTCAACGTACCTCATATCCCGATGGTCAAGCCGATCATCGAGGCCATTCGCGACGAAAACAGCGTCGCCATGATTCAGGTTGCGCGCGTGGAGTGGGAAAAAATGAAAGCCGAATCTCTCGAGCGCATCGCGGAGGAATATGACCGGTACAAGGATCCGGCACATACGCTGCTGCATCTGGATCACGTTCCCGTGATTGACGAGGACTATCAGCGCGTGGATTATCGCTCACTGATCGAGCGCGCCATCCGCGCAGGCTACCAGTCCGTCATGATTGACGGTTCGCGTCTGCCGCTGGAGGAAAACATTTCCGCAACGCGGGAAGCGGCTGATCTTGCGCATGCCGCGCAGATCCCCTGTGAAGCGGAGCTCGGCGCGGTCATGGGGCACGAAAACAAGGTCATGCCGCCGTATGAAGAGATTTTTGCTTCGAAGATGGGCTTTACCCGCCTGGACGAGGCAAAGCGGTTTGCAGAGGAAAGTAAGTGCGACTGGCTGTCCGTCGCAGTCGGCAACATCCACGGCGCAGTCGCCGAGGCTGTCCGTAACCAGAAAAAGCCGGAAGCCAAAATCGACGTTGCGCACGTGGCAGAGCTCTACCGGGCAGTCGGCATTCCGCTTGTGTTGCACGGCGGCTCCGGAATTCAGCACCAGTACATTCTCGACGCCATTTCCGCCGGCATTGCCAAGATCAATGTCGGTACGGAGCTCAGGCAGACGTATGAATTTGCGCTGCAAGAATCCGGCAATGATGTCTCATTTGCACAGGATGCACTGTATAAGAGAACAAGAGCCTACATTGCAGACTACCTGTTTAATACAAATCTGAAGGATTTCCTCTTCGGCTGAGCCGCAGCGGGACTTCGCAGAACTTACACACAGCCGCCGGTGGATGGACACACCATCCGCCGGCAGCTGTGATACTTGCTGTGAGAGAAGACCAACTCTACACCTACGATGGGTATCGCTTGCTGAATCGCAGGTATATTCCCGCAGCTTGTATCGTCCTGCCTATATCTTCTATACGGAAGGACCAAGACTCTTCCACCCACGATCGTTTTCTTTGTGATCCACAGGGTTTTGCAGCCCACATCCATAGCTTGAGCAGTTTCCTGATTTCGGGAAACTGCTCTTTTTCAACGAGATAAAATTCAAGCGTCCGTTGGCTCAGAGCCTGCGGACGCTTTTTATCAGTGTACAGGAGCAGATCGCGCTGCATTTGCCGCAGCCGGAACAGGAGCAGCGCTCCACAATGGAACAGACAATGTAATATTCGCAGGAAGCCGGGATTTCTTTTCAGAAGTCCCGGCTTTTTTGCGTTCAGGGAGGAATTTCATGAAACACAGTCAAGAAGAATATTGGCGGCCGCGTTTCCACGCGCCGCCGCTGCGGTCGCACCCGGATCCGCCGCCAACGATACAGTGCAGCTGGTATCCGCACGAGGGCCAGTGTCCGTATATGAGCCAGGCTCTGATTTGCTGGCGCAGCAATGGCGAGTGCACGTTTACGGATATGCAGGAAATCGAAAAGCGAGGTGAAAAACGTGTTTGAAGCAACGCTCAAAAACAGAAGCAGCGCACATTTTGCGCCGGTCACGATCACGTTCCCAATTCCGGAAGATCATTATGAACAGGCAATTC
>ENA-OROL01001281-OROL01001281.1-human-gut-metagenome-genome-assembly--contig:-NODE-1281-length-21266-cov-3.356183_pt1 | contig 21266 bp, 4 predicted proteins | sample MGYA00242128_ERZ509048 | MGnify/ENA primary metagenome ERZ509048 (study PRJEB26280, sample SAMEA2338750) | human gut metagenome | biome: human gut; feature: human-associated habitat; material: faeces...
GAAAAATTGCTGGATCAAAAAACTTTTTATTTGATGCATCGTTTGAAAAAGAAATAATTATAATTTGCTTCTCAGATTCATTGTAAATTTATGCCCCCATCCTTCAAAAAAGAACCAAAGGAGATGCTTGATATGCGTTTAGATAAATGGCTTTCCGATGCCACTTCCTACACTCGCAGCCAGCTGAAACAACTCATCCGTAGCGGTCAAGTAACGGTCAATCAGACGATTGTCAAAAAACCAGAAACGCCCGTTCAGGAAACCGATGTCATCTGTTTGCAAGGAAATCCTGTTGAACCAGCGGAATCTTGCTATTGTCTGCTGCTCAATAAGCCATTGGGTTATGTTTGTGCGGTAACAGATGCAACGGAAAAAACTGTAATGGAATTGATTCCGCCGGAATTACAGCGAAAAGGATTATTTCCAGTCGGCAGACTGGACAAGGATACCAGCGGTATGCTGCTGTTGACAAATGACGGAGCATTTTCCCATGCTCTGCTTGCTCCGAAACGGCATGTTCCAAAATATTATCGGATGCAGCTGGCACGTCCTTATGAAGAATCTTATGCCCAACAGCTTGCAGAGGGGTTGGTGTTGGCAGACGGAACGCACTGCCTGCCGGCGGAAATTTTACCCGTTTTGAATACAGACCGAATGGCAGTCATTTGCTTGCATGAGGGGAAATATCATCAAGTGCGGCGGATGCTGGCGGCAGTCGGAAACCATGTGGAGCAGTTGCAGCGAGTTGCTATCGGAAACCTTTTTTTACCAATTGGTTTACAAATTGGAGCGTGTCAGAAACTGACCAGCACACAAATCAGCCTGCTTTCCCAGCAGCCAGACCCCAAGTTCTTGTGGGAACTGACTCAAAATAGTAATTTTTAGTAAAAAGTTAATAAAAAGTTTCATGATGGAAGAAACCATAGAATTCATGCATTTTATACAAAAAAAATAAAATTCCACCGCGGAAAGCCCCCCTTTTTTTGACGAAATGACATACCCGAAAAAAAAGTTCGTCATATTTGATAAATGTACAAGCTGAAATTTGGGCATATCACGACTTGAAAAAAAATCAAAACTCTGCTATGATTATATCAGAGCTAAGATCGAAACAATGTTCTGGCTGAATTACAGGAAAAACGGTCTGCTTCCGTTTCCCCTGTTTGCGTTTTTCAAAATAAAAATAAACTATTAGGAGGATTGCATCAATGGCAAGTTTATCATTGAGACACATCTACAAAATTTACCCGGGCAATGTTACTGCGGTAAAGGATGTTAATATTGAAATTAAGGATAAGGAATTTATCGTTTTGGTTGGCCCTTCTGGATGTGGTAAGTCCACAACCCTGCGTATGATCGCTGGTCTGGAAGAAATCTCTAAGGGCGAACTGTACATCGGTGACCGTCTGGTAAACGATATCGCTCCGAAGGACAGAGATATCGCAATGGTATTCCAGAACTACGCTCTGTATCCGCACATGACCGTTTATGAGAACATGGCATTCGGTCTGAAGCTGAGAAAAGTTCCGAAGGATGAAATCGACCGCAAGGTAAAGGAAGCTGCAAAGATCCTCGACCTGAGCCACCTGCTCGACCGGAAGCCGAAGGCAATGTCCGGTGGTCAGAGACAGCGTGTTGCTATGGGTCGTGCAATCGTCCGGAATCCGCAGGTCTTCCTGCTGGACGAACCGCTTTCTAACTTGGACGCAAAACTGCGTGCACAGATGAGAACTGAAATCTCTAAGATCCACAAGAAGTTGGGTACAACCTTTATTTACGTTACCCATGACCAGACCGAAGCTATGACCCTTGGTGATCGGATCGTTGTTATGAAGGATGGTATCATTCAGCAGATCGATACACCGCAGAACCTGTATGAAAGACCGGGCAACAAGTTTGTTGCTGGATTCTTGGGTTCTCCGCAGATGAACTTCATCGATGGTGTTCTGAAGAAGAAGAACAACGGCTATTGCGTACAGTTCGCAAAGAAGTACGAATTGGCTGTTCCGGCTGCAAAGGAAGACAAGAAGCTTGCAAACTATGTGGATAAGGAAGTTATTCTGGGTATCCGTCCGGAAGCAATCCACGATGACGAAATGTTCCTGTCCTCTGCAACCACTGGTGTCATTGAATGTGATGTAGACATCACCGAAATGATGGGTGCTGAAAACTTCCTGTATCTGGATTGCCAGGGCACTCCGCTGACTGCTCGTGTTGACCCACGGTCTACTGCAAAGCAGGGCGACAAGAACCTGAGAGTTGCTTTGGATCCGAACAGAATGCACCTGTTCGACAAGGAAACCGAAGAAACCATTATCAACTAATTGGAATCCGCAATTTCCCCTTAAATAAAATTTGTTCGTGAAAAAATCGGCACTGTCTGCAAGTGGACAGTGCCGATTTTTGTTTGTTTTTAAAAATGATAAATCTATGATGAAAAAATCAAATAAATTAAAAGCAATGAAGAAAGATAGAAAAATAAATGAGAATAAAATAATGAAAAGATTAATAAAAGTTAGAAATACTGGTAGTGGCATTTGAAAGAACGGTAAAAAAAATCGTAGAGTGGTTGAATTTTAAAAGGGAGTATGCTATAATAAAGCTGTATATCCATACCCAGATTTACACCTTTGGTGTGCCGGAAAAATGTGGGCTTTGGAAGATACAAAATCTGAAAAACTGTGTTGCAGAAATATGGAAAGGAGAGAAACCGCTATGACACAGGGCGGGAAAAAGATGGAAGAAATCCGAAAAACATCATGCATCAAGCGTGTGATCAGTATGCTGCTTGCTGTTTTGATGATTCTGGTGAGTGTTCCGATAAGTTCACTGACGGCTTCCGCATGGGGCGGCCCAGGATTTGGCGGCTTCGGTGGCTGGGGGCGTCCAGGCTGGGGACAAACACCGGATGTTATGACGAATGTTCGTGCGGAATTTACAGATACTTCTTATCATGGAACATCGGAACAGGAATCCGGTGAACTATTTTATCTGTATCTATCTTTAGCGGGCAACAATGTCAATCACTGGGGTCATAGTACGACTTACAGAATTGATATTCCGGAAAACCTTTTGCTTCCTGACTTCCCAGGGCAAGGCCTGCGGGATGGAGCAAAGTATAGTGGCTTTACCATGCATGTGGAAGGTAACAGCCGGTATTTGACCTATGACATTGCAAATGGTCAGACAAAGGCAATCTATTTGAAAGCAAAGTTTGCAAACGGGAAAACCCCGAATGGAGAACAAGCAACCGTAAAAATTACGGCGAGCGGCTCCGGACAGTCGAAAACTTCGACCGTTACAGCAAAATCAAAGATTGCTTGGGATGACAGCAAGTCTGCTGGTCGGGATACGATTTCCCTGTCGCAGTTGAGCGGCAACAATGAAATCCCATATACCTTGAAAGCATATCCGAACTATACCTCAACCAAAAAAGGTGAATGGTGGGTTGGTGCAGTTGAGATGACAGACGTTATCACACTGCCGGATGGCTTGACGTTTCAGAGTGGTGCAAATACAGGCAATATTCAGGACTATTTGACGCTGCCGAATGATGTCGAAATCACATCGGCTTCGGCAAGCGGAAACACCTTGAGCGTAACATGGGTAAAGAAAAGCACAAACACCGATGCAGAAATGGCACCGTATACGGTGAACGCTGCACTGAAAACGAACATGATTGAAGTTGGCAATTTTACTTCCGGCAAAATTCACAATGACTTGACCGTTCGGGTTCAGGGTGTTAATTCCACCAATCAATGGGAAACCCTGCCGAAGAAGTCCGCAGATGTTGCAATCTCAACACCAGCACCGGCAAAAATTGATTTGAGTAAAAGTGTAGCAGCAACTGCTGGCGACGATGCTGCTTCTGTTGCACAATACTATTCCAGCAAGGGCTATCTGGTTTGCGGTGAATATGTACTGTTTAAAGTGGAAGCAGCCAATCACGGCGAAACCGCAAAGGGCGGCACGCTGACACTGACAGACGTTGTTCCGGCTGGCTTAACACCAGTATCCGGTGTTACTGTTGGCGGTTATGCAACCGATGGTACAATTAACGGACAGAATATTACTTGGACAAAGGAAGGACTTGGTGTCAACGAAACCTTTACAGGCTATGTAGTCTGCAAGGTAGATGACAATATCAGCACTTCCATGCAGTCCGTCCGGAACGCTGTTTATCTCGGCACACCGGAACAGTATGAATCGGTTGCAGCGGCTTATGTCAATATCAAAAAGCCGTCCTCCAGCTTCTCGATTGCAAAATCGGTTGATAAGTCCATTTATTCTGTAGGGGATACGTTGACTTATACGATTACGGTTTCCAATACGGGTGAAGAGGATATCACATTCAGTAGCTTGACTGATGCCTTTAACGATGAAACGAATCTGGAGATTGACAAGTCCAACTTGCCGACTGGCTCTTTTGAGTTAGCAGTTGGAGAAACAAAGACATTCGAGATTCCGGTTACCGTAAAGGAAGGCAAGACTGGTGACATCACCAACACAGCAACTGCAACACCGGAAGGCGGTACGCCGCAGTCCGCATCTGCAACGGCTTCTCAGAACGCATTCAGCTTCGGCGATGGACAGTTCACCAAGAATGTCAGCAGTACGGTTGCCATTGCTGGTGGTCAAATCACTTACACGCTGAAGTACTATAATAATAGTCGTTATGCTGGTAAGTATACTAAAAATGATCCACTGGAATTTACAGATGACTTTGCAAAGCTGAATAACTTGACTGTAGGAAATATAACAGTTAAGTTGAATGGGAAAGAACAGGAAAAACCAGACATTCAGAACGTAAATAACAAGGTTACAGTAAAATATGTTGGTGATGTTGCACCATATGGTTCTGTAACAGTTGAGGTAACTTGTCAGATTGCAGAGGGTGCAAGTGGAACAATTCCGGCAAACACTGCAACGCTTTCTCATGGTTCTGATAAGGAATTGAAAGGTACTTCTCCGGAAGTTAAAATTTCTGATATTTCTTTCGATGTGGATAAGTTTGCCATTGCTGATGATGGTACGATTGGGGATTATAAAACCGCTGAAGACATCAAAGGCAATATGACAGCCTGGGATACTGCATTACAAGACTCATCTGTGATTCAGCAGAAAATGGGAGAAGGAGCTTATGGCAGCGTATTGCCAGGACAGCGGATTACATTCTATATTAAGATTACCAATACTGGCGAAACAACATTAACAGAAAAGAACCTGACAATTACAGATGTGATGCAAAATACGATTGCCAGTCAAAATTCTAATGTATACATTGTAGATGCTGGAAATCGTGCAACATTTAGTGGCACATTATGGGATGGTTCTGATCGGATTGGTTCTATTTATAGCGGGAATGTTGGTATTGCAATTGATAGTAGATCTCAAAAGCTTTCTATTCCAAAGGATGGCTATATTGTAGTTGCTTATCAGGTCATTGCACCGGATGCAACCAATCAAAATGGTTCCTTTAGTTCTGGTACAAATAAAGTAACAGTAGAAGCAGAAGGTGTAACTGTAGAGGATTCCATTCAATATAAAGCGGATGCACCGCAAATGGAATTTGAAAAAGGATTTGGAACAGATAGCCATGGAAATGTTTCTGCAAAAGCAAAATCAGAAACGATTGAACCAAAATATGATAGTTCAGGAAAATTCAGTTATGATGATACAGTGGATGCTTTAAAGAAGAGCAGATTTGAGTATACTATAATACTAAGAAATGTATCTACTGCTGCTTCGCTTTATGGAAAAGATGTTACATTAACTGACGTAATTCCAGATGGAATGGAATTTGTCGAAGTAACAGATACAGATGCACGTATGCATAGTGTAGATGTAATAAATCCTCTAAATCCTCGTGGGAAGCCGATTGTTATTTGTCGTAAGCAAGATGTTTCTGATACAGGAACAACGTTGACATTCGATTTGGTAAAGCAAAATTATGCTACAGGTGCATTATTTGATTTTGATTGGTGTATAAATAACAGAGAATTTTTGATGTTTAAATATACCGTAAAATTGACAGATACCAAAGCAGCTCAAATTGCAACTGAATTGCAAAAGCAATGTGCAGACCCAGAAAATGTAGACCTTGTTTCTGAGTTATTCCAAAACAAAGCACAAGTCACCGCAAATAAAGATGTTTTGATTGATGGAAAACCGGGCAGAACGATTATCGATACCGCAGACTTGACCTTGAAGCAGGTTATTAAGAAGACCGCTCCGGGTCTGACAAAGGCTGCTAGCGATGTCAAGGCAACTCGTAAGTCTAATCCTGGCATTAATATTCCAACATGGATCATCACTGTTTCCAATGATGATGATGCAGATGCTCCAATGACGAATATTGTTCTGGAAGATGAACTGAGTGGCGGCATGCAGTATGCAGCAGGTGCAAAGATTGATACATTAAACGAAACCACTCCGACCGAAGCGTTTAATGGATACAGCACGGATGGCGGAAAAACTTGGAACGATTTAGACGGTTGTGTAACGGTGAATGGCAGCAAGTTTACCATCAAGTTGCCAAATACTGTGCAATTGCAGCCGGGTCAGAGCGTTCAAATTCGCTATGCAGCAGATGATCCAAATCTGGCAACAGATGAATTAGTTCCAGAAAAGACCTATTTCAATAAGACGACCCTTTCCACCAGTGAAAAAATCTATCAGGATCGTGTCACTGCCGGTGACTTGGTAGATGGAAAGCTGGAAGCAACCGCAAGCAATAGCCAAGGCGGCGTGGAAACAACCTCCTTTAAGACGATTTCTTTTGATCCAAAAAATATTGATGAACAACATAAGGATGGTTGGATTGATAACAGTGCAACGGGTCAAAGCGATGGTTATGGACAGGGCAATACCCCGAACGATAACTATGTTAAGGGCTTACAGGGAAAACAAGTTGAATACAAAATTTATGTAACCAATGATTCTACCACAAAGTCTTTGAAGAACTTCACGGTTATCGACCGTCTGCCGTTTGAAAATGTGGACATCGGTCTGGTTTCCGGTTATGACCGTTACTCTGCATTTACGGTAATACCGGATCTTTCAAGTGTGACTTATGAAGTCGGTACATTGACCAACACCACAGATGCAAGAGGTGCATTCTCTGGTACAGAAGTGCAAGGCGTAAAGGTTTCTTATTCTAGCGATAAGCATTCTAGTCTGGATGAGCACGCTGGCGACTGGATGGGCGAATCCGGCAATATGAACTGGCAAGATACTCCAACCAGTGAAATCGTAAACCTGAGATTCCAGTTCCCGAGTACTTTTGAAGTAGATAAGGGTCAGACCGTTTGCATTACCTTCAAGGGAACGATTCCGGATTACGTACAGAATACTGGCGAAGAAAACATCGCATGGAACAGCTTTGCTTATTCTTATCAGTACCTGAATGATAAGAATGAACTGGTAGAAACACCGATGGTCGCAGAACCGGCAAAGGTTGGTGTCTGGGTTCCGGAAGTGAAAGATACCGTTAGCTTGGTTGTCAACAAGGCTTATGATAGCGGTCAGGGCGATACACAGACCTTCTATTTTGCACTCTTTACCGCAAAAACAGATGGTGTGACACCAACCTATGGTGCAGATGGCAAGTTGACAAATGCGAGCGAGTTCACACGTTACAGCAGCGAAATCAAGCCGATTACCGTAAAGGACGGCGAAACAGAAACCGCAACCTTTACCAATATTCCGGCATCGGCAAAGAAGAACCTCTATATCTTTGAAACCGATGAAAATGGTGTGATTAAGGACAATGTCAATGTTGCAGTGGGCAAACCAGAGGCTGGAACAGATGCAAAAGCATTGAATCCAAGCATGCCAGAAAGTGCTGTCAGTGGTGACAGCGGAACGAAACTGACGTATAAAGACGAAGATACGGTTGCAGCTGTTTCGTTCCTGAACGAAATTCAGTACGGTAAGATTACCGTAGAAAAGACCTTCAAATCTCCATTTAACACAACAGATACGTTCTACTTTGGCTTGTTCTATAAGACCAAGGATGGTGCGTATGTGAAGTATGGCGATTTGCAGACAGTAACCTTGACGGGTTCTAAGACGGGTGCAACGGATACTGTAACCTTTGACGAAGTTCCGATTCAGCGAAACTGGTATGTATTGGAAACAGATGCAAAGGGCAATCCAGTAACAGACAGCTATCTGGATTACAAGGTTACTTACGGCGATTCTGCTGGTAAGGATCATGCAATTAAATTGGATGATGTAAATGTTCCAAAGACTGCAAAGATTACCAACGAAGAATCTGCAACTTATCAGATTCAGGCAACCAAGGTTGTAAACGGCGAAAAACTGACAGCTGAATCTGGTACTTATCGGTTTGCATTGTACAGTTCTGATAAGGAAGAGCTGACCAACGATGACCTTGCAGGTCTGACCATGGTTGGCAAGTCGCAGGATGTTGCAGCTGGTAAGACGGTTTCCTTTAGTGAAGACTACAACCTGAAAGAAAACACCTATTACTATCTGTTTGAATTGGATAGCAATGACAACATCTTGAAGCAGGGCGACAAGGTAACCAAGGGCAAAATAAGTTACATTGTAGAGTATCCGAATGTGGATACCAGAGAAACAACCGATGCAGAAACCAATACAATGACCAGCACCGTTTATTATCTCCCGACACAGTTCGGAAAGACGGATGCGGATGAACCGTTGACAGTGGATGATTGCATCAAGCAGTCTGCAATCCAGAACCGGGAACAGACTAAGGCTGTAACTGGTTCGATTACTGTTGATAAGACGGTATTGCAGAACAGCACCAAGCTGACTGACTGGGATGATACCTTCTATGTTGGTCTGTATGTACGGGATGCAGAGGGCAATCTGAAACTGTATGGTGATGTTTCCGACTATGTAAAGGAAGTAACATCCACAAGTTCGACAGTCACCTTCGATAAACTGCCGGCGAAGACCGATACAGAACCGGATGCTGGAATGTATTACATTGCAGAATGTGATGACAAGGGTACTCCGTTCTCAGATGGTACAAACGGCAATTATACCATTTATTATAATGTAAATGGTTCGGACAGTGCTGCTGTTTATGGTGCAGTGCTGCTGGATGGTCGGTTTGATACTGCTCCGACTGGTGCAGTTTCTGTTACCAATAAGACTGTAAGTGTTACACGGACATTGGTCAAGAAAGACCTTGCAGACAAGGACGGTGCAGCACTGACAGGTGCAAAGTTTGCAATTTATACCAAACTTGCATATGAAGCATATCAGAACGGACAGGAAACGACTTTGTCTGCAATTCAAGAAAATATTACAGACAAAATCACTGCCAATCTCGCAGAAAATACGGAATATGTTCTGGTAGAAACCACCGCTCCGGAAAATTATGCAATTATGAACCCAATCTTCTTTACTGTCAATGCAAACGGTCAAATCGTTTTGTCGGATAACACGAGAGAAGATGTTGACGTTCACAATAATGAAGTTCTCGTTGATACAAACGTTTGGACTTCTGAGTTGATTGCTTACGACTCGAAGGAATCTACGATTATCATCGGCAAATATGACATCACAAAGCAAACGGAACTTGCAGGTGCAACCCTGACCCTGACCTCTGAAAATGATGTCGATTGGAGCAAGGTTACACTGGAAAACAGCACCGCTGTTTTGGATGAAAATAAGAAGCAAATTGGTATTCAGTGGATTTCTACCGGTACTGATGCAGTTATCAAGGGATTGCCGGACGGCGATTACACCTTGGCAGAAACCGGAAGTGAATTTACTTCTGAAACCGATGGAAAGGCGTATAAAGTCGCAGAAGGTACGGCAACCTTTACGCTGACCGATGGAACAATTGCCAATACTACAGGAACAACAGACACGGTTGACGCAGATGCAGCAGATAGCTACTTCTATTACAATGGAACAGAAAGTAATATCAGTCTTGCAGTTTGTGATGTCGTGATAGGAACAACCATTATCATCAACAAGCATGACATTGACACCGAGGAATCCAGCAGAGTCAACTTGCCAGATGCAAAAATGAAGTTGACACCGCAGGAAGGTCAGACCATAGATCTGAGTAAGATCATATTGACTGACGGAAATGTTCTGACACAGACAAGGGATAGCATTATTTGGACAACCGAGGAATTTATCAGTACGAAACTGGAAAATGTTCCGGATGGCAAGTATTTCTTGACCGAAGATGCTGCTCCGAATGGCTATACCGTTGTAACAGCATTCTCCTTTGAAGTAAAGGGTGGAAAAGTCATTACTGCTTCCAGAGAAGATGGTTCGATTACCATCAAGGAAGATGAAAATATTATTTCTGTCAACGATAAGCGGACAGAAGTAAGTATTAGCAAGGTTGATGCTGCAAATGATGAAGAGTTGCCGGGAGCAACCCTGACCCTGACCAACAAAGACCTGACTGCAGAACAGTGGCAGAAAATCGCATTTGAGAACTTTAACCTCTCAAATGAAAACGTTGACCTTACATTGACAGAAGACGGCAATGGTGTTTATTGGGTATCCGGAGTAGAGCCGACTAACATTGTTGGTCTGCCGGCTGGCACTTACACCTTAACAGAAACCGTTGCTCCGGATGGCTATGCTTATTCTGAAGACATTACCTTTATCATTGGCTCTGATGGCAAGGTTGTTGACAAAACAACTGGTGCTGACTTGAATGGAACAGTTGTCATGAAGGATTATCGGGCAGAACTGACCATTTCCAAGAAGGATGGCAGTGATGCGTTCTTGGCTGGTGCAACCTTGCAGCTGCTCAGCAAGACCACAGATCCGCTGAATCTGGACGATGTTCAGATTGATGGCAAGCCGCTGACCGAAGATCAGAAGGTAACCGTAGATGGCAGACAGGGCATTCAGTTCGTTTCGACCGATGCAGAAATGAAGATTACCGGCTTGCCGGCAATCGAGTATGAATTGTCAGAAGTTTCTGCTCCGACCGATTACTTGAAATCATCAGATGTGCAGGATGTTATTTTAACGAAAGCAATATTTGATGATGAAGGAAATCAAATTCCTGTTTCGAAAGAAGTTATCAACAACAAGTTGGGTGAATTGACCATTCAAAAGGTCGATCAGGATGGCAACGCTTTGACAGGTGCAACGCTGCAATTAAAGGCAGACGATGCAAATGTTGACTGGTCGAGTGTAAAGCTGAATGGCGATGCAGTAACAGACCTGATTTCCGCAGAAGATGCAACCGTTTTGGTTTGGACTTCTACCGGAGAATCCATGACCTTTAAGGGCTTACCGACTGGAACTTATGAAGTTTCCGAAGTTTCCGCTAAGGCTGGTTACCTCGCAACGACACAGAAATGGGCTGTAACCGTTTCTGCAAATGGTGCAATATCTGTAAATAATCAGGTATCCACAGACGGTCAGGATCGTTCGATTATTACCATTACCAACGAAGCAAGCACCATTCAAATTAACAAGGAAGCACTTGACGGCGGAAACATTGCAGCAGAAGAAGCAGAATTCAAGCTGACTGCAAAGGATGAAAATGTAACGCTGAACGGTGTTCAGATTGGTGCAACCAAGATTACAGAAGATACGACATCCGCAACATTCAAGGGAAATGTTACCATTTCTGCTTTGCCGGATGGCACGTATGAACTGGAAGAAATCACAGCTCCGAACGGATTCACAACGATTTCCACCTTTACCTTTGTTGTAAAGAATGGCGTTGTAACAACCGTATCGGAAGTAACAAACGGCGAAGTTGAAAAGTCCGAAGATGGAAAGACCTTGACCATCAAGGATGAACGTTCTGCAATCCAGATTGACAAGCGGGACATCACTGGCGAAAACGAAGTTGCAGGAGCAACCTTGACCCTGACCAATGATGACCTGACCACAGAACAGTGGGATGCAATTGCTGCTGCAGACACAGATTTGACAGCAGTGGGCAATGGTGTTCAGTGGACATCCAGCGATGCTGCAAAGAACATTGTTGGCTTGCCGACTGGAACTTATACGCTGAAAGAAACTGCTGCTCCGGATGGTTATGCATATGCCGAAGATATCACCTTTACGGTTGAAAAGGACGGCACGATTACAGTAGATGCAGCAAACAAGGACGAAAACGGCGTGATCGTCATGAAAGATGATGTCACAAAGGTATCCATTGACAAGCGAGATATTACCGGTGAGAACGAAGTACCGGAAGCAACCCTCCAGGTAAAGGATGAAGCTGGTAAGGTCGTTGAAGAATGGACATCCTCCGACAAGCCGCATGACATCAGCGGAAAGCTGATTGCAGGTAAGACCTATACGCTCCACGAAGAGAACGCTCCGGATGGTTATGCGTATGCCGAAGATATCACCTTTACGGTTGAAAAGAACGGCACAATCACAGTAGATGCAGCAAACAAGGATGAAAACGATGTTATCATCATGAAGGATGATGTCACAAAGGTATCCATCAGCAAAAAGGCAATGACTGGTTCGGATGAACTGGCTGGTGCAGAGCTGAAACTGTACTATGTAACCCAGAACGATCAGGGCGAAGTTACACTGGAAGTGGATGCTTGGACATCTGGCACAGAAGCACACGTGATAGAAGGTGCACTGATTGCTGGCGGCACTTACAAACTGGTGGAAATCACCGCTCCGGATGGCTATCAGGTTGCAGAATCCATTACCTTTACCATTGACAAGACCGGCAAGGTTCTGGTAAATGGCGAAGATGTAAATGGTCAGGTAACCATGTATGATGCAGCGTTGGGTGATGTTGTCATCAGCAAGCGTGCAGTCAATGGCACGGAAGAACTCGAAGGTGCAAGCCTGAAGATTACCGATGCAGACGGCAAGACCGTTGCAGAATGGGTATCCGACAGCACACCAAAGACCATTCAGCTGGATGCTGGCACATATACCTTGACAGAAGAAACCGCTCCAGATGGTTACACGGTTGCAGAATCCATTGAATTTGTTGTGGATGCAGCAGGCAAGGTAACCGTAAACGGCGAAGATGTCAATGGTACGGTTCTCATGGAAGATGATACGACCAAGGTAACCATCAGCAAGAAGGACATTACTGGCGACAACGAAATCCCGGGAGCAACCCTCCAGATTAAGGATGAAAACGGTGATGTTGTAGAAGAATGGACATCGACCGACCAGCCGCACGAAATCAACGGCAAGCTGATTGCAGGCAAGGAATATACGCTCCATGAAGAGAATGCTCCGGATGGATATGCATATTCTGAAGATGTGAAGTTTACCGTAGACGAAACCGGCAAGGTAACCGAAGTTACCATGAAGGACGATGTGACTAAGGTATCCATTAGCAAGAAGGACATCACTGGCGACAACGAAATCCCAGGAGCAACCCTCCAGATTAAGGATGAAAACGGTGATGTTGTAGACGAATGGACATCTTCCGACAAGCCGCATGAAATCAATGGCAAGCTAATTGCAGGTAAGGAATATACGCTCCATGAAGAGCATGCTCCGGATGGATATGCATATTCCGAAGATGTGAAGTTTACCGTAGACAAGACCAACAAGGTAACCGAAGTTACCATGAAGGACGATGTGACTAAGGTAACCATCAGCAAGAAGGACATCACTGGCGATAAGGAAATCCCGGGAGCAACGCTCCAGATTAAGGATGAAAACGGGGATGTCGTAGAAGAATGGACATCGACCGACCAGCCGCACGAAATCAACGGCAAGCTGATTGCAGGTAAGGAATATACACTCCATGAAGAAAATGCTCCGAATGGCTATGCATATTCCGAAGATGTGAAGTTTACCGTGGACGAAACCGGCAAGGTAACCGAAGTTACCATGAAGGACGATGTGACCAAGGTATCCATTAGCAAGAAGACACTGACTGGTTCGGATGAACTGGCTGGTGCAGAACTGAAACTGTACGAAGTAACCGAAAACGAACAGGGCGAAACGGTAGAAACCGAAGTGGATGCTTGGACATCCGGCACAGAAGCTCACGTGATTAACGGCAAGCTGATTGCTGGCGGCAAGTATAAACTGGTAGAAATCACCGCTCCGGACGGCTATCAGGTTGCAGAAGCAGTGACATTCACCGTAAACAAGGACGGTACTCTGACAGAGGTAACCATGCATGACGCAGTCGAGGGCGAAATCGCCATCAGCAAGCAGTCTGTCAACAGCACAGAAGAACTCGAAGGTGCAAAACTCAAGATTACTGATGCAGCTGGCAAGACCGTTGCAGAATGGGTATCAGAGAAGACACCGAAACTGGTTCAGCTCGATGCTGGCACTTACACTTTGACAGAAGAAACCGCTCCGGACGGCTATGTATTGGCAGAATCCATGACCTTTACCGTTGACAAGAACGGCAAGGTTACAGTAAAGAACGAAAACGGCGAAGATGTAGATGCTGGCGGCATTATCGTGATGAAAGATAATACCACCAAGGTATCCATCAGCAAGCAGGACATTACTGGCGACAAGGAAATTCCGGGAGCAAAGCTTCAGGTCAAGGATGAAACCGGTAAGGTCATCGAAGAATGGACTTCCACCGACAAGCCGCACGAAATCAACGAAAAGTTGGTTGCTGGCAAGACTTACACCCTCCACGAAGAAGGTGCACCGGATGGCTATACTTATGCCGAAGATGTCGAATTCACTGTGGATGAAAAGGGCGAAGTTACAACTGTTGTCATGAAGGATGCGGCAACAGAAGTTTCCATCAGCAAGCAGGATATCACCGGAACGACAGAAGTAGAAGGGGCAACCCTCTCGATTCTGGACGAAAACGGCGAACAGGTTGCAAAGTGGATCTCCACCAAGAACGCTTATGTTCTGAAGGGTGTTCTGAACGCTGATACAACCTATACCCTGCACGAAGAAAACGCACCGGATGGTTATGCGTATGCAGAAGACATCACCTTTACCATTGACAAGACTGGTAAGGTCACCGTCAACGGCGAGGATGTCAATGGTCAGGTTGTCATGAAGGATGATGTGACCAAGGTAACCATCAGCAAGCAGTCTGTAACCGGCAGCGAAGAAGTTCCGGGTGCAACCCTCCAGATTCTGGATAAGGATGGCAAGGTTGTAGAAACATGGACTTCCGGCGATCAGCCGCACGAATTTACAGGCAAATTGATTGCAGGCGAAACCTACACACTGCATGAAGAAAATGCACCGGAAGGCTACGCTTATGCAGAAGACATCACCTTTACAGTAGAAAAGAATGGCACGGTTACCGTAGATGGAAAGGATGTCAATGGTACAGTTGTCATGAAGGATGACGTTGCAAAGGTAACCATCAGCAAGCAGGATCTCACCAGTGGCGAAGAAGTTCCGGGTGCAACCCTCCAGATTCTGGATAAGGATGGAAAGGTTGTAGAAGAATGGACATCCACCGATCAGCCGCATACCGTACAGGAAAAGCTGACCGCAGGGGAAACTTACATTCTGAAGGAAACCAATGCACCGGATGGCTATGGCTATGCGGAAGAAATCTCCTTCACCGTAGAAAAGAGCGGTAAGATTATTGTAAACGGCGAAGATGTCAACGGTCAGGTTGTCATGAAGGACGATGTGACCAAGGTATCCATCAGCAAGAAGACCTTGACTGGTTCGGATGAACTGGCTGGGGCAGAACTGAAACTGTATGAAGTAACTGAAAATGCACTGGGCGAAACCACAGAAACCGAAGTGGATGCTTGGACATCCGGCACAGAAGCACATGTCATCAATGGCAAGCTGACTGCTGGCGGCAAGTATAAGCTGGTAGAAGTGACCGCTCCGGATGGTTATCAGGTTGCAGAAGCAGTAACATTTACTGTAAACAAGGACGGCAGTCTGACAGAAGTTGTAATGCGTGACGCAGCCGAGGGCGAAATTGCCATCAGCAAGCAGGCAATCAACGGCACGGACGAACTGGAAGGTGCAAGCCTCAAGATTACCGATGCAGCTGGCAAGACCGTTGCAGAATGGGTATCAGAGAAGACACCGAAACTGGTTCATCTGGATGCTGGCACTTACACTCTGACAGAAGAAACCGCTCCGAACGGTTATACCGTTGCAGAATCCATTACCTTTACCGTAGACGAAGCAGGCAAGGTTACTGTAAATGGCAACGATGCTGGCGGCGTGATTACGATGAAGGATGATACCACAAAGGTTTCCATCAGCAAGCAGGATTTGACTGGTTCTCAGGAAATCCTAGGTGCAACGCTCCAGATTCTGGATCAGAATGGCAGCGTGGTAGAAGAATGGGTATCTGGTACAGATGCACACTACATCGAAGCAAAACTGACCGCAGGCGAAACCTATACGCTGCATGAAGTTGGTGCACCGAATGGTTATGCATATGCAGAAGATGTTGTCTTTACCGTTGGTACAGACGGCAAGTTGCAGACGGTAACTATGCAGGATGACACCACAAAGGTATCCATCAGCAAGCAGGATCTGACCACTGGCGAAGAATTGCCAGGTGCACAGCTCTCCTTGTATGATGCAGATGGTCAGCTGGTTGAAAGCTGGGTATCCACCGATCAGCCGCATTATCTGGAAGGCGTTTTGACCGCTGGTGCAACCTACCGACTGGTAGAAATCACCGCTCCGGATGGCTATCTGACTGCGGAAGATGTGACCTTTACTGTCAGCGAAGATGGTTCTGTGGATGAAGTTGTGATGCAGGATGAAAAGACCCAGGCAGAAATCAGCAAGCAGGACATCAGCGGCAAGGAAATCGGCGGTGCACATCTGACGGTTACTTACACCGCAAAGGATGGCAAAACCTACACGCTGGATTCTTGGGTATCCGAAGAAGGCAAGTCGCACACCATCACGGGCTTGCAGATTGGTACGATTTATACCTTGCAGGAAAAACAAGCTCCGGATGGCTATGAACTGGCAGAATCCATTGACTTCCTGTTTGATGAAAACGGCGTTCTGAATCTGGTAACTTACCAGAAGGATGAGGCTGGAAACATCACCGAAACCGTATATACAGCAGTTGATCAGATTGTTATGGTAGACGTTGCAAAGACAACAACCGAAACCACTACAACAACAACCACAGAAACAACAACAACCACCACAGAAACTACTACCACAACAACAAAACCGACTACAACCACGACAACCACCACCGAAGCAACTACTACAACGACAAAACCGACTACAACCACGACAACCACCACGGAAACTACTACTACAATGACAAAACCGACTACAACCACGACAACCACCACCGAAGCAACTACCACAACGACAAAACCGACAACCACCACAACAACAACGACCACCGAAGCAACAACTACTACAACAACAAAACCGACAACAACCACCACCACAACGACAACCACCGAAGCAACAACTACCACAACAACAAAACCGACTACAACGACAACCACAACCACAACAACCAAACCGACTACAACCACCACAACGACAACAACGACAACGACAACCACTACTACAACCACAACGACTACGGCAACAACCACCACCGAAGAAATAACTACAACCACCGAGGAAGTAACCACCACAGAAGAAGTCACTACGACAGAAGAAGTGACTACAACTGAGGAAGTGACTACCACGGAAGAAGAAACGACCACCGAAGAAGTAACCACAGAAGAAACCACAACCGAAACCACCATTCCGGAACGGACGATTACGATTCATAAGATTGCTCCGGCTGCTGCATCTGCAACGCAGTCTGAAGATGGCATCTATACGATTCAGTATGACCCGCACGATATGGCTGGCGTAACCTTCGGCATCTATGATGCAGATGGAAATCTGGTAGAAACTGTGATTACAGACGAAAACGGCTATGCAGAAAGCAGCATCCTGAACGGCGATTATTACACTGTACAGGAAATGCAGACTGTCAGCGGCTATGTGATGAGCACAGAACCGTATGTCATCGACTTTACCACCAATGAAGGCGACACTGCAAACTTGGAAATCACAAACGATATCATTCGTTGCCAGATCCACCTCTCCAAGCAGTTGGAAGGCAATGCTGGTGATATTACCATGGTACAGTTTGGCTTGTATACCGCTCAGGACATTCCGCTCTTGGATGGTACAGTTGTTCCGAGTGACAGCTGCATCGGTATTGCCAATGCACAGGAAGACGGCACAATCTTGTTTGAAGATACGCTGCCGGCTGGTAACTATTATGTGAAGGAACTGGCAACCGCAGATGGCTATGTACTGTCGGATACCATTTATCCGGTAGAAATCATTTATCCGGAAGACCAGACCATTGCAGATATTACCTTTGAAGTCAACAACGGTGATCCGATTATCAACTATCAGACAACTACCACAACAACGACTACCGAAGAAGTTACTGAAACACAACCAGAAGAAACGACTGTTACAACCGTAACAGAAACAACAGCCTCTACTGGTACAAGTGATGTACACGGTGGTACAGATTCTAAAACAACAACTTCTACTACAACGACAACAACAACTACCACTACTACGACAACGACCACAATTACAACTACGAAGGATGATTCTTCTTCGACAACGAAGAAGAAAACGACATCTTCTTCTGGTTCTGGCAAGACCTCTTCCGGCGGCAGCAGCAGCGGCAGCACGAAGACGACACCGAAGACAGCAGATGATCGGATGCTTCCGATTGTCATCACTGGCAGTGCAGCATTCTTGTTTGCAGCAGCAAGCAAGCCGAAACGGAAGAAGAATCAGAAGGTGTAAACCGACTGACTGGAGGGATTTGGTAATCAAATCGCTCTGACCGACAACCGGGAAAATAGACAGCAGAAAGACCGTTGGCAGAAATGCCAGCGGTCTTTTGTTTTTGGTATGCTTTTTGGGGTTCTTGTGAAAAGGATATTGACGAACATGCTGAAACTATGGTACAATAGACAAAATACAAAAGAAAAGTTCCTCGATTTTGGGGTAATTGTAGGAGAATAGAAAGGATTATTTTATGAAATTTCCATATAAAGGCATTTTTGCATTTTGTACAGCAGTCTGTTTGTTTGCAGGTTCCATGCCGATTTCTAAGGTGGCAGCATCTGCGAAAACGTCACCTCGAAAGGCCGTGCAGGCGGACTGTGTTTCTGATTTTGCGGATGCCGATTCCGAGGATGGGTATTTGCCCTTACAAGGAGTGGCTGCATCTTTTGAAAACAGCGATTGCGAACAGTCACTGTATGGCAGTGCAGCGGAAACGGATACTGTACCGGAATCCTATGATTTACGGGATAAAGGCATTATCACTTCTGTAAAAGACCAGGGTTCTGATGGTATGTGTTGGGCATTTGCAACGCTGGGAGCAGCAGAAAGCCATCTGCTGAAATACTATGAAACCGATTTGGATAATATCAATGATATGGACTTGTCGGAAGAGCAGGTTGGCTATTTTCTCTATACGCCCGACCCGCAGCCACTCAGCCCAACTTATGGTGATGCCATCATTCAGACAAAAAAGGGAGCATCTGGCGGAAATGCTCTGCACGCATCGTTTTTTCTCAGTACTGTTGGCGTTCAGGAAGAAGCCTATTTGCCCTATCATGGCTGTTCTGGATTTCATTCGGAATATCAGCGGAAACAAGCTGCCTATCGAATGACGGGCTCGGAAACCATGCTCAGCGTGCAGACAAAAAGCGAACGGGAAACGATTAAAAAACGCATGATGCAAAACGGCGGCATATATGTTGCGTTTCATAGCGATGGTGCAAATTATTATGACAACGGAACGACATATGCGTATTATCAGAGCGATTCCAGTTATTACAGTGCAAACCATGCGGTTTTACTGGTGGGCTGGGACGATAACTATGCAAAGGAAAACTTTGACCCGAAAGAACAGCCGGAAAATAACGGTGCGTGGCTGGTAAAAAATAGCTGGGGCGATGGAAAGCTGGATGACGGCTATTTCTGGATTTCTTATGAAGATACCAGTCTGGGCGAGTATGCAAGCTTTACCTTTGAGCCACGGGAAGACAGCGGAAACATCTATTATTATGACGGTGCAGGGTATAGCGTTGCGTATTCGTTTGATTCTGTGGCAAATGTTTTTCGGGCAGAAGAGGACGAAACGCTGTCCCGTGTGGGCTTTTATCAGACTAGTTATAATGGCAACAATCCAAAGTATCAGATTCAGGTTTATCGCCTGTCAGAAACAGCAACTGACCCGACCGATGGCGAACTGTTATTGGATACCACAGGGCATTCCGGCGGATTTGGTTATCAGGAAATTACCCTGCCGGAAACGGTTTCTTTGCAGAAAAATGAGCGGTTTTCTGTGGTATTGTCGATGAAAATCAAGAAGAATCAAACCTGGCAAAATGGCTATCTGACCATTGAAGAAGATTTCGATGCTAATAATTATAGCATGCAGTTTTCTGCCCAGCCAGGACAGAGTTATATTTTGGATCAGGGTAGCACGGAATGGCTGGATGCCACACAGTTAACTGGGGAAAAGGGTGCGTTTCACAATGTGAATCTGCATGCAATCATGCTGCCGAAAGAACAAGAAATGGACACAGCACAGCTGCAAGCGATTGAAACTTGTGCGAAAGCAGCAAATGAAACCGATATTGCAGAAGTAGCAGCTACGATATTAGAATTGTCGAAAGAAGAAACGATCCCGCAGGGGTTGTTGAATCGTGTTACTGCTGCATTAATGGGGCTGTTGGAAGAACAAGGAACGATTACTTATCCAGATTATGCATACCCACATGCAAAATGGGGCGATATCAATGAAGATGGCGTGGTAGATGTGGAAGATGCGGTTCTGGTGCTGACCACTTATGCAAAGAAAGCCGCTGGACGGGAAAATTCTTTGCGGTATTGGCAGCTGATTCAAGGGGATGTGAACGGAACTTTGGACGATTTAACGGTAGAGGATGCTGTAGCGATTCTGACATATTACGCAAAGAAGGCATCCGGACAGGAAGCAACATTTGCAGAACGTCAAAATTCTGTGCCATAAAAATATTAGCAATCATGCAACAACATCGCAAAATTGCACGCCGCAGGCGACTGCGGTCGAGCTGGCTCAACTCGGCGGAGGGGGTGATTCCCCACAGTGTGGGGAAATGTCCCGAAGGGACAAAAGGGCAAGGCATCCTTTAAAAATGGAGGGCAAGCTGCCCTCCTTAACAGAGGTATTGATTAGACATTATTGCAATCTAAGAGAAGTGAGCAAATGCTGTTCGCCATTCAGGAAGCAAAGAAATTTCCTGAAAACAGTAATCTAAGAAAGATTCATAAGCAATTCGGACAACGCAACCACTGGCGAACAGTACAAA
>ENA-OROL01001305-OROL01001305.1-human-gut-metagenome-genome-assembly--contig:-NODE-1305-length-20936-cov-5.077343_pt1 | contig 20936 bp, 19 predicted proteins | sample MGYA00242128_ERZ509048 | MGnify/ENA primary metagenome ERZ509048 (study PRJEB26280, sample SAMEA2338750) | human gut metagenome | biome: human gut; feature: human-associated habitat; material: faeces...
CGGGGACACAAGGATTTTCAGTCCTTTGCTCTACCAACTGAGCTATGGCACCATCGTTTTGCGGTTGCAAAGATAGAGTAAAATCTTTAATCTCCAAAATAAATGAGATGAAAATGAGAAAAAATATTTTTTATGAAAAAAACTCGTTTTTCTTTTGTCAGTATTGAAAATATGTCTACCTTTGCAGCGCAAACGAAAAAACAAACGTTGCAATCGGAATGTAGCGCAGTTGGTAGCGCACTACGTTCGGGACGTAGGGGTCGGGCGTTCGAGTCGCCTCATTCCGACACTGTAAAGGATAAGCCGCTAATAATTAGTGGCTTTCTGTTTTTTTAGAGATAAAGCCAGAACAAATACGGGTACCCTATTTTATGGGTCAAATTCTATTCTCGGATTATAATGCTAACATCCTACCAGCCGAATATTTTTTGTGAAAGTATATAGGGAGGTAAGAGTTTTTCGTTATCTTTGCTCCCTACATGATAAAACTGATTTTATTTTCCTGTTAACCATTAGGATCATAAGATATACCTTCTTGATGATTTCTTTAAGTAAAAAATGAGAATTAATGAATATGAGAAATTTGTTTTTGACTTTAGCTTTCGGTCTATGTTCCGGCGTATTCGCCCAAAATACGACTGTTTTTGAATCTCCTATTATGGGGTGGAGCTCATGGAATACCTATCGGGTTCATATCAATGACACCTTAATAATAAGGCAAGCAGATGCTATGGTGCAAAAAGGACTGAAAGAAGTAGGCTATTCCTATGTGAATGTAGATGACGGTTTTTTTGGATGGCGGGATGAAAAAGGAGTGATGCAAACACATTCCGAGCGTTTCCCGAATGGATTGAAGGGAGTGGCGGATCATATTCATTCTTTAGGATTGAAAGCCGGCATTTATTCGGATGCGGGAAGCAATACTTGCGGTTCCATCTGGGATAAAGATATGAACGGCATAGGTTCCGGTTTGTACGGACATGAATTTCAGGATGCCACGTTGTATTTTAAAGAGTGGAGATTTGATTTTATCAAGATTGATTATTGCGGAGCCGGTCAGGAATTGAATCTGGAAGAAGAAAAACGATATACCGAAATACGCCAGGCTATAGATAATCTGGGTTGCGGACATGTTTCTATTAATATCTGTCGATGGGCTTTCCCGGGTACTTGGGCTAGAAACCTTGCTCGTTCATGGCGAATCAGTGCGGATATCCGCCCGGAGTGGGGATCAGTAAAATATATCATCGATAAAAATCTTTATCTGTCTGCCTATGCGGGAGAAGGTCATTATAATGATATGGATATGTTGGAGATAGGTCGAGGGCTAAAACCTGAAGAGGAAGAGGTACATTTTGGAATGTGGTGTATCATGAGTTCACCTTTGTTGATAGGATGTGATCTGACAACCATTCCGGAAACGTCATTAAAACTGTTGAAAAATAAAGAACTGATAGCTTTGAACCAAGACCCTTTAGGATTGCAGGCATACGTAGTTCAGCATGAAAATGAAGGGTATGTGTTGGTGAAGGATATAGAACGAAAGCGTGGTAACGTACGTGCGGTTGCTTTATACAATCCTTCGGATACGATTTGTAGCTTTACAGTTCCGATGAATATTTTGGAATTAGGAGGAAAGGTTAAGGCACGCGATCTGGTGAAACAGCAGGATTTACCGGAGATAAAAGGGGGTGTTCTGAATCGAGAATTACCTCCCCATAGTGTGCTGATTTTACGTATGGAGTCCGAGAAGAGATTGGAAGCGACTGTTTATGAAGCGGAATGGGCTTATCTGCCTTGTTTCAATGATTTGGGAAAGACTCCGAAAAGCATCGTATATGCTCCGTTACATGAAGCATCCGGAGGCATGAAGGTAAGTTATCTGGGAGGGCGGAAAGAGAATTTTGCAGAATGGAAAGAGGTGTACAGCGAGCAGGGCGGTGAATATGAAATGACTATCCGCTATGTGCCTAAAGCAGACCGTAAGCTGGAAGTCTGTGTGAATAACGAAAAAAGGATTCTTCTTGATTCGCTGTCGGCGGATGAGACTCAAAAGATAGCTTCGATTACTGTTCCGGTGCATTTGAAAGCAGGGAATAATAAGATACGTATGGGAAGCTCATTTTGCTGGGCTCCAGATATAGACTGTTTTACTTTGAAAAAAGTAAGTGAGTAGGCTGATAAGATCTATCTTTTTGAAGTACCACTTTGATAAAGAGTAAGAATATGAGTGTAACAAATGTCACCCGTGAGGAATTGTGGGCAAAGCAACATTTGTCTTGCAAAAACATGGATTATGCGGTATGGGAACGGGATAAATCCATGCTCCAGAAGTTGTCCAGAATCAATGGCGGCTGTTCTTTCGTGGTGGATGTATATAAAGGATGTTATGCGTATGCTTCTACGGGTTTTGTCGATTGGTTGGGGTATGACAGGCACAAGATAGAAACATTGGAAAAACAGGGTGATTATCTGGAGTCACGTATTCATCCGCATGATCGTTCCCAATTGGAAGACTTGCAAGTCAGGCTGGGGAAGTTCATTTATAACCAGCCTTTTGAACATCGGAATGACTATTGTAATGTGTATAGTTTCCGTATACTCAATGCTCGTGGCAACTATGTGCGTGTAACAAGCAGGCATCAAGTTTTGGAACAGAGCCATGACGGAAAAGCATGGCTCATTATAGGGAATATGAGTATGGCTCCCGGTCAGAAAGAATCAGAACAGGTGGAATGTACTGTGCTGAATCTGAGAAATGGAGAAATGTTTTCACCCGGTGTGGTGATAATGAATCCGGCTTTCGGTCTTACCGGACGTGAAATGGAGATATTACGCCTCATCCAACGAGGATTCTTAAGCAAAGAAATTGCCGATAAATTATGTATCAGTATTCATACCGTCCATATTCACCGGCAAAATCTGTTGCGTAAGCTGGGAGTACAAAACTCTTTGGAGGCAATACGCCTAGGACAGGAGTCGGGGCTGTTAAGCTGATGCCCGATTTCATCGGGTCAAGGCATCCATTCTACTACTCCTGTAACAGGATGTTGCTTTCTCCATTCCTTAAATCCGCTATAATCCCGCACCCCATCCCGGATGACTGCCTGATAATACTCCACTCCGATGATTTTCTCGGTTTCCGGTGTTTCATATTTTAATCTTAGAATAGTTTCCCGTATTTCATCGGTCATAATTTCCGAAATGCGTTGGGCTACCTTTTCAAAATAACCGTCATAACGTGAACCTTCCCGGATGTGAATCATATCCATCTGCCAAAGTTCATTTTCTTCATTTTGATACCATGCATGCCATTCGATACAGGCTTCGGCAGTATGCAGCAGATTAGCGCATTCTATTCTTTTGATGGACGGATTCTCAGCTAGTCTGGCCATTGCCTGAAAGCTGTCCGTCAGGTTTAAGGGTGATGAATAAATATGGAAATCAATGTCCCTATGTTTCATCAGCAGCCCTGTTCTGAGTGAACCTACCAGATTAATTTTTGCACCGGCATCTTCCCATATCTGGATGATGTTCGTGTTTTTGATAACTTGCCAGGCTTTTTCCTGATTCTGTTTGGCAATGTCGAAAATATTCATACGCTGTCTTTTATAGTTGGTTTGCAAAAGTAGAGAAAAGCTTTCAAACTGAAGATAGTTATAAATAACTATTTATTGCCGGAATGAATCGGGAGAAAGGGGGTAACAAGGAACTTAGTAATGTTTCCTTTTCAAGTAAATGACAGATTGTATTCCCAACATGATGACAAACAGATATTCGGTTGTCATATATACCGCTAAAGGTGCATGTACACAGTGGCTCAGCCAGTAAAGATAAAGAAGATATACCATAATGGTAACCACTTGGAAGATAAAGGCAATTTTTGTCTTTCCGGTTCCGGTGACGGCACTGATGTAGACATATCCGGGTACTGCGAATATATAATTGAACAGCATGACGATGAAAGGGGGGACAGTGTGTTGCACCAGTGTTTCGTTGTTGGTGTAAAATCTGATAATCCAATAATCACAAAACAATGCGACTCCTACCAGTGGAAAACCGATGGCATATCCCATTTTGATGATTTTGTGGCAGATAGGAAAAACACCTTTTTGTTGTCCGGCTCCTAAAAGATTGCTTACCAAGGAACCGTTGGTGGCTCCTAAAGAACTGACAATCACAAAAAAAGAGGGTGGAAACGCTGCGGGTTATGTTGGAAACGGCCAGTTCCATCTTTCCTAAATGTTCGATGGCGATGAAGAACAGGAACCACGGCGCCATACTGATAAAAGAATGCAGCATGCTCCATACGGACAGGTAAAACAGTCTTTTCAATAGCTTTCCATCAAATATCGGTTGCAGTCCATACTTGTTTTTATCAATCTTTCTCCACATATGGATAAGGAGAATGATTAACGATCCCATTTCTGCTAGCGTTGAGGCTATTGCCGATCCTGCTATCCCAAATTTTAAGGTAAATATTAACAGGTAATTGAAAGGGATGTTGATAAGTACGGCTGCTATTGCGGCCCAAGATAAGGACCTGGTCTTTATTATTCCCACAAAGAAAGCCCGGAGTGCCAGAAAGGGAAATGAAAATAAAAGTCCGAAACTGCGCCAGTCCAGATAGTCCGTTACAGCCTGATAGATTTCCGGTGAGGTAATTAATTGTTTCAAGAGGAAGGGGGAAAGGCCCTGTATCAACAAACATAAAGAGAGTGCTAGTCCGGAAAGGAAAAATAGTCCTTGAAAGAAGGTACGTCCTGTTTCTGCATAGTTCTGTTCTCCATTCCTGCGGGCAATCATGACTTGTAGTCCTATGCTGAAACCGAAGCCTAGCATATAAGTTGCCAGATAATATATTCCTGCCAAGGCAGATGCGCCAAGTTCCACTTCACCGACATGGCCCAGAAAGACGGCATCGGTAATGTTGATTAATTGCTCCATTAAAACGCTCATCATTACAGGAAGGTTGATGAGCCATATTTGTTTATATGTATAATTCATTGTTTAACTTAATGTATAACCATGCTTATGCACTTATCGGTTTAGGGATGGTGCACAATCTGTGTGGATTAATAATAAGGGTATAAAACTCTGTAACAAATCTTATTTAAGATCCGTCAAAATAGCCAAATAGTTTGGATTGGTAGTGCTATTCGTTGAATGTAGCTATATACAGAGTTGATGTTTCATTAGTTAAACAATTGTGTTTTGCAGGTTAAATCAAATCTCCTGGTTCGGCATAAATTTTGTATTCGCTCTCTAGTCCCTTGAAATCTTTTCTGAGGAGTACAATTTTAGCTTTGGGGGTAAGCCAAATGTTTAGTGGAATGGCATTCTTCTCTTGAAATGAAAATATAGTGCTGAATTCTTTTCTCAAAGACTCGTCTGAGGTTGCGGTATAATTAGGGAGTGAGAAAAATGAATTTATGTAGTTATACAGTATTTGTTTGCTTTTCATAGATCCCCCTTTTTCATATTTCTCATTTTTGGCATACAGCATAACAGATGGGACACCTTGATGGATATGGGTTTGCGTACTCAGATAATATCCGTCCAGATTATTTGCATAGCCTGTGGTAAAATCGGAGTCGGTTACGTCTTTCCAATTGAAAGCAAGGAAATCTTTTTTATTTGTGATATCAATGGATATTGTATCACTACTATAGATTATTTCATTGTTTTTGTAACCTAGCAGATAAGTCTTGTATGTGCCGGGTGAATAATAAACATGTGCCCATTTGAAAAATGTTGTTTCCACATATCTGGCATAATTTGAATGACTGAATACTTTAAAGCTATTTGGGGAATGAGATGATTTCCACACTATGGAATCATACACTTCGCTTAGACAAGGTGCATCTTTACCAAAATCAAAAGATTGGTAGAATACAATAGGAGCAAATATGTTTTGAGAACTTGTTTCTGCTTCTAATATAATTTTGATCTCTTTATTTTCTGTTTCTTTATTTTGGCTACCATCCATATCGGCCTCTTCTTTGGAGCAAGACAAGACAAAGAAGGTAAGTAGTAAAAAACAGTAGAATATCTTTTTCATGTTTGTTTTTGAGTTGGGTAAATAGCTCTGTTTGTAATGTCGAAAACAAAGCTAGCAAATATATTTGATAATCTCAGCTTTGTATCCTATATTTTATTTTTGACTGATGATTTGATAATCAAAATCGGTAAACAAAGACTTTACAGAGATTCAAGAGGTTCCTGCACATACCTCATATACTCCTCATAGTCTATATACCTTCCACCCATTGACTTTAAGTGTGGGGTTTCAAACTGACAATCAATCAAGGTTCCTCCCAACTCCTGAAATGTTTGTGCCAGATAGATAAGCGCCAGTTTCGATGCATTGGGGACTAGAGAAAACATGCTTTCGCCGAAAAAACACTTTCCCAAAGTGACTCCATAGAGTCCGCCGACCAGACAAGATTCTTCCCATACTTCCACGCTGGTCGCGAAACCTTGCTCATGCAGGCGGATGTAGGCTTTCATGATATCTTTGCCCAACCATGCTCCCGTTTCTTCCATCCGCAGATTGCCGCAGGTTTGAATCACTTCATGGAATGCCTGGTTAAAACTGACTCCATATTGTTCTTTGTTCATAAAAGTACGCATGGAGTGAGAAATGTGAATCTCGTTAGGGAAAATCACAAACCGTTTCAGGGGACACCACCATTGTATCTGTTTTTCACGGAAAGCATACCAAGGGAATATGCCATTGGAATAGGCAAGGAGGAGACGGTCTACGGAGAGGTCGCCGCCCACTGCCAATAGTCCGTCCGGTTCGCCATAGTGAGGGTCGGGAAAAACAAGTTTTTGAGTTAGTTGAAAGACCATATTGTTTTTTATTTATTGGATTCATATAATATCTTCTGTAGTAACTTCTCCGTATCTCTGCCTCTGCGGAGAAGTTGCCGATTCATTTAAAGGTATTACTCTTTGAGTACTTGCAAGCTCAATTCTCCGTTTCCTGCTGTCACTCTTACTTTACCTCCTGTTTTTAATGTTCCGAATAGGATTTCACGCATAAGCAGTGGCTTCAGCTGCGAAGTAATTATCCTGTCCATTTCCCTGGCACCATATTCTTTGGTGAAACCTAGTTTCAGCAGATGCTTATAGGCTTCCGGGCTGAGTTCCATTCCTACATGACGTGCAGACAGTTTGTTTTTCAGTTCGTTGAGTTTTTTGTTCAGGATGAGAGAAGCCATTCCGTAATCCATATCATGGAAGACGACTGTTGCAGACAACCGGTTGATGAATTCAGGTTTGAAAGTTTTCTTAACCTGTTTCAACATTGCCTCTCCGGCAGTAATTTGTCCGCTGAAACCTATAGAAGCTTGGTGCGCGAATTGTGCTCCGGCATTGGAGGTCATGATAAGTATAACATGGCGGCAGTCCGCTTTCCGTCCTTTGTTATCCGTCAGTACGGCATAGTCCATGACTTGCAGCAGGATATTGAATATATCAGGATGCGCTTTTTCTATTTCGTCAAGCAGTAACACACAGTTGGGAGTTTTGCGGATAGCATCTGTCAGCAGTCCGCCGTCTTCATAACCTATATATCCGGCAGGTGAGCCGATGAGTTTGGCCACTGTATGCTTTTCCGTATATTCGCTCATGTCAAAGCGTTGCAGGGCAATACCTAGTTCGGAGGCCAATACTTTGGCTACTTCCGTCTTTCCCACTCCGGTGGGGCCAACGAAGAGAAGGCTGGCCAGTGGTTTGTTTTCGTCCAGTAGCCCGGCTTTGGCCATTTGTACGGCTTCCACCACTTGGCAGACAGCTTCTTCCTGACCGTATATCTTTGCACTGATGCGTTCATGCAAGGTTTCTAATGTGGCATTGTCCTCTTCCTTCATGGCGAGTACATCCACTTTACAGATACGTGCCAGTATATCGGTTATCAATGCTTTGTCCACCGTTTGTGTTTCTGTATCTGTGGGGTGGATTTCACGATAAGCCCCGGCTTCGTCCACCAGGTCGATGGCCTTGTCGGGCAAAAAACGGTCGCTGATATACCGTGCGGCAGCTGTGACGGCATATGCTATCACTCCTTCTTCATAAACTACTCCATGGAACGTTTCGTACCTTTCTTTTAATCCTTCCACTATGTGGATAGTTTCTTCGATTCCGGGTTCCTGTATGTCAATCTGTTGGAAACGCCGTACCAATCCTCTGCTACGTGAAAAATAGCGGTTGAATTCTTCGTAAGTAGTGGAACCGATAAACCGGATCTCTCCTCCTTCCAAATAAGGCTTGAGCATATTAGAGGCATCCATCGAACCGTCTCCCGTCCGTCCGGCGCCTATCAGGTTATGTATTTCATCTATATATACAATGGCGTGTCCTTCTTTCCGTATTCCTTCCATAATGGCTTTCAGCCTTTTCTCGAATTCACCTCGATATTGTGTACCGGCCAATAAGTTGCCTAAATCCAGTTCGTAGATACGACAGCCTGTGAGGCGTTCGGGAACATTGCCTGCTTCTATACGTGCAGCTAGTCCGTAGACCAGTGCGGTTTTTCCCACTCCCGGTTCACCCACGTGCAGAGGGTTGTTCTTTTCTTTGCGGCAGAGAACTTGAATGGTGCGTTCCAATTCCACATTCCGGCCTATAAGCGGATTCCGGTCTTGCAGACCTTCATTGAGGCAGGTGACGTAGTTGCGCCAAGGTTCGCTTTTCTCTTGCTCAGAGGAAGTTTCCTCTTGAAACTGATTCATGTGCTCGTAATTTGAAATGAGGGAGCTGAGAAACTCCGGCATATCTTCTCCCACTGTTTCTTTTAGCAGATAGCCGGCCCATGAATCTTCCAGTTGAAGCATTCCTTGTACCAGATGAGGAACATCCATTTCTTCTGCGCTTGAATGGCTGATTGTCATATAGGCATATTGCAGCAGCTCGGAGAGTTGACCTGAAATTTCCAACTCATATTCTATTTCTTGAGGAACTCGTTCCACTTTTTTCGACAGATATTCGGAAATGGACTGGGACAGTTCTTCCGGGGTACAAAAACACTCTGCCAATGCTTTTTGAAAAGGAACTTGTTCCAGCAATGCGCTCAATAAGTGTTCGGGCGTGATAAATTCATGCCGATATTGCATCGCTTGGCTCTGCGCAGAAGCGAAAGCGTAGTTCACCGAATCGGTATTTGGTATATCCATATCTTATTCTTGATTTTTTATTCTTCTTCCGGTGTAACCGTGAGTCGGAGAGGGAAACCCTCTTCACGAGCCATACGGGTGGCTTTTTGTACTTTTGACCGGGCGATATCATACGTATAGATGCCTATTACGGCCGATTCACTTTTGTGTACTTGCATCATCAAAGCTTCTGCTTCCATCGTTGATTTGAAAAAAACGGTAGTTAATATCTTTACAACAAATTCCATTGTAGTAAAGTCGTCATTGAAAATAGTAACTTTGAAGCGTCGCGGCTCGCGAAGGTCTATACGTTCTTTTTCTTTATAAGATGATTGTTGTTGTTCCATATTGGTATTTGTCATACGTACTTATGGCACAAAGGTAGGGAAAGTATTGGAAAGGTAGGGTAGGGAAGAGATGAATTTTGTAGACGGATGGTCTGGAGCTGATGTCTTGAATTCCTTTCATGCCTGTCTGTCATTCTTAAAACATCCATATATAATAAGATGTTTCAAGGATGACAGACGTGTATGAAAAATAAAATGTGAAAAAATTCAAGGATAAGAGGTGGAAACTTAGACTTTTCTGTGAACAAACTGGCCGTCAATCCAAATGGTGGCATGGTTTCCCCGGAACTTCAGCAGGATATATTCGGGGTCTTCCGGTCCTTTAGGAAAATGATGGATAAACCAGTCTTGCCATAACTCTTTCTTGGTGCCAGTGTCTGATACAACTTCCACTTCTCCGGTCATGGCCACGCTGTTTCCCTCTTTGTAGAAACATATGCCGGCTTTCGGATTAGAGCGGAAATCCTTTGTCTTTGCCGAACTGTTTCCTGTTGCAAACCAGATGGTTGTTAATCCTTCCGTTTTGATTTTACTCAAGGGAACCGGCCGGGGATACCCTTCTTTATTGATGGAAGTTAGTGTGACTACTTCACATTGTTGAAGCAAAGCTTTTGCTTTTTCTTTAAGTGATTCCATTGTTTCTTTTTAGTATTTGATACGGTACAAAAGTAAGAAACGCCAGGATGGCTTCGTTGTAAAAAAACGACTTTTATAGTTTCAGATATGTTAATGTGGTTTCTTCCGTAACCGGTAAGGATAAAAAGGAACCGGGTGTATTGCCTGATAAGGCTTTTATTTCCTTGCTCAAATGGGCTGTGTCATAGTATCCGGCCTCAATGGCAACAGAGAAGAGTTGGTTGGAAGAGGTGGAACGCAGTAAATCCACTGCATTCTTGAATTTGATAATCCGGCTGTATTCCTTAGGGGAATATCCGGTCTGATGTTTGAACTTGCGCTCGAAGTGTCTTTGGCACAAGCATACATTTTCTACTAAAGAACGGATAGGCAGTTGGCCTTTGGAAAGGTTAATGCAATCTACTGCATATGATATCTGTTTTTCTATCTTGTTGTTAGTACATAAGGCTTGGGTGAGAAAAGATTCTATCAGTCTGATTTTGTCCTGTATGTACGGTTGTTCACATAATCTTTCTGCTAGCGAGTCGTTGAAGATACCTCCTGACTCAAAAGTGCTGATTCTTTGATTCCCAAGTTCTTCCAATGGTAATTGCATGAAGCGGAATAAACCGCAAGGCAGAAAACGGATACCAAACATATGGATGCTTTTCGCATAGGTTATTAGGGTGGAGTATCGGCTCATGGGACCTACAAAATAAGAGCGGTAGGGTTGCATTATAAGACTTTCTTGTTCCGCTATGTCAGCTACTTCGCCAAGGGTGAAGATAAAATCGGTGCAACCGTCCGGCAATATGTTGATTTTCATCCCATAGTCCGGATTGCCTTTAAATTCCCAGTATTTGTCAATATAGGGGGCTAAAAGCAGGGAAGGCTGGTATTCATTATACATGAAGATTGTTATTTCTTTTTAGCAGCGATAGCTAGTAATACTCCCAGTACCCCCCAGATTACCATGCGTGGGATAATACCGAAGGTCTTGTTGTGATACACTCCTGTGCTGATGCGAAGCCCAAGCATTTCTCCCAAAGTAGCTAGAATGGCGAACTTCACAAAACTCATGACCATACCATGGATTGCATTGAAAGATTTGTACCATTCATAAATGGTATCGCTAATAAAAAAGGGTAGAAACAATGCTATTACAAACAAAAAGAACAGAATATCACTCTTTTTCATAGATAGAAATGTGTTTTTCATTAATATTTGCGACAAACATACGAAAAAAATCTAAGTTCCTAACCAAACAATAATTTAAATTCGACGGCTCTTTATTTGTTATCTAGCTATAATCTTTTATCTTTGTTTCCCGTCATGGAATAAAATAAAAAGGTTATTATGAAAACAAAAGGATGGATTTTAACTGTAATTTGTAGTATGTTGTTATTGGTGGCGGGTATCACTTTTGCATCAATGGTGCTTGTCGGGCAACCGGCTTTGGCAAACGAATCATTGTGGTGGTGGATCTTGATAAATTTTGGTGTGATGGTTTTATTATTCGGGTATGGCGTGAAACGGGGAATCCAGATATTGCGTATCTTCAGCATACCGAAAAGCAAACTGACACGGGAACCAGGTGTCGTGGTTTGTGATTATAATATCAGCCTGAAAAAGTATGCTTTGTATAAATTGTGGGACATCCGTCATTTCAGTTTTTCTTTGTTGTTCATCATTTATATTTGTATTGCACTGTGTACAGGGCACTATATTGTTCCCGAAGAGCAAAGCCTGTTCAGTCCGCTGCTGATTTGGTTCTTGTGTCTTATTTATATCTTGATTATGCTGCCTGTCAGACTAAATAAGATTTATAAGCGGAGTATTGCGGGGCAGACTTGGGTGGAAATAACTCCGGAAGGGCTGACATATGATAAGGCGGAACTGAAACAGACATTCCCTTGGGAGGAGATAGCAGGTATAGCTCTTTATAAGACTTATTGCTTTCTGTATGATAAAAGAGGCGGTGAATTTTTGATTGTAACTTCGGATGAAAAGGTGAAAGAATCCCTTCTTTACTATTTAAATACGAAAAAATAATGAATTAAAGCTAAGTGTTTTTTATAATAAGGTTGTTCATATTATTATAATGTGTATTTTTGTAACAAAGTAATAATGAAAAACCTCTTAAGTATGAAAACACCTGTTCTCGCGCTATTCATTTCTTTAGTGGCATTTGGAGCCTGTGTGTCCAATAAACAAACCCAGCCGTCAACCGATTATACCCAATTGGTGAATCCGTTTATCGGAACCGATTTTACCGGCAATACTTATCCGGGAGCGCAAGCGCCTTTCGGAATGGTACAACTTAGTCCGGATAACGGTTTGCCCGGATGGGACCGTATTTCCGGTTATTTTTATCCGGACAGTACGATTGCCGGATTCAGTCATACCCATTTGTCGGGAACAGGAGCCGGAGACTTGTATGATATCTCTTTCATGCCTGTAACTTTGCCTTATCAGGAAGCGGAAGCTCCTTTAGGTATCTATTCCAAATTCTCTCATGCGGATGAAGAGGCTTCAGCTGGTTATTATCGCGTGTTGCTGAAAGATTATGATATCAATGTGGAGTTAACTGCTACAGAGCGTTGCGGTATACAGCGTTATACGTTTCCTGAAGGAGAGTCGGCTGTCTTTCTGAATCTGAAGAAAGCGATGAATTGGGACTTTACCAATGATTCTTATATTGAGATAATTGACTCATGCACCATTCAGGGATATCGTTTTTCCGAAGGATGGGCAAGAGACCAGCATGTGTATTTCCGCACTCGTTTCTCCAAACCGTTTGCCTCGGTAGAGATGGATACTACTGCCATTGCTTTGAAAGGTAAACGTGTAGGTACGGCTTATATCGCCCGCTTTAATTTTGATACGGAAAAAGGAGAGCAGATTGTTCTGAGTACTGCTCTTTCGGGAGTAAGCATGGAAGGTGCTGCTAAAAACATGGCGGCTGAAGCACCTCACAATGATTTCGATAAATATTTGGCTGAAACTAAAGATAATTGGAACCGTCAGTTGGGAAAAATAGAGGTAACAGGTGATAACAAGGACGATAAGGTTAATTTTTATACAGCATTGTATCATACAATGATTGCCCCGACTATTTATAGTGATGTGGACGGGGCTTATTATGGTCCCGATAAGAAAATTCATCAGACGGATGGTTGGGTGAATTATGGAACTTTTTCATTGTGGGATACTTATCGTGCCGCACATCCGTTATTTACTTATACGGAACCTCAGCGTGTCAATGATATGGTGAAATCATTCATTGCTTTTTATGAACAGAACGGACGTTTGCCGGTATGGAATTTTTGGGGAAGTGAAACGGATATGATGATTGGCTACCACGCTGTACCTGTTATTGTCGATGCTTATTTGAAAGGTATTGGTGATTTTGATGCAGAGAAGGCATTGGAGGCTTGTGTGGCTACTGCTAACTTGGATGATTATCGCGGCATTGGTCTGTATAAAAAATTAGGATATATACCTTATAATATAAAGGATGAATATAATGCGGAAAATTGGTCGCTTTCCAAAACATTAGAATATGCTTTTGATGATTATTGCATAGCCGAAATGGCTCGGAAGATGGGGAGGACTCAATTAGCGGACGAATTCTACAAGCGTTCTCAGAATTATCGCAATGTGTTCAATCCGGCGTCAAGCTTCATGCAGCCGATAGATGATAAAGGAGTATTCCAACCTAATTTCAGCCCGGATGACTACACTGCCCACATTTGTGAAAGTAACGGTTGGCAGTACTTTTGGTCTGTACAGCAGGATATTAAGGGGCTAATTGCCTTGACTGGTGGTAAGGATCGTTTTACGGAAAAGTTGGATAGTATGTTTACTTATATCCCGGCTGGTAATGCAGATTTGCCTCTTTTCAGTACAGGTATGATTGGCCAGTATGCTCATGGTAATGAGCCTAGCCATCATGTGATTTATTTGTATAATAAGGTACGTCAGCCTTGGAAAACTCAGAAGTATGCGGCGCAGGTCATGCATGACCTTTATTTCAATGCACCTGCCGGACTGTGTGGAAATGAGGATTGTGGACAGATGTCTGCCTGGTATGTATTCAGTGCTATGGGATTTTATCCTGTCAATCCGGTAAGTGGTGAATATGAGATTGGTACGCCGTTGTTCCCCGAGATACAGATGCATCTGGATAATGGAAAAACGTTCACAGTACTGGCCCCTGGAGTAAGTCGTGAAAATATCTATATCCAGTCGGTGAAAGTAAATGGGCAACCATACGATAAGAGCTATATCACACACCGGCAAATAATGGATGGTGCTACTGTAGAATTTGAAATGGGTCCGGAACCGGGAAATATTTGGTATAGATAGATAATAATTGGTTCAACTTATTAAGAATTGTAATTGTACAGGAGGTGAGTTAAAAGTAATATTTGTTATCGTTTTGCTGTAGAGGCGGTTTGAATCTGCCTGAAAATTGTATGATGAGCGGAAGCTTTCTGCCCCTACAGTGGATGATTGGATCGTTATTTGGAACATTGGCTCTCTCCTTCATACAAAGGTGAATTATATAATATGAACGAGGAACTTGATGACACCTATAAGGTCGTCTTTCGTCAATGCTATCCTAAGCTGTTGTTCTATGCGACACGGCTGGTCGGTACCGAAGAAGCCGAAGATGTAGTGCAGGATGTTTTTGTGGAGTTGTGGAGGCGGAGAGATTCAGTCGTCATAGGAGAGCAGATTTTAGCTTTCCTTTATCGTTCTGTATATACCAAGGCTATAAATTTATTGAAGCATCAGATTATAGAGAATAACTACAGTGCGGCAATGATAGAGATCTATGAACGAAGATTGCAATATTACCAGCCGGATCATGCTGAAGTTATTAAAAAGATAGAGAATCAGGAATTGCGTCAGGAAATTTTTGGAGCGATTAATGAATTGCCGGATAAATGTAAGGAGGTGTTTAAACTGAGCTATCTTCATGATATGAAAAACAAGGAAATCGCTGATACTCTTGGCATTTCTTTACGTACCGTAGAGGCACATATGTATAAGGCCTTGAAATTTTTGCGCGAACGTCTCAGCCATTTATTATTGTCATTGATTATATTTTCAGCAAAACTGCTAAGTGTTTTTACAAGTTGAATTGTTTACTATATGAATAGGGAAAAAGATGAGTAAACTTAACGAAGATATTATTATCAGGTATTTGGAAAACCGATGCTCGGAGGAGGATTTTGTTCTTATCAATGAATGGATGAAAGAATCTGATGAGAATGCCGGAGAGCTGTTCCGTATGGAGGAGATTTATCAGTTAGGTAAATTCCCCTTTGAGGAGGAAAATCTGGTAGTGAGGGCAGAGCGCAGGTTGGGTAGAAGATTGGAACAGGAAAATCAAAAGAAACAAGAGGTGTTCAAGCTTAGAAGTGTGTTGCGTTATGCAGCTGCTATAGTGGGCGTGATGGTGCTGGCTGCGGGATTAGCCTATTGGTTCCGGAATAAAGCGGAGGAATTGGTGGTAGCATCGGCTGCTCATGGACAAGTGCGTGAGATGTTGTTGCCTGACGGGACAAAAGTATGGTTGAACCAGTCGTCTGTTTTAAAATATCCGCGTGCTTTTGAAGGAAAGGAACGTCATGTATATCTGGATGGAGAAGCTTATTTTGAAGTAGCACGTAATCATGAGAAACCTTTCATGGTAAAAAGCCCGGCAATGGATGTCAGGGTCTTGGGAACCTCTTTTAATATAAAATGTCGTCCGGATAACAGTTTTGCGGAAACAACCTTGATAGAGGGTGAAGTTGAGGTAAAAGATAAATCGGACAAAGGAAGAATTACTTTGTTGCCGGGACAAAAAGCCGTTTTAAACAGGGTAACAGGGCGGATGCAAGTAAAACAGGTCGATCCCAAGATGGAGATAGTCTGGCATAATGACTTGATTCCATTTGAAAAGTCATCTATTTTCCAGATTGCGGCAGCATTGGAACGGTTCTATGGAGTGAAGATAATCCTTTCACCGGATGTAGACAGTACTAATACTTATTCAGGTGTACTGAAAAAGAAAGATAATATAGAGTCTGTGCTGAATTCTTTGCGTAACTCTATTCCTTTCAATTATAAGAAAGTAGATGATAACAATATATTTATCTCATCGGAAACAAAATAATTTTTAAATAAAGATCTATGAAAATCAACATGCTCTTAAGCGGCTGTCTTCTAGGGTTATTGTGTTTCACTGCATGTGATTCTGAGGGCAATGAAATGAATGATTACACCCATTATGTCAATCCTTTTATTGGTACAGGAGGCCATGGGCATACTCATCCGGGTGCTATGGTTCCTCATGGCATGATACAGCCGGGGCCGGATACTCGTATTGACGGTTGGGATTCCTGTTCCGGATATTATTATGAAGATACTACGATCAATGGTTTTGCCCATACACGTCTTAGTGGTACAGGGTGTGCGGATTTCGGAGATTTCCTGTTGATGCCGACTGTAGGTGTGCAGCGTACTGATTTCTTGGGAACAGAAAGCCAGAAGCGTCCTTTCGCATCGGCTTTTTCTCATGAAAAGGAATATGCCGAACCGGGATATTATTCTGTTTTTCTGGATACATACGGGGTAAAAGCCGAACTGACTTCGACAGAGCGTGCGGCAATGCATCGGTATACTTTTCCGGAAAGTAAGGAGTCTGGATTTATCTTGGATATGGACTATAATATTCAGCAACAAATCAATCAGGTAATGGAAGTGGAGGCAGTGAATGATACTGTGTTGCGGGGGCGCAAACGCAGTGCCTATTGGGCATACCGACAGGATCTTTATTTTTATGCCGTATTTTCCAAACCCTTTACGTATACCTTGTACACGGATACTGTTCAGGAAAATGACAAACAGATTCCTGTATGTAAAATGCTTTTGCATTTTGAAACGGCGAAAGATGAACAAGTGCTGGCTAAGTTCTCTATCTCTTCTGTTGATGCGGAAGGTGCTTATAAGAACCTCCAGGCTGAGATGTCCGGTTGGAATTTTGATGGAGTGCGTGCCGATGCTAAGAAGAAATGGAATGAATGCTTGTCAAAGATTGCAGTCAAAACCAATGATGAAGACCAGCGTGCCATTTTCTATACGGCTATGTATCATGCTTTCCTAAGTCCCAATCTGTTTACAGATGTAGACGGGCGTTACTTGGGAATGGATTTGAAAGTGCATACCACCGACATGAAACATCCGGTTTATACCATTTTCTCTTTGTGGGATACTTTCCGTGCGTTACATCCGTTACTGACTATTGTTGATCCTCAGTTGAATACGGAGTTTATCCGTTCATTAATAAAGAAGCATCAGGAAGGTGGTATCTTTCCGAAATGGGACTGTGTGTCCAATTATACCGGAACTATGGTGGGATATCATGCGGCTTCGTTGGTAACCGATTCTTATGTGAAGGGATACCGCGATTTTGATGTGCAGGAAGCTTACAAGGCATGTCTGCGTGCAGCGGAATATGACACTACCGGTATTGTAGCTCCCGATTGGCTGATTCCATATGTTATGCCCAAAGCACGTTATTATAAGAATACTCTTGGCTATATTCCATGTGACCGTGAGAATGAATCGGTGGCGAAAGCATTGGAGTATGCGTATGATGACTGGTGTATCTCCGTGCTGGCAGACAGCTTGGGAGATACTGAAACCAAGGAGAAGTATGCCCGTTTTGCAGATGCTTACGAATTTTATTTTGATCCTGCCACCCGTTTCATGCGTGGATTGGATAGTAAAGGTGAATGGCGTACTCCGTTCAATCCCCGTTCTTCCAATCACCGTAATGATGATTATTGCGAGGGTACTGCATGGCAATGGACTTGGTTTGTTCCGCATGATATCCCGGGACTGGTGAATTTGATGGGTGGGGAGGATGCTTTCGTAGGAAAGCTGGACTCCTTGTTTACGGTTTCTTCCCAGTTGGAAGGGGAGGCTACCTCTGCTGATATCACAGGACTGATAGGCCAGTATGCGCATGGCAATGAGCCTAGTCATCACATTACTCATATGTATAACTATGTAAACCGTCCATGGCGTACTCAGGAATTGGTTGACAGTGTGCTGTATAACCAGTATTTCAATGCTCCTGACGGCTTGTCGGGTAATGAAGATTGCGGTCAGATGTCTGCCTGGTATATTTTGAATTCCATGGGCTTCTATCAGGTATGTCCCGGTAAGCCGGTTTATTCTATCGGACGTCCGTTGTTTGAGGAGGTGACGATTAATTTGCCCGACCGCAAGACTTTCGTTATCCGTACCCACAATAATTCGAAGACCAATAAGTATATTGAGTCGGTTTTGTTGAACGGAAAACCGCTGGATGTTCCTTTCTTTACCCATGATGATCTGGTACGTGGAGGAACGATGGAGATTACCATGAGTCCCGTACCGACGGAATGGGGAAAACAGGTGAAGAATTAAAAGTATAACTTAACCCAAATAGCAATATCATGAAAAAACTATTTCTATCAGTTGTAGCGCTGTGTGTCACGCTGTTTGTACAGGCAAAGGATTATGCAGACTATGTGAGTCCGTTGGTAGGTACACAGTCTTCCTTTGAACTCTCTACAGGAAATACTTATCCTGCCATATCCCGCCCGTGGGGTATGAATTTCTGGACTCCCCAGACAGGAAAGATGGGGGACGGATGGCAGTATGTTTATACGGCTAATAAAATCCGTGGTTTCAAACAAACCCATCAGCCCAGTCCGTGGATTAATGACTATGGTCAATTTTCCATCATGCCCGTAACAGGAAAACCGGAATTTGAAGAGGACAAGCGTGCAAGCTGGTTCTCTCATAAAGCTGAAATTGCAAAACCTTATTATTATAAGGTTTATTTGGCAGAACATGATGTCGTAACCGAAATGGTTCCTACGGAGCGTGCCGTAATGTTCCGTTTCACTTTTCCTGAGAATGATTCATATGTAGTGGTGGATGCTTTTGATCGTGGTTCGTCTGTCAAGGTGATTCCCGGAGAAAACAAAATCGTGGGCTATACTACCCGTAACAGTGGTGGTGTTCCTGCCAACTTCAAGAATTATTTCGTTATTGAGTTTGATAAGCCGTTTACTTATGAGGCTACGTTCTCTAATGATGTACAGCCTGAAAAACCGGATGGCAGTGTTCCTGTAACCTTGAAAGAAGGTAAACTGGAGCAGACTGATTTCCATACCGGAGCCGTTATCGGTTTCAAGACAAAGAAAGGTGAAGTAGTTCATGCCCGTGTGGCCTCTTCATTCATCAGTCCTGAACAAGCAATTCGGAACCTGAAGGAATTGGGTGGTGACAGTTTTGAAGTATTGGTACAGAAAGGTAAAGAGGCTTGGAATGAGGCCTTAGGTAAAGTAGAGGTGGAAGGTGGAACATTGGATCAATACCGCACTTTCTATTCCTGCTTGTACCGTTCCTTGTTGTTTCCGCGTAAATTCTATGAACTGGATGCCAACGGACAACCTGTTCATTACAGTCCTTACAATGGCGAAACGCTGCCGGGATATATGTATACGGATACAGGTTTCTGGGATACATTCCGTTGCTTGTTCCCTTTCTTGAACCTGATGTATCCTTCGGTAAATAAGGAGATACAGGAAGGTTTGGTTAATACTTATAAGGAAAGCGGTTTCTTCCCCGAATGGGCCAGCCCCGGTCATCGTGGTTGCATGGTCGGCAATAATTCAGCTTCTATCTTGGTCGATGCTTATCTGAAAGGAGTACGTGTGGAAGATGTGGAAACATTATACAAAGGACTGATTCATGGAACGGAAGCCGTACATCCTGAAGTTTCTTCTACCGGACGTCTGGGATATGAATATTATAACAAGCTGGGCTATGTGCCTTGTGATGTGAAGATTCATGAGAATGCAGCCCGTACATTGGAATATGCATACGATGACTGGTGTATTTATCAGCTGGCGAAAGAGTTGAAGCGTCCGAAGAAGGAAATCGCACTTTTTGCCAAACGTGCCATGAACTACAAGAATCTTTTCGACAAAGAATCTAAGCTAATGCGCGGACGTAATGCAGACGGTACATTCCAGTCTCCATTCTCTCCGTTGAAATGGGGTGACGCCTTTACGGAAGGAAATAGCTGGCACTACACCTGGTCTGTGTTCCATGATCCGCAAGGACTAATCGACTTAATGGGCGGAAAAGAGATGTTCGTCACTATGATGGACTCCGTTTTTGCCGTACCTCCCGTATTCGATGACAGTTACTACGGACAGGTGATTCATGAAATTCGCGAAATGACCGTTATGAATATGGGTAATTATGCACACGGCAATCAGCCTATCCAACACATGATTTATTTATATGATTATGCAGGCCAGCCCTGGAAAGCCCAGTACTGGTTGCGCCAAGTCATGGACAGAATGTACACTCCGGGGCCTGACGGTTATTGCGGCGACGAAGACAACGGACAAACTTCCGCCTGGTATGTATTCTCTGCATTAGGTTTCTATCCTGTTTGTCCGGGAACGGATGAATATATCGTAGGCGCTCCTTTATTCAAGAAAGCCACACTTCATTTTGAGAATGGCAACAGTTTTGTGATTGATGCCCCGAACAACAGTAAAAAGAACTTCTATGTCAATTCGATGAACGTAAACGGCACTGACTATACTAAAAATTATCTTCGCCACGAAGAATTATTCAAAGGTGGTATCATCAAAGTAGATATGAGTAATCAACCGAATATGAACAGAGGTACGAAAGAAGAAGATATGCCTTATTCTTTCTCTAAAGAGCAATAATCCTTTATTCAATA
>ENA-OROL01001307-OROL01001307.1-human-gut-metagenome-genome-assembly--contig:-NODE-1307-length-20922-cov-5.185317_pt1 | contig 20922 bp, 20 predicted proteins | sample MGYA00242128_ERZ509048 | MGnify/ENA primary metagenome ERZ509048 (study PRJEB26280, sample SAMEA2338750) | human gut metagenome | biome: human gut; feature: human-associated habitat; material: faeces...
TTTCTCCAGATACTTCTTTCTGTTCTCCAGACGCTCCAGCTTGTGCTGTTCCTGTGCAAGCTGCGTCTCGGCTCGTTCCTTTTCGGCTCGAAGCTGGTCAATGGTTTTCGGTTTTGTCATTGGAATTGACCTCCTTTTTGGATTTTAGGGATAAAAAAAGACCGCCGACTTTGTGCGCTCACGGCGCAAGTCAACGGTCTAATTCTCGGCGTTCTCTTATTTACTTTTTAAGTCAACTGCGTGAGCGGCACAATGTTTTTCAACTTCGCGGAACCACGTTTCGTACCAGTACCAAGTATTTGCAACAAGTACCCCATAGCTGAACTTGGGATTTTTTGCATCACGAGATTTCCACAACTCAGTATGCTTGTTGATGGAAAACTTATCGTAGCCCTTTTCTTTCATTAGCTTGACGATTTCACCGGGGAGATATTTCCGCTTCTCGGTTTCTTTTATGACAGCATAGGTTTTTTCCAAGCCCTCTGCAAGAGGTGAATCGCTTTTTACAAACTCAACGACTTGGTCAGCCTGCCCCGGACGTTTTGCACTTATAGGGACAAATAGAACACGGTAAGCATAACGAGAACTACGAAGGGCTTCTTCTGAAAGCACATTCTCAAAATCAACGACAAAGTTTTTGACATTACTGGTGATGTGCAAATTGTCTTGCAGGTTTTCACGTTGATCTGGCGAAAGGGGGGAGAACTGAATTGCAAGCGAAAGCTCTTTGCTCAGGTTATATTTATTTCCAAAGAGTTTGCACATATAATAGTCGAAGTTTATCGCACAAGCCTGTAATTTTGCGCTTAGATATTCGTCGATTTTATCTGTCATCTGGTGTTCAATTTCATGCCGCACTCCAATGAGAAACCGCAAGTTCGTTGTAGTTTCTGAATCCAATGGGCAAGCGGCATCATTTAGGCATCGCTCTAACTCCCAGTGCTTATACGCGCCGTATTTGGTCTTGTCATAGGTTTTCTTTTTGCCCGCTGTGCGGTAGTACCGATAATCAACGTCTATGCTTCTGTAATAGGCGTGAAGCATATATGTCCAACCAATTACCGCTAAAGTTATAAATGCTTCTGCCTTAAATGTCACTTGAGGATTATTGTATAGCTGGACGGCGGCAAGCATCGCCTCACGAGCTTTTTTAACAAGTTCCGTTTTGACCGACTTGACACTTCTCTTTCTTGCCATATAACAAACCTCCGCAATGCTGCTACTCAAACTTGCTGGCGGCGAACGGTTTTCAAACCGTTTGCGGACGGCAAGTCCACAAGGGATAGACGCGCAAGCGTCGCAAGGGAGTGTAGCTCCCTTGACGGGACGAAGTGACGCAATATTCAAGGGCAAGCAGTTTTCTTCTGCTGACAGAGAATGAAGCTCCGCAGGACGCACTACTCTCGACAGAGAGTATAGAAGTGCGCCCTTTAGTTCCTAAAGGGGTTTGCTCCGGCTTAATTTCTCGACAAACTGCAATTAGTCATTTCAGTAAGTATTTTCCGAGTCCTATCTGAATCAAATATAGGACAAGGATATGTGCTGGATAAAAAACATAGAAGAAGTATTTTAGCTTCAGTTTACCACGCTTTCCGTTGTATAGCAGAATAAGCAAGCAGGCAAGAAGCGTACATAAAGGCGGTTGATTCCCCGTTGTCCCCATGTAAGCCAAAAGGAACAGCAACACTTGATAGATTCGGTGATTACGGCAAATATAAAATGCTGATATGAATAAGATCCCCTGCATACCGTAGTCACAATGGATTCCTTCCGCAATGCCGGAAAAAAGCACTACACTGAGAACTTGCAGGACTGCTGATTTTATTCTATCCACCGGTAGGTCTGATTTACACGAAAATCTTTCAAGGCATACCAATGTCAATAAGCCTAAAAACAAGGTGAAAAATACATTTTGATACTTCAAGTAAAACGGAAATGTATCTTCCATTCGTGAATACGCACTAAAGAAACCTATGTCAAATGGAACTTCCGAAATAAGGGCAAATGCAAGCATCAACCCAATATAGCGTTTTTTACTTCTTGTGTGTTGGAATCCTTCTGCCAGCAAAAAACAGAATAGCGGAAAAGCAATCGTCCCAATGCTTTGCAAATCAAACCGTATGAAATAATCTATCTCTCGGAATCTCTCCCACGACATTTGCCCGTTATCTGCCATAGCCCCCCAGTAGTTTGATAGCAGCCATTGCAGCACAATTTTACATAGATGGTCAATAAGCATTGTCAGTACAGCAATAACCTTTAGCGAATTTCCTGAGAGAAATTGAATGCGATTTATTTTCCTATCAAGGCTCATAAAGCAACCTCCTACCAACTTCCAATTCTACGATTTTTCGCATTCAAATTATACCATAAAACTCGTGAACAATTCTATCGCAACTTTGGAATATATGAGAAAAGTCCGAACAGTTTTCTGCCCGGACTTCCTCGCTCAATCATAAATCAATTCCGCTTTCACAATCTCCTCTGCCTGTGCCTTGCAAGCGTTCATCTGCCGCACCCATTCCATTTGGTTTTCAGCTTTCAGTTGCTCGGTCACGCCGTTTTGCTCTGCCAGTGACCGCACGATCAGCTCCATGCGGCTTCGTGCCGCTTCGTCAATCTCGGCGCAATGCTCAAAGAGCTTGTCGAATAGCGCCAGCTCATTGAACAGTATCGGACGGTGCATTTTCAGCTACGCCTTACCTGAAGTAAATAACCTACCCAATGATGAGACAATAGCTGCCATGAAAGAAGTAGACGAAATGCGTAAGCATCCTGAACAATATCCATCCTTCACTTCCGTTGATAGGATGTTTGACGTGCTCTTTAAAAGTGAAGATTCTGACGAAGTTCACTCCGCAGGATAATTTTAATAATACCCATAAAAAAAGAGCCTATCATGTGCCTAGTGCCTCTGATGCATCAGATCCTTTGGCTAACGTCCGAAACGTCCATGAAAATAGCTCTTTTTTCTAACTTTGAGTGCCACAGGGTTCCTGCATGGGTCCGTTACCCACCGCAACCAATTACCTGTTGTGCACGTGACAGGAATTACACTTGATATAAATATACCCTACTTTACTTACTGTGTAAATATACCGTAAGTATAATTCGCCTGTCACATTTCCTTTTTTCTGTACCATGGATTTGCTTTACGTGCATACAATTTCGCTCCGTACTTCGTATAATCCGCATCCACATTTTTCTATCAGATATTTCTCACCTTTTTCATTTAATTCGTTGCATCTCTTTTCTGCCTTCTTTTCGGATGTCCAAACAGAATCAATTTCAAAATATTCGTCCCATTGCAGCAACAGCAGATCACTATATACACCATTTTCATCCTGTCTACTTCCTTTCCAATACAAAAGGGATAGGGCAATTAAATTTCCCTAAATTTGGACTTACTAATGGAAACCAGGTAATCATCCACGCCTTTCACGTTTTCTGCCCAGTTACCGTCTGTATCCGTATCCCAGGTAAGCGTCTTACCCTGAAGGCCAAGCTCCTTGCAGATCTCGGCAAGCTTATTGCAGCCACGGTTGATATTATCCCGCTTGATCTGCTTTTTTTCACAGGGAATACGCTGCTTCTTCCAGTCCTTACGATAACAGGGACATTCCTTACAGTTTTCACTGTAATCCCCCTGGCAGACCGGTCGAAGCAGCTTGTCCATGTCATAGGCTTCATAGAGGAACCCGGTTCCCAGCTCTTTCATCTCATTTAAGACTGGCATCAGGTTTGCTGACTGGTTGACTCCGGGAACACACAGGAAGGTTCTTCCGGATAACGCATGGGCCAGATCTCCTTTTAATGGTCCTTCCGTAACAAATACCGTCTTATCTCCCGGCTTTCCCACGAAATGCACAGGGCTTCCGGAAGTCGTCCCTGCTTCAAAGTTGACGCTGGACAACCAGATATACTTTCTGCCATCGTAAGGGTGATCTAATCTAATCTGTACGCCGGTAATGAGTCCATCCGGATTTTTCACCGGGATCATAAAACCGGAAGCTTTTCTGTTAAAATAGATCGTCCATTCTCCGTCCTTATCCCTGTAAAATCCCGGAACGCCTTCTACCGTGCATCCTTCCTCGATCAACCGCTTGGTAAGCTTTTTATAGCCATATACCGGAGTACTCTTATACCCATTTGCTTCAATCTGTTCTTCCGTGAATCCACGCTTTAACAGACTGTCTTTGTGGCAGTCTGCCAGGATCAGCATCTCAAACAGCCTGGTATAAGTCTTATGCTTTACGGCATCTTCTGCCATTTCTGCATTAGTGATCTGTGGTCTGGTGCTTTCTATCTCTCTTCTATGGATCTGCTCTCTCTTAAATGCACTTCCACCGGTAGCTTCGATAATCTCTTTTCTGGCGGTCTGGCGATCTACCCCGTATGCTTTCGCATACAGATTTAGCATTCCTCCGCTCTCACCGCACCGGTTACAACGGAATACATTCTTCTGAAAGTTCAGATTCATTTTCCCTTTATGGTCGTCACAAAGCGGACAGTCTACATCCAGGCTTACCGTATTCCGATGTCTGATCCGCAGATTCATCACACTTGCCACGTCACGAATCGTAAATGGAAAATCCTGCATTGCTGTACCTCTCCTTTCTATCGACCCCACAAAATGTGGGGCCCTATATTTTAGCAGGCAGGTGCAAGTGCCTGATCGAGCAGATACTTTGCTGCTGCACGAAGCAGGTTATCTGGACCTTTATAGGAATCCACATACCACTGTAAGGATCCCGGCTTCTCTACTGCAATCTGCCCCAGAGTCTTACCCTTGTAACATCCGGCAGAAACTACCACCTTTACCGCTAAATCTCTGGTGAGCTTCCCGTAGATGTCATTTACCGGCATATCCCTTGTAATACCAACTGTGGCCTCCGGAGCCACATTATTTTGCATGAACTGCTCCTGTGGTGTCTGCTCCGGTTTCTTCGTAGGCTGCTGTGCTGCCTTGGGCTGTTGTGCTTCCTCTTTTGAAGCCTCCGCCTCCTGCATGATCTCATCCGGCATCGGGATATAATCCTCAATTCCACACTGTCCCGGAATCATATCTTCCATCAGGTTTTCTCCAACACTGCTCCCAAAAACTTCCTCTGGAATGTTCTCTGGACAGATGGGAGTTCCTGCCATCACTTCTTCATCGATGGGTGCCTCCGTTACTTCCGGATCCATCTCTTTTTCACGGTCTGCAAACTGAAGTCCGAAACCGGCATCCGATAATGCCCGTCCCACAGCTGCCGTCTCCGCAAGTTCCACATACTTCTGACCGATCTCTGAATCATCCATGCGGTACTTCTGTGCAAACGCATTGGCAACATAGGAATCCTCCGGATCATTCTTGCTTAAATACACCTTAGCTTCCACAATTGCCATCTTCTCCGTGATGCTACGGATCGTTTTCACGATCTTTCCTTCCGGATAGCAGAGGCGAAACCACAGTTTACGGTAAGCTACATCCAAGTAATATCTGGATGACTGGTCTTCCTTCTGTATCAGGCGCATAAACTTTCTCGGATCGAATCCTTCCACCTGGTGTAATGCTGCTACGGCTGTTTCCTGCTCATACATATAGGTCTGTTCACTCATTCTTTTTGCTCCTTCCATTTTGGGAAGGTGATATATAATAAATACCGCCTTCCCATCTGTTTCTATGAATTTTTCTTTGCTGTAATAGATATGGTGCATTCGTCATCCTTTGGATCCCGTACTTTTATCCCGGTGATATCCTCGCTGACTATGCAAAACCCTGCATTTTCTATTACATCTTTTAACTGTTCTGATATTCTGGATGCTTCCCTGATATGGCAGGTCTTACATCCGCAATGCGTAGTATTACATAATATCTTCTTCCCATCCTGCACATAGATGTCCGGATAGCATACGTTGAACCCTAATCGTTCCAGCATGGTGTCTGCGTACCCAAAGAGTACCCACATCAGCTGTTCATCCATGGGGAACCGCAGTGCTGCCTCGTTTCTGTCCATCTCAAGTACAGTAAGGAAATATTCATACGTGGCATTTAATAACTTTGCTCTTCTTTGTTTCATGCACTCCGGCATTACTATTTCGCTCATGCTATACCTTTCCTCCACTTTCCTTGTTGACTGCAATCCTAAGATCCGTCCCTTCTCCTATATGGTAACGCTCATAATGCCAGTGATATACATTGTAAGCAGGCGTATACCATACCTCATTTTGAGGATCTATCCCAGGGTTGGTAATAGAATTACCGACAATTACGATTGCCGGAATAAATAACACCGAAAGCTGCAGATAACACATAAGAGCTGCTGATCTGTCAACGTCCTGTGCCACAGCCAACACCTGATAACCTGTAATTCCCATTTCTCTTACCGTTTCATAAAAAGAGAGTAAAAGGGCTCCGGATCCACACGCAGGATCGCTTACTGTAACATAACCCTTTTGGGAAATTTCTCCTGCAAGATTCTCGGTGGATAAACTTAATAAAGTCATCAGCTTGCATACATCATACGGAGTAAAAAACTGCCCTTTTTCACTCTTTTGCAAATCAAGCCTGTGATACATCTCTCCTAAAAAATCCTGCCCCGGATTTTCTTGCAGTGCATCCATGATGTTCGCATATAAACTCATTATTTTATACTGCTCTTCTTCGGAATATTGCTCCATTATCCTATCAATCTTTTCATGACCGCTCTTATCCTGACTTCGTAAAAATACTGATTGCGTTAAAGCACAGGCATAAATCACATCTTGCCACACTTTTTCTGCTGAATATTTCCTCGCAAGTTCCTGAAATGTCGCATAAAACTCATCCGCATATTTATTCATTGTCATCCTCCTATGCTGAAGCTTTCTTTGTAAGCAATGCGTTGTATTCTCTTACGATCCGCTCTCCAAGACGGGTATTTCGCTTGTCGCACGCCGTGTTATGGATTGCCTGGTAGAGAGCCTTCTTACTGCCTACAATGACTATTTTTTCTTTTGCCCTGGTGATCGCCGTATAGAGGATGTTACGCCGTAACATCATGTAAAACATGGGAAGCCATGGAATGATCACAACCTTATATTCACTTCCCTGGCTCTTATGTACCGTTGTTGCATATGCGTGCTCGATTAGGTCTGCATCCTCCGCACTGTATTCCACGATTCTTCCATCCGAAAAGGACAGTCGCATAAGATCCACGCCATCCTCATCCTGATAGATATCCGTGATATACCCGATGTCACCGTTACTGATGTCATTCTTATTTTTGTTATGGATAATCCGGTCTCCTTCCCGGTACAGCGCATTGCCGGCCTTTAATTCCCTGGCAATACTGCTTTTCGGATTTACCATCTCCCACAGCCTGTCGTTTAAGGCATTAACGCTTGCTTCTCCCTTCTTACGAAATGGAGTAAGTACCTGCACATTGTCAACGCCATACGCATCCACAAAGGATCTGTAATATTCCGCAACCTTGTCTGCCGCTTCCGCTGCAGTATCCGCCGGACAGAAGATAAAATCATCTCCATAATCCAGGTTCGTATCATTCTCCTGCATCTTATGGGCGTTTGCTGCGATCCTGCTGTCCTTTCCCTGACGGAATACCATGTCAAGGATTGTGACCGGGATCACGCCGCACAGCACAAGCTCGCGGAACACATTTCCGGGACCGACACTGGGTAACTGGTCTACGTCTCCTACGATCACCACGCGTACACCCTTTTCGATGTGCTTGAAAAGTTCATAGGACAGCCGCATATCAGCCATCGTAAACTCATCCGCAATGATGAAATCCTCGGATAACATTTCGTCCGCAGCCTCACACTCCTCATCGTTATTTAATCCAAGCGCGCTATGGAGCGTCAATGCTTCACTTTTTCCGGTGCTTTCCGCCATGCGTCTGCTGGCTCTGCCTGTGGGAGCAGTTAATAAGATCTTTTCTTCTCCCAGCTTTTCGCTGATGTATAACAGTACCCTCTGCACCGTAGTCTTACCGGTGCCGGGACCGCCGGTGATAATACTCACCAGATTTGTGAATGCCTTCTTTACTGCTTCCACCTGCTTGTCGGATAATAACAGCTTTAAATCCTTCTGCGCCTGCGTGATCAGATCTTCCAGTCCTGCAGGCGGCATATACGTCTGCACCAGGAGTGTAGCCAGATCCTTCGCTGCTTGTGTCTCAAAATGATAGAGTTTGGCACTATACAGGGCACCGTCCTCATAGTAAAGGGCTTTGTCATGCACCATCTGGTACATCACCTTATACACCTCTACCTCGGTAACTACTTCTTCTGCATAACCTCTGTTTAGCTGCTCATGCACCTGCTTTTGGAATTTCTGCTTATCGGCATAGAGATTACCGTTCTGCATTTCCAGTTCCATGCAGTAGCCGATACAGCCTTCGATCCTTAATGGCTCATTGGGTCTGCAGTGATTCGCTCTGGCGATCTCATCCACGGTAAGGAACCCAAATCCACTGATCTCACACAGGGCAAACGGCTGGTTCTTTACGACATCCAGTGCCGCATTCCCGAAATGCTCATAGATCTTACGGATTTTCTTGGGTGTTACCTTAAACGGAGTAAGATACGCTGCCAGATCCCTGACCGCATGACTGTCCTGATATGCCGAAAGTATTTTATCCAGTTTTTTCCTGGTGATTCCCTTGATCTCCAGTAGGGACTCCGGGTAATCATCCAGAATTTCAAACGTTCTGGTGCCATACTTTTCGACAATCAGTTTTGCCGTCTTGGGACCGATCCCTTTTACCATACCGGATGCTAAGTAGCTTTCGATTCCTTCCACACTCTGCGGGCGGATCTCTTCAAAATAATCTACTTTGAACTGCACTCCGTGGCTGTTTTTCTCCCAGTCACCATGCAGATCTACTTCCGACAGCTTATTTGCGATAGCGGTAAATTCATATCCAGGGCCTTTATAGTAATTACTTCTGGCTGCCTGTGGCACCGATTCTGCTTCCGTAACATATACATAGATGCAAAATCCATTCTTCTCATAGACCGTTTTTACAAACTTACTTTTCATCTGCTTCCTCCTCGTCTTGATAACAGAAGATACAAGCACCTTCCTCTTTTTCTATCATTCGATAAATTTCCTTATGATACCGTTTTGCTTCTTCAATCTGCTCTTTCATATTTGGTGTTATCACATCTCCGCAGACTATGACGATATCACAGGACTTAGCCATTGACTTTTGTAGGCTCTTCCTGAAGAACGCATCTGATAGGTTTGCGTTATTAATCGCAAAAGCAATGTATTTAAAAGTGCAGCACTTAGGCTCTCCTCTTCGGAACACTCTTTTGTAGTGCTTGCGGAGCTCATATTCCTTTTCTGCATCTTCTTCTGTGACCGCATCACAAGGTGCGCATATAAGTATTTCTGGTATCTTTCTTTCCTTACACATATTTTTTCTCCTGTTCTACATACATGGTAATAATCACTCCCTTTTTGCCTTCCACTACCCGGTAAATTGGGATATTTAATACCTTTGCCTTTGTAATCTGTACCTGCATTCCACCTGTCACTTCCCTGCCACATACAAACATCGCATGGCAGTTTTTAAGGATCACATCTTCGATCTCTACCCGGAAATCCTTTGCCTCCTTTGAAGGCCCGGTAAGGTAGCTTCCGGGAGCATAAGTCTTATAGTGGTACATATCCTCTATAAGAGCCCGAAAATGCGATACAAGTGCGATTTCCTTTGCGTGAGCGATGGAATCCTTAGCATCATACGGTGCACAGATAAATACAACCTTTCTGTTCTCCATACCGCTATGCCACCTTTCTTTCCTTTACGACAAATCTCCGGTTCTCCGTCGTCTGCACGTAATCGTCATAGACATCCGGGTGCTGGATTTTCAGTTTCTCCAGTCCTTTTTTGTCAATGGAGGTACGGTAGGTCGGATTATAGGACACCTCATACTTTGTGGTGCCATCCATGATCGTGCCGCTGCAGCTTGCTCCTAATTCTTCCAGAACACCAAGATAGGACTGCTTCATTCTCTCCTCCAAACGCTTTACCTCGCCTTCCAACTTCGCTTTTTCCTGCTTCAGGCTCAGATATGTCTTGATCCCTGATAGATTCTTTGTGGAAAGAATGACACCTGCGGCCTGCGGATCTGCTGGACCATAATGCTTTTTGATGCTTGCGATCACAAGATCTGCTTTCTCTACGTAATCCGGCTCCACCTTCTTCAACACCTTTTCTTCCCAGAAGTACTTCTCTTCCGCAATAAGATCCTCTTCCGTCTCCAGGTCTCTCTCCAGGGGACGTATAAAGAACTCCTCTGCATTGTTCCCGTAAAGACAGGCAATATAGGCCTTATCAATGTTCATGACGGACATATAGTGCCGTACCTGGTACTCATAGTTTACCGGGATTGTATTATTTGCCCATTTTTCCTGACAGTTGTAGTTGGTTGTCTTACACTCCAGGATTCCATACGTACCATCTGCAAATTCGATGAAAAAGTCCACGTCTGCAAGCATAAAGCGATACAGCGGATGTCTGAACATCGTGCGCACTGGAAAAATCTTAAGTCCTGTCTTTTGCGAAAAGATTTCTGCTACCAGATCTTCCAGTCTGTGTCCTACTTCCTTTGCTACCCAGTTATCCTCATTCTCCTGAAAAGCCGGACGGATACCTGTTTTGTCGTAAAAGAGATCTCTTTTGGTTGCAAACGGGGAAACTCCCATGATTGCTGCAGCATCACTGCCACCGATTCCTTTCTTACGGTAATCTAACCATTCCTCTCTTGATAATCCGGAAATATCCACAACTGCTTCCGGCTTGTAATTTAAGTTAAGACTCATATTCTTTCTCCTTCCATACGACAGAAAAAGAGAAGGGGATGCCTTCTCTTTTCTGCCACTGTTCTATATTTCATTCTGTTTCTATCTGTTCAGTTCGCTGAGCGGTTTTCCCAGGTAATCTATGGTGACTTCATGTTTCTCACGGTCAAAGTAATAAACGCTGTTGGAAAGTCTTTCCTCCGGAGAAACATTTGTTTCATTTACCTCTTCCACCATTTTTTTCTGCATTGCTCTCTGCTTTCTTGTACCTTCATCCGGTAATACCAATACTTCATGGATGCTGGATGGATAGATAAACAGATTACTGTGTAACTCCTCCGCTATCTGATTCAGTGCCGGACCATTTAAAAGTGAGCTTGCACCCAGATATTTGGAGTTTGTTGTCAGGATATACAAGGGAATCTCCACTCCCGGAGGAAGCTCAAAGTCATCCTGTTGTGCCAGCAGATCACTCAGTTTGCAACAGAATGCCTCTTTCATCGTGTTTTTCAAGGCAGTAGTAAACATTTCCTCTTTGGAAACTCCCCAGATTTCCAATAATCTGTCAGTGACATAGATAAAGCCCGTTCTTCCCACGGGAGCTTCGTCATTTCTGACACACGCAATGACCGCCAGGTCAAGGATCCGCTTATGAGGTCTGCTTGATAAGGTTTCCTTGTTTGCCTCATAATTACATAGTGCAACTCTCAGATGTTCCTTCGCCCTGTCATATTCATAGACATTTCTTTGTAGCTCCTCATCGTCTATTTCATAGCAGGCTCTGATATCCTCCAGAATGTAATCTATCATCTCCTCAATCTCTTCATTGGACCCCTGAAATCTCTGATAGAAGTTATCTACATATACCGTAGGACCTCCTATGTTGCCTTTTAACATTATAGAAATTCCATGTAATATCGTTCCATTATTCTTATTTACATCTACCGGGGATACCTCATATCCTTCTCCCAGTTTATTCTTTAATTCTTCCATCAGTTTCTTTCTTAATTCTTCCATTTGTCCATTCTCCTTTGTTTTTATTTACATTTCCGGGAAATCATACTCTGCCCAGTTCATTGACAGTGCCCTTGCGATCTGCTCTTCCATCTTTGCGATACGGCTGCCCGAAGCTCCTTCGCACTCCAGCATGAAAAGGATCTCTGAAATAGCGAAATAGATATCATGTGCCGTACAGGACCAGACATCGTACTGTGCCTTGAATAAGTCCAGTGCTTCTGCCTGATATTTCTTAGGAATTGCAAGCTTTGCCATTACTTCGCTCATGCAGTTCACCGGATTGGCGATCCGCACTTCTAAAAGCTCTGTAAGCTTTCCGATTGCAAGCTGATACTTTGCATAGAGTTTCTTAAGCTGTGCATCATAGTCTGCCATTGTGCTGCCGTTCTTATGAACAAGCTTTAATGGAGACCCCAGGTTGACACTCTTTCCATCCTTTACGTTTAACAGCATAGGGTAGATATTGGCTCCACAGGTTCCGGTATCTGATGTAGTAACCCGCACCATGGGGATCATGTCTTCCGTCGTCTTCCCAAGAAGGGAAAGTTCCCTGCTGTAAGCCGATAACAGACCTGACTCATCAATGCTCCACATGGCAGATACCATGTCATGCTCATAGAAGCCTGCCATATACCTGCAGCCTTCAAATTCCTCCTGCAAATATTGCACGGTGTGAAGGAATATCTCCTCCATGTTAAGGATAGCGTAATCATTGCAGTCTCCGCTCAATACTGCGGATACCTTTCCTTCGCTGATGCGGAGTAATGCCTCTCCCTTTGTGACTTTCAGTACGTCATTTAAGATTCTGGCATAGACGTTTCTCTCCACCCTGCGAAGGCCGCTTCCCTGGATACCTGCACGATCCAGAATGCTCTTGATGGCGCAGTCCCTCACCGGTAACATTTTTCCCCGGTATTTGAGCATTAACGCTGTATTTGCAATCGTATCCGTTATGATGCCATCATCCATGCCATCTTCCGTATACTGACTGCGTAGTTCTTTCTCAAAGGTACTCCCTGCAATAATGGGAACTAACCGCAGGTTTCTGACCTTTTGTCGGATCCAAGAGGATTTTCCCATAATTTCATGCAGGCATGAAAAGAAATCCTCCTGTTCCCTGAAGACACCACTGTAAGCGTCTTCAAACACTCTTGCTCCATTCATTTGTTTTCCTTCCTTTCTTCTCCTCATTCGAGGTTATTTATCCAGCCGCTTTGCGGATTAAGCCCTTGTATGGGCAATTTCTGGCAACAAAAAAGAATGGCTGCACAATGAATCCATTCCTAAACTGCGTGTGGTATTGCCCACATATAAACTTATTTTTCATTTCCATTTTCCGGAAACAAAAAAAGTGCCAAAAATATGCCACTTTTACTTATGGCAATTTTTGACACTTACGTACAAAACTTAAACAACGTGTGCTTCTATCCCGATTGGGATGCACAAAAATCAATTACAAGCTGAGAATAGCATATCTGTGATTACTCTGTCAACCGGCTTTTAACACTCGCTATAATAATCAAAGCATTCCAACTTTCTTCTGATAACATTGTTTGTATGTTATTAGCCCATTGACAAAATTCAAAAAATTTTTCAGGGATTTTTCATCATCTGCTGTATTTACTCTACAAGTGATCTGTATTATGGGTCATTGCTCCATGACAAGTTCATAGCATATACCGTCATGCATACGGGTGCTATCCGTCCTATCACTGCGGATAGACTAAATGCACACAGTACAGCCATACTACGCGGCCTAAAAGGGCGCAGGAAGCGGTGACGGGAGATATGTGTATAACCTATCATTTATGAGGATTCACTATGAAAAATACAAATAAATCTATTTTTGAAAACTACCCTGATGTAGTAACCGTAGAACAGCTTGCTTCCATGCTCGGCATCAGCACCAAAACAGCCTATAAGCTTGTGAAAGAAAAGCAGATTAAATCTGTTTGTATCGGACGTATCTATAAAATACCAAAAATTTATGTTTTGGAATATTTACAGATACCTTTCTAATTTCATTTTAGGTATGCTATAATGCTCTTGTCATGGCAGATGAGCTGAGACTACCAAAAGGAGGAAATATATATGGTAGCAGGTCATCTGAGGGAGCAAAACGGTATTTACCAGATTATTCTGAGTTATAAGGATGCAAATGGAAAGAGAAAGACAAAACAAATCTCTACCGGCCTGAAAATCAGAGGAAATGCAAGAAATGCCGAAAGAATGCTCCAACAAGCACGTCAAGAGTTTACACCGCCTGAAATGGCTGCTGAGCAAGGAAGGGAAGTGAATCCGGAAGAATTAAGTAGTTTAGATACTGATGTTGTTGCACATCAGTCAGATAATCGTAATCTGAATGGTTTTTCTGAAACCACTATGGATAAACCCGATGTGATGAATCTTACTTCATTCAAGAATACGAACAAACAGGGAAATAAGAAAAAACGGGTAATTCCACCCGTTAACCCTAATCTCATGCTACAACCAGTCGATCAGATTTTATTTTGTGATTATATGCTGTTCTGGCTTAAATCCATGAGACATTCGGTAGATGAAGATACCTTCGCTGGCTATCAATGTGGCATTGAAAGTTCCGTTTATCCATATTTTTTGGAAAAAGGTTTTACTCTGTCAGATCTTGAGAAAAACCCACAGCTGATAAAGGATTATTACGATTATTTAATGGATACCAGAAAAGTATCTGCAAATACTGTAATCCACAGACACGCAAATATACGAAAGGCATTGCAGGAATTGTATATAGACGGAACCATAAACTGCAATCCCGCTGATCGTGTTAAAAAGCCTATTAAAGAAGTTTTTGTCGGCAGTATTTACAATGCTGAAGAATTGGATCAGATGTTCCGGGTTTTTCGCGGAGATCCTCTCGAACAGATTGTAATTTTTGCAAGTTATTATGGGATGCGTAGAAGTGAGATTATTGGTTTGAAATGGAAGAACATTGATTTTGTCCGTAAAACAATCAGCGTAAAGCACGTCGTCGTAGAGTCCTGTATCGATGGCAAGCTGAAAATGATAAAGAAGGACAAACCAAAAACCAAATCCAGTAACAGGTCTTTACCTCTGGTGCCCCAGCTGGAAGAACTACTTGTTAAACTGCTGCGTAATCAGCAGCTTAATGCAAAACTGTTTGGTGATTCCTATAACAAGGAGTTCAGAGAATATATCAATGTAGATCCTATGGGGAATTTAATTAAGCCGAATTTTGTTACACAGCACTTTAGGCTTATCTGTGACAAGAATGAGCTGAAGCATATAAGATTCCATGATTTACGCCATAGCTGTGCTACGCTTTTATATGACAGCGGTATAGACATGAAAGCAATTCAGGAATGGCTGGGACACAGTAATATTTCCACCACCATGAATATCTATGCTCATCTGAACTATAAGAACAAGGTTATATCCGCAAATGCGATAGCCGGAATCATACCAAATTACAAAGAAAAAGAACCCCGAGCAGCAGCAAACTAACCGGGATTCTTCCTCATGCCATACTGCTGGTGGCCGGACTTGAACCGGCACGGAGTTGCCCCCGAGGGATTTTAAGTCCTAGACCAGCAATACCATCTTTACGACATGAATAGAAATAACCGGAATACAATATCCCCTTAAATATCCATTCTATCAACAATTTTGTGCAAAATCCCCCGAAATATCATAGTTCTAAACTGAGTTGAAAAAATGCCTTTCAAATTACATTTGGAGGGATACTATCAGAATTTTGTTTGGGACTGTGCCATATCAGTTTCAGTTCACTGCCATGACAAATATTGAGGAGGATGTCAATCATGGATTACCAAATTGAAATTAAACAAATCGTGGATTACCCACGCTGTCGTATTTACAGAAGCTTTTTTAGAGATCTTATGGAAGATAGGAACATCCGGACAAACGGAAGTTCCTATCTTTTTTATTACATGGTCCTTTGCTCGTTTGCAAACTTCAGAAGCTCCAACAGGCGCATTGAGGGAATCTCCTATTTAATCAGTCCTGGAGAATGGATCTGCACACTTTCGGAACTCTCCGACTGGTTTCGTGTCCGTTTCCAGCATCAGGCACTGGCAATACTCGACTATCTCCAGGCTGAACATTACATCTCCTACTGTAAGCTAGCCCGCGGAAATCTTATCAAGTTTACTATTTCTGACTGGAAAGAGAATAACACCTGGCTGGAATATAACTATCCCTGTGCGAAAGACATAGGGTTTTTCTTTTTCCCGATTTCCATTGCACACGAACTGATCAGTCTTGGACGCTGTTCAGAAATGGATATCGTGCTGGACTTATGGCTCCACGCAATTTACAACGATACACAGATCCAGGGATCGGACATCGGACCGGTCGTATATTTTCGTAACTCCACTAAAAATCCGCTCATAAGCTACTCAGAACTCTCTTCGAGATGGGGGATATCCAAGGCTTCTGTCAGTAGGCTTTTGAATAAACTGCAGGGAATCGGTTACTTATCATTAGTATCCTTTACCGGCAAGCACGGTAGTGTCATCTACCTGTGCAATTACCTATCCACCATGTTCGCAATCAGCGACGTAATGATTGATAAAGAGGAGGTCTCCATGACATTCAAAGTACCTATCCACATTCCTGATGACAATTCCGTTCTAGATAATACATCTATCCGGGAGGAGCAGATTGTTATTGATGCATCCGTAAACAGCGTTTCAGACAAGATCTCTAGCGTTTCAGAATCGCACATTCGCGCAGTCATCAAAAAAGTAGCCGGAATCCTTGCTACACAAGGGCTTTCCTGTTGTGAATGTCCCAAAACAGTATATAAATTATATAGCTTATCAGACTGCAAGGGTTCTGAATTAAATTACTATCTATCCATCAGTTGTCCCGATGGCAAGACACATTATCGTTTTGAAATAGCACTCCACCCGTTGGATGCAGCCAGAACAAAACCTGGTACTACCACTCCGGAAGGGAGGCTTGCCTGATGAACACCAAAAAGAAATATGCAACCGTGGAAGATAATCCGTTATACCACGATACCTGGGCGTTATTAAAAAACTACCGCGATGCGGTCTGGAACCTGGAGCTTGCAGTACAGCAGGTTCGCAACACCTTTGAGCTGGAATATGACACCACCATAGAAGAGTTCTTGGAATCTGTGTATGCTGCAGGTGCCAGTTTGGATGGAACCGATATCGAAAATTATGCCAAAAGCATAGCTCGCAGCAAGAAGATGTTGGATCTGCTAAACAATGCCGTAGATACTCTGAGAAGCAAGCATAAACACGGCGAACAGTACTACTGGATTTTGTATTACACTTACCTCTGCCCCCAGCAGCTCCAGAACATTGAAGAGATTGTTGAAAGCTTACGGCCACACATTTTGAATATCTCCAGTCGTACCTATTACCGGAAACGTCCGGAAGCTGTGGAGGCTTTAAGTGCTGTTCTCTGGGGATACACAAATAAGGACTGCCTGAAGGTGTTAAACCAGTTTTTCCCAACAAATAAGCCGCAGTCATAAAACTGACACAGCTTTGTGCCAACACTGGCACTGTTATGCGATTTACATGGAATTTTGCCACCGTTATAATGGATACTGATTAATCACACTCAAATTTTATCTCACAAGGGAGCCGGTCATCTTTGGATACCGGCTCTTTTTGTGTCAGAACAGGAGGAACCTTACGTGAAACGAAAGCAAACAAAACTTTACCCCCAGCTTGTTATCGGGTTGGGGGCATCCGCTTACTTCTTTGTCTTACTGTCAGATCCGGTTCTAGCTACTGACATGTGGACTAAAGCAGAAGACATTATGAAAGATGTCTATACTAAAATCCTTGGTATATCCACCATTGCCGCCATTGTTACAGCCTCAACCGCACTTCTTATGATGAATTTTTCCAAGTCCGGGAAAACCGTGGACGAATCCAGGGCATGGCTCAAACGGATTGCGATTACCTGGTGCATCCTAAATGGTCTGGGTTTCATCATGGCCTATGTATCTCCGTTCTTTGCAGGTGGCAAGTGGACAAGCTAGGAAAGGAGGCTCTGAGCCATGGGTATATTAGACGGCATTGTAGAATGGGTCTCAGAGCAGGTCATGAATGCCCTGGATCTCATTACCACATCAGTCCTTGGTACTTTGGGCTGTGACATGAATACCTTTCTGCGTTTCTTCCCGGCAGCCGAAACCATGTACAGTATTTTTGTTGCCACAGCCGTTGGGCTGGTCCTTCTTAACTGGATCTGGCAGTTATTTAAGAACTTTGGGCTGATTGCCGGGGTAGAAGCCGAGGATCCGGTGAAATTAAGCATCCGATCGGTGTTGTTTATCGGTCTCATTTATTACTGCGATGAAATTACAGATCTTGTACTGTCCATCGGAGGCACTCCCTACGACTGGATCCTGACTTCAGAGTTGCCAGCACTAAACTTCGCAGATTTCAACGCAGTCCTGATTACCATTTTAACTGTCATCTCAAATGGAAGTATCGGCATCATCGCACTGATCCTGCTCTTAATTCTTGCCTGGAACTATATCAAGCTTTTATTCGAGGCTGCCGAACGGTATGTTTTACTGGGGGTTATTATATATACCGCCCCGATTGCATTTGCCTGCGGTGCTTCAAAGTCTACTTCCAACATCTTTTCTTCCTGGTGTCGGATGCTTGCAGGGCAGGTGTTTTTGCTCATTATGAATGCCTGGTGCTTAAAACTATTTACATCCATGGTTGGTTCGTTCCTGTCGAATCCGCTTTTTTTGTAGGAGGTCTCAATGAAACGATTAAAGAATACCCTGATCTTTGGCATCATCCTCTATTATCTTATACCGCTATCTGTCATGGCAGTAACCCCGGAGGAAGTAGCTGCCGTTGGAAAAGAGCAATCGGCTGCCGGAGTATTCATCTGGTTCCTATGCGCGATTGCTTTTCTAAAGGTCAGCCAGAAAATCGACTCCTTTATGGCATCTCTCGGAGTCAATGTGGGACGTACCGGTGGATCCATGATGGCTGAACTTATGATTGCTGCCAGGGGAATCACTTCCGTAAAATCGCTCCATGGAGGTTCCTTTTTCCGCGGTGGCTCCATCCAGGGCGGTTCAGTACAAAACCAGGCTTCCTTTTTATCCGGAGGACTTGTGGGTGCCGTCGGCAGGCATATTACCCAGAGTGCCGTAAATACCATGACCGGACACACATCCAATCCAATCAGCCGGAAAATCTATGAATCCTCCCTTAACAAGGGCGGAGCCTTTGCAAACAATATCACAGCTGCGATTGCCCAGGGCAGTATGAATATGACCGGCAGTATGCAGGGGGAGCAGGCAGCAAAAGCTCTCTCCTCCTACATGGGTCATGTCGGAAAAGAGGATGCACCAAGCTTTTCCGGCGTTGAGATTGGCGGTGGACGCATCATGGGTACGGAAACCTCCATTGCGCATCCAAACGGTGACAGCTTTGGAATGTATAGTTCCGAGCAATATATGACACCGAGGGGTAATTACGATACCGTAACCATGCAGGATAACTCCGTTTGGTACAGGCAGTATGCCGCCCCCACCGTAGAGAAGACTCCTTATATGACACCCACGGGTGAAATAGCATACCATGAGACGGTTGTAAGAAGACTCCCGGATATGCCAAAACGGAAGGATAAAGTGTAATGGCAAAAGAAGAAAAGGACACCTTGTCCAACATTGCAAGTGCGGCATCTATGGCAAAAGGCGCAATAAAGACCGGCAAAGCCATTGCCAATATTGCAAAAGGAGCTTCTGCGGGACCGTATGGAGCTCTTGCTGCCGGACTGTGGGAAAGCCGGCATCTAATCTCAAAAATTGTGCTTGCCGTAGGTGCATTGCTGTTAATCCCGGTGCTCTACCTGTCACTGCTACCCTCTCTGATTTTTGGTACAGAGGGCATGGATACTGCCTCTAAAGATGTCTTGAATGACAATTCCAAGATCATGCAGAATATCGAGTCCATTGAATCCCGAGTGGAAGCAGCACTACGGGAAAAACATGACGAGACGATCCATGCGATTGAAGTATGCGCAAGCGGTTTAGGTCTCCATCATGAATACAGCATCACTGACGATTTTTCGGACCGCATTATCTATGAAAGTACTCTTCTCATATCACAATACTGTGCTTCCGAGAATGATTATAGAAGCATTAAGGTAAGCAGGCTGGTGTCACAGATCAAAAGCCGGGCATCCACCCTGTTTACCTATACGGAAAATGTAACAGAACGTGAAGAAACCGACGGACGGGGCAAAAAATATACCGTTTATCATCACGAATACGTCATAGAGTATGCCGGAATGGATTATTTTGCAGACACTGTTTTTTCATTAACTGACGAACAGAAAGAACTGGCAGCTGACTATGCTGCAAACCTTCATCTGTTTTTATTTGATACCGTCTACAAGGTAGACATCAATGAAGATCTCCCTCCCGGCAAAACCGGTGTCGATGCTGTGGACATTGCGCTTACTAAGCTTGGGACACCTTACAGCCAGGTTCTGCGCAATGAAGAGGGCTATTTTGACTGCAGTTCTTTCACCCATTATGTATACGAACAGTGCGGCATCAGCTTATCCTATGAAGGATCCGATACCGCAGCTTCCCAGGGACGCTACATCGTAGAAAACAATCTGGCTATCTCCTACGATATGCTATCACCCGGAGATCTGGTTTTCTATTCCTTTGAGGTGAATAACAGATATATGAATATCAGCCATGTCGGGATCTATGCCGGAGATGGCAAAATCATTGATGCTTCCCTCAGTAAGAAAAAAGTAGTTTACCGCCCCATTTACAGTACCGGCAATATCGTTCTGTGTGGGCGGCCCTATCACTAACCCGAAAGGAGTAATTTCATGCAACCAAATAATGATGAGAATGATGTCTATATCATTCCCCCGAACTTTATAGATACCGGCACGGTTCTTGGTGGATCCGTAAAACTCCGTAATGCCATGGAAGCCCTGGGTCTGGTCCTTATGATTGGATTTCCGGTATTTCATCTGCCGTTTTCCTTAACGACACGCATTATCATTGCCTGCATCACCGAGCTTCCTGCAGCCCTGTTTGCCATCATTGGTATCGG
>ENA-OROL01001310-OROL01001310.1-human-gut-metagenome-genome-assembly--contig:-NODE-1310-length-20877-cov-3.543416_pt1 | contig 20877 bp, 21 predicted proteins | sample MGYA00242128_ERZ509048 | MGnify/ENA primary metagenome ERZ509048 (study PRJEB26280, sample SAMEA2338750) | human gut metagenome | biome: human gut; feature: human-associated habitat; material: faeces...
TGATATAGATAAGAAGACACCGGATACGGTGGATACCGATGGACATGCATCGGATGATAAGGACAACGATGACGACTACGAGAAATACTGCTACCTGTGCAGGAGACCGGAGAGCGTGGCCGGCAAGCTGATACATATGCCTGGAGATATAAATATATGTGCAGACTGCATGCAGAGATCATTTGACAGCTTCAACAATTCCGGGTTTGGCAACATGCCGGGGCTTGGCAATATGCAGTTCATAGATCTGACAAATATGCCATTTGGCAATATAGATATGTCCAAGTTCAAGGCACAGAATGACGTGCCAAAGTCACAGAAAGTCAAGAAGAAGGCGCCAAAGGAAAAGAAGCAGGAGGAAGAACTCACGCTTAAGACAATTCCGGCTCCTCATAAGATCAAGGCTATGCTGGACGAGTATGTTGTGGGACAGGAATATGCCAAGAAGGTTATATCCGTGGCTGTATACAATCATTATAAGAGGGTTCTCACAGATACCATGGATGATATAGAGATAGAGAAGTCCAACATGCTGATGGTGGGACCTACAGGCTGTGGTAAGACATATATAGTCAAGACCATAGCAAGACTTCTCAAGGTGCCTCTCGCAATAACTGATGCGACAACTCTTACAGAGGCCGGTTATATAGGCGATGATGTTGAGAGTGTTCTGTCAAAGCTTCTCGCCGCCGCCGACAATGATGTGGAGAAGGCAGAGAGAGGAATCGTGTTCATAGATGAGATAGACAAGATCGCCAAGAAGCAGAACAGCAACAGCAGGGATGTGAGCGGCGAATCCGTACAGCAGGGACTGTTGAAGCTGCTTGAGGGTGCTGATGTTGAGGTACCTGTGGGATCGGGCAGCAAGAATGCTATGGTTCCCATGACGACCATCAATACAAGAAACATCCTCTTTATATGTGGTGGAGCATTCCCTGATATAGAGGAGATTATAAAGCAGAGAATAAGCAGGCAGGCGTCAATGGGCTTTAAGGCTGAGCTCAAGGACAAATATGATGATGATCCGAATCTGCTGAGACAGGTTACAACCGAGGATCTCCGTGAGTTTGGCATGATACCTGAGTTCCTTGGAAGACTTCCGGTACTCTTCACACTTGATGCGTTGGATAAGAATATGTACGTGAGCATACTCAAGGAGCCTAAGAATGCGATATTAAAGCAGTATAAGAAGCTCCTTGCACTGGATGAGGTGGATCTTAGATTTGACGATTCGGCATACGAGGCGATAGCCGAGGAGGCGATCAAGAGGAAGACGGGAGCCAGAGCTCTACGTGCCATCATAGAGAAATTCATGCTGGATATCATGTACCAGATCCCAAGGGATGACACCATAGGAAGGGTGACAATCACAGGTGATTATATAAAGGGCAAGGGAAGCCCTATCATAGAACTGCGCGGAACACCGGCACTTGAGGAGGCAAGCGCAACTCAGATCGATAAGCAGGACTGAACAGATCTGTAATGACAATAATGCGATAACAGGGAAATGCTACTTGATAATATTTTATCAATATGCTAGAATATCACCGTTCATTAAGGGAGTAGTCAGCGCAGAGCTTGCGTTGTGATATCAACATAATGATTGGCAGCCATCGGTCGATGATGGCGTGAATCTGGTATTACTGTAGATGATGAGACTTTCTGGACAGCTTTTAGCTGCCCGGGAGGTCTCTTTTTATATGTGTCTGTGACTGCATCCGTCAAATCTATATCAAGGAGAAAAATTATGAGTATTGCAGAGTTATTCCTGTTGGCAGTTGGTCTTTCAATGGATGCATTTGCCGTGTCTATCTGTAAGGGGTTGTCCCTGCGCAACATCAAGGTGAAGCACATGCTTATCGCAGGTGCGTGGTTTGGAGGATTTCAGGCACTTATGCCGACGGTAGGATATGTCCTCGGAAGCTTTTTTGCAGATCTGGTAAGCAAATGGTCACACTGGATCGCATTTGTGCTCCTCCTGTTCATCGGCGGAAGTATGATCAAGGAGTCGTTTGGCGAGGAAGAGGAAGTAGATGCAGATATGAGCTTTAAGGTCATGTTCCTTCTGGCGGTTGCAACCAGCATAGACGCACTGGCGGTTGGAGTGTCATTTGCATTCCTCAAGCTGTCCACTCTGTATATCATACTTGCGGTATTATTCATAGGATGTATCACATTCATATGTTCAGCGGTCGGAGTGAAGATCGGAAGTATATTCGGAACAAAGTACAAGTCAAAGGCTGAGCTTGCCGGAGGTATCATACTTATACTCATAGGAGTAAAGGTTGTTCTGGACGGACTCGGTATATTGTAACCTTAACATAAAATAAATGGACAATAGTATGGTTTATGGCATACAATGTGTAGATAGGTTATGTGAAGGGACAATATATTAAGTAAGGAGTAGATGTATGACCAGATTCAAAAAGAATATGAGAAGATTTGTCGTGGCTGCTGTTGTCGGAGCCATGGCCATGTCGATGACTGCATGTACTTCTCATATGTTTGATGAGAAGACTATCACAGGAACAATAAAGGATAATGCGGACGACTACACAAAGGTGCAGAAGGAGTTCGAGGAATATCTGCACGATGAGTATGTGGACAGTGTGACATCGGACACACTCTCGTACAACTATGAGATAAAGGATGGGGATGCCCTTGGTATTCCTGAGCCGGAGGTATCTCTGGGCGATTCGGATATGAGCGATGAGGGAATCAAAAAACGTAAGGCTGAGTTTGATGAGTCCTTTGACAAGCTCAAGTCATTTGACAGGGACGATCTCACGGAGAGCCAGCAGCTCACATACGATATACTTAATCAGTATCTGGAGACGGAGTCAGAGGGTTATCTGAACATATACCTCAGCGAGCCGTTCTCACCTATGAAGGGACTGCAGTCGAATATATCCACATATTTCACAGACTACCGTTTTGACGACAAGGGTGATGTGGAGAGATATCTCCAGGTGCTTGGAATGGTAAGGGATTATTTTGATGACAATCTAGAGTTTGAGAAGACAAAGTCCGAGAAGGGATATTTTATGAGTGATGCCGTGTGCGATAAGGTCATCGAGCAGTGCGAAGACTTCATCAAGGACAAGGACAATCACTTCATGATACAGGTGTTCAACGATAACATCGAGGCGCTGGACTTCCTGACTGCGGACGAGATAGCGGACTTTGAGGAACAGAATAAGAAGGCCGTTGCGGAAAGTCTTATACCTGCATATGAGGATGTTATAGATGTGCTGTCATCGCTCAAGGGAACCGGTAAGAACCAGGGCGGTGTGTGTGGCTATGAAGGTGGTAAAGAGTATTACGCTTACCTTTTGAAGGACGCTGCGGGAACTGATAAGACACCTGAGGAAGTGGCACAGATGCTGGATGACAACCTGTCAGATCTCATGACAGATCTGTATTCCATAGCCATGACACAGTACGATTCATATGAATATTTTGTGGAGCACTACGATGACCTCTTTGGAGACAGTGACTCAAAGGAGCCTTCAGAAATAATAGATATACTCATGAATACAGCCACCAAGAACTACCCAGACTTTGGAGAGATAAAGTATCAGGCGAAGAAGCTTGATAAGAGCCTTGAGGATATTCAGGAGAATACGCTGGCATACTATATGTCACCTGCGATCGATGACCAGGACAACAACCTTATCAGGGTAAATGGCAAACATACGGATGGTATGTGGACCACACTTGCCCATGAGGGATATCCGGGACACATGCTGCAGAATGCATACTACATGTCAACAGATCCTGAACCGGTACGTACCATATTAAGCTTCCTTGGATACAAGGAGGGCTGGGCAATGTATGCGTGCTATGATGCCATAAACTATTACACATTTGATGGGGCATCTGATTCGGACACCGTTGCAAAACTGTACAGGTTAAACGATGAGATCAATTATCTCATAAGTGGAAGGATCGATATAGGAATCAACTATGAGGGCTGGTCACTGCAGGAAGCAAAAGATTACCTGAATGAAAAGGGATTCAACGGCGATGCTGCCGACGATCTGTATACTACCATGATAGGTGATCCTGCCGTATACCAGAGTTATTCAACAGGCTTCTATGAGATGCAGGAGATCAGGGATTATGCTGAGGAACAGCTTGGATCAAAGTTTGACCTGAAGGAGTTCAATACAGTCGTTCTCGAGACAGGTCCATGCCAGTTCAATATCCTGAAGCAGCAGGTTCAGAAGTATATTGATACAAAACAATAAAATAGAATATAGCCGGTACATATAATGTACAGATGGAGACATACCGCAGCCGGAGAAATTTCCGTGCTGCGGTATTTTTGTGTAAAGATTCGGAATTTGCTGCATATACTATATAGATTGCCCCTGGAGGGATGTGCGGTGATATCAGATGCTGTTTACTCAGAGGATTATGTGGAATATATAATAGAATACAACGGAGACAGGGAAGTTCTGATGGATCTGTATCAGCCATACGGGCTCAACATAATAGACGACAGATATGCGGTGGCATATCAGCCGTTTCCGGCCGGGTATATGGAGAGTTTTTCAAGGCTTGAGTACAATCTTTTCCCAAAAGTGTACGGCCTGATGGACGATGTGGGGGCTCTTGAGGCTATAGGGGTTATCAATATCCAGCAGGAAAATATACTCGGACTCACCGGAAAGGGGATACTGCTTGGCATCGTCGATACGGGGATCGATATATTTGGCAGTTCATTTGTGCGGGATGGGGGTAAGACAAAGATACTTGCGGCGTGGGATCAGACAGTGGAGGAGGCTGACAACGCATCATACGGCTACGGCAGGGAGTATAGCACGGAGGAGATACAGGCTGCTGTGGATGAGAGACAAAGGATATTGACGGATACCACCGGGCATGGAAGCTTCTGCGCGGGAACGGCTGTGAGTGTGGCTCCGTCGGCAGACCTGGTGGTGGTGAAGTTAAAGCAGGCAAAGCAGAATCTACGCAGTTTTTATGGTATTCCATCGGATGCAAATGCGTACAGTGAGGTTGACATAATGACAGCGATAGCATATCTGCTTGAGCAGCAGAAAAAGCTGCGCATGCCTATGAGCATACTCGTGACGCTTGGGACCAACAGTGGAAGCCATACGGGGGCGGAAGCACTTGACAAATATATAAACAACATAGGAGAGCTTCAGGGGCTTGCGGTGTCTGCTGCCGGTGGCAACGAGGGGAGAGCAGGACATCATTATTCCGGAATCGTCACAGGGGCATACGATGTCGTTGAGATCGATGTGGCAGATCGCAACAGCTTTACACTTGAGATATGGGGTAAGTCCACCAATACCTACTCGGTGGCCATAGAGATTCCCGGCGGGGAATTTATAGAGAGGATATCGCCGAGGTATGACAGGAGCTCGATCATCCGTCCGATATTTGGAGGTGGGATGATATATGTCGACTATTTTCTCATAGAGGATTCTGCTGGGCAGGAGCTCATCATGCTCAGATTTATAACCCCGGCAAATGGTATATGGCGGATAAGGGTGTACGGTGTTGGAACCACGGAGCTCAGCTTTAACGCGTGGCTGCCCATAAGCAGCTTTGTATCCCCGGGGACGAGATTTGTGTCAAGTGATCCGGGGGTGACCATAACCAGCCCGGCGGTGGCGGAGACTGCGATATGCACTTGCGCATATGATCACTCAAATGGTAATCTGTATATAGACAACAGCAGAGGCTATACGGCGGACGGCAGGGTGAAACCGGATCTTCTCGCTCCCGGAGTGAATATAAGGGGAGAAGGAGCCAGCGGGGAGACGGTTATAAGAAGCGGCACCTCAGTGGCGGCTTCATACACTGCGGGCTGCAGTGCCATCATGCTTGAGTGGTCGTATGGGAGAAAGATGATAAGGAATATAAACGGCAACCAGATAAGGGGCTACCTGATAAGGGGAGCGGTGAGACCGGGAAGTTCGGGCGGGCTTTTGGAGATCAGGCAGTATCCGAATCCCGAGTGGGGATATGGCTTGCTGAACATTTACAATACATTTGAAAGTCTCAGGAATGTGTGAGGATAAGTTATGGGAAGAACATGCAGAGAAGAGCTGGCGAGCGGCGGTACGCTAATAATAAGTGAGAATGACTTCAGGATAGAGTATTTCTTCCCGGGGCCGGATGGACGCTATGGTGGAGTGAGGGTCAATATTCCGGGAAGGAAAGTTGAGACCTATATGAGGGCATGGCAGAAGAATTATGAAAGGTACGAAGAGCTTCAGAAGGCGGCGGGTGCAAGTGTGGTGAAGAGACCGGCTGCGATGAGAGGTGAGTGCGGAATGACGATACGGATCGGTTTCATGGACGGAGTATACCTGAAGGGAAGCCACATGAGAGTGACGGAAAGGGTGCAGCTCGACATGATAATCCGGGATTATGGATACGCTCTGGACAGATGGAAGAAGTCCGGGCAAATGCCTGAAAGTAGTGATTGTTAGTCTGCGTGATACTGTGCTATAATGCATCTGTGTGGTCAGAAACGGGAGGAGTATGACATGCATTAATTCACACTATTTATAAGAACGGAGGATAATATAATATGTATATAACATGTCTTGATTTAGAGGGAGTACTGGTGCCTGAGATTTGGATCGCATTTGCGGAGGCAAGCGGAATACCTGAGCTTAAGAGAACAACAAGGGATGAGCCTGACTACGATAAGCTCATGAACTGGAGACTTGGTATACTTAAGGAGCACGGACTTGGACTCAAGGAGATACAGGAGACTATAGCAAAGATAGATCCTATCCCTGGAGCAAAGGAGTTTCTGGATGAGCTGAGATCCATAGGACAGGTGATAATCATAAGCGATACATTTTCACAGTTTGCAGGACCTCTCATGAAGAAGCTCGGTTACCCTACAATATTCTGTAATGAGCTGATCGTTGCAGATGACGGTGAGATCACAGGCTTCAAGATGAGATGCCCACAGTCGAAGCTCACAACAGTCAAGGCTCTGCAGTCAATCGGCTACGACACTATAGCAAGCGGTGACAGCCACAACGATCTGGGAATGATCTATGCGAGCAAGGCAGGCTTCCTGTTCAAGAGCACAGATCAGATCAAGGCGGACAATCCTGATCTTGAGGCATTTGAGACATACGATGAGCTTCTTGCGGCCATCAAGAAGGCAATGGACTAGTTGGAGATACAGATATGAAGTACAAGAGTGTAGATGAGATCGAGACGCTCTCTTTCAGGGATGTGACTCTGATCAGATGTATATATTCGGAGAAGCAGGGAATCCTGGAATTTGAATTTGACGGCGCGGTAGTCAGAGAGGACAACTCTGCAAATGAGCTCTATACTGACAGATATGCCAGTGATATGCAGGTCAGATTCACTGAGCCTGAGATCGAGGCACTTCTGCTCGAGGGTCATAAGTATTACGATGCGAACGATGTCCTCCAGGAGTCAGTACCGGATAAGCCTGTGGACAGGGCGGACTATGAGGATGTGCTGAAGAGCTTTGAGGGCAATGTTGTATTTTATTCGGGCCAGCCAAAGGAGATGCTCAAGTCTTCGGAGAATGCTGACAGAAAATGCTATCAGATGATAATAGATGTGGATGAGGAATCCTATGTTCTGAGTTTTTACTATGATAAGGTGATCGCACAGTGGGAGCACTTTATGAACAAGGTGATGAACTAGCCTGACGGTTCGGCAGGGATCAGGAAAGGAAGATGCGGCAGATGGCAAAGAGGATACGCCGGTATATAGCATATATTGATGAGCTTTTAAAGAGGAATGATGTGGACTTTGCACGGGAGGCAGAGAGACATCTCACGCAGGTAGGATTTTTCATGCATGAGAGACTTATCCACCTCATAGTGCTGGTATTGTTTGCCGTATTGACGGTTGCAACATGTATAACATTTGTCGTGACGGCCAATATATCGCTGCTGATACTTGCACTTGCATTCATGGTGCTGCTTGTTCCATACATAATGCACTATCATCTTCTTGAGAACAGTGTCCAGTATATGTATGAGCAATACGACAGAATGCTCGAGAAGGCGGGCATAGATGCGTTTGTAAACAGATGATTGGTGAAAGGCGGTAAAGCATATATGTTCAATTTCGTTATGGGTATCGTGATGATCGGAATAGGCGCAATAAGTGTGGCTCATGCATTTTTTTCAAAAAATATGGCGGGCTTCATATTCTTCGGCATACTGATGATCGGATTCGGAATAGTGGAGCTGGTCAGATCCAGGGGCGTAAAGGCCAGAAAGAAGGCTGCCAGAGACAGAGAGTTTGACATGTACAATCTCATTGCGTCGGAGATGGGAGTCAAGATCAATCCGCTCACAGGAGAGATGCTGAGCTCAGACAAGAAGGGTGAAGACGAACAAGTGACTGTTACTGAAGCTGATGATGCAGCGGATGTGGCAGAATAAGAACATAGAATAAAGCGGCATGGAGGTTTTTAGATACCTCCGTGCCGCTTGTTTTTTCATGCGGGATATTTCATCTATTTATAATCAGAGAAATCATACTCTGCAAATGTCTTCCCGTGCTCATCGGATCTGTACACCTTGCCATCGCTGGAGTCGATATAGAAATCACCGACCTTGGTGTCGCCCTCTTTATTGTTGTCGTGGAGCTCGATGTGGTAGCCTGTTTTTCCAACGGAAAATTCTGTGAGATCCTTGTCACTGTTGGCAACCTCGAATCTTCCGTCACCTGCGGGAAGCTGATCCATGAACCAGTCCTGGGCATCATCGAATGAACCGAAGATGCCTGACACGGTGTTTCCCACGCCGTCAGCGACATCCTTTACACCGTCGGCCACGCCGTCAGCGACATCCTTTACAGCGTCGGCTGCTCCGCCTACAACGCCTTTGTCAGATGAGTCGGTGCTGTTTCCCTCAGAGCTGTTACCATTCTGAGCCTCAGATGTTGTCTGGGTGCTGGCTGCTGAAGATGAGCCAGTGCTTGAAGCACCGTTTGAATTGCCACAACCACAGAAGAGGATCATGGTGAGTGTCATACACGTCACAAGTAAAAAGTATTTTTTCATTGTACATGTTCTCCTTTTTTTAATATTTGCTATTTATATTCTCCGTATATCTGAGAAATATTCATGGCATAAAAAATAGACACATAATTAAAAATAAAAAATAATATAATAGAAAAAATGCTATAGGCGGCGAGGATCATTTGAAAAAAATTGACAATGTGCAGGAGGTGACTGACAGATGGCAGTATATTATGCTGGCGGTTGCCATATTTCTTGCCATAATTTTCTGTTGTTATTACATAATCAGCCAGTCGAGGTGGGGCTTTTATACTGCCGGAGGGCCGGTCAGGCAGCAGGCAAATGTCCTGGGGGCGGATGAGAGCACACCATCGGAGGTGGATGGGGCAAATGATACCGGGGAGATGCAGCCGGAGAAGGACGAAACGGAGTCTAATGCGGAGCCGGAGATAACGAAGAGGGCGTATCTCACATTTGACGATGGGCCATCCGGGAACACAGTGGAGATACTGGATATCCTTGATAAATACGATGTGAAGGCAACATTTTTTGTCGTGGGGCGCGACAAGAGCTATTATGATGCCTACCGGGATATAGTGGATAGGGGACATACACTGGGGCTTCATTCGTACACCCATGATTACGATAAAATATATGGAAGCCTTGCTGATTTCTCCGAAGATATTGAGGAATTGCGAAATTTATTGTATGATGTAACAGGTGTAAATTGTGTATATTACAGATTCCCGGGCGGCAGTTCAAATACGGTATCCAGAGTGGATATGAACACCCTGATAGATTATGTGAATGCCGAGGGGCTTATATATTATGATTGGAATGCGCTGAACAATGATGCCGTGTGTGGCAGCTACACGCCGGAGCAGCTTGTCGACAATATCATGAAGGATGCACTGCAGCACGACGATGTGGTTATATTGATGCATGATCTTGAGTCGAGGCACACCACGGTGGAATCACTGCCGATGCTCATTGAAAGACTCCGGGATGATGGGTATGAGCTGCTGCCTATAGATGAGAATGCACCACTTATCAGGCACAGATGAGAAGGGACGGATATATGCCATGACTTATGAAGAGGCAAGAAGTTATATAGAATATACGGACACCATGGGAAGCGTTCTGGGGCTTGACAGTATAAAGGAGCTGCTGAGAAGGCTGGGCGATCCGCAGGACGCAGTCCCGGTTATACATATAGCAGGAACAAATGGCAAAGGTTCGATATGCGCATTTCTGGACGAGATACTTGAGAGTGCAGGATACAGTGTGGGAAGATATATATCTCCGACGATATTTACATATCTTGAGAGATTTCAGATAGATAAGGAATATATGTCTGAGGAGGATTTTGCCGTATATCTAGAGACGGTGAAAGATGCAGCGGATGACATGGTGTCGGACGGCTGGGGAAGGCCCACATCGTTTGAGACGGAGACAGCGGTGGCGTTCTGTTATTTCAGCGACAAAAAGGTCGATTTCCTGTTGCTTGAGACCGGAATGGGAGGCCTGGAGGATGCCACAAATGTGTGTAGCCACCCGGTCTGTACGATAATAGCAAGTATAAGCATGGATCACATGCATTTCCTCGGGAATACCCTGAGGGATATATACAGACAGAAGCTTGGAATATTGAAAAAGAACTGCCCATGTGTGGCGTACCCGCTTGCCTCAGAGCTTGAGGATATGTGGGATATGGCATGTGAGCAGAATAATATATCGAACTTGGCGGTACTTATCAGGGAGAAGGATATAGAGATATGCAGAGAGTCAGTAGGTGGAAGTGAATATATATATGACGGACAGAGATACGAACTTCAGGTTCCGGGCATATATCAGATATATAACAGTGCCACAGCGGCTGCGACCGCACATGTTCTCATGAGGCTTGGATATGAGCTGACTGAGGATGATATAAGGAGAGGACTTAAAGCGACGTTCTGGAAGGGAAGATTCCAGAAGCTTATGGACAAACCTCTCTTGTATGTGGATGGCGCACACAATCCGGGAGGCTGGAGAGCACTTAGACAGAACATAGATGAGTATTTTGCCGGAAGAGACCTCATATATATATGTGGGGTGTTCAAGGACAAAGACTATGAGCAGATGCTCAGGATCATGATGCCGGGGGCTTCTGCGTTCATAGCAGTTGAGCCGGATAACCCGAGAGCACTTTCAAGGCATGAGCTGAAAAGGCTGGCAGGGACATATATAGATGAAGTCTATGAGCAGGAAGATGTGGACGATGCCGTGAGGCTGACGATGACGCTGGCTGATGACAGGCAGGATCCGGTGGTGATTGTATTTGGCTCGCTGTCATTTATTGGGCCGATCATAGACCGTGCGGAACATGGAGGATATATAGAAAGCTGATGCAGACAGAGATGGACAGAGTGGACAGGATCATATACAACGATGAATACAGACGTCTCATGGAGACTGTGCGGAACAAGGAGACCGACAGGATATTCTGCCGGCATGGACTTGAGCACTGCCTGGATGTTGCCAGGATAGCGTATATAATGAATATCGAACAGGGATATGCGATAGACAGGGAGATCATATATGCCGCGGCACTTCTTCACGATGTGGGACGGGCAGATCCTGATGACACCGGCAGGAAGCATCATGAGCTGAGTGTTGAGTATGCGGGCAGGATACTGGAGCAGTGCGGATTTTCCACGCAGGAGAATGAGCAGATATGTGATGCCATAGGCTCACACAATACAGACGGTGCTGAGCGGGAAGGACTGGCATATGTGTTGTATAATGCGGATAAGCTGTCTCGAAACTGTTTTGACTGCAAGGCATCAGACCAGTGTTACTGGCTGGAGAGTGCACGCAATACAGGGATAAAATATTAAGGGAAGTACCAAGGGATCGCACGTCATGTGCGGATATTTTATATCTGGAGGATAAAAGGATGATAATAGGAAACAAGACATTTGAGAGTGGAAAAGAACCTTATGTGATGGGGATACTGAATGTGACCCCGGATTCATTTTCGGATGGAGGACAGCATAACACCATGGACACAGCTCTGTTTACCACAGAGAAGATGATAGCTGAGGGTGCTGTGATAATAGATGTTGGCGGTGAGTCCACAAGACCTGGATATACAAAGATATCGGATGGGGAGGAGATAGAGAGGATCGCACCGATCATAGAGGCGATAAAGAGAGATTTCGACGTGGCAGTATCACTCGACACATACAAGTCTGCGGTGGCTGAGGCTGGTATACATGCAGGTGCAGATCTCATAAACGATATATGGGGACTGAAGTACGATGAGAAGATGGCGGCTGTCATAGCGAAGTACGACAAGGCGTGCTGTCTTATGCACAACAGGGAGAACACAGATTACACAGACTATCTGGCTGATGTTGTATCAGATCTGGATGAGTCGGTTAACATGGCTCTGGCAGCAGGCATAGACAGGGACAAGATCATGGTGGATCCGGGAATAGGATTTGCAAAGGATCTGCATCAGAATCTGCTCCTCATGAACAACCTGGAGCTGCTCCACAAATGGGATCTCCCGATACTCCTCGGAACGTCGAGAAAGTCGATGATAGGACTTACACTTGATCTTCCGGTGACCGAGCGCGAGGAGGGAACAGTTGCCACATCAGTGCTTGGGCTTGTGAAGGGCTGCGATTTCTTCAGAGTACACGATGTGAAGAGCAACTACAGAGCACTCAAGATGACGCATGCGATGCTGAGTGCCAGATAAAATATAGCGGAGGTGCGGTATGGACAGTATCAATATAAAAGGACTTGAGGTATTTGCACATCACGGAGTGTACAGGGAGGAGAATGTCCTTGGACAGAAGTTCGTGGTGGACGTATCCATGCAGGTGTCGACCCAGGAGGCCGGCAGAAGTGATGATATAAGAAAATCTGTGAACTATGGCAGCGTGTGCGATGGCATACAGAAGGTCATGAAGAACAGAAATTATAAATTGATAGAGACTGTGGCTGAGGAGATAGCAGACATGATACTTCTCACTTACGATGATGTGAGAGGGGTAAATGTGACGGTAAAGAAGCCGTGGGCTCCGGTCATGGTACATGTAGATACAGTGTCCGTGTCCATAAGCAGAAAAAAGCACACAGCATATCTTGGACTTGGGTCAAATATCGGTGACAGGGAATCATATCTGGACATGGCCATAGATGAGCTGAACAAGGATAAATACACCAAGGTGACAAGAGTATCAGATTTTATAGAGACCGAGCCGTATGGCGGCGTTGAGCAGGACGATTTCCTGAACGGCTGTCTGGAGATAGAGACGCTCAGGACTCCTGAGGAACTGCTGAGACTGGTGAATGGAATAGAGAAAGCGGCGGGAAGAGAGAGGCTGATCCACTGGGGACCGAGAACTCTGGATATCGATATCTTGCTTTATGATGATGTCGTGTATGACAGTGAGGATCTTCACATACCACACGTGGAGATGCACAAGAGAGAGTTTGTACTTGAACCGTTGTCCGCGATAGCGGGATACAAGAGGCACCCGCTGCTTGGCAAGACAATATCCGAGCTTCGTGCCGGGCTGGACAAACAGTGACAAAATTGACACTTCAAGTGGAAGGATAGATAGAATGAATACATTGGAAGAGATAAACAGTCTGGAGGAGCAGATACAGCAGCTTATCACCAGAAAGAATGAGCTTATCGACAGAGCGTGTGTTGAGGGCAGAGATATTGCGCTGGCACATATAAGCTCTGATGTGGTGAGCGGGTTTGTGCCCGTGGATCATCTGAAGGTCGATAAAGACACGGTGGTTGTATACCAGGGGGTTCCGGGGGCTTACAGTCATCAGGCTATGCATGACTATTTTGGCAATGATATAAAGAATGTAAATGTTGCAAAATTTGAGGATGTCATAGAGACGGTGAAGAGCGGCAAGGCTGATTATGGAGTCCTGCCTATAGAGAATTCCTCTGCCGGATTTGTGAGTGGTATATATGATATGGTTGGCAGCAGCGGCCTGACCATCGTGGGCGGAGACGAGGTCAAGGTGGCACATATGCTCATGGGAGTTCCGGGCTCAAAGCTTTCTGATATACAGACTGTATATTCCCATCCGCAGGGGCTTCTGCAGTGCAGTGAATTCCTAAACAGAGCCGGATACGCACAGTGCCCGGTTGCGAACACTGCAGTGGGTGCGGTGAAGGTCAGGGATGAAGGTGATATTACCCAGGCTGCCATAGCGAGCGCTCTTGCCGCAGATATATACGGACTTGAGATACTCAAGGACGATATAGTCAACAATGAGAACAACACAACGAGATTTATCATACTGTCAAAGAAAAAGGAGTATGTGAAGAGTGCGGGAAATATATCCGTATGCTTTGCACTGCCACATGAGAGTGGAACCCTTTACAGTATACTTGGACATATAAAACATAACGGGCTCAATATGACAAGCATTGAGTCGAGGCCTCTCAGGGGAAGAAAATGGGAATATTCATTCTTCATAACTCTTGAGGGAAGTCTCATGGATCCGGCGACGATAGATGCGCTGGACCATATAAATAAGGATTCTATGGATTTCAAGATAATTGGAACATACTGATAAGTAACATGAAAGGTGGGGTAGATATGGCAAGTAAGGTATTTGCAGCCATCGATGTAGGTTCTAACGAGCTGTCAATGAAGGTGTATGAGATAACTCCCAAAAAAGGGGCGAGGGAGATCGATTACGTCAACAGCACAGTTGAGCTCGGAAGTGATACCTACAACAGTGGCAGGATAACCGAGGATTCCATAATGAAGGTATGTGAGATTCTCAACAAATTCCGCAGGAAGATGAGGGAATACGATGTGCGTGAATACAAGGCGTATGCATCGTCCGCTGTGCGTGAGGCGGAAAATTCAGTCATGGTCCTTGAGAGGATAAAGCAGCACACAGGCATCGACGTCTCAGTGCTCAGCAACTCGGAGCAGAGATTCATGAACTACAAGGCGTATGCGGCAAAGTCGAAGTTTGAGGATGCCGACACGAAGAACAGGGCGCTTCTGGACATAGGAGCGGGAAGTCTTCAGATATCTATATTTGACAAGCAGAATCTGATCCAGACACAGAACCTTCCTATAGGAGCCGTGAGAATAAGGGATTATCTGGCAAAATACGGCGCAGACACGGTGGCTCTGGAGAATATCATGGAGGAGTTCGTATCGAACTTCATAGAGGAGTTCAGGAACCTCTTTATAAACGATAAGGACATCAAGAGCATAATAGCCATAGGAGATGGAATCGCAAATCTGAAGAAGGTCGGACCGGAGCTGAATATCACAGACAAGATCACAAGAGATCAGTTCCGCGTGCTTTATCACAAGGTAGTTGAGACCACCCCGGAGGTCCTTTCAGAAAAATACGGTGTGCCATACGAGAGGGCGACACTGATGCTTCCGATGGCGATCATTTACCAGTCATTCCTCGACAACTCAAGGGCGGAGGATATCATAACGCCGGATGTTACGTTCTGTGACGGAATAGTTGCCGATTATATGGATAAGAACGGAACGCTTCTGCTGAATAAGAATTTCGACGAGGATATCATTGCATCGGCAAACAGCATAGCCAAAAAATATAAGGTCAACAGGAAGCACACACAGAATGTGACGCAGAACGCACTGGATATATTTGATTCCTTCAAGAGCGTCCACGGACTCGGAAGGAGAGAGAGACTGCAGCTCCAGATCGCAGCCATGCTCCACAGTTGTGGCAAATTTGTAAATATGAACGTGGGCACCATGATGTCCTATCACATAATCATGTCCACGGAGATACTTGGACTGTCCCACAAGGAGAGGGAGGAGATTGCAAATATTGTGAAGTTCAACGAGTATTATCTCCCTTCACAGACAAAGGCACAGGTATCGCTGATGACTGCGGATTACATGAAGGTCGCCAAGCTGGCATCCATACTGAGACTTGCGGATGTCCTTGACAAGAGCCACAGGCAGAAGATAAGTGATATGAAGTTCAGCTTCAAGGACTACGTGCTCACGATGACGGTAGATACACTGAATGATATTACGCTTGAGGCAGGGGTGTTCAAGACCAAGACTGAACTGTTCAGAAAGGTCTTTGGAGTGAAGCCTGTGTTAAAACAGAAAAGGGGGTTGTAAAGGATGGCAGATAAGAATCCGATATTTTATAACAGAGAGCTCAGTTGGCTTGAATTTGACAAGAGATGTCTGTCCGAGGCGAAGGACAGGACCATTCCTCTGTTTGAGAGAATAAAGTTCCTGAGTATAACGGCATCCAATCTGGATGAGTTCTTCATGGTAAGAATAGCATCACTCACGGATATGGTGCATGCCGGATACACCAAGAAGGATATAGCCGGAATGACGGCGCGGGAGCAGCTTGACGCACTCCATGCCAGCACCAAAGAGTTCATGAAGAACCAGTATCAGACACTGAACAGATCCCTCATCCCTCAGCTTGCCCAGAACGGATTGAAGCTTGTGAGACACCATGAGGATCTCACTCCAAAGCAGGCAAAGTACGTGGACAAATACTTTGAGAAGGATGTATACCCGGTACTCACACCTATGGCGGTGGACTCGTCCAGACCATTCCCGCTGGTGCGCAATAAATCACTGAATATAGGTGCACTCATATACGATAAGAAAAAGGACGTGACGGATATAGCGACCGTCCAGGTTCCATCTGTACTTCCAAGGATCGTGAGACTTCCTTCTGAGGAGAAGGGCGTTACCGAGATAATTCTTCTGGAGGAGGTTATTGAGAAGAACCTTGACAAGCTGTTCCTGAACTACGACATAGTGTGTGCATATCCATACCGTATCATGAGAAATGCAGACTTCTCCATAGATGAGGAGGAGACCGCAGATCTGCTGAAGGAGATCGAGAAGCAGCTCAAGCAGAGACAGTGGGGAGAGGTCATAAGACTTGAGGTGGACGAGGCAATGGACAAGAAGCTCCTTAAGGAGCTCAAGAAGCATCTCGGAGTCGATGACGAGGTCGTATACAAGATCAACGGACCTCTGGATCTCACATTTCTCATGAAGGTGAACGGCATAGATGGTTTTGACCATCTGAAGTATCCTAAGTACAAACCGCAGCCTGTACCTGGAATGGGCGATTACAGCCATATATTTGACAGGATAAAGAAGGGAGACATCCTTCTGTTCCATCCATATTATGAGTTCACTCCGGTCATAGAGTTCATAAAACAGGCGGCAAATGATCCTGATGTCCTGGCGATCAAGCAGACACTTTACCGTGTCAGCGGCAATTCACCTATCATCGCGGCACTTGCACAGGCTGCCGAAAATGGCAAGCAGGTAACTGTTCTCGTCGAGCTCAAGGCAAGATTTGACGAGGAGAACAATATAGCGTGGGCCAAGAAGCTGGAGCAGGCGGGCTGTCATGTTATCTATGGCCTTGTGGGTCTTAAGACACATTCCAAGATCGCACTGGTTGTCAGACGCGAGGAGGACGGAATCAGAAGATATGTGCATCTGGGAACAGGAAATTACAATGATCAGACCGCAAAGCTTTACACTGACATGGGACTTCTCACCTGCAGCGATGCCATAGGAGAGGACGCGACGGCGGTGTTCAACATGCTGTCAGGATATTCAGAGCCGAAGAAGTGGAACAAGCTTGCAGTTGCCCCGATCTGGCTGAAGGACAAATTCCTCATGCTGATAGGCCGTGAGGCAGAGAATGCGAGACAGGGCAAAAAGGCAAGGATAGTTGCCAAGATGAACAGTCTCTGTGATCCGGTGATCATGAATGCGCTCTACGATGCCTCAAAGGCAGGCGTAAAGATCGAACTCATCGTCAGGGGAATATGTTGTATCAAGGCAGGAGTTCCGGGACTTTCAGATAATATATCAGTAAGATCCATAGTTGGAAATTATCTTGAGCACTCGAGAATATTCTATTTCTACAATGATGGATTTGAGGATATATACATGGGAAGTGCGGACTGGATGCCTAGAAATCTGGACAAGCGAGTTGAGATAACGTTCCCTGTAGAGGATCCGGAGCTTAAGAAGAAGATAAAGAATATCCTTAAGATACAGCTTGAGGATACACTCAAGGCTCACATCATGCAGCCTGACGGCTCATATGCGAAGCAGGATCTCAGGGGCAAGGCAAAGCTTGATTCACAGATGTATTTTGTGAAGCTTGCGCAGGAGAGTCAGAAGCCGGTGAAGGAAGAGGACAATGACAGGGTGTTCATCCCGGTTGAATCCCACGGCGATAATGAGTGATATAAAGGCAGCACAGAGGCATATCGACAAAAGAAAAATAACAGTTGACACACGGCTGGCGATGTGGTATTCTACCATTGCTGTGTGAAACAGTGAACATAGAAGCAGAGTATCCACTCTCACCTCAGCATGGTCTGACATGACTCGGGTTAATATTTAGCTTAGAAGATTTACAGGGTTTCCCTGAGTTTGAATATGCTTTGTATTAAGAAAGTGGATAGATGGTTCTATCCACTTTTCTTATGTCAGAGAATTGAATTTTAAAAGTGTGGAGGTAGAGAGTCATTAGCGATTTAATGATCAACGAACAGATTAGAGACAGAGAGGTACGACTCATCGGAGAAGATGGTCAGCTTGTTGGAATAATGTCATCCAGGGATGCATACAAGATGGCTCAGGATGCAGGACTTGATCTTGTGAAGATAGCACCTAAGGCACAGCCACCGGTGTGCAAGATAGTTGACTATGGTAAGTATCGTTATGAGCAGGCCAGAAAAGAGAAAGAGGCCAAGAAGAAGCAGAAGACCATGGAAGTCAAGGAAGTCAGACTTTCACCGAACATCGATGCGAATGACCTTAATACCAAGATCAATCAGGCAAGAAAGTTCCTTGAGCATGGCGATAAGGTTAAGGTTACACTGCGATTCAGGGGAAGAGAGCTTGCGCATGTAGAGCAGTCAAAGGTTATTCTTGACAACTTTGCTGAGAAGCTTGCAGAGATAGCAGTTATCGATAAGCCTGCTAAGTTTGAAGGAAGAAGCATGATAATGTTTTTAACACAAAAGCGTTAAATTATTATAGACATATAATTCAAGGAGGAAGTAAGTAAAATGGCTAAATTAAAGACAAAAAGAGCAGCAGCTAAGCGTTTCAAGAAAACAGCTAACGGCGGTTTAAAGAGATCTAAAGCTTATAAGAGTCATATCTTAACAAAGAAGACCACTAAGAGAAAGAGAAATCTTAGAAAGGCTACAATGACAGACGCAACAAACGAGAAGGTAATGAAGAAGATATTACCTTATATCTAATAGATCAGGAGGAAGAAAACCAATGGCAAGAGTTAAAGGCGGAATGAACGCAAAGCAGAAGCACAATAAGGTATTAAAGCTTGCAAAGGGCTACAGAGGAGCAAGAAGCAAGCAGTATAGAGTAGCAAAGCAGTCTGTTATGAGAGCTCTGACCAGCTCTTATGCAGGTAGAAAAGAGAGAAAGCGTCAGTTCAGACAGCTGTGGATCGCTCGTATCAATGCAGCAGCCAGAATGAACGGTTTATCTTACAGCAAGTTCATGTACGGTCTGAAGCTTGCAGGCGTTGATATGAACAGAAAGATGCTGGCAGACCTGGCAGTTAACGATGCAGAAGGTTTCAAGACCCTTGCAGAGCTGGCTAAGTCCAAGATCGCGTAAATAATAGCAACTGTTAAGGCTGGACACATTATCTTCGGATGGTGCGGACAGCCTTTCTTTTTTGTAACTATTCAGAGCCATGGAACTATCACGGAATATTCGTTGAATGCTTGCATTCGTAAGGATATTATGTGATAGTTATAGGGCGACAGAATAGTTAATAGTTTGGAAGGAGACTACTATGATAAATCCCGGAATGATGATGAAACTGATGAATGCGAAGAATACCTTCGAGAGCAATCATCCCAAATTTGCAGCGTTTGTAAGCAGATTTTTTATGGGTGGAGCGATCACGGAAGGAACCATTATCGAGATCACGATCACAAGACCCGGTGAAGAGCCCGTGTCCACGAATCTGAAGGTACAAAAATCCGATCTGGATCTGGTAGAGGAGCTTAAGAATCTGAGATGAAGATAATATTTTTTGATATTGACGGAACCTTAATATGCGGAGGAAGTGAACTGATGTCGGAGAGCACGAAGGAAGCCATCCGCATCGCCAGAGCCAACGGTCATATCTGCATGATCAACACCGGGCGTACGAAACGGCTGGTAGGGGAAAATCTTACCGGACAGGTGGAATTCGACGGATTGTTATTGGGCTGCGGAACGGAGATTGAATATCATGGAAAACAGCTGATGCACAAGACATTTTCCATGGAGGAGTCTAAGGCAATTCTGGCAGTTATGAAAAAATATCATGTGGATGCTGTCTTGGAAGGCAGCAGGGAAGACTATGCTCCCAGAGGAGAAGAAGTATTTACCGAGACTTTCCGCCATATGGCACGTGAGATTGAATATCGAAAATACGATCGCTATGCCAATGCACCGGGCAACTATGATAAATTATATGCTTATGCAGAGACTCCGGCGGGAATGGTCGGAATGAAGCATGATCTGTCGGAAATACTGGATTTCATCGACAGACAATACATAAATAAACGTGTATTTTGCCGCATCTGTCTGTGTGCAGAATTCTTCGTAATCAGGATAATAAATTTTTTCATCCTGCCATTTTGCAAGCACACTGGAACCCTCAAATAAAAGAATAATATCGCTTTTCTGCGGTGTCATCCACCTGAACTGATTGTCCAGATGGCGTGGTAAAATATCCTGAATCATCGGTATTGTCCTCTCTTTATTTAGAAGTAAACCAGTTCGTCTTCCGGTGCTTCT
>ENA-OROL01001326-OROL01001326.1-human-gut-metagenome-genome-assembly--contig:-NODE-1326-length-20698-cov-10.997675_pt1 | contig 20698 bp, 14 predicted proteins | sample MGYA00242128_ERZ509048 | MGnify/ENA primary metagenome ERZ509048 (study PRJEB26280, sample SAMEA2338750) | human gut metagenome | biome: human gut; feature: human-associated habitat; material: faeces...
GGCCTGTACTGGATGCCTTTGTAGATTCGCGCCATGCGCATCTGTACGGATTCACGTGGCGCGAATTTGGACACACGAATGTTACGTCCTTGACCGATGATCTCCGTAATGCCAAGCTTTCTTGCTTTGAATCGCAATCGCGCCACATCGAACAATGCTTCGAAATCGACCGGAGGTTTGCCGTAACGATCCGTAAGTTCATCGCGCAACTCGTCAAGATCCGTACGTGCCCCTGCCAGCTTGCGGTAGGCTTCCAATCGCAATTTGTCGGAATCGATGTAGCCGACGGGGATGGACGCTTCGATCGGCAGATCAATTGTGACAGCAACCGATTCCGCACGTTCCGGCTCCTTGTACTGTTCGACAGCTTCGGAAACCATGCGCACATACAGATCGAAGCCAACGCCCTCGATATGTCCGCTCTGCTCGTCGCCCAGCAGATTGCCGGTGCCACGCAGCTCGAGATCCTTCATCGCCACGTCAAAACCTGAACCAAGCGCAGTGTTCTGCGCGATGGTGGCCAGTCGGTCATGCGATTGCTGGGTCATCGGCTTGGTCGGATCGTACAGGAAGTACGCGTAGGCACGCTCACGGCCTCGCCCGACACGGCCACGCAGCTGGTGCAGCTGGCTTAGGCCGAAACGGTCGGCATGATCGACAATCAACGTATTCGCATTGGAAATATCAAGACCGGTTTCGATGATGGTGGTGCATACGAGCACATCAATGTCGCGATGCCAGAAGTCTCGGATCACACCGTCGAGCTGCTTCTCCCCCATCTTGCCATGGGCGATGCCGACATGCGATTCCGGCACCAGCTCGTGAATCTTCGCGGCAACCGAAGCGATGTCTTGCACTCGGTTGTGCACATAGAACACCTGGCCACCGCGCAACAGCTCACGCCTGACCGCAGCAGTAACCTGAGCATCCTCATACGCGCCAACGTAAGTAAGCACCGGCAAGCGGTCTTCCGGAGGCGTGGCCAACGTGGACATTTCACGAATGCCTGTAACGGCCATCTCCAACGTTCGCGGAATCGGTGTTGCCGACAGACTCAGCACATCCACATTGGTACGCAGCGCCTTCAACGTCTCTTTGTGTTCGACACCGAAACGCTGCTCCTCATCGATGATGACCAGGCCTAGATCCTTGAATTTGACCTTCGGCCCGAGCAGTTTGTGCGTACCGATCACCACATCGACGGAACCGTCTTCAAGTCCCTTGATGGTGTCGTTGATTTCCTTGGTGGTTTGGAAACGGCTCATCGCCCTTACTTCCACCGGGAATCCTTCAAAACGTTCGGTGAACGTCTCGAAATGCTGTTGCACCAGCAATGTGGTCGGCACCAGCACAGCCACCTGTTTGGAATCCTGCACCGCCTTGAATGCGGCACGTACGGCGATTTCGGTTTTGCCGAATCCCACGTCGCCACAAATCAGGCGATCCATCGGCACGGGCTTTTCCATATCGGATTTGACTTCGTCGATGGTAGTCAGCTGATCGGCGGTTTCTTGGTATGGGAAAGCGTCTTCCAGTTCTTTCTGCCAAGGGGTGTCTTTGCTGAAGGCATACCCCTGCATGCGTTGACGTGCCGAATACAGTTTGACCAGATCTTCGGCGATTTCGTGCACATGCTTACGTGCTTTCGCCTTGGTAGCAGCCCAGTCGGATCCGCCCAGTTTGTTGAGTTTTGGAGCGTCGGCACCGATGTATTTGCTGACTTGGTCAAGCTGATCGGTGGGGATGAACAGTTTGTCGGCAGGTGCGCCGCGCTTGCTGGATGCGTATTCGATGACCAGATATTCGCGTGTTGTCTGGTTGGCACCCGCTCCGATGGTACGCTGTCGCATTTCGAGGAACCGGCCGATGCCATGCTGCTCATGCACCACGTAATCGCCGGCTTTGAGCTCCATAAGGTCAATGGCCTTACGGCGACGTTTCGGTGTTTTTGCCTGTCCCGCGGCCGATGTGCGTCCGGTCAGATCGCGTTCGGTAAGCAGTGCGACTTTCGCAGCATTATCGACGAATCCGTCGATGGCACGCGATCTGATGCAGTCGAAGTTGGCGATTCCCGTTTCGTTGATGGCACGCTTGAGTCGAACAAGAGTACCTTGCGCTCCTGCAGTGACGGTGACGGCATAGCCGGCATCAAGAAGACCTTCGATACCGGATGCGGCTTTGACTTCATCTCCGCGATATTCGCCGGGATTGGCAGCGTCGAGCTGAACGTGTCCTTCCCTGCTTGAGTCCACGCCGAAACTCGTAAGCTTCCATACGTCATGCCTTGAGAAAACCAGCGATGAAATCGTTTCTTCAAAATCGTAGAAATTCGCCTGATCGAACGTAATCGGAGCGCCGGCACCATGACCGGATGCTGCGACATGCCAGCTGGCCGCAAGAAACTCATTGGCGGTTTTTGCGAGATCGTCAGCCGAACGACGCAATTTTTCCGGATCAGAGAGCATGACCAGCGCATGCTTGGGCAACATGCCCTGCACCGGCTCCATGTCATCGACCAATGCGGGAAGTAACGATTCCATACCTTCGACCGGAATGGCGTTGGCAATGGATTCTAGCATGTCTTCGGCATTGGGAATGGATCCAATCAGGGATTTCGCACGCTTGCGCACCTTGTCAGTCAATTGCAGTTCACGGCATGGCGTGGCCCAAACAACAGGAACATTCCCGCCATACGTACGCTGATCCGAAGCGTGGAACTCCCTGATGGTGTCAATCTCATCACCGAAGAACTCAATACGCACAGGATGTGGCAATGTCGGTGGGAACACGTCGATAATGCCTCCTCGCACCGCGAATTCACCACGATCCATCACCAGATCGACTCGAGTATAAGCATTTTCCACCAGTCGACGCGACGCCTCGTCGAGCGCCAATTCCTCGCCTTGAGAAAACACCAAAGGCTCCACGTCGGCCAAACCTGCAACCACTGGCTGGATCAGGGATCGCACCGGCATGACGAGAATGCGGATGGGGCCGAACAGCTTGCTTCCCTCTTGAGGGTGCTTCAGCCTGCGGAACACCGCCATACGGCTCGCCACGGTATCGGCGCGTGGCGAGAGGCGTTCATGAGGCAAGGTCTCCCATGCTTCGAGCTGTGCCACGTCGTTCGGATCGCCGGAATACCACGAACGAATCGTCTCGACCGTCTCTTCGGCTTCGCGACCGGAGGCCACCACAAATACAACCGGCCGTGTTCCCGATGCTCCAGCGGCCAGTGCCGGGCGCAATCCTTCGGGAATGCCAACGGTAATGCTGGGGTCTATGTCGGATTCCGGCACCTCGATCTCACCGGAAATCAGCGCACGAAAATCCTCGTCGGTTTCGAGTACGTCAAGAATGCCAGCCAGGGAACCTGAAGTCGGCAACTGCACCGGTTCAGCGGCCATTGAATTGCTCCTGAGCTTTGGCGAGGCCATTGAAAATGATAGTTTCGGCGGCATCAGCGCCATCGGCGAGGAATTCCGGAAGCTGCTTGCGCTGATCCGGTCCGAATCCGCCCAGCACCCAGTTCACGGTGTTGTCGTGCGCGTGGGCTCCGCGTTGGGCGTGGCCGACGCCCATGCGCACGCGCGCGTATTTCGGGGTGCCGAGCGAACGGTCGATGGATTTGATGCCGTTGTGCCCGCCTGCGGAGCCGCCGGCTTTGACTTTGATTCTGCCGAAGTCGAGGTCCATGTCGTCGTGGATAACCACGATATGGTCCGGTTCGATCTGGTAGTAGGCGCTGATGGAGGCGACCGCGTTGCCGGATTCGTTCATGTAGGTGAGTGGCTTGGCGAGGAAGAATTTGACGTTGCGGCCGGATAGGTTCATCACGCCTTTGCCGAGCATGGCGAGTCCCTTGTGGTCGGAGAAGTTGACGGACCAGCGTTCGGCCAGCACGTCGGCGGTCATGAAGCCCATGTTGTGGCGGGTGCCCTCATATTTGGAGCCGGGGTTGCCCAGTCCTGCGATCAGCCAGAAATCAGATGCCATAATAATCGTCCATTCCTCTGTGTTCTTGCGTGCTCTCGTCTTGTTTAACCGCACAGATTCTACTGTCAGGTGCTTACAGGTCGAGATGCCAGTAGCTCATGTCGCGCATGGTTCCGGTGGAGTCGGTGGCGGCTTGGGGCATGAGTCCGAATTGGGTGAATCCGAAATGTTTCATCAGTGCGATGGATCCGCGGTTGTCGGCGAAGATGATGCCGCAGGCTTTGCGCATGTGGCGGTTTCGGCATTCGTCAAGCAGTTTGGCCAGTGTGAAGGTGCCCGCTCCCCTGCCCTGCCATTCGGGGGCGATGTAGTAGGCGAGGTCGGTGACGCCGTCGTAGCCGGCGCGGTCGTAGAACACGGACAGCGCGGAGAAGCCGATGATCCGTTCGCCGCCTTCCGTGGCTGCATCCGTGGCAGGCACGGTGGTGACGAACACCGCATATGGATCGTGGTGCGATTCCACCCATGCCTTGCGTTGCGCGTAGGTACGTGGCGTGGTGTCGGCGGACGAGCCGCCGCGGATGACTGCCGCGTTGTAGATGTCGGTGATCGCTTGGATATCGTCTTGCGTCGCGATGCGGAAAGAATAGTCGGCCATGCGCCCAGCATACCCGGCGGCGAACGACAACAGGGGCCGGTTCCTTTGGAAGGAGCCGGCCCCTGCGTATTTCATGAAGGGAATCGGACGGGAATCACTGTTCGAGTTCGATGGCCTTGTTCAGTGCTTCCTGAAGCTGCTTCTGAGCGTCGCCGTAGGCGGACCAATCGCCCTTCTTCATGGCGGCATCGGAATCCTTCATGGCCTGTGCGGCATCGGCGAGTGCCTTCTTCAGGTCGGCGCTCATCGTGCCGGACGAATCGCCATTATTGCCGCCGGTCTTACCGTCGGTATTGGATGGCGTGTCCTGCTTGCCGTCAGTGTTGGTCTTGCCATCGGCGGAATCGTCGTTCTTAGCATCCTGCTTGTCATCGGTGGTGTCGCCCACGTTTTCGGCGTCGCCTGCGGACGCGCCGGAATCGCCGCCGAACACCTGGTCGAGAGCCTCGTCCAGCGTGTCGGCGAAGCCGACCTGGTCGCCGAATGCGACGAGCACCTTCTTCAGCAGCGGGAAGCTGGTGGAGCCGGACGATTTGACGTACACCGGCTGCACGTAGACCAGGCCTCCGCCGAGAGGCAGGGTGAGCAGGTTGCCGCGCTGTACATTGGTCGAGCCGGATTCGAGCAGGTTGAGTTCCTTCGACACGTCGGCGGACGCGTTGAAGTTGTTCTGCGCCTGGCCGGGGCCCGGCACGTTGGAATCCTTCGGCAGTTCCTGCAATCGTATGGTGCCGTAGCTCGAGCCGATTTTGCCTTTCTCGTGGCCCGCGTCGGAATCGACCGACAGGAAGCCGGTCAAGATTTCCCTGGTGGACGAGCCTGCGGGAATGTACGACGAGGTCAGCGAGAACACCGGTTCGCTGGAGCCGCCGGTCTGCAGCGTCAGATAGTACGGCGGCTGCAGGATGTCTCGCTGTTGCGCCTGCTGCGATTCGGTCGGGTCGACGGGGGTCTGCCAGAAATCCTCTCCGGAGAAGAACTGGTTGGCGCTGGACACGTGGTATTTGGCCAGCAGTTCGCGCTGCACCTTGAACAGGCTTTCCGGATAACGCATGTGGCTCATCAGGTCGCCGGAGATTTCCGACAGCTGGTGGTACTGGCCGGGGAAGATCTTCTCCCAGGCTTTGATGACCGGGTCGGACTGGTCCCATACATACAGGTCCACGGAACCGTCGTATGCGTCCACGGTGGCTTTCACGGAATTGCGGATGTAGTTGGCGTTCTTCGAGTTCAGGCTGCTTACCGTGTCGGAGGATTCCGTGGTGGAGTCCTTGGTGGCCTCGCCCAAGTCGGTCATCTGAGAGTATGGGTAGGCGTCCGAAGTGGTGTAGCCGTCCACGATCCACTTGACCCGTCCGTCCACCACGGCCGGGTATACGCGGCCGTCAAGCGTCAGATACGGCGCGACTTTGGCCACACGTTCCTTCGGGGAACGGTCGTAGAGAATCTGCGAATTGGAGTTCACACGGTTGGAGAACAGGATCTGGTCGGAGCCGAAGCGGATGGCGTACAGCAGTCTGGAGAAGATGTTGCCGATCTTCGGACCGCCATCGCCCTTGAAGGTGTTGGTGGCGCCTTCCGAACCGGTCGGATAGTCGAATTCCCAGGATTTGGTGCCTTCCGAAGCGCCTACGATCGAATATTCGGTGGCGTTCGGAGAGAAGTAGATGCGCGGCTCGTACTTTTCGGAATCGGTGAGCTTGCCTTGGGTGGGAATGCCCGCTTCGAAGAACTTCGGCTGGCCGTCGGCGGTCACCTTGTTGCCGTAGGCGGCCACAACGCCATAGCCGTGCGTGTACACGGTGTGGTCGTTGACCCAGTTGCGGTTGTCGAGACCGTCCAGATCGAGTTCGCGCGCGGCGATCACCGTGTCCTGGCTGACGCCGTCGACGTCGTATTTGTCGACCGCGACGGTGTCGGCGAACGTGTAGTACTGCTTGGACTGCTGCAGCTGTTTGAACGTCGGGGAGATGATCTGCGGGTCGAGCAGGCGGATCTGAGCGGTGGATTCCGCGGAATCGGCCAATGCGCCTTCCTCGCCTTCGGTGGTGGCCTTGTACTGTTCGGCCTTCACCTTGTCCAAGCCGTACGCGGCGCGGGTGGCGTCGATGTTGCGCTGGATATAGGTGGATTCCATTTCCTGCGCGTTCGGATTGACGCGGAAGCGCTGCAGCAGCACCGGCCAGGCCACGGTAAGCACCAGGCTCACCACGATGGCGGAGGCGATGGCCACGGTCGGCACCTTCCACGCCTTGAGCGCTTCGGAAGCACGTGCCGCGATGGGTGCGGAACCTTCCAACGTATGGGATTTCATAATCCACAGGCCCAGTATCACGCCAAGGATGGCGGTGATGGCGGCCATGATGAACGTGACGGGGATGGTGGCGTTCACCGTGGTGTAGGTGGCACCGGTGATTCTGCTGCCTTCCTCGGTCAGGTGCGAGAACACGCCCAGAACCTGATTGGCGGCCCAGGCGAACATGTTGAGCATCAGCCAGATGCCGATCTGGCGGCGGGCGCGTTTGGTGATGTGGAACAGGCCATGGCCGTTCACCGGCATGGTGATGCGGATGCCGCCCATAAGCACGTGGGTGACGATGGAGAAGATGATGCCAGCGAGCAGCAACAGCGAGACAGCGGACATGATGAGTTTCAGTCCGGGCAGCACGAACACGTAGAAGCCGTTGTCGATGCCGAACTGCGGATCCTTGGTGCCGAAGCTTTGCGAGTTGAACATGAGCAGGATTTCGGACCAGTTCGCGTTGAACTGGGAGCCGAACACCAGTCCGACAATCAGGGAGATGACCACGGCGATGCGTCGAGCGCTCTTGGAGCTCACGCTCTTGCCGATTTCGATGGTGTCGCCGTTCACGCGGATGGTGGAGCCGTCCGCAGCGTCGGGACGCGCCCATATCGCCAGCGTGGCGGAGATGAAGCCGACTGCGGCGATGAGCACCGCGTACGCCAGCCAGAGGCCGACCCTGGTACCCAGCTGCGTCCAAATCACGCTTTGGAAGCCAAGCTGGCTGTACCACATGACATCGGTGACGAACTGCGCGAGCGCGAAGAACAGTCCGATGACGATGGCGAGCGCCAGCACCACGCCGATGAAGATCTTGCTGCCGTTCGACGGTTTGCGCGGACGGTTCGGCTTGCTGGTGATGCGGGGGCCCGAAGGTCGTTTCGGGGGAACGTTCGACGATGGTTGCGGACCGTCCCCTCCGTCGGTTTCGACGTTGAGGATGATCGGATCGTCGTTGCTGGGTTTGCGCGGATTCTGCCTGCCGGCACGGTTCGAGCCGCCTTCGGGATCGAACATGGGACCAAACATATCAAAGAAAGACATGCTAATAGCCTAGCGACAGGCGAGGAACGCCGTTAAGCCGCCAGCCGAACGGATCTGGCCGTGGGCTGAATCGGCTGTTCCGTGGCATGTCCGTATGAAGGGAACATATGGGGAATGCCGGCATGCCATAATGGCGGTATGAAGAAGGCTCATGGGTTTTTCACACGATTGGTGGCTGCCTGCTGCGTGGCGATGCTGCCGGTCACGTTGGCCGCATGTTCCGGCGACGCTTCCCCATCGGACGCCGCCACCGCAGCTTTTTCCACTCGCCGGCCGACGGTCACGCATGATTCCCTCGACAAGGCGCAAGTGCCGTCCGTTCGCGACGATTCGCCGCATGCCAAGGCGGTGCGGGCCGTGGAGTCCATGAGTGTCGAGGAACGGGTCGGGCAGCTGGTTATGGCGCCATTGTTCGCTGGTTCCGATCCGTCATCGTTGTATGACCTCATCGCGAACAGGCATGTTGGTTCGGTCTTGATCATCGGCAACTGGAATTCGGGGATCGCCGGGGTCGCGGCCGCCACATCCACGCTGCAATCGTATGCTCCGGGCGACAACCAGCTGTTGATGTCCACCGATCAGGAGGGTGGTCTGGTCCAGCATCTCAAGGGGGCCGGGTTTGATACCATGCCTTCGGCCACCCAGCAGGGCGCAATGGATGTCAGCCAGTTGAGGCAATCGGCATCCGCATGGGGCACGCAGCTCAAGGCTGCGGGCATCAATGTCGATCTGGCGCCCGTCGTCGGCACGGTGACCGTGGACCGTTCGTCGAACGCCCCGATTGGCGCGCTGTACCGTGATTTCGGTCTTGATCCGGCCGGCAATGCGGACCATGCGAAGGCGTTCATACAGGGCATGTCCGATTCGGGGGTAGGCAGCGCCATCAAACATTATCCGGGTTTGGGATCGGTGACCGGCAATACCGATTTCACCGCGAACGGCATCCTCGACACCACCACCACGTTGGATGGTCCGGAAATCAGCGCGTTCAACGGCACGTTGGAGGCAAGCCCTTCGATGGTGATGATGTCTTTGGCCACATATCAGGCGATCGATCCGAATAATCCGGCCGTGTTCTCATCAACGCTGGTCACCGGCTATCTGCGCGGGAAAATCGGCTTCCAAGGCGTCGTCACTTCCGATTCCCTGTCCGCAACGGCTTTGAGTGGCGTGCAGCCGAGTGATTTGGGTGTGCGGCTGGTCGAAGCCGGCGGCGATTTGGCATGTATCGGCGCCTCTTCCTACGTGCAGCCGGTGTTGGACGGATTGAACGCCAAAGCGGCCAGCGATGCGACGTTCGCGCGGAAGGTGCAGCAATCCGCCATTCGTGTGATGACGCTCAAATACGAGATGGGGCTCGCCAGGTAATCGCAATGCCAAGCACAGGCGGAAGCCGTCTTACGAGAAAACCAGCTGTACCAGCAGCATATAGACGGCGGTGCCGCCGGCGATCGACAGCAGCATGTTCCTTTTCCATATGTGCAGCAGGGCGATTGCGATAATCGCCAACAATTCGGGAATGCCGTGGCTGCCTGACGTCAGGTGCACTCCTTTGAGCGAGTACACGACGAGCAGGCCTGTCATGGCATACGGCAGGACGGTGCCCAGGTAGGTGATGAAACGCGGCGGTTCCTTCGATTCGGGGAACAGCAGGAACGGCAGGAAACGTGTCAGCATGGTGCCGAGCATCGCCATGATGATGGTGATGACGCCTTGCCACGTGGTCATGATCATCATGCGTTCGTCTCCTTGTCCGCGTTGTTCGTTTCGTTCTCCCCGTCCGTCTTGTCGATCTTCAGGTCGTCCAGGTATGGCCGCAGCAGAATGAACATGACGAGCATGGCGACCAGGGATGGGATCATGAAATTGTCGGCGCCGAACACCCCCAGACAGATCGCGGGCACCGCTATGCCGGTAAGCGCGGCCATGTGGCTTTTGCGTTTCGTGGTCAGCCATTGATCCACGAAAATGACGGCGAACATGGCGGTCATGATGAAGTCGAGACCGGAGGTGTTGAAGGTGATGCGTTCTCCGAGAAGGCCGCCAAGCGTGGCGCCGGCCACCCATGATGACTGGTTGAGCAGGCCGACGAAGAAGTAGAACCATCCGCGATCGACGTCGGCCGCAATGATGGTGCCGTTGTCGATGGCGAAGGTCTCGTCGCACAACGAGAAAATGAGATACGGCTTCTTGGCGCCCATGTTCTTGAACCGGCCGAGCATGGAGATGCCGTAGAACAGATGACGGGTGCCGAGCATGACGGCCAGCATGAACGTGACGAACGGGTTGAACGCGGACACCAGCAGATTCACGGTGACGAATTCCATGGAACCGGTGAAGATGAACGCGCTCATGCACATGGGCCACAGGAACGAAAAGCCGCGCGTGCCCATCAGCACGCCGTACGACAACGCCAGAAGGAAAAAGCTGATGCAGACCGGCGACGTCCGCGGCAATGCCGTTCTGAACGCCTTGCCCATGACGGCGTTCCTGTTCTGCGTCCGCACCATTAAATATCAGCCCTTCTTCCGTCCGCTCCCATGCTTCTCTTCTCATGCCTTCTCTTGCCGCGCCCTGATATACCCCGACGCGCCACAACGACGGCCAACATACTATCGCCGACCCCGACAAACCATGCGCAACCGTATCGACGCGTGGACATCGACGAATTACGTACAAAGCATGCGCGACGAGATTATCATGCTGCATACTGGAACGTAACGAAAAACCTTTGGACAAGGAGCATGAATGAAGACACTGGTACTGGTATTCCACCCGCATCTGGAAAAATCGCAGGTCAACCGCAAGCTCATGGACGCGGCCAACGAGACCGGCGACGTGACCGTGGTGGACGAGTACGCCGCATATCCCGACTTCAAAATCAACGTCGAACATGAGCAGGAGCTCATCGAAACGCATGACCGCATCGTGCTGCAGTTCCCGTTCTACTGGTACAGCTCCCCCGCGCTGCTCAAGCAGTGGGAGGATGACGTGATCAAGGCCGGCTGGGCCTACGGCGGCGGGCGGGCGCTCGAAGGCAAGGAGTTCATGTTGGCCGTGTCCACCGGCTCTCCGGCGGACTCCTACACGCGTGAAGGCAGCCATGTGCGCACCATGGAGGAGCTGCTTTCCCCGTTCGAGACCACGTTCCGTCATACGCATGCCACATATCTGAAGCCGTTCCTCATCCAAGGCGTCGCCACGTCCACCGATGAGCAGATCGACGCCGCCGTGGCGAAGTATCCGGCAGCGCTGATCGGCTGATTCCTCTGCCTGTTTCGGCGCGCATTTCCCGATTTTCCGCAGGGAGCCGTGTTCGTTCCAGACGAACGTGGCTCCCTGTTTGACTTCAAGTACTTGAAGTTCCTATTCTCTTCCAACAGAGCATGAAGGAGCATACGGTGAATAACACTCCAGATACATTTACATCCGCTGCGGAGCAGGACATGTCCGAAACCCGCCAGGCGTTCCTCACCGGCGAGCGCGCGGAGTTCTTCGCGCATGACCGCCGGTACGTCGATACGATTTTCGACGATGGCGAATCGCCGTTGAAGCATGCCCATGACATCGAACTGAGGTCGAGCTCGTTCAAATGGAAGTATCCGCTGTGGTATTGCTCGGATATCGATGCGAAGGACTGCACGTGGTTTGAGATGGCACGTGCGGGCGTATGGTACACGGACCATATCACGGTGGAGGATTCAACGATCGAGGCGCCGAAGAATTTCCGCCGCTGCCATGACGTGACGTTACGCAACGTGGATTTCGTCAACGCCGAGGAGACGTTGTGGGCCTGTTCCGGCGTGACGTTGGACAATGTGAGCGCGCATGGCGACTATCTGGCGATGAATTGCGCGGATGTGAAAGCCGACAACCTACGTTTGGTGGGCAATTATCCGTTCGATGGCGCAAGGAACGTGGAGATTTCCAATTCCCGTCTGATTTCGAAGGATTGTTTCTGGAACTGCGAGAACGTGACGGTGCGCGATTCGTTCATTTCCGGCGAGTATCTGGCGTGGAACTCGCGTAACGTGACGTTCGAGCATTGCACGATCGAAAGCCTGCAGGGCCTGTGCTACGTGGACCATCTGGTGTTGCGTGACTGCCGGCTCGTCAATACGACGCTCGCGTTCGAATATTCCTCCGTCGATGCCGACGTGCGCGGCACGATCGACAGCGTGTTCAATCCTTCGTCCGGCACGATTCGCGCCGACCATATCAACGAGCTGACGCTCGATCCGGCGAAAATCGATCCGACGGCCACGACGATCGTGACAGCCGACGCCGCATAACAGTAGGTAGGATTGGCGGTATGACTTACGATTTCGATACTCCGATCGACCGTTCCGGCACGTACTCGCTCAAATGGGAGGAGGCTGGCGACGCGCTGCCCATGTGGGTGGCGGATATGGATTTCCAGACCGCGCCGGAGATCCGCGAGGCGTTGCGTCAGCGCGTCGAGCATGGCGTTTTCGGCTATTCGATCGTGCCGCCAGAATGGAATCAGGCGTACGTGGATTGGTGGGGACGCCGTCATGGGCTTGCCATCGACCCGGACTCGCTGGTGTTCTGCACCGGTGTGGTGCCGGCGATCTCCAGCATGGTCAGGAAACTCACCACGCCGAACGAGAACGTCGTGATCATGACGCCGGTCTACAACATCTTCTTCAATTCGATTCTCAACAACGGCTGCCGCGTGCTCGAAGCCCCGCTCGCCTACGACGGCGAGGGGCGCTACTCGATCGATTGGACCGATCTCGAGGCGAAGCTCGCCGACCCGCAGACCACGCTGATGATTCTGTGCAACCCGCATAATCCGATCGACCGTATTTGGGATTGTGAGACTTTGGAACGTATCGGCGAACTGTGCTGGAAGCATCATGTGACGGTGGTCAGCGATGAGATCCACTGCGATCTGACCGATCCGGGTTTCGATTACGTGCCGTTCGCCTCGGTGGGCGAGCATTGCGCGATGAATTCGGTGACCTGCATGGCTCCGACCAAAACGTTCAACATCGCAGGACTGAATTCCGCGGCCGTGATGATTCCGAATCCGGTGCTGCGTCATAAGGTGTGGCGAGCTTTGAACACCGATGAGGTGGCGGAGCCGAACGCCTTCGCCATGGACGCCACCCTGGCCGCGTTCAACGAGGGCGAACCGTGGCTGAACGAACTGCGCGCTTATCTGGCCGGCAACAAGGCGACCGCGCGTGCGATGTTCGACAAATACAACGCTTCGGTGCCGGCCGACCGGCGCATCATCATGGTCGAAGGACATGCCACCTACCTGTTGTGGGTCGACTGTTCGGCCATCACGCATGACACGGATGCGTTGTGCGATTATCTCAAACGCGAGCATAAGGTGATGTTCTCCGCGGGTTCCGAATATGGTGGCAACGGTCATGATTTCGTGCGTATCAACGTGGCCTGTCCGCGTGCACGCATGATCGAGGGTCTTGCACGGTTCATCGACGGTCTGCTCGCGTATCGAGCACAATCGTTTCCAAAGATGGACTGATAAACCCTTGGACTGACGCATGACGGATGCGGCAACGGCCTCTTCAAGGACCATGAAAGGACGCAACATGGTGGTGGTGTTTTTCTCCCGCGCCGGCGAAAACTACGAAGTGGGCGAGGTGACGGTCGGCAATACCGCGAAGCTTGCCCAAGAGGTGGCCCGGCGGACCGATTCGCCGATGATTGAAATCGCACGTACCGAGCCTTATCCGGAACGGTACGCCGCGACCTCAGAAATGGTGCAGGAGGAGCAGCGTGTCAACGCGCGTCCGCTGTTCACGCTCAGCGGCGATGTCGATGCGCTCGATTCGTCCGATACCGTGTTCCTTGGCTATCCGATTTGGTGCGGCGATATGCCGATGCCCGTGTACGCTTTTCTGGAAAACCGCGACTGGTCCGGAAAGACCATTTATCCGTTCTGCACGCACGGCGGCAGCGGGCTTGGACGGACTCCGGAACGTATCACCGCAATCACCAAGACGACGGTGAAGCCGGGGCTTGCGGTCATGGGACCGACGCACAGAACAACGCAAGTAAAGCCGCCGAAGCCGTCAGCGGGTGGATCGCCAAATCCGGTCTATAGATTCGCAATCCACATCCGTCCGTTCCGTCTGCTTCAGCACGCCTTCGAGTTGGAGCAGACGGATTTTGGTTTCAATGCCTCCCGCATAACCGGTGAGACTGCCGTCAGCGCCGACGACCCGATGGCAGGGCACGATAAGCGCGATCGGATTGTGGTGCGCCGCTCCCCCGATGGCGCGTGCGGATACCCTACGCCCGTCCGCACGTTTCAACTCCAATCGACGTGCGAGTCCGCCGTATGAAACCGTTTCGCCGTATGGCACTTTACGCAGCAATGCCCATGCTTCCTTGCGGAACGGCGTGCCTTCCAGCCGCAACGGCACTTCGGTCCGAGGTATGCAACCTGCAAAGTATTCGTCCAGCCATCGTTTCGCGGCGCCAATCGTCGGCGAATCACCCAAAACCGCGGAATCATCGTCCGCATAGCCTGGCTGCCAATCGAACCACAGGCCGAGCAATGCCGTTTCGTCGGCGATCAGCGTGATGCCGCCAAGCGGCGAATCGTAATGCGACTTTGTTTTCACCACTGTCCTCCATCCCTCCACAAAACACCTATCTCGCCTATGGATGGCGGATTTCGTCTTTCGACACATGTTATCTCGCTTATAGATGGCGGACGGCAAAGTGAAAAGCCGCGCTTTTTACCCCCATACGCTATCCCAGGGGGTATAAGTCGAAAAACATCCGCCATCTATAGTGGAGATAGCATCAGGCAGACCCGCAAATCCGCCATTCATAGGCGAGATAGGACCAAAACGAAGGAGTTGGCATGGGATACGCACTCATCACGGGAGCGTCCGGCGGCATCGGACGCGAACTGGCGGCGCTGTTCGCAGCGGACGGACATGACCTGGTGATCACCGCCCGCAGCCAGGAACGGCTTGACATGGTAAAAACCAAGCTCGAGCAGCGTTTTGGCGTGCATGTGGCGACGTTCGCCATAGATCTGAGCGAAGCAAATGCGCCGAAGAAACTCCATGATTTCACCACATCACAAGGTATTGCGGTCGACCATCTCGTTAATAACGCAGGCTTCGCTGACTGGACGGATTTTCTCGACGCCGACTGGAACCGGCAAAACGAGATGATGCAGCTCAACATGCATGCGCTCGCCGAACTGACATATCGGTATGGCCGAGACATGCGCGCCAACGGGCATGGCAGGATTTTGAATATTTCGTCCGTCGCCTCGATGATGGCAGGCCCATACATGGCGATGTATTTCGCGTCGAAGGCATTCGTGCGTTCGCTATCCGAGGCCGTGGCCCACGAATTGCGCGGCACGGGCGTGACGGTGACCTGCGTATGTCCCGGTCCGACCACGACCGGCTTTCAGAAGGCCGCGAATATGAGTGGCCGCAACTTCTTCACCATGACCAAACCGGCCACCGCACGTCAGCTTGCCACGTACGCCTACCGCAGGATGATGCGCGGCTCAACCCTCGCCTACCATGGTCCGCTCACCAAGGCGGGCGCGCTCGCGGAACGGGTTCTTCCCCGCGCTCTGACCCGGCGAATCGCCGCGTTCATGAACGGCGGCAAGCCGCACACGCTTAAGGTTTAACGGCGAATCGCTTGGACGGACGGTAGCAGAGCAGAGCGATGCCGATGAGTACGGCGGTTGCGGCGAGGCTGATCGGGTAGACGATCATGATGGCCTCGAACGTGCGATGCGCGGGGAACACGAACGCGATCCAGGTGATGCGCACGCCGACCACGCCGATTACGGTGAGCAGCGCCGGCACCAGTGAGATGCCGAAGCCGCGCAGATATCCGGACATGACCTCGTACAGCATGCTGAACGTGTAGGCGGAGAACACCATGACGAGTCTGGTGTAGCCGACGGAAATGACCTCCGGTGTCGCATCGAACAACGCCAGCAGACTATGGCCGAAGAACAGCACGACGGCGATGGTGGCCGCGGTGGCGATGAAATCCTCCAGAATGCAGATGCCAAGCACGCGCTTGCAGCGTCCGATCCGTTTGGCTCCATAGTTTTGCCCGGTGAAGGTGGCGCAGGCCTGGCTGAACGAGTTGAGCACGTAGTAGGCGATGATTTCGATGTTGAACGCGGCGCTGGAAGCGGCCATGACGACAGTGCCGAGGCTGTTGATGGCGGCTTGGATGATGATGTTGGCCACGGCGAACACCGCGCTTTGCACGCCGGCGGGCAGTCCGATGCGCAGAATCTGACGCAGGGTGAACCAGTCGATGCCGAGCTCGCGCAAATCAACATGGATGGCTGCGTCAGTATGAACCAGTCGATACAGCAGAATCATGGAGCTGACGACGTTCGCGATGACAGTGGCCGTCGCGACGCCCGAAACACCCCAATGGAACAGTACGACGAAAATCAGTCCCATGGTCACGTTGAGCACGCCGGAGATGGCGAGTACGGCGAGCGGTGCTTGGGTGTCGCCGATGCTGCGGAAGATGGCCGTTTCGAAATTGTATAGCAGGATGACGGGCATGCCGATGAGGTAGATGCGCAGGTATGCGAGCGCCAGGGGGAACACGTCGGCGGTCACGTTGAGCATGCCGAGAAGCGGTCCGGCGAGCAATTCTCCGATGATGGCGACGATCACGCCGCCGATCAGGGCGGTGACGATGGACGTGTGCACGGCGTTGCGCACCGCTTCGCGGCTGCCTCGTCCGATGGCGTTGGCGATGACGACGTTCGCGCCGAGAGCGATGCCGATGAACAGGTTGAGGATGAGTCCGGTGACGGGCGCGTTGGAGCCGACGGCCGCGACCGCGGCGGTGCCGTCGGATTGGGAGAAGTTGCCGACGATCATGATGCCGGATGCGTTGAAGAGTTGTTCCAGAATGCCGGTCGCCGCCACGGGGAGCGCGAATCGCAGGACTTTCGTCCATATGCGCCCGTGCAGCATGTCTATGCCCTGCTTGTTGTGCACCATGTTTTTGCCTCCGCCAGCCGCAGCCGGCTCGTCGTTCGCTTCCGAAGGCATTGTAGTGGCGGCACCAAACGAGGGAACCGCCATGCCGTTTTGTAGGATGCTCTAAAAAAGGGCCATGACGTTTTCGAATTCCCTTTGGTGGCGAGTGGAGCCCGCGCGTTAGTATGAAAGGCATGAGTGAAACCGTTTCAACCGCATCCAACGCGGCCGACGCATGGACGAATCCGCTGCGCGACCCGCGCGATCTGAGACTTCCCCGCATCGCAGGCCCATGCAGCATCGTGATTTTCGGCGTGACCGGCGATCTGTCCCGTAAGAAGCTGCTCCCCGCCATCTACGATCTGGCCAACCGTGGCTTGTTGCCGCCAAGCTTCGGTCTGACAGGCTTCGCACGCCGCGACTGGACCGAGGACCATTTCAAGGACTTCGTCAAGGAGAACGTGCAGGCGCATTGCCGTACGCCGTTCAAGGAATCGACTTGGAAGCAGCTTGCGGCCGGTATCCGTTTCGTACAGGGCACGTTCGATGATCCGAAAGCGTTCGAGCGTCTGTCCGACACGGTCGCCGAGCTTGACCGCGACCGTGGCACGCGCGGCAATCACGCGTTCTACATGTCGGTGCCGCCGCGCGCGTTCCCGCAGGTGTCCCGTCAGCTGGCCGACTGTGGTCTGGCGAAAAGCGACAAGGGTGCTTGGCGTCGTGTGATCATCGAAAAGCCGTTCGGTCATGACCTGGCCAGCGCCAAGGAGCTCGATCGCGTGGTCTCCGAAGTGTTCGACCCGTCGAGCGTGTTCCGCATCGACCATTATCTTGGCAAGGAGACCGTGCAGAACATGCTGGCGTTGCGTTTCGCGAACGCCATGTACGAGCCGATCTGGAACAACAATTACGTCGACCATGTGCAGATCACCATGGCCGAGGACATCGGCGTGGCTGGTCGTGCTGGCTATTACGACGGTATCGGCGCCGCACGCGACATCATCCAGAACCATCTGCTGCAGCTTATGGCATTGACCGCCATGGAAGAGCCGGTCTCCTTCTCCGCCGCCGATCTGACGGCTGAAAAGACGAAGGTGCTGTCCGCCGTGCGTCTGCCGAAGGATTTGGCGGCACATACGGCACGAGGCCAGTACGCGGCCGGATGGCAGGGCTCGCACGAAGTGGTCGGCTATCTGGACGAGAAGGGCATCGATCCGGCGTCGACCACCGAAACGTATGCCGCGATTCGACTGGACGTGGACACGCGCCGTTGGGCTGGCGTGCCGTTCTATCTGCGTACCGGCAAGCGTTTGGGCAAGCGCGTCACGGAAATCGCCGTGATCTTCAAGCGCGCGCCGCACCTGCCGTTCGAATCGACCGCGACGAAGGAGCTCGGCAAGAACGCGATCGTGATTCGCGTGCAGCCGGACGAGGGCGTGACCATGCGATTCGGCTCGAAGGTGCCGGGCGGCACTTCGATGGAGGTGCGTGATGTATCAATGGACTTCGGCTATGGCCGTTCGTTCACCGAATCGTCTCCGGAAGCCTACGAACGTCTGATTCTCGACGTGCTGCTGGGCGATCCGCCGCTGTTCCCGACCACCCGCGAGGTGGAGCTGAGCTGGCAGATCCTCGACCCGATCGAGGAGTTCTGGTCCACGCTCGGCCAGCCGCAGCCATACCGTTCCGGAACTTGGGGACCGCAGGAGGCCACCGAGATGCTGGCCCGCGATGGACACCGTTGGAGGATGCCGTGATCATTACCATGAAGAACACCGAAACCCGTGAGATTTCGGCGAAGATCGACGAACTGCACGAAGAGCGTGGCGAGGCCGCCTTGGGCCGTGTGCTCACGCTGCTGATCTCCACGAACGAGGCGTCGCTGGAGCACGACCTCGAAGTGGCGAACAGCGCCAGCCGCGAACACCCCTGCCGGGTGATCGCCATCGCACCGAATTCGCGCAAGATGGATGCCGATACCGATGACGGCCAGCCGCACACGTTCCTCGACGCGGAAGTGCGGTTCGGCTCCGACGCCGGCGCGGGCGAGATCATCGTGCTGCGTCCGCTCGGCGGTCTGGTGTATCACGCGGATACGTTGGTGATTCCACTGCTGGTGCCGGACGCGCCGGTGGTGGCCTGGTGGCCGAACGAGGCGCCGGCGAACCTGTCCACCGATTTGTTGGGCTCGATGGCGCGCAGCCGTATCACGGATGCGATGCATTCGTCGAATCCACGACGCACGATGGACGATCTGCGCCGTAACTGGTCGTCGAAGAACGTGGACATGTCATGGACGCGTCTGACCGTTTGGCGGGCGATGCTGGCTTCCATGCTCGACCAGCCGCCGCACCTGCCGGTGAGCGGCGTGCGTGTGACCGGTAAGAAGGATTACCTGCCGATGGACCTGCTGGCCGCATGGCTGAGGCTACGGCTCAACGTGCCGGTGGTGGTGGAGGACGATCCGAACGCCACCGCGGTGACCGGCGTGTATCTTAGCCGTTCCGACGGCGTGATGAGCCTGGAACGTCCCTCCACGGATGACGGCATCGCCGTGCTGAACGTGCCGGGACAGTCGCCGCAGACCATCAGCGTGCCGGCGCGCACGTTGGAGGAATGCCTAAGCGAGGAGCTGGGCCGACTCTACCCGGATGAGATCTATGCGGAAGTGGTGACGCAGGGCTGGGATCTGATCAATCCGAAGCGCTGAACCGTCAAACGACAACCAGTCGCCCTGCCGTGAATCGGTGGGGCGACATCGTATAAGGAGCGAATATGGCAGAACGTAAGACCATTGTGTATCCGAATCCCGAAGTATTGGCGCAGGCCGTGGCCGCGCGCACATTGCTGACCATCATCGACCTGTTGGCCGAGCCGGACCGGCAGCGTGTGGACATTGCCGTGACCGGCGGCACCGATGGCATTTACGTGCTTAAGGTGATGGGTGAAAGCCCGTTGGCCGATGCCGTCGATTGGCGCCGTGTGCACGTGTGGTGGGGCGATGAGCGTTTCGTTGCGGCCGATGATGACGACCGCAACGCCAAGCAGGCGCGCGAGGCTTGGTTCGGCAAGCTTATCGAGGATGGCCTCATGCCGGCTGGAAACATCCACGAAATGCCGGCTGACGGACGTGACGCGGATGAGATCGCGTCCGCTTCCCCAGAACAGACGGATGCCGTGCTGGCGGCCGCTGCCGCGGAATACCAGCGGGAGCTTGTCGAGCAGTTGGGCAGCGAGCCGGCGCTTGACATCGCGATGTTCGGCGTGGGTCCGGACGCGCATTTCGCGTCCCTGTTCCCCGACCATGGCGAAGTCGAAATCGACGATCCGCATGTGCTGGTGGCCGGCGTGCGTGATTCGCCGAAACCGCCGCCGCTGCGTGTGACGTTGACCGTGCCGATGATCGCCCGTTCGAAGCACACATGGGTGTTCACGTCCGAGACGCGCAAGGCCGACGCGGTGAAGGCGGCGTTCGCCCAGCGCGACAATCCGCATGCGCCAAGCTCCTATGCCGACGGCGAAGAGCTGTTGTGGCTTATCGATGAAGGAGCGGCATCCAAGCTGTGATGCGATTCCTGCACGCCGATAAAGCAACGGTATAACCGGTATAACGATGAAGCCCCCGCAACATATCGTGTTGCGGGGGCTTCATCTATGTTTCGGATGCCTTATGCTTCAGGCTCAAGGGGAATCAGGCTTCGATTTCCTCACGGCCCGGTTCGGCCCACAGGGTGTGGAACGCGCCCGGCTGGTCCACACGCT
>ENA-OROL01001354-OROL01001354.1-human-gut-metagenome-genome-assembly--contig:-NODE-1354-length-20391-cov-2.937008_pt1 | contig 20391 bp, 22 predicted proteins | sample MGYA00242128_ERZ509048 | MGnify/ENA primary metagenome ERZ509048 (study PRJEB26280, sample SAMEA2338750) | human gut metagenome | biome: human gut; feature: human-associated habitat; material: faeces...
TATCTGGTATCGAATTAAGTAATTCTCCTGCCCTAAGTCTTTCTTGATTCTGCAAGTAACGAAAATACTCCGTTATCTCATCATCAGAAGCATTTGTTATATTTGTAATAGATATATTATATGCTAAAATATTATCTTGTATTGCCTCAGGAAGTTGTTTAAATGAAATAGATATTTTGCCTTTATTATTCATTCTTTTTTTTAGCCTATTTAATTTTTCATCTGTATCTTCCCCCATATATTCTATAATGTATTCTATAATATCTTTAGATATATCACTTTGAATAACATACTCATTTTCAATAAATTTATATATCGTAGTTAGTCTTTGTTGTCCATCTACAACCTCTTGCATAGCTCCTTTTTCATTTTTCTCAGTACGTACTCTTAAACTCACATTTCCAATAGGATAGCTTTTAATAATACTATATAGTAATTTATCTTTAAAATCCGAACTCCATATATATCCCCTTTGATAATTAGGTTGAAGATCAATACCATCTCTTTTATTTATATTCCTAATTTGATTCAATATAGTCTGGATTGGTCTTGAATCATAGGAAAAAGCCATAACAAATGCCATAAAATTCTTATAGTTAGGATAACACTATTCAAGGCTTTTTTCAATAGACTCTATTGTTTTTTTAGAATTATATTTTATTTTTACAATTATTCGTCAATGACTCTATTTGGTATCATAAATATAAGATAATAAACAAATATATATTATAAAAGCACTCCTGAAATCAATCCTGAAGTGCAATTAAACCAAATTAACATATAAATAACAATGCCACTTATAAAATTATTCTAAATCTCCAGTCCATTATACAGACCAGTTTCTCTCACAATACTATTCTCATACCATTCTTTAGGTGCTCCATCACTCCTATAAGCCATATCCAACATTTTATATATCTGTGGATATCTAACATCAAACTTTATCAAAGTCTTAAGTTCCGTTGTCTGCATAGGTAATATCTTCATTCCCGTAATATACTCTGTTCCATCATTATTATAATAAACTGCATCTTTTCTTTGTCTAAAATCTGATATTACATTATTGTTTAAAAATGTTGTGATAAACACACAATATGCTTCGTCTTCATGATGTGCCAAACAATAATCTCCCAAATGTCTTGATACTGGCACCATTTCCATTCTTCTTTGATTTTGACCATCTGCCAGCGTTGCTTCTATTAACAATGTATGTTTAGGATACTCATATGTCATTTCATACTTCCATACTATATCTGCTTCACCGCCTCCAGCATGAGTCTTAGGTAACAAATCCGCTTCTAATGATAAATTCATATATTCCAGAACATCACCTTTTCGTTCGCTGATTATATACCAAGCACATATTCAAATATTGTAGGAATATCTGCATTGTCTGTAACTATGCTTCTTATTTCATCATCATTTCTGCTTTCAAAATCATCAAGCAGTCTAACAATAGTATTTTTATCAAACTTATCATCTATAAGCTTATTAAATCTTGTGTAGCGCTCATCTTTTATAACTTTCTGAGCCATCTCCTTATTTGTAACATTAGTCCCCAGAGCATATCCCAATTTTTGATATAATATATTTATGTCTATATCAAAAATGAGCCTATATCTTTTAGCATTGAATTTTTTGACAATAACTCTGTCTGTTCAAAGGCTATATTTAACAGATTTCCCGCTATAATCTCAATATAACATTGTGGAAGTACATCTAATTTTATGTTATTATCCTCAAACAAAACGACATCTGTTATTTTGAAATATCTTCTGTTCAAATCAAAGTAATCTGATAATGTTGCTCTTGCCTTAAAAATATGCACTACCTTAAAAAATTCTTCATTAAACTGTTCTTCTGTTGTTACCTGTATATTGGAACAGCATTAAGTACAGATAGCCCCTCTCTGGAGATTACACTTCGTGCACTGCTGTTGAAAAATATTTTCTCCAAGCTCCGCCAACCTTACTATTTGTTAATTTCTTTGTAGCTTCATAAAATTCTAATGCAAGATTATCTTTTGAAAATACAATCTTTTTCAATAAGGAATATAAGGTATAATATGGCTTGTCATATTTTGCACTTTTTCTATTGATTCCAATGTTACATATCAATTCTTCTGAGATAGGCTCTGTTTTCAACAAGTTCAACGCCTGCTTATAATTATCTTTTTCCATCAAAACAGATAAGATAATATCATCAAAATCCTTCTCACCGGTCTCACGATATCTCTTTATACTTCTAACTATATTTTTTGTAGTATGCTCATCCACACATAATGGTAAAAGATATGTAAACTCATCATTTGTGAGATATCGCACTTTTCTCTGGGCCATCTAACTCCACTATTGTATGCTACCGTGAAAAATCGACCGATTTTCACGACTTTTTGTAAACATTCAGACATAAAGAAAACCCTTGAAAATACTGAATTTCCAAGGGTTTTGATGTTCTTCTGATATTCGGTTGAATTATCTCTTTGATAACTCCGAGCGCCGTAAAACGGGCGTTTCCGCTGCGTTTGTCAGTTACGCGGTAGTTACTGCTACTTTTTCCCCGGATTCTTTAACACTACATCATGCGCATACAATAAAGCAACTAATCCCGGCAGCTTTCAGCTTTTTCTCTGTCTTTTCTGCGTTTTTGCGTTCTGTATAAGCTCCCGCCTGTACTTTATAAAGCCCGTTAATCATTCTTACGAATACGTCTTTGTGTCCTGTCTTTCTGATCTTCTCAGCCATAAGTTCAGCACCTTCTTTTTTTCTGAACGCTCCCGCCTGGACTCTGTAGTATTTCTTTTCTTCCGCTTCCAGGTTATCGGTTTCTGTGTTCTTTGTATCGTAGTCGTATAATTTGTATGTTTCGATAAGTTCAATAAGATTCTTTGCGTATGTCGGGTCTGTAGCATACCCGGCAGCGGCTACAGCGTTACAAGCTTCTTTGTAATCTGTTTCCCCGATTACTTTCGCATATCTCTTATACTTCTTCAAAAATGCGCTATGATCTTTTACGGATTCTTCCCAGGTTGCGTAAGCTCTAAACTCTGCTTCTACCTGTACTTTCTTTCCGTCTTCGTATTCTGTAGTTTTTCTTTTTAATGTCTTTCCCTTCCAGTTGCTCGTAGCCTTAATTCCGAAAAGTGCATTGCCCGTTTTTGTCAGTTCTGATTTTCCCCATGCACTTTCTAAAATTGCCTGGGCGATTGTCAAGCTCGCCGCTACTCCGCTGTTCTTCATATCAGTGGACGCAATAGCGCCCACTACTTCAATAAAATTCTTCTGTTCTGCGTTCATGTTACTTATCCTCTCTACACTGCCTGTAAGCTCGATACAGCTACCCAGCTTTTAATTTCTTTAAGTCTTGCTTCCTGTACTCCGTTATTTGCCTGGATTTTATCTACTGTATGTCTCTTCCCGCCGCGCTGTGTTGTCGGTACTGCCTTACCGCGTGCCGATGATAAGCCGCCATATACCGCGCCGTCTTTAATCGTTACAGTGCTTCCTACTGTAATACCTTTATTTCCCTGGTTTCCATTGTTCCCGTTTTTCTTAAGTCCGAACTGTTCCGCGATTGCTGTAGCTATCGCTGCCGCGATCTGGTCTTTCTTCGCTGTATAGATCTGCATATCGTCTTTGTCGTCAATAAAACATACTTCCAGCAACGCCGAAGACGTACCGCTTGCTTTCGCTCTTGCGATCACGCGCCAGTTTTCCCTTTTTACTCCCCTGTTCTTAAGTCCCAGCGCTGCGATTTTCTCTACAATCTTTGTTTCTACTCCTACGGTTCTTTCCGCTGTTGTTACATAGATTTCCGTACCTGTAGTCTTTCCATTCCCGGCAAGGTCGTTTACGCAAGAATTAAAATGTGCTTCCAGTACATAGTCATAATTTCCAAAATTTACCTGGCAGCAACCATTACCCAGGTCTTTAAAAGCGTTCCTGTTTGTCGGGTATAAATCAACCTGTGCATAATTTTCCAGTGTTTCCTTAATCTTCTGTACCATTACCACGGTTTCTGTCGCTTCTACTCCAAATTTTGAGCTTGCGCCCGGGTCGCCGTCCCCGTGTCCACTGATAAGTAAAATTTTCATACAATCACGCTCCCGTTACAATCTTTCTCATAATATCGTCTTCCGTGTCTTCTTCCGTAACTGTTACTGTATTGTAAACGTAATCATATAAACTAGAATTATTTTCCAGCATTTTTCTAAATTCTGCTAACGCCTGGTCTAATAATTTGTCGTACTGTTCTTCCGTGATAAATAGTGTTACGATCGGGAATCTTTCTACTAGCCATTCCCATACCATAGAACGCTTAATACGTCCCGTTTTGCTTTTCAATTCTTTTTCTGCTTCTGTTACCATGTAAAGCAGCGCTACTTTTACTTTTTCAAGCTGCTGCTTTGGTGTCAGCTTCATAAATCTAAGGATTGCATACACGGTAAGCAGTCCCAGGATAAGAAGGATAAAAAAGTATACCCAGTTTTCAAGAATCATTTTTACAGTTTCCATAGTTTCGCACCTCTAAAAATTCTGTATTTCTGTCGGTTCTAACGCTTCGTCTATGATCGTATCTGTTTTATCTTTCATCTTTTGTATAACTCTTTCTTTTGTTTCCTCTGCCTGGTTTTCTTCTCCCAGTTCAATAAGCTTTTTTATCATTCCAAGCTGTATTTTAATACCATTTTCAAGCTGTACCGCTTTAAGATACCATACCACAGCGGCAGCAAATACGCCGCCAGCCGTCGGAATGATATAGATAAACACATCTGTAGGCTTTTCGTTCCAAGCGAACACTAAAGCCACTAAGCAAGCGCATACAAATAGTATGCCCGTCCACATTACAACCTTTTTCTTAAATTCTCGCTTATTCTTTTTCCTGTTCATGCTTCTGCCAGCCTTCCAGGTCTTTTATACGGTTATTTTCTACTGCTATTTTTTCAAATGCTACTTTAGAATCCGCTTCTAATTTGTACACTCTTTCCGCTACGTTGTTGTGTTTATCTAATTTCTTTTCAATATAATCTAATCTAGTGCGCATAATTCCGTATATTGTACCGATAGATACGCCATAGACTACAAGCTGTATCAACAGCCCTATCCAAAATTCATTACCCAAAATACTAACCTTCCTATACAGAAGACATTTCTATTAAGTCTTCCTTCCCCGCTTCTATGTCCTGTATCATCGTTAGTATAATGTTGTCTTCTTCCTCTATCGCTCTGTATTGTTCCAATTCTAACAGAAGCCTTTTATTTACTTCTGTCAAATCTGTAATTACGCTGGCTTGTACTTCAATCATTTGTAAAAGATAATTATTCATTTATTTTATCCCTTATCTGCTGTTTTTCTTCTTCTGTAAGGTTTTCGTAGCTCTCTAAAATCTCTTCCAGGTCTTCGCCACGCTGTACCTTTATTTTTACACCGCGTACAATAATTTTAAGTTTTGCACCTGTCAGCATTAAATAGCACCCCCTAAGATATCCGCCATAGTTTCTACAAGCTCGTCGGTTGTCTCTTTGAGATCGTCGTACTTTTCTTCTGCTGTTTTCTTTCCCGCTTTCTCCGCTGCAATTCTCCTGGCTTCTTCAATCCATTTAGCCAGGCTTCCGTTAATGCGCGCTTCCAGTTTTGCAGTTTCACGGGTGCAAAACTCAATCAATGTAAAACGGTAGTGTTTCGGTTTCTCTTCCGTTTCTTCTACCGTCTCTACATCCGTCTTAAGCTGTACACGCACACGCCCCGCCTGTCTCTCGACTATAGCCGCACCTGTCAGTACTTCCTCTTCTGTCTCTACGCCTTCTCTGATTCTTACCGCTTCCATTGCTTATCTTCTCCTTTGCGCTTTTTACGGTATCCTTAAAATACTTTACTTTCAGTCCGTAAGAGTCTGTATTTTTTATCCAGCCATAATAGCTTATAATACTTCTCGCATCGTGTCCGTTAAGTATCTGCTTCTTTCGTACCTTCCGTATTCTTCGTGTTATTCTTAAGCATATACTGGAACGTAAGGTAGTACAGTCCCGGTAGAATCTATAGCCTATAAAGTCTATTGGTCTGTTTCCCAGTTTCCCTTTATCATTTGTCGCGTGCACTTGTAATTTACTCTTTATGTGTAAGCCTATTCGTGATAGCGCATCACGGATACAGGCTACATACTGCCGTAGCTTCTTTTTATTACTACTAAATAATAACATATCGTCCATGTACCTAAAATAGTATTTTATCTTGAAAATATGTTTTATTACAAAGTCTACTGGTGTCAGCATGATATTAGCGAACCAGTGACCGAACGGCGTACCTATTGGTATTCCTCTTTTCCCGGCTGCTGTCTCTTTTACCCAGTAAATATCTATACACATAAACAGTAATTCAAGTAACCTTTTGTCTTTAAACATTTTGATAAGCCGGAACTTCAAAAAGCAATGTAAAATATTGTCGTAGCATTTCTTAATATCCAGGGCTTCCCAGTACTTTGTATGCTTTACATTCTTATACGTCTTTCCTTTCCTGTTCTTCCTGGCTATCGCTCTTTCAATCTTCCTTTTGCAATACGTCCCGCCTTTTCCCTTTATACTTGCGCACGAATACATATACATCCTTCTTGTCAGAATAGGCTCAATGATCTGTAATACTGCCCGTTGTACAATCTTATCAACCATACAGGGCTTAGCGATCATTCGCTTTTTATGCCGCACACCGTCGTATATTTCTTTCCTTCTCAACTTACGCGGCTTATATCTGCCTTCTATCAAAAGTGCCTGTATCATTTTCGTGTATTTGTCGATATCCCCTAAATACTTTTCTTTCTGTTGTTTTGCATTTGCTTTTTCATTTTTCTTTGACTTCGTGGCGTTCGGGCTACTGCATACTGCCTTAATCGCCGTTTTAATGTTTTCATATTCGTAGATTTTTTCGTAGATTCCACCAACTCTTTTAGGTAGTATCTCTTGTTTCTTTAACTTTGATTTCTTATTTACTGGCTTATCCATATACTACCCTTTCTTAAATGCTTATTCGGAATACGTCCAAAGACGTACCGCCCTGTAAATAGCGGCTTCCGGGTTTCCCCTAATAGTTCCTTGCCAGTCGCTTATTTTTACCAGTCCTTCGCCGTGTCGGTTACTCTGGTAAGGTCACAGCTTGCGCCGTGTTTAGATAGTGTGCAATAATTCATATTTTCCATTGTAAGCATTAAGAAGCACCCCGCCGATGTTCCAGTTCGCGTTACCGCTGCCGTTGTTCGCGTTCACGTAAGGCAAGCCCGCGTTAGCTCCGTTGTTCGCGTTACCGAAGACATACAAGACGTACCAGGCGGCTTACACACTAAATCCCTTTTATGTATTTTCTCTATCCTTTCATGTTCTATCTCCTTCCCGCCGTTTCTTTTGGGTAGTATATCATTTCATTTTGCAAATTCAATACTTTCCCCCTTTCCTTCCATTTTCCTGGAAATCTTTAGGTATTAGGGGGCTGCCCGCCCCCGTTACACCCCCGGTCTTACTGGCGCTTTTTAAGAAGCACCCCGCCGAGGTTCCAGCTCGCGCCACCGCTGCCGTTGAGCGCGCTCACGAAAGGCAAGCCCGCGTCAGCTCCGCTGTTCGCGCTACCGAAGACATACAAGACGAACCAGGCGGCATTGTTGTTACTCCATAAGTACGCCCCGTTTCCTTTTCCAACCGAAGAACCGCCCAGCTTTTCGCACCACATTTCTAACGGGTGTTCCGGGTCAAATCCTTCCAAAAGCTGCCAGCCGGACGTTGTAGGAAACGCAAAGCTTAACGCTTTATAATTCGGGTCTGTATCTCCTACGTTATCTTTCGTCACTGTGTTGTCGTAGCATACATATAATTTATCCTGGTATCTATTCACGTTATCTACGAAAGCATATTGTCCGTTAAACTCATGCCCTAAAAGTAACATGGCGTGCTTGCCATCATTTACTAAGCATCCGTCTTTCATCCCCAGGCTATCGGTTGTTCCCGATATGTTAGCGCAATGACTAATAATATTGCCTACCGCAATATTTACCGGGTCGCCGTCAAAATAGATCGCTTTTCCCGTTACGCTTCCGCTGCTGTAGTCTTCCACTCTTGTTATCAGTCTTTGCTTTGCTACCTGTGCTCCGCCCAGGCTCGTACCAATTTCCACAGCATTTCCTACCAGGTATTCGTTAGCCGCTGTCGCCAATGCGATAACGATACGATTCGTACTCTGTTCTGCTACCAGTGCTTTGTCTCGATCTGTATACCTTAAGAAATAATATCCTTTGCATACTTTTTCTTCTGTATTAAGACTTGCATATTTTACCAGTACCAGCATACTATACGCCCAGTAGCTTGTACTATCCATGCTATAGTATCCATCTCCGGCTGCTTTTGATCGTGCACGTACCGTAGCTCTATTTATTCTACAATCCGGGTGCTTTCCGCTCATGGATACGTGCTTACTTCCCATAAGTGAAGACGGGTAGCGTCCCCACTCCCATGGCTCTATATATACCGCTCCGTCAAATGCTCCGGCGGAAATCTGTACATATTCGTATGTATCGTCTCGCCAGCGTTTGAGATAATATCCCGGATACTCTGTAAGTACCATGTACTTCGTTGGGTCGTACCCCGGTTCTCCGATATACGCTATTGTTTCCCCTGTATCCAGGTCGCAGCATTTAGATACAATCCCCGCCCACGGCATTACATAAGAAAAGTCGTCTTTCCCTACTTTTGTCCCTATGGTCGGGTTTGCTTCCATGCCTACACTTGCGTCTGTACGTTCCCAGGTGTCACTTACATTTGCTGTATTCCACACCCTTTTTACCCCGTAAATCGGCGCGCCTACCTGGGTATGAATCCCGGCAGCTCTTAAGAGTGCGTTTGTTTCTTCCTTCGTGTATCCCTTAATATTTTGTGTAGCTTCTACTCCGGCAGCTTCTATTTGCGCGATCGCTTCCGCTTTTGTATCTGCAATCCCTTTTACTACGTCTTCTGCCTTCGCCTTCGCCGCTTCTGCTGCTTTTGCTGAATTTGCCGCTGCTGTTTTGCTTTCTGATGCCGCGCTTGTTGAATTTGCTGCTGCTGTTTTACTTTCCGACGCTGCGCTTGCTGAATTTGCCGCCGCTGTTGCGGACTTTCCGGCGGCTGCCTTAGAATCTGCTGCCGCGCTCGCTGAATTTGCTGCTGCCGTTTTATTTTCTTCCGCTTTGCTCGCCGCTGTCTCTGCCCTGGAAGTATAACCCGGTATCTGTTTCATAGCTGATTCTGCTGTTTTAACTGCTTCATTAGCTGTATTTAATGCAGTATTCGCTACTTCCTTTGCAAGTCCCACCGTTCTTAATGCATCTGTAAGGCTTTCGTATTCATTGCTACTTTTAATATCATCTTCACTTACCGCCCCGTCGTCTACATTCAAATAGAATTTAGCTGTACTTAATACGCCGCCGTCAGTTCCGTACAGCACTACGTCTACAATAGCTGTACCCTTGCAAGTTGTCATTTGCCCGCTTATGTCAATTACGATTGTATTATTATCTTTCGTAGCGTTTTTAGTAACCTGTTTTCCGTCCGCCTTTCTACAGCGAACTTCTACAGTATTTACCCCAGCAAGGCTATAGTCCTCTCCGTTGTCTTTAATTTCCGCAATTACCCGGCGTTCTGTATCGCCCATCTTTGCGAATACAACTTTATAGGAATCTCTTAAGCCTACATCTAACGTAAGTCGTGTGATCTGTTTATTCATTCTTTAACAGTTCCCCTTTGTATTGTTCAAATTCCATAGCTGCTACTGTAGCATTTCCCGCGCGTACATTTGCTAAGACGCTTTCAAGAATCAGCACCGTAATACTTGAATGTAAGCCGTAATTTCTTTCCGCCATAATAATCGCTGTATTGATATCTTTTTTCGCTTTTTCAATAGTAACGCTAAACGGCTCGGCTACTCTCTTAACTGCTTCCTCTTTTGTCTCTACGTGGTTTTCTTCCTCAACCTCTACTATTTTTCTCATGTTCTTAATGGCTTCTTCTTTTGTTTCTGTGTGTTTTTCTACCTTTACTTCTTCTTTGCTCATACTACTTCTTTTTCCTCTTCCACTTTCATTTCGCCCGCTTCTGTATTGAAAAGTCTTACCGTGGTTTTTTCTATTACCGGGCTTTCTTCTTCTTTCGGCTTTTCCGCTTCATTAACCTTTAAGTATCTATCTTCTTCCATATTTTCTCCTAACTTCTCGGGGCGCTTGTTATGCCGCCATTTCTTACAGTTATTGATGAACTCCACCACGTAATAGTACCATCACTATTCGCCTGTATCTTTGTTATTATCGGAATTTCCCCCGTCCAACTGCTATAGCCGTCGTACGACGTGTTTCTTAGATCGGCGTTATACAAATTCCAGCCATGCGCGTACATATTACAGCCAAGATGTAAGCCTTTTTCTGTGTAGATACTATTTGCTCTCGAATAGCATAAAATTGTATCGTAGCTTGTCGCGCCGCTACTTTCTTTTTGTGCCCACGCCATATATTTTCCTTGATATTCCAAGTCGAACGAAAGCCCTTTATGCGTGCTATTGTCTTTCCATTCATTCGTACCTATTCGTCCTACAAAATAATTATCCCTATAAAATGAATTTCCATTTTGGTCAAATACTGCTCGTTTTCCTTTTGCTGTTACTTCTCCATTGTAAATAGCAATCTGTCCGGCTGAAATTTGCACATACTTAGAACTCTTATTAAATGCAATCAGTACATTATTGTAGTATTGGGTTATATAGCTTCCCATATCCCCTTTTTCTACTTTACTCGTTATTTTATTTGCATTTACTTGTATAGCACTTCTAAGTTCGTCTTCTATACCTTCTGCTCTTTTTACCTCTGCTTCGATAGCGTCATTTGCTACTGTAAATTGCGCTTCTGCGTGATCTTCGTATTTTCCCAGTACTTCCACATCTTTAATATAAACCGTCGTGTTATCCACATAGTTATACACATAAAAGTACTTTGTCCCCGCTGAGCTTATAGTTATCTCCGTTTCGTACTGTTTAAATACTTCGTCGTCCAGCTCTCCGGCTTTTGTATAATAGCTTATTCCGCCAAGTGATACCCTAATTCTCGCTTTGCTTATACTTCTTAAGTCCGCCCCGGCTTTGAATCTTACCGTATATGTCCCGGCTTTCAACTTCCAGCTCTGGTAAATATAGATGTTAGACGTTCCTCTAGTGATGCTCGCTACATTTCCTAAGTATTCGTCATTTATCGCTTTAATATTTTCGCTGTTACTTAGCTTCCACCCGTCCAGGTTTCCGCTTTCAAAAGTTCCATTTTCTACATAGTTATGTTTCAGTTCGTTTACTGCTTTTTTTGCATATGTTTTTACTGATTCTGCCGACTGGTCTATAGCCGTATTCATGCTAACCTGTGTAACATACTTCTTAAGTTTTTCTTCCGTATAGCTGTTCGCGTTGCTTTCTGCTTCATTTGCCAGGTTTCCCGCTGTTTCGTCTACATACTGAAAAGTAGTGTAGGTTTTCTTGAAATCGCTTTTAAGCCCGTCGATATCATTTTTATAGTTTCTCTCTACAGTGTTTACCGCTTCGCTTATATGGGATTCCACCGACTTTTTATAGTTGATGCTGATAGATTCCGCTTGTATGCTATCTGCTTTTATAAGCGCTCCGTCTAACTGCCCGACACATATATAATCAGCGTAAAAGCCGCTACCAGTTCCGAAGGTCTTCCAGTCCCAGTCTTTCCCGTCTGCTGTACGTTCTGATGCAATACAGAAGCCCATTGTACCGATAGACATAGCCCCGTATGTCGGGCTTCCTTCTACTAGGTCTTCAAATATTACCGCCCTTACTTCTGAAGGTTGCGATATGTCTCGCTGGGCTTTTAATTGTGCCTTTACAGCGTCGATTTTACCGTATACTTCTTCCGCCTTAAGTGTCCCGTCTTCCCTGGTTACTTTCTGTATAATATCTGCCGCGCTGGTTGTCTTGTCAAAATAATTTTCTATAAAGTTCCCTAGCTCAACTTCTGCGTTTTCTTCCTCTATGCAGTCGTACACAAGCCTTATACATCTTGCCGTTACATTTATCTTAAGCTTTCTGTCCTTTGTTAATACGTCGTCGCCTATTCCTACTGTTGTTAATTTCTTGTAGTCTTTATAGTCTTCCGTATTCGCAACTTCTACCAGGTCTACTTTATAATTTACTTTCGGCTTATCAAGCCCGTTTTCATACTCTTTCGTGCACCGTCTTTTAAGTTCTTCCCTTAAAAGTTCCAGCGTACTAAATCCTTCTTCCCCTTCCTGGCAATCTTCCAGCAACTTAACATCTTCAAATTTAATAACTGCTGTCCTGGGATTTGCATAGCTTCCAATGAGCGGGCTATCTATCCACGGTTCTTCCCCTTCCAGGGTGTGCCCGTTGTATGATACCGGGATAATTCGCGTTACTACATCGTCTATACTTATGTCCGCTTCTATCCCTGTCATATTCCGCCCAAACTCTGCGCACGCTCCATAGTCCCCGCCCAGGCGGTCATTTATGATAACAGTAAAATTATCATACATTCTTTCGCCGCCCCAGCGATTTATAAAGCTGTTTTCATCGTCCCCGCCGATTGCTTCCATGATGTTTTTACGGATATAGTAGGCTGTGGATCGCGTTTTAATATTTGTCTTCGCTTTATACTTAGTGCCGCTTAAGATTATATCTAACGCTTCTTGCCCTGTCTTGTCCGTCGGTCTTACATCTACCAGCATTTCCCCGGCAGAATCATAGAAAATATGTCTTGCATAAGCCGTTACTTCTGTCTCAGTCTTTGTATAATCATAGATTCTAAAAAGCTGCTTCTTTGAGTATGGCGTAGGTGCTGCTATCACATTATCATTTACCAGGTATTCCCAGCGCCCCAGGTCGTCTATAGGATGTTCTAAGGTAAGCTCTGCTATTCCTTCTACAGTAAGTTCTACTTCGCACGTAGTCGGCGTTAAGGTCATATCTCCATTGCTTTCGTAGTCCTCATTACCTTTAACGTATACCTCTATCATTTATCTGCACCGCCAGTTAGGTTTTATCTTAACTGTAAATCCAGGGCTTACACTAAATGTATTTTCCCCTTCTTTTAAATACAGGTCTTCGTAATACCCTGTAAGCCTTCTGTTTGCCGTTTCCTTTAACGCCGTGTAGCAAAGTTTCAGCCCAGTATCTATTACCAGCTTCCCGCCGATATTTGCCGTAATTTTTGTACCATTTACAGTAAGTGTGCATACGCCGTCCCCTGTGATCTCGTACACTGGTTTGCACTCTTCAAAAGCATTATACAGTGTGTTGCTTAAATTCCTGGTTTCTGCCCCTTCTGTTAGGTACATATATCCTTCGCAAGTAAATGTTACCTGAAATTTTCCGATACGCTTAGCTAGGCGCTCGTTTGTTCCTATATCAATCTTCTTCACTTTGTAATAATAGCCTGGGTCGTCCGAAAACATAAGCATACCTGTACTTTCCTTAAGGAATCGCCGCTTTATGCTTCTATAGTCTTCCGCCCAGTCTTCCGGGCATTCCGACAGAAAGTTATAAGTGATCTCGATAGCAATATCTTTTAGCGTTTCTTTTTTTCTGTATAAATTTCCGTCTCTTCCCGGTACTTTTATCTCGTCGTATTCTTGTTCTGCCGTAGGGATATTAGGGCGGCTCACGGGCTTAACGCCCGCGTACCTGTCCCTAATATTGTTGTATATTGTATAATATACTCCGTTCATTATGCCGCCCCTTTCGCTTTCTGCTTATTTTTCTGTTCTTTCGTTACATTCTTAACTACTCGCTTCGTTGTCTTTCGTGCTATCTCTTTTCCGTCAAGCTCTGTAATATTCGTAATTTCTACTATTACGGTCTTCTCTGAATTGTCCGTAAACTCTGTAGTATCTACTCTATTGTTCAGTGCTACTACTTTCGCGCTCTGCTTAACTTCTGTTATCGGCGCAATCTTTGCTACGTTCTTTGTAAGTGTTCCCAGACTCTTATTTATGTCTTCTTCGACATTTTCAAGTTCGTTTGTGAATCCTACGCCCGCTCCTTGTGCCATGTACTTACCTATTTCGTCCCGGAATACCCTTGACGGCGAATGAATACCAAGCGCATTTTTTACGCCGTCTACGATTCCGCTAAAGAAGCTCTGTACTTGTCGTCTGAACCAGCCAGCGGCGTTACATATTCCATTCCATACACCAGTTACGATATTGTATCCTACGCTCGCCATTTGCGACGGTAGCGAAGCTACACCGTTAATCACAGCACTTACTAACTGACTTGCCGCGTTTCTACCCTGTTGTAACAGTCCGCTTCCCCAGTTTGCTACAGATTGTATAGCGCCCTGTATTGCGTTCCAAACTCTGCCCGGCATCTGTGAAAGTGTTGAATATACATTACTTAAAATATTCGATGCTGCCGCGCTCGCCTGGCTTAACATCTGCTGCCCCCAGTTCGCCATATTTGTAATCGCGCTTACTATCGCGTTCCAAATCTTACCTGGAAGCTGGGATAAAAAGTTTACGACCGTCGTTATAGTATTCTGTATATAATTAGTTGCTTGTGTGTATACCTGTTGTCCCCAGTTCTGTACGTTCGTGATCGCGCTTACTATCGCGTTCCAAATCTTGCCCGGAAGCTCTACCAGGAATCCCACTACGGAAGTTATCGTATTTTGTATATACGTTGTTGCTTCCGTGTATATCTGCTGCCCCCAGTTCTGTACGTTCGTGATCGCGTTTACTATCGCGTTCCAAATCTTGCCTGGAAGCTCTACCAGGAACGTTATAACTGTATTGATGAAGTTTGGTACTTCTGTAGTCGCCCATGTTACCAGGTCAATACCAAACCGTACTACCTTTCCGATTGCTTGACCGATTACATAACCGATTTTATACGGTAATTCCTGGAAAAATGTTACTGCATTTGTTACAAATTCTGTAGCAGCCTGTACAACTGCCGTTTTCATATTTTCGCCCCAGGTCGTTACAGTCGTAACCGCGCCCAGGATTGCGTCCCAAATCTTGCCCGGTAATTCCTTGAAGAATGTAACAACGCTTGTTATTGCGTTGCTTGCTGCCTGTGTTGCCGCTGTCTTTACATTTTCGCCCCAGGTTGTTATCTTTTCAACCGCTCCCAGGATTGCGTCCCAAATTTTCCCTGGTAACTCCTGGAAAAATGAAGCAATATTATCTACAATATTTCGGAATGTTTCGCAATGTTCATACAGCAGTTTAGCCGCACCCGCGAACGGATTCGCCAGGAATAATAGAATATCTTGCCAGTTATCTTTTACAAAATCTACAACCTTGCTTAGTGCGTTCGGTATTGTTTCTGTAAAGAATTTTGCAATTTCTCCTACTACTTTTCCTACCGTATCTTTTACAACGTTCCAGGCATTTACTACCGCTGTTCTCGCATTTTCATTTGTCGCTACAAATCCGACTATAGCCGCTACCAATGTAGCAACCAACGTAATAATTAACATCATCGGATTAGCAGCCATTGTTACGTTTACAAGCTTCTGTATTGTATTTAAAGCTACTTCCGCTGCCGTAAGTCCCTGTATAGCCGTTACTACGCCGTTAATTATCGACGCTACCTTAAATACTGCAAATCCCGCACCTATTGCCGCTAATATACTTGCTATCGTATCGCCATGATCTGCTATCCATCCCAGCCCTTCTAATATTTTCGGCAGTACTGCTACAATAATTTCACTAGCTTTTTCTATCAGGTTTCCGAACCCTGTAGCAATCTTATCAAGTGCGCCGCTTAGTTCTCCGCTCGTTAAATCTGTTTGCAAATCCCCTATTACGTTTGTAATATTCGTTACTGCATTTTTTAACGGTGTCTCGAACTTTTCGTAAGCAGCTATTCCTAATCCTTCAAGTCCACTCTTTAATATTGTAATTTTGCCCTGTAAGTTATCATTCATTGTCGCCGCCATATTTTCGGCAGCTCCCGTAGAATTTTCTATATAACCGCTCAACTCATTGAACCGCTCGCCGCTGTTCGCAAGTAGCGCGTTTACGCTCTTAAGGTCTACTTTATTAAAGATTGTATTTAAAACTTCTGTCTGTTCTCCCTGGGTCATATTCCCCAGGATTCCGTTAAGGTCTTGGAAAGTCTCATTTAGCGGGCGCATATTCCCGTTTGCATCGAAGACTTCAAGCCCTAATTCTTGCATTTTCTTCTTTGCTGTATCTGTCGGTGCTGTAAGGCTTAAGATTACATTTCGTAATGCTGTTCCGCCTTCCGCTCCCTTTGTTCCACTATCCGCAAATATTCCTAATACGGTATTTGCTTCGGTAACTCCGCCCGCTAAGCTCTTAGCCGTTCCGCCTACAGTAAGCAGTGCTTCGCCCAACTGCTGCACACTGGTATTACTCTTTTGTGAGGTCTTCGCCATTTTATCTACAAAACTTTCTGTAGTTCCGGCTTTGTCCCCTAGTGCGCTCATGCTGTCCGTTACCATATCGGAAGCTGTCGCTAAATCCATTCCCCCGGCTGCTGCCAGGTTTAGAACTGTTGGTAATGTCTCTACCGCTTTGTCTGCATCGTATCCGGCAAGTGCCATATAGTTAAGGGCTTCTGCTGCCTGTGTCGCGCTAAACTGTGTTGTATTTCCGGCTTCTTTTGCTGCATTTTCCAGTTTTGTATAAGCTTCGCTTCCCCCGGCTATTTCCTGGGTAGTCATACCCATAGTAGCCGCTACCTGGCTCATACCGCTCTCGAAGTCCATTCCTACACTTATCGCGCCTTTTGCAAGTTCCTTTATACCATTGGCAAGTTCTTTTACTCCGCTTATGATCGCGGAAGAAATAAGATTAGCTTTAATAACGTCGCCCAGGCTCAAAGTTTTGTTCCCGGCTTCGTCCATGTTACTTCCCGCCGTCTGTATTTCCTGTCCGAAAACAGTCCATTTTTTTCCGGCGTTCGTTAATTCTTCTTCTGTGTTTTTTAATGCTGTATTCTGTTCAGTAAGCGCCGCTTTCGATTCATTCAGTTTAACCGTATTCTTCGCTATCGCGTCTTCCTGTTTCTTTACAGCATTTGTAGCCTTTGCGTGTGCTTCTTTTGCTTCTTCTAGCTGTGCATTTAGTTTTTGGCTTTCCTCGCTGTCTTTTCCAGTCGCCTTAACGCTATCTTCGTGGGCTTTTGTAAGTTCTGCTACCTTCTGCTTTGCTTTGTCTTCCTTCTCAATCAGTTCTGTAAGCTTCTGCTTCTGGGCTGTTAAGTTGGTTTCCTGTAGCTTGATCGCGTCCGTTTGCAGCTTAATCTTACTTGTAAGCTCCGTCTTTTTCGCCTTAAGTAAATCTGTTTGATTTCCTAATGCTTTCGCCTGTGCTGCTTCTACCTTGTATTCACTGGTAACAAGCTTCATTTGCGTAAGCATTGATTTCATTTGACTGGTAAACTCGCTTGTATTCGCCCCTACTCTGAGACTTGCACCAGCCATTTATTACGCTCCTTATGTCTACTTTTCCCGGTCATATTCGACTTGAAATACAACGTAGTCCAATAAGTCGCTTAAATCTGATTCTAAGCACTCCTTATAGCTGTTCCGCATACTTTTTATACATATCTGTAGGATAGCGTCCAGGTTATCCCCGTATGATCTCCATATATCTTCCTGTGTCGTTTCTTCAATGTATCCGTTTTCCTGGTCGTATTCATCGAACGCACTACCCTGGTCTTCTTCCAGCGTTCCGCCCAGCATTTTACCTAGATACCTTATTTTTTCATTTACAGAAATATCTATGATTTCTACTATCGCTCCAAACGTGTCTATAATGTCTGTTACGTCCAGCCGTTCTATTTCTTCATTCTCTACCCTGTCGTTAAATACAACCTGTATCACGGCAGCGTACAGCTCTAATAAGTCGTCTTCATCATCTGTACGGCTAATTTTTTCCATAAGCTTTATAAATCTTCTGTAAGCATATGTCGTTATTCTGTATAGCCTTTTATCTCCTTCCTCACATTCCAGGTAATAATCTATTACACCTGTGAGCTTAAATTTTTTTTTGCGCCCGCTGCTTCGTCCTTAAACTTTTTAAGGATATTCGCGTTAATTAGTCCGAAGTTAAAAATAATCTCCGAAACATCTTCTAAAGATTTATTCGCTTCTTCAAAAGTAAACTGATTATCATATACCAGTACGATAGTGTTAATCATTTCATCCAACTCCGTATCTGTATATGTCTGTTTCTCCGGGCGTGTCAGTCTTTCGTATACCTCGCGGAAAGCTTTGTATTTCTTTCTTCCAATCTTTCCGCAATCGTATTCTTTTCCGCCGATTGTAATAATATTTGCTTTCCCTGTCTTTGCCGTCTTTTCTGCTTGTAAATTGCTCTTATTCAGTATTTCCGCATTGATAAGTGAGAAATTAAGCAGAATATCCGGGATTTCGTCCAGCGCGTCGCTGGCTTCATCAAATGTAAACTGATTCCCGTATACCACTACGATAGATTCAATCATTTTATCTAAGTCTTCATCTGTGAAAACCATAGAATTAGCATCTTTCTTCAAAAAGCTATCAAACGTTTCACAAAATGATCTGTATTTTTCTCTTGTAATTTTTCCGCTTTCATATTCTTTTTCGTTAATTGTAATTCTCATTTTTATACCTTTTAGCGGTGTCATATTCTGACACCGCCCCTTTTTTCTCTTTTTTACGCTGCTACATCTGCTTTGTATTCCTGTACCGCTCCGAACCATTCCGCAATAGCTTTTTTAGCGTTTGTATGTTCTTCTAATAACTGCGACTCATCTACTTTAAGTGCATAGAAGCGCTTTGCTTTTCCATCTACTGTGTCTTCTTTCTTTCTCGCATAGAATGTAAAAGTAATTTTCTGTGTCTGCGCCGTCTTCTTGTCCTTGATCGTCTCGTAAGACTCTTCCGGGTGCTCTGCTTTTCCGCAATAGTACCATACAAATTCGTACTTCCCGTTGTTCTGCTTCGCTCTGAATCCTAAAGCTACTTCTTTCGCTCTGTCGCTCTCTGATTTTACCAGGTAGCCGCCTTTATACAGAGAATCGAATAACAGCGCATAATCTCCCGGTGTCAGTCTGTTTACTTCCAACTCGATCTCTGCTTTTACAAATGTCTCTGTAGTATCCTCTACTTCGTCGTCACTGTATAAGTACTCTACCTCGAACGTCTCTTTAATAGTTGCTGTGATTGCTTTCGCCAGCCTGGTAGGTATTTCCGCTGCATATGTTGTAGCGTCGTTTGTGGTAACTGCTGCTACGCAAATGTCTTTTAAGCCTACTACTCTGCTTCTCTCGATTGTCTGCTTATTTTCCTGGACTTTCATTACTTTAATCTTCTCCTTCGGTATTTATTAAAAAATAAAATCTTGCTGCTTTATGGTATATTTTCGTATCCTGTTCATAATCATCATTCCCCGCAAAATATGTAAAGCCCGCCTTCTTAAGTAATTTCTTTATTTTCCGTTTCAAAAGAAAACAATCTTCTTCACTCCATATATCTACCTGTATATAGTATTCTTCTGCTTCGTTCTTATCGTCGCTATGGTTTGCGTCTGTATCCGTTATATAGTAAAAAGTAATGTGTGTATCGTTTATATCTTGGTTGTACCAGCCTTCTTCTACGTGCTTTCCTGTTATACCTATTACTTCTGCTATATATGCTGTTAAATCCAGGTCTTCGTTATTCGGATAATCCGCTATAATCTGCTTAAGCTGCTGTTTTTCTTTTTCGCTTAGAAGTGCCATATTATCCCTCTAACTTTTCCTTTAAAACTTTCTCGTATTCTTCTTCTGCTATACTCTTTAGTGCTTGATACGTCGGGCGCGCTGCTTCCAGCATGAATTTTTTAGGCTTATGCATCGTTGTACCCCATTCATGGAACTTCATGTAGAAGAATGGCGAAGTATCACTTTTTTCCCAGCCTATAACTTCTCCATAGTTCCCGCTTTGTGTTATCTAGTATAGTTTTTGTAATGTTATCCTGTTTTGTATTATTACTTACGGTAGTCCCTCTAATATCATACATATCGCTTATTATTTTCTTTTGTAAGAGGGTAGCAAGTCTGCACCCTCTCTTATATTCTTCTTCACAGCTATACTTATTCTTTTCCCGGTATGCAGTACCTACGCAACCGTCTATGTAAGCTTCTGATATTTCTATAAGCTCTGTGATATAGTCGTTATCGTCGTCATATCCTACACGTAAATATTCTTTCGCTTCCTGTAATGTGATCGCCATGATCTACCGCCTACGCTGGTGTGAATTCTACTTTAAAATCTGCTCTTTCGTCCAATTTCTCACAGTCAAAGCGTTCCTGTACTTTTAATGCCAGTTCGTCAGACTCGAAAAAAACAGATTTGTCCGTGGA
>ENA-OROL01001355-OROL01001355.1-human-gut-metagenome-genome-assembly--contig:-NODE-1355-length-20385-cov-4.245942_pt1 | contig 20385 bp, 28 predicted proteins | sample MGYA00242128_ERZ509048 | MGnify/ENA primary metagenome ERZ509048 (study PRJEB26280, sample SAMEA2338750) | human gut metagenome | biome: human gut; feature: human-associated habitat; material: faeces...
ATATGGTAAAATCAGAAAAATTTATCAGAAAAATTTATCAGAAAATTTTTCGTATGTTCATTCAATTCTAAAAGGAGCCGGGCCTACTACGCAATTCTTTGAGAGCCCGGGCCCTCTAAAAAGAGGAAACCGCCCAGTTCGGCTGAAAACTGGGCGGTAGAGTAAGGAAATAGGAGGTTTCCAACGAGGGAAAGGAATGGCTACAAATTCTTTCCCTTTCCATATAATAAGTAGACTTTTACTACCTTTACTCTAAAATTTTGAACTCTAAAATTTAGGGCGTATTACTTTTTGATTTGGATGAAACTATCAAACCCTTTATCTTTTAGTTCTTGAACCCTCTTTTCCGCATTAGCTTTTACAGAAAAACTACCAGTAACTACTTGATACATTACATTGCCCGCGGGCTTTGGAGCAGTCGGGGCCTTATAAGCAATACCAAAGTAGGAACAGATGCCTTCTGCGATTTTTTCTCCAATTTCAGTAGTATGCTCGATAATCCACTTTGCTACGCTGGGTACATCATGGAACTCACACTCAACATAAGCAGTAGGAGCAGAAGGAACCCTTATTTCATAGAGAGAGGGGTCGGGCCTAATACTTTCACTTGTTCCAGGCGTAAATGGGGCTAATACATTGAATATTGCTTTACAGGCTTTGTAGCCATTTCCATCCGCATTATAGCAGAACATACGAGTTCCACTTACAGAGCCGTTGAAGGCGTTTGTGTGAATACAAACATGAAGGTCGGCCCCAAAGCTATTAGACGCATGGCATTTTTCGGCCATACTTTCGTCATGCATTAGCTTTACAGAGATGCCACTTCTCTCTAATGCAACCTTACAAGCATTGGCAATCTTACCACACTGTACTCCCTCGGTAGTATTTCCATAGGCGTAGCGATTGTCGTATTGATTACTTGGGGATAGAAATACTTTAGCCATTATTATTACCCTCCTTTTTTCCATACTGCGAACCGAAGTAAAAACTGATAATAACTGTAAAAATAGTTAGGAACTGGTCGGGCATAATTTGTCCTATTACAGACAAATAAGCAAATACACCGCAAATAATTAGGGTAACGATACTCTTTACATTTACCAGCTTTGCTAATTTCTCTTTCATAATAAAATCCTCCTTTTGCTCTAATGGCCCGCTACCATAGATTTTAGTGATAGCGGGCCACATACTTTATTTATGCTCCAATAAGGTAATGCGGGTTTCGTGGTTTTGGACTACATCATCCAATTCTTTTACGTCTTTCTTTTCCTCTGCTATGGTTTTGTTTAGCTCTAAAATACTATCTTCAAGTCTCTGCATAGCTTTCGTATTCATACTTACAATTCTTCCAATTGATATTACAAAGCCAGTGAGGGCAACTATACCTAAAAAGATTTCCCAAGTCATAGCTACACCTCCTTATGCAGTTCTCTTCCATATAGCTACGGCCAAATAAGGAGGCATATTCTTATCCGTCCCACTTACACCAGTAGAACCGGTCGCAGTATTTCGGCTGATATCAAATGCCGACGTGGCAAAGGGGTAATATCTCCCACTACCACTTTGAGAACCCATATCACCTATGCTGAACGCCTTCTTGCTGTTGGTGATAAATCCGGAGTATCCTGCCTCATTGGCTGGATTGTGCGTGTGGGCTACGACTACTGCATCCTTACTACCGCCAGTGCTTCCCATTGGATAGCTACTACTCATACCAAGCAAAAATCTACCTTGAATCTGTTCCCAAGTACCACCAAAAAGTGTTCCAGGATTTGTAGAATTTACACTTATATAAATAGAACCCACAGGATAAATCAAATCAAAAATATTTGTATTATTTACTTTTAGAGTTCCATTTACATTAAAGTCATCCTTACTCCAATCAAAGATAGGCGTAGTTCTGCGGGCTTGCTCATCAGTAGAGATTGTGGCTAATTTGTCTACTGCCCGGGCCTGGAACACATAAGTAGTTTTGTAGTCTAATCCGCTAATAGTCGCAGTAGCATTATATGTATTACCACTCTTTGTAGCAGTAACACCAATCCAGTTACCATAAGAGCCTCCTTGGGCTTTATAGCGATATTGGACGGTTAGAGTATTGGCTACTTTTCCAAAAGAACCATTCCAATAATTACCACTAATTTTTAGCGTAGCAACGCCCGCGGTGGTAGGAGCCCCGGCTTCCATAGAACAGGTTAGTTTTATATAGTCTATTAGGGTTTTATTGATGGTTTGGGTTGTTGTGTAGCCTCTGCTATCCGTAGCACTAAAAGTAAAGGAACCGCTTTCTACTGCGTTGATAGTCCCACTGGCACTTGTAATGGACTTGGCCCCGCAGGTTATCTTTTGAGATTTAAGAGTAGCACTATTTCTCGCCTTGGCACCAGTAGCAACCGACGCATTGGAATAGTATTTTATGAATTTTGAACTATCACCAGTTAGGGCAGTAGTGGTGCTATTACTATCGCTTACAGTTGGTGATAGAGTTGGCTTTGAAGCACTCTCATTTACTGTGGCGGTAAAGGAAGTAGATTTACTGCCGATTAGGGTTGAGCCATTATAAGTCTGGCAGGTGATTGTTCCTGTTCCACTTTTACTATTTGGTATCTGGCCATAGAAAGTAGTAGGAATAGTCCAGCTAATATTTGTGCTGGACGTTTTCGTTGCGATTGTTCCACTCAAACTACCAAAAGAATAGGTAAGTGTATGAGTAAAAGAGGTCGAGGCCCTATTGATTGTAATTGTCGCATTACTGCCGATATTGACGGTAGAACAAGAAACGGAACTGGCCCGCGGTATAGTAGGTAGTGTGAAACTTTTGGCTTCCCCATAGTAATTGCCATTATCATAAATCCAACCACTAACCGCTGAAATAGTAAAACTCTTGCTACCATCAGAGTTATGAGGAATAGTTAGGGTTCCAGAATCAAAAGTTCTGTCTTTATAGTCTGTAATATCAGAATAAGTGCCACCGCTGTATACTTCAGTTCCGTTGATGGTAACTGCGTTCATTTTGACCGCATTAGTATAGTATTGTTCTTCTGGGTGTAAACCACAACTCCAAGCAATAGTAGTCCTATTATTAGCAATATCCTGGCTACCTCTAATTTCCCACTTTACCCAGAAGTATGAACCATATTTTACATTAGTTTTTACAATTCCACTTGTTGCCATTTATCATACCTCCTTATGAGCCAATCCAGAAGCAACCAGTTCTATCGCTTCCATAATCCTCAAAACGGCTATTTTTGCCAACTATTAGGTATTGTTTGATGGTCGCATTTATTTGTGTGACTCCTGTATTATCAGCAGTTAGCACTTCTTCATTATTTTTGTAAATACTCATACCATCTTCATCAATATTAGTGCTAATTTCACTATCAGATTTACTGATGGTTAGGCCCGCTTCGTTGAAGGTGAAGCCAGTAGACGTGGTTACTTTATCTACTCCTTTTGAGAGTTCAGTTGAAATAGCAAGATGAACTTGGTCGGCAGTCATGCTACTCTCAACTTTTTGAGTGAGAGTATCAAATTGCTCGTCGTTTATTTTATTTTGGTCTGTAAACGCATTCTGTAAGTCAGTAAGAGCACTATTCAAACCAGATTGATTTTCTGTGATTTGAGATACAGAAGCAGTAATACTATCTTTTGCGACTTTCAATTCCGCAACATCAGTAATAAGGGTTTTTTGTTCGCCTTGGATGGCGTTTATCTCTTTCCAAGCCGCATCGCATACCTCGGTAGTATATTCAGTTGAGGTTGGGTTATTATACACAATCTTACTGCGGGTCCAGATATATTTACCTTCTTCCCATACTGGTTGGTTCTCACTCCAAGAACCGCCCACCAACTCCGTTTCACTTGTGCTAATGTAGTATTCAGTAGTGATGCTTGTAATGCCCCGGCCGGGTGCTCCATCGGAACCAGGCTTTCCATCAGCCCCCTTTGCCCCAGCAATACAAGTAGCATTTCTTATAGCAAAAGTTCCATCAGTATAAGTTATCTTCTGACGGCTCCACATATACTTGTTTTCTTCCCATGGCGGGGCCTCTGTGCTCCAAGTGCCACCAGTAGGAGTAGAAGTGCTGGTAGATAGGTAATATTCCACATCAACTTGTTTTACTGTCTTTTTGATGGTCTCTGTTTGGGTTCTTACTTCGGAAGCCAGCAAGGTTATTTCTTTGTTTTGCTTATCTACTTTCGCATAGGTTTGTTTTATTGCCTCACCTAGGTTAGTGGGATTTGATGCGGTTTCGCCACTATCCTTATACTTCCAAGAACTTGTTTGGTTTAGACCGCCATTATAGACCAAGGTATCATTCAAAAGATAGGTAATAGCAGAACTATTGTCTTTACCAAGGATTTGAATTTTATCGCCAATCTCTAAGTAGAAATTACCTCTCCATCTACATTCAAATTGAGAGATTGATAAACCGCCAACTGCCACAACCGCATTATGGACTAAATCTGTTATATCGTCTCTCAATTCCCAGAAAGCATTATCTCTTACAAATTGCGTGGCATCACCAGTAGTCCCGCTTTCACTCACATCATCGCCTAATTCATTAGTAGAGCAAATAGTTTTTAGGACTCTCGGCCCATTATTCTTATACTCAAAGTAGATGTTCTTATCAATAGTAAGGAGACTGGGCCCGGCCTTATCCAGCTTTTTGAAAACCATGGCATTAGTGCTATCCATAAAGTAAATGGTTTGCGTGGCTTCGGCTACCATATCCAAAGCTTCTCGTAGGGTTTCTGCCCCATCAAAGTTAGCTCCATTAGGATAGGATAAAGTAAAGGTATTTATACCTTTTACAGATACTCCTAACTTGGCCCCGCACGCTTCGCAGAACTGTTTTATAGTATAGGGCTTTGTAAGAGTGAGGTCTTTGACTTGATAGCCCGCGGCCTTATAAAGAGTATCATGGGCGGAAATAGTAAGACTATTAGTCTTTTCATCTCTCTTTATGCTATCTACTTCACAACTCAAAATTTTAGTATAAGTAGTATCAGCAGTAAGATAAATGTCAAAAGTATTGCCTTTTACTATATTGAGTTCTCTATCTTTATCGAGTAGTTCCAGTTCTAACTTCTGGCCTATTCCAAACCCAAAGAACTTGCCTTCCTCGCCCGCTCTCTCAATTTGGAATTTCTTTATATTATCACTACCAGTAAAAGTAGCTTTCTTGGTAGTGCCATCAAATAAATCAATTTTGGCCTTTATCTCTCTTGAAGGAGAGACAAGAGCATCAAGAGAAGTTTGAGTTGTTTCTATCATATTCTTGTCCCTCCTTTTTTACATTTCGATAAAGTTTAGTTGTAATGGCTTATATAGAACCTTTCCATTTTGAATGGTGTAGAACTCTGGTTCTGGGGTTCCTATATAACACCTTACATTAGATTTTATGGTTTTTGTGCGTGGGTTTCTATAAGAGATATAAACTACAAAAGGCTGGACCGCAGTAAGAAAACTTGCCATCTCATCCTCATTCATAGGTCTTGTGGTAACATAGATTTTATCTTTACGATTTACTACATCAACCACATTATCTCCCGCGGCGTTACGCCCGCTGTCCTCGCTAAGGAGGACTTCAAACCCGCACTTCAAACCGCTAACCAGATTACTAAAATCTGTATTGCCTATTTTGAAATAAGTCATTCAAAGTCCTCCTTTACGCAAAGACTAATGGCAAAGTGCCAGTTTGTTTGGTGATTTCATTTATGTTCTCGATAGTGGTTTCGCCCAAGGTCCGGCCATTTACTTGGAGAATTAGCTTTGTAGGCGTGCTTCGGCCTTGTCTCTGGTTGATTTTATCAGCCAGTAAATCCATCCATTGAGTATTGGACTCCAAAGGAAGAACCATCTCTCGGCCAGCTTCACCAATCTCAGCCAGCGTGGCTCCGTTGGTAATACCACCTTTCGCCAGTCTGGGGATTTGAGGAACGCTAATAGTATATATCCAATCAAAGGGCTTCAATCCAAAGATACTAACATTCCTTATTTTATTGAGGGCCCAGTTGATACCATCGAAAGGAATAGCTATTACTCTATTGATACCACTAATAATGGCATTTACAATAGCTTTGAAAGCATTTACGATGCCGTCTTTGATACCATCGAAGATTTTGCCACCAGTAGAGAAAACATCCTTTACTTTCTTCCAAGCCTTTGAGAAGATATCCCCAAAGAATTGAGCAACAGTAGAGAATACATTCTTGATGCCTTCCCAAGCGTTTTTGGCCCCGTTCTTCACTTTACCCCACATTCCAGAGAAGAAATTGGTTACTGGGGAAATAACGCTATTATAGAACCAGTTTCCAACAACAGAGAAGACATTCTTGATATTATTCCAAGTATTGACGGCTCCGTCTTTGATACTATTCCATAGATTTACAAAAAAGTCCTTTATATCGGTCCAGGCTTGAACAAACCAATCAGCAACTGCTTTTACTACTTCTTTGAGTTGCTCCCATAGATTGATAAAGAATTGTCTAAATTCTTCACAGTTATTCCATAGATAAATGAACGCTGCTACTAATGCCGCAACTGCTGCTATAACAAGTCCAATAGGATTGGCGTTCATAACAATGTTCAGTGCCGCCTGAGCCCCTTTTACCGCAATTATTGCTTCTTTTACTACCAGTAAAACAGCAGTAAAGGTACCAAGGGCCATTACAATAGCTTTGATAATTGGACTAATACCATCTAAAACACCAGAGCCATTACCTACTGCTATACCAATACCACAAAGGGTAGCACCAGCTAAAATCATAGGAATATTTAGAGAGATACCGCCAATAATGAATAGAATTGCTCCACCTAAGATACCAAGAGCAGTGACCCATCCAGCGATTTTACCGCCAATCTGGTCCATTTTCTTTTCAAAATTCTCAATATCAGCCAAAGCATCTTCGGGAAGTAGAGTTCCTACTGAACCGCCCCCTCCTACATCTATGCCATAGCCAGCATCATCAGCACCAGAACCACTACCACTTCCGCTATCTTGGCCTTGGAGGATATTCATCTCATCAAAGCCCATAGTCTGTTTTTTGAGTTCCTTTACTGCGTCAGTGGCCTTATTGACTGCACCAGTATAGGAAGAAACAGAAGTCGTAGCTTTGTTCATGGTTTCAGAAGACTTGTCTTTCTTGATACCGAATAGAACTCTCAATAAAGCACTAATCTTGGCTACTGCCACAGTAACCCATACTACTACCTTTTGGATTACTGGTAAGAAAGTCTCACCTAATACATTTTTGAAGCCCTGCCATGCCTGCTTCATAGTAGTAATAGCATCTTGGTATTTAGCACTCGCAGCAACTAAACTCCCACTCATTTGAGAACCAAGGGCATCTTGGGTTCTGACTACATCTTTCAAAAAGTTAGCATTATTATTTAGTAGGGGATTGAGTTTTGAAGTACTCTCACCAAATAACTTATATGCGAGGGCAGTTCTCTCTGTGACGTTATCCATGCTTTGTAGGCTAACTACTACATCTTCGAATATATCGCCGGTAGAGCGAAGATTACCTTGAGCATCTTTGAGATTTACGCCTAATCTTTGGAAAGCCTTTTGACTTTCTTCGGTTCCATTGACAGCTTGGGAAATTTGGCCACTCATTTGGTTATAGCCTTCTCTCAATTCTTCAATAGAAGAACCACTCAATTCCATAGCATAGGCCCATTTTTGATACTGCTCTGCGGACATATTCATTTTTTGAGAGCCTTTATCTATGCTATCACCTAATTTAGTAACAGAATTTACTACTTTGGTGATAACCGCCGCGAAGGCTATGAGAGCTGCGACCCATCCCGCTATTACTCCAATACTTTCTTTTATAGCAGTTCCAAGATGTCTAACCCATTCACCGAATCTACTATTCTTTATTCTTTGAAATGCAATAGCCAAAGCCTGGAATTGAGCAGTTTCTTTTAGCCCATTTCCAAGAACTGATAAAGCCTTTTTCGCCACTTGAATGGGGCGAGTGACCTTATCTCTCATATCGTCTTTGAAGTCAATAAATGCGATTTGTGCTTCTGACATTCTCCCTTTGACCGCATCCATCTTGGTATTGTAGGCATCCCACTGCTTCATAGCTTCATTTACTTCGGGCGACCCAGCCGCCTTACCCCAAGCAGTTTTGTCATCAAAACCTTGACCCTTATACTTCTCATACATCTTAGAGAAAGTTTGTTCGTAGTTTCTCTCAAATCCCTTATAAGTTCCAGATTTGAAAACTTCTTTTATGTCCTTTGAAAGCCCCTTTATTTCTTTTCTGATAATTCCTATTGTAGGAAGAGCCACACCAAGGGCAGAAGAAATAGATTGTTTTATGATGCCGGCGGCGTTCATCACTTCTTGTGAGACGCCACTTACGCCCTGTTTTGTTGAGCTAGCAGTTGATTTGAGTTCTTTCTTTACGTCGGTTATACCTTTATTGAAGTCGCTCTTATCAACTACTATTCTTACTTTTAGTTGTTCATCCACTCACATTACCTCCTTCTTTCATTTTATTCCTAAGGTTATGTGCTGTGGCAAAAGCGAGGAAATTAGCCACACTTCGTTCATCTTGCTCTTTTTGTTTTAGTTCTTCTACTTCTTCACTACTAAAAATAGTAGGATATGCTTCATATATTTCTGGGTAAGTAGCATCAGAAGACAAGCATCTACCAACACTTATACCAATTAGATTACCTAAAATCCAGTCAAACGAGGCTTTATCTTTTAGTTTGCGTCGATAGGTTCTTTCATAGCTTTTTGCTCTGCGGGCTACCTCACCAATACTCATATTCCAATAAGTATCCTCATCTATTCCTATATCAAGAGCCGTTTCCAAAGTTTGTTCAGCTAATTCAGTTAGAGTTTGAGGAGGAGTTAGTTCTCCTCCTCCTTCTGTGCGTTTGGGTCTTGGCCCTCTTCATCTTCTTTGATAAGACCACTTACTTTGAAAATTTCAAGCATTACTTCAAGAAAATCAGTAATGGCGTGGCCTTCATTTAGGTAGTCATCAAAGATATCATAACAATCATCAAACTTGATGCCATGATTGAACTTCAATAGGCTGGCCCAGATAATAGCTACCATGTCATAGACCTTGGGCAGGCTTTCTTCACTCTGGACCTTTACCAGAATATCAAGAGGATTACAACCAATTTTCTTTTCTAACTCAACCATAGCACGAGTAGTAAGAACGAGTTTGTAGGTGTTGCCACCCGCTTCAAAATTCATATAATTCATAATTTTTCTCTCCTTTATTTTTTAGTAGGGGAAAGGGAAAAGGAGAAGCCCTTTCCCCTACCCCCATATGGGTTTATTTACGCACCAAATTCAATATCACTATTAAGAGAGATATTGAGCGTGTAGGTCATAGCAGCACCAACGCCGACACCTTCCAGAGAAACAGAAGGTTCACCAGAGAAAGTAGCAGTAGTAGTGTCGGGTAGTGTTACTTTGAAATTGATAGAGCCGGTTAGGCCATTTAGAGTAGTGAATTGCTCCTTGGCATAGTTGAACTTAAAGGCGAGGTCGCCGTAGTCCTTGATGCCGTTGATATACTTTTTGCTGGCATCAGCTAGCGTGGTTACATCTACCTTATCGATAGAACCGCCTAGAGAAGGGATTTCTAATAGGTCAGTTAGGTCGGTATAGGAAGTAGTTCCGCTAGAGCTATAAGCAAGCTTGATACCTTTTGATAGAATAGCCATATATTATTCCTCCATTACTTATAAAGTTTCGAGGCTTGTTGCCTCAAATGTCATAACCTTTTGTATCATAGATGAGTTATTATCATATAACTCATTAGATGAAACTCTTTTCCAATTCAGCGAGCGTAGTTTTTCATCTACAAGGCCCGCGTACTTCTGGATTAGAGATATATCGTTTGCCCATACCTTTACTTGATATTGGATTATGCTTATATCAGTTATATCAGTTTGAGTTGAAACATAATTCGTAAGTTCCATATAACTAATACAAGGCGTTTTTAGTCCACTGTGTAAAGTCATCTCATAATGAACGGGCAACCCTATTTCTTTTAGGGCATTTAGTAAAGTAGGGTGATAATCAATCATCAATAATGCCCTCCATTATTTTTTGTTTGATTTTCTCTCTATTTTCTGCGAAGGCCGGGCGTAGGAAAGGGTGAGGTTTCATACCACTTGTAGTATGCCACTCACCCTTATCATCTTGATAAGACCAAGGCTTCTTTCTGCCGTCTCCATCTTCTGCGAATAGGCCGGTTCCATACTCAACGTATGGGGCATATTCAGCATCAGAAAAGACAGTTCCTACTATCTGCCCGTCTTCTTTCTTTACTGTAGATTGGATACTGCGACGTAGTGCTCCTGTATCTTTTGGGGCTTTTGTCTTTGCCTCTCTTTCAACAATAGCACAAGCCTGGCCCACACTTTTCTTCAAAGCTTCATCACTTATCTTTTTGTCTAATTCATTCAACACAACATCTAAATTAGTAAATTCAAATTTCATCTTATGCCATCCTTGTCATAAATACTTGGGTATAACGCCCCATCTCGTTGATGTAGAGAACTTTGAGTTTAGTATTGTTGTATTGAATTACATAAGTATCGGAGACTTTGTCGTGAGTTAGGCCAATATATTCAGCCTTGGAATAGAGAATATTGTCTTGATTAGTTTGATTAGTGATGTTTATTGCCATTCTTACTTGGCCCGCGGGCTTTGTGGAAATGACATCCTGGCCATAATCATTAGTAGTAAGAACATAGTAGTCATAAGGTTTGATTTGACTATTTATCACTTATCCCACCACCTTTATACGGCGTTTCCTATTTAGAATACGAAGAATATCAGCAGGAATATCATCCTCATAACTCTCACTTACACCAGAGTAAGATTGAGATGCCAGGCCCTCGGTATTTAGGCGATTTAGCTTTATAACTGCCAAGCGTTCAGCACACATCTCTAATTCATAATCAAGTTCTCTATTACAGTAAGCTTGGACTTCTGCTAATGCCATTTTTAGGCAAACCCCAATCTGGGCATCAGAGTAATTATCCGCCGCAGAACCTAATAGAATTTTGATTTCTTCTACCATTTATTTTACCTCCTTTTTTATTTTAGTAGAGGAAGGGGAAAGGGAAAGGAGAACCCTCTCCCCTACTTCCCCATAAGTATTATTGTTAGGAAGCGGCTTCGGTAATCTTGCACGCTTTCGTCGCGTCTGTTAGAGCACAAACATAGCAATCACGAAGATATACAGAATTCTTACGCTTGTCGGCGTCTCTATCCTGCTCTACTTCAACATCCTTCTTTAGGAATAGGGTGACTGCCTCATTAGTCATAACATAAGCCTTATCAGTTAGGGCCTTGGTAGCAACAACAGGAATACCGCAGATAGTGCCAACCTGGCCGTTATAGATTACTTCGCCCATTTGAGCAGACTTGTAATCGGCGTCCTTACGTAGAGCGGCTTTCCAAGCATTAGGAATAACAACAAAAATCTTGCTTTCATCTTCAAGATTTAGCTCGGAAATAGCATCAACAATAACATCATAAGATAGAGCCTTACCCTTGGCAAAGGTAATACCCTTTACTAACTCGGTAGAGCCAGAGCCCTTGGTAGCAAGAGCAGCATAGAACTTAGAAGTCATGTCGTTAGCCATTACAGACGTAGCACCCTTGATACCAAAATCAACGATTACGGGGTCCTTCATAAAGTCCTCATCTAAATAGTCAAAGGCTTGCTGAACCATCTTTACAGTATAGTCCTTACCTACATAGGAAATAGAACCACGAGTGCTATTACCAGAACCAGCAGCAACTTCCTCGGCGGCACCAGTATAGGTATAAGTATTGATAGTCTTTACCATGCCAGCTTCTTGCGTTAGACTAGTATCAATAGTCATCATAGAGCGGGCATTGATTTGAGTAGTTAGAATATCCTTGGCCTTGGCCTCGATGACCTTGTTGGGATAAACAGTATTATTAGCCATTATAAATTCCTCCAATTATTAGCCATAAAATTTCGCAAACACTTCTGGTTGCGTTTCGGCAAGTTTAGTAAGTTCCGCCATAGACATCTTCTTCACAGTTTCTTCTGTGATTTCTGCGGGTTTGCCATTTCCATTTCCTTTGGGAGCATTGCCCGCTAATCTCTTTTCTACTTCTGCCTTTACAGCGGATTTGAATAGTTTGTCTAATTTATCAATAGCAGATTGAGAAGCCTCAATATCATCTGTAATATTGATAATGTCAGCAAATTCAGCAGATAAACCACGACTAGAAAGAACAGATTTTAGTTCGCTTCTGTTCTTTTCAATCTGGAACTGGGCCAATTGAGATTGTAGTTCTTCAATCTTCATTTGAGCCTCTGCTTGTTTTCTCTGTTGTTCATCAAGAGAAGATAGAGAAAGTTTCTTCTCATATTCTTTCTTTTGCTTTGCGAGAGCCTGATTGACACGCTTATCGGCCTCGCTTTGAATTAGTTTTAGAACTTCTTCTTGGGTGTAGGTTTTAGTCTCTTGCTCCTGGTTTTCGCTAGCACTTCCAGTTTCAAGATTCTGAATATTAGTGTTGTCTTCCATAGTAATTCTCCTTTTTATGATTCTTGACTTACGCCAAGCCCCATTTATTTGATTCGGTTCTTTTACATCTGCCGCCCCGAAAGATAATATTTTCTTCTACTCATAAGTAGAATTATTTGTTTTGGTTTCTAATAATTTGAACACTTTATTTTTTATATTGGATTTCTTTGTAATCCACTACTGGAATAATAGTACATCTGTCTCTGGGATGGATTGGGGGCATATTTACGCCAACTTGGGCTTCTGCGAAACTAAACACTTTACCATCAAGGGCCTTACACACGCTACAAGTCTTCTCATCGGTATCTGCTAAAAACTCATAGTGTGTAAGGCCCGCGTCCTTATATCTATCGACAGAAGCCTGAGTTTGAATATGAGCCATTTCTGTTCTAACTAACATATCAGCTTGGCTATAACTTACATCAAATCTTTCCATCAACTTTTTTTTCAGTTGAGTGGTTTTCTTCCCAGTAATAGCACAATTGACTAATTCCTCGTTTAGTGTTTCTACTAACTTTTCTGTGTTCTTCCATATGCGTTGAGAAAAATGAATTCCGTCTGGTGTCCAGGGCCGATTTACGATTGACTTCGCGGTTTCGCCCAAAGTGGTGAACATTTTATCGGATTTCAAAGGAATTGAGTTATAGATATCTTTATATTCTTTCTCGAATTTTTTTGATAAGAGTTTATGTTCTTTTTCTCCCAGACTGGTAAGAGTTGATTTGAGTTGAGCTTGTAGTTCCCAATACTTATCCATAGTATAGAGCCAAGCGGGCGTGATTTCTTTACCTTCTGCTATTGCTCTCAATACTTTCTCATAAAGCGATTCAAACTCTTTGATAATAGTTCTTGAAGCAGTCAAGTAATATTTTCGTAGTTGGGCCTGGGCTTCTGCGATTGTTCTATCACTAATTTTATTTTGTTCATCAATGAGTCTTTTGGCCCAGTAATTCATTCGACATCAGTCTCCTCGTCCGTAGTCAGCCCAAAACTATAGAGGGCCATATTGGCTTGCTTCTCTTGATTGAGTTTTTCCATTTCTGCGGTTGTGTCCTTTACAAAAGGTAAGAGAGACAATAGAGTTTCACTTGATACAATACCTTGTAGATTTTGAACCAGACTAATGAGTTCAGTATTGTTAGTAGGTAGATTACGAGTGAATTGAATATCGATATCCCGCCAGATAGCATCAGTTGCTTTTAGATTGAGAATATTACAGATGAGTTCAATCCGCTTTTGAACTGCTTTTGTCATCTTTGCCACGATGCCCGCCGCGGCGTTCTCAAAGCCAGTTAGCTTCCATTTGATAGCCTCACCAGATTGGGCCATAAAGACCTCGTCTGATGTGTCCGGGCAAGCAGTAATCTTATAGATGTTCTTACGGATATTTTCAAGCATATTAGAGATTTGAGTATCACTAACATTCTTCGTAAGGAAAGTAGCAGTTGAACCTTCTGGTAATATCATTGTGCGGTTCTCCTTCATAACCCTCAACTCATCCTCGCCGGCATCACAGTTAGTAAGAACGAGATAACTATCTACCCAGGCATTGAAGCTATCAATTTCGCCACTTTGTAGGTCATTATAGGCGTCTTGGAGAGTAATAATAGAATTGAAGATATTTTGCTCTTGGGTATTGAGCCAGAATACAGACACAGGAACATCTTTGAAGTAGTGAGCCTTTTCCTCAACAGGAGTGAAAGCACCATTTAGCCCGATGCTCTTATAGACTTTGATGGAGAACTTATCATATACCTCAACAAAGTAATTGTCATTATCATTGAAACTATCTTCCTTATACCATCTAACAAAGTATAAGAGTTCTTGGTCAAGGCTATTGTCGTAGATAGGGAAACCGCATAGAGGGCTAATTTGGGAATATCTGACTTGGGAGTAAGCATCAATCCAATAGAGTTCATAACCTACGGAGTAGATAAGACTATTAGATAGCCACTCATAATCCTCGGCAGAACTATCATTATAGTTGATGACACTTTGAACATCACTAATATCACTATTACTTGTGTAGGTGATTGGCTTACCACAAATGTAGCCCGCGTATGTATCAACAATAGTCTTACACATATTAGTAATGATATGATTACATTCTTTTGTTGGGTCGCTATAAGATTTGTTTAGGATTTTTTGAATACCGTTGTAGTAGTCGCCCCACCTCTTTAGCTTGGGAAGTTCTGTGGTTTGGAATTGATTTATTAGCTTATGAAGCAGAGCATCGGTTAGGGGAGCTTCTTTATTTATATAAAACATTATTTATCTCACCTCACTCAAAATAAATAGGAGCCTCAAATTCCAAATAAGTTCCATTATATTCAAAGAGATACATATGCCGCCCTTTGATATTAGGATTACTGGGAATTTCAAAACTCCATACACCATTTTCATAAATTCCGGTAATAGATAAACCAATATCGGGGATAATTAGTTTCATATCACCGGTTGTGATAGGCACGCCGTCGCTATCTTTGATAACTTTGGAGATTGGTGTATTGTCGCCATTAGTAAGGCGAATTGCGTTACCTAGTAGTTCTAAAGCCATACTTTCCTCCTTATAAGCCTAATCCATTTCTACTAAAAGATTTGAGCTTTTTTGATTTATCAATTATTTGGATTGAATAACGTAGAGCATCTATATAGTGGTTGAAACTATCAATAGGCTGGTTTAGATACTCACCAGTCTTTTTATCTTTCTGCCAGCTATAATTCTCAAACTCTGTTATAATGCCCTCGCAGGATGGATGAACGATGATTTGGTATTGTTGTAAGGTTTGGATACCATAGAGAATACTGTCTTTTCCTTTGGAGCAGGCAGATATTCGAGTTATACCTTTTCTTTTTAGTTCTTCGATTGATTTGGGTTCACTACAATCTGCTTTTATTTGAGATTTAGCAAAGCCCAGAGAAGTTATAATTGAGGCCAAATCATCATTGGTTTTGTTGGTATCACCCCAGGTCTTGAAAATGTATATAGTGTTCGTGTTTTCATCGACAATACTCGCGATGACCACCGAGGGGTCATTTGAGAAGCCAAAATCCAGACCTACGATTAGTTGGCCCTTTATGTCGTTGTGATTGAATTCTTCTACTTTCCAGTTATTGAAAATAAGTTTATCGAGAGAACAAAACTCTCCTAATGCGTAGATACGATAATAAGTGGGATTGGTGCGGGCCTTCTCCTCCAAAGCATCGGTATATTCTTTTGGCAAAAACTTATTGTCCTTATAAGTGGTTTTGAGTATCATTGTATTGTTGGGATTTACTATTGCGTCTTCGGCAAACCACTTCTTGAAAACCCAATTGGCTCGAGACACAGGATTGAAGCTTGCGAACGCCTGAAGGTCGGGCTCCTTTGCTCTCAAACGTAGGTCTAATTGCGTGAACTCATCCTCTGTAAGTTCTGTTGCTTCTTCACACCATATATCAGTAATTCCTGCTATCGACTTTATCTTTTCTTCGTTATCCAATCCTTTGAATAGGATAATACTCTCATTAGGAAGAGTTATTGTATAAGTAGAAAGGTTTATCTTACAGTAAGAATAGAGATTCCATTGTTTTAGAGTATCTATAAAGAGTTGAAATACACTATCTTTTAGAGTTGTAGCAAATTTACGAATAACCAAAACTTTACGGCGTCGGGCCATAGCTTTGATTAGAAGCTTTTGAGTTAGGAAAACGCTTTTGCCCGAGCCGGCTCCTATCCGCCGTAATAAATCTCATATCGCTTTGAGTAGTCTTGTAAATGAGGAAAATAAGTATCATTGAAAACACTCTTTTTTATATTGAGATTTATATTAGGCATAAGCATCACCACCTTTTACCTCAAAAGAGAAATCCATTTATTCTTCTCCTTCCTCACCGATATTTATTGTGATAGTAGAACTTACATCGGCCTCTACTTTCTGTGTAGGATTGAAACCTTCATTCTTCAAAACAAATTCAATCATCTTTTGATTACCGTCTCGACAGAGCGAGATTGCTCCTTCTCTGGCAGCGTCAACCGCCGCCATCCATCTATCGTCATTTAGCTTCTTCAATTCCTCTTGAAACTCGGTAAAAGCTTTTCCATAACGCCAGTTCCATAATGTTTTGGGGCTAACGCCAGTTTCTTCAGCGATTACCTTATAGGTCAATCCTTTCCCACAAGTTAGAAGTTCAAGAGCCTTCATTTGCTTTGGACTTAGTGCCATGTCTATCCCTCCTTTTGGGTAGTATTTAGCCCGCCAGCCTTATTTTTGAGACTCGCGGGCCAAGTAGGTTTTAGGTTTTTACTTTTTACAACGAATAACTAATCTTGTAAATTTTTCTACACCATTTACAAAAGGCTTGCAAAAATCAAAATCGCCATCTGAGCCATGTTTAATTTCTCCAACAATCTCAAATTGATTGGGATTATATTTTCCTTGGAAAAAAGATGTTGGTACGCCCATGAGACCATCATAATTAGCTGGAATATCGGTTACTCGATTAATATTTATAATGTCAGGACGTTCATCAAAGACACCATACTTACTTGAATCATATTTCTTTGTAAGTACAATTTCATCGGTCAAAGATCTATTAGGCAAATTAGTATACCAAAAAGTATTTCCCATAGTGCGGTCATTACCTTCTGGATCTTTAAAATGACGCACATTATTATATCCTGCCCAAATACGTTTTTCTAAAACATAAGGAAAAATTTCTTTATAAGTAACAGCATTCAGAGGGCCAATCACCAAAAATTGTTTATTATATTTGAGAATTAGAGGTAAAAATTCTTTCATCAGACTAAAAGGTGGATTAGTACAAACAATATCGCACTCACTAAGAATCTCAATACATTCTGGACTACGGAAATCTCCATTGCCGGTCAAGTCTTCTTGTAGTGCATCACTATCGTCAATATAGCCATCATTTGTAATATCTCTATCAATCCAAATTTTATAGGTCTTACCATTTTCATCATAATGAGTGGCAATCAACTTTCTAATTCCAAAAGCATCAAAATTATTCACAAAGAAAGACCAGAATTCACTCTTCTTTTCTACAGGATCATCGCAAGGTAGATATACAACTTTATCTCTAAAATATTTACGATATTTCATCACTTCAGCTTCGATATCGTCATACCGAGTATAAAATTCATCATTTTTTGCTTTCTTTGCGGTATTAAGATTACTATTTTTTGAAGTTGGAGCCATTTTGTTTCCTCCGATTATTATTTTCTATATATGTTATATTCTTTTTTGGAATAGTCGGAAGAGTCCCCAATAATTTTTCGATTTGTTCTTTGAGTAGAACTGCTTGTTCGGGCCGGCCTTCATAGTAAGCTTTGTCATAAGCTTTTAGTAGCTTATCGAGCACGAGACGGTCTTCAAACATCATCACTTTTCGAGCCTCTTATTTAGTAGGTAGTTTAGACTATAAAGAAAATCAGAGTAGTGGTAGGTGATTTCGTTTATGATTTCTTCTTCGCCGTAAGTGTCCCGTAGGTAGGCCATAGCTTCGTTTAGTTCCATAGGAATTCCTCCTTTTATAGTTGAATACGACGGAAAGACTTACATAGTTTTTGGAGTTCGGATATTGAAAGTAGTCCGATTACACCGGTTTTGTAAGTATAACAGTTGTCGCATTGGGAAGTTTCAAGTATGCGGGTTAGGGCCTTTTTGTAGTAAGTTCGTAGCTCGTTCCCATCCAGTATAATCATTTCGTTAGAACCAATTAGATAAAAGAAAAATTTATCTGCGGTTGAGGTATGAAACCAGCCATCCCGGCCCGCTTCTTTATTTGAGGTGAATTCGATAACGAGGTTTTGGGATTTATGGGCGGTTGTGTCAGTTTTTACTTCGATAAAGTAGTTTTGGTTATTTTTTGTAGCGATGATGTCGCCCGCGGTAAAAAAGTTTGGGTTTGAGGATACGTATTGGGTAGTAAAGCCATTTCGTTCGAGTAGTTCGAGGGCGACCCGCTCTCCTATATTTCCGTAGTATGAAGCTTTTTCAAAGCCATCGTAGTTTGCCATTAGAGATTCCTCCTTTTTCTTTCCTCTATTTATAAGTAGAGAAACTGAAAAAGGACTCTAAAAATTTGAAACTTTTTTTTACTAAAAAAGCTTTTTTATTGGGCGAAAATGACGGCCCCGGGCCTTATGGGGCCCAGGGCCTTTTCTACATGGAAAAATCTTTACGAGAAACCTCGATAGAAGTTAGGAGAGTAAAGATATTCGAAAGAAAAATAATAATTAGCCTCTGAAAGAGAAATAAATACTTTTACTTTTATTTATATCTATTTTCGCGGGGCGGGCCGGGCCTTTTGAGAACTTATCTTTTCTTTGAGGGCCGGGCTTCGTTGATTTTTTTACGCATTTCGTCTATATATCTTTCGTATTCTTTACGAAAGACAGAAGATTTGGCTCCGCGGGCTATGGAGCAATAATATGATAAAGTCATGTAATTCGAAAGATTGAATAAAAAATCTCCGATATTTGTAGGGACTACATCTGCCCGAGCCCAGTGTTTTTCGACTTGGGCGAGGATTTCTTCGGAGGAATAGTCCTCACTATAAAAATCTACGAAATTTTGGAGTAGTTGGACTTTTGTTAGTGGGGTTCGGTCAGTGTTAGGAGTGAAAAAATAGCGACGTTCGGCGTAGATACCTTTTAGGAAGTTATTGTATTCTTCTTCTTGGAGAGAAGGAAGATTTTCAATTGAAAAGTCGATAGTGTCGTTAGTGCTGAAAGAATTTTCCTTATCTATAATAGCTTCAACGGCCCGCAGGCCTTCGTTTTTAGCCATATTATTTTCATATAAACAATCATTTAGTAAGCCCATTACTTGATTACCTCCATTTCATTATTCCAAAAGTCTTCAATTCTTGAATCTAACCATCCGCCTTCTTTCAAATCTTCATAGACTTCCTCATAGGTCATTACAAAATTTTTATATTTGCGGCGTTCTGGTTCAACTACGAGGCGGGGCCGTCTCTCTTGGGGTGTTTCGAAGAATTCAACGCCATTATCCGTTTGAACTAAATATCCTGCGTCGATTAGTGCTTGAGGTGCTTTTCGAGCGGCATCATAGGAAACACCATAAAGATTGGAAAAGTCTCTTGGAGAATAATCTTTTGTGTAGTTGTCTTGATTACTTGCTAAATAAAGATATAGCTTGAAAGCAACAGGAGTTAGAACACGTGAAGCTTCTGCTATATTCTTTGAATAGATTTGTAAAAACTGCCCGCCCCCTCTTTCGGGAATGATGCGGTGAATTGTAAATGTTTTCTGATTTGCGTAATGTGCCATAATAATTCTCCTTGCTCCATTTTAGTTTTATATATATAAAAAATGGAGGGTACGCCGCACGCCATACAGGAGCGGTATAGTGTTGGCGGCTTAGGAAAGGTCATGACTCCTTCCTTCGCCCTCCATTTATAAGTGGAATAATACGATAATCTTTCTAATTTTTTGGGAAATTTTTTTATTTTCTATTTATATTATATCTTACTTTTCAGAAATTTTCAAATTTTACTTCTTACTTTCTACTTCTTACTTGGCCCGGACTCCTTTTTCTTCTTTCTACTTTTGTTGGGCCCAGCGAGCCCCCAAGGCGAGCGTAGGGCCCATACGAAAACGCAGCCAGTAGAATATCTATTGCTACGCTTTGCTGCTACGCAAATGATATTCTTTATATTACTCATGTAAATTTTTCTGAAAAGTAAGAAAAAAATAACCGTAGTTTTATCCAAAATCAGAAAAATTTATCAGAAAATTTTTCGTATATGGTAAAATCAGAAAAATTTATCAGAAAAATTTATCAGAAAATTTTTCGTAT
>ENA-OROL01001376-OROL01001376.1-human-gut-metagenome-genome-assembly--contig:-NODE-1376-length-20184-cov-3.112077_pt1 | contig 20184 bp, 13 predicted proteins | sample MGYA00242128_ERZ509048 | MGnify/ENA primary metagenome ERZ509048 (study PRJEB26280, sample SAMEA2338750) | human gut metagenome | biome: human gut; feature: human-associated habitat; material: faeces...
CTCAGTCTCGGAACCATGTAATTTCTAAGTATTTGAAAAACCGCTAAAAACATTCAGAAATTGCTCAAACTCGCTTCGCTCAAACAGTGAGCAATTTCTGAATAACGCGGCTTTCCAAATACTAAGAAATTACATGAACCCTCGAGATTCGCCTCAGATGTTCTGTCATTCCCCGGCTGGTTGTTGGCTGATTTAAATACTTTCGTCGTTCTTAAACAATGAAATAATGTTGGCTATAAATTTGACAAGTATTGGATATTTGTCTATAATCAGTGAGAACTTTATAACTCGGTTTAGAATGATAGAATATAAAGGAGCGGTTATGAGGAAATTTGTGAGCAGGGATAGTAAGAAGGATTTCTACTTATTATATACGCTTGTGTTTGGAATTATTTCTTTTTTTATCTATTGGCAGTTTGAAGGGAATGGGAAGTCTCTGGTGTGGAGTCATGACGGGATTCCGCAGCATTTGAATTCTCTGGCGTATTATGGGCGGTATCTGAGGGAGGTTCTGCATACGATTTTTGTAGAGCATAAGCTGGAATTGCCTATGTGGGATATGAATATCGGGTATGGTTCAGATATTCTTACAACTTTGCATTATTATGTGATCGGGGATCCGCTGACTTTGTTGTCTGTGTTTGTGCCGGCGGATAAGACGGAGGTTTTGTATGAGGTTCTGATTTTTCTGAGGATCTATCTGGCAGGGATTTCTTTTAGTGTTTTTTGTTTTTATCATAAGAATCCGAAGCAGGCGACGTTTATGGGAACGTTGATCTATATTTTTGCGGGATGGACGATTTATGCGGCTATGAAGCATCCGTATTTTTCCAATCCTATGATTTATCTGCCACTGGTTCTGATGGGGATTGATAAGATTTATAAGAGGGAGAAGCCATGGCTGTTTATCTGGGCGACTGCGGTTTCGGCTATGTCGAATTTCTATTTCTTTTATATGATCTGTATTTTTATGTTTATTTATGCGGCTTTCCGGTATTTTGGGATTTTCAGTGAGAGAAGTGTGAAGGATGTTCTGAGATGGCTGGTGAAGTTTATCGGCTATTATGTGGTGGCTTTGATGATCGCGGCGGTTATTTTTATTCCGGTGGTCATGACGATTTTTGGTACGGATAGGTTTCAGGCTGAGAATTATGTGCCTCTTTTATATGATAAAATTTATTATGAGAAGTATCTGGGTGATCTGATCGGGGAGAATATGATCCAGTGGGGGGTTGCCGGGTATTCTGCTGTTGCTATGGCAGGTGTGTTTGTGCTTTTTTCCAGGAAGAAGAAGTACCTGGATCTGAAATTAGGATTTGGGCTGTTGAATCTGTTTTTGCTGGTGCCTTTTGCAGGGCATGTGCTCAATGGTTTCTCTTATGTGTCCAACAGGTGGATCTGGGCTTATGGGATGATGATCGCGTATATTTTTGTGAAGGCATATCCTGAGCTGTTTACTCTGACTGTGAGGGAAAAGAAGAAGATTTTTGTCATGACGGTGGCGTATTGTGTGCTGGCTCTGTTTGCGAAAGCTGCCAGAACGCAGAGAAATATGGCAGGTGTGCTGGTTCTGGTATTGGCTGTGTTTACGGTTACTTCTTTTGGAAATATTTTTCTGCAGGGGAAGTATATGTGCGGGCTTCTCAGTGCTTTGCTTGTGGTGAGCATTATGTTGAATGTTTCTTATCAGTATTCTTATGAGAAGGATTATCTGTCAGAGTTTGCAGCCGAAGAGGAGTCGCTGGATAAGCTGGAGTCGAATACGGATAAGGCGGTTCTTGCTGCCGGGGATTCAGGTGTCTATCGTTATGACCAGTATGGGGCATTGCCCTATGATAATACTTCTATGTATATGGGTACGAACAGTACTGCTTATTATTTCAGTCTTGCAAACAGCAGTATCAGTGATTTTTTCAGTGAAATGTATCTGAATACGCCATGGGAGCAGCATTATGAGAACCTGGACGGAAGGACGAATCTGGATGGCAGAACGATCCTGGACAGGCTGGCTTCGGTGAAGTATTTTGTGATCAGTGGGGATAATTTCCGCTATCTTTCCTATGGATATAATAAAGAGAAGGGCTCTGCAGGAAAGGGAAAAAGTGAGTGCAGGGCTTATGAGAATGAGAATGCACTGCCTCTGGGTTATACTTATGACAGTTATATTCCTGAATCGGAATATGAGAAAATGGATGTGGTAAAAAAGCAGCAGGCTTTGATGGACGGTGTGGTGCTTGAGGAGAGTACACTGCCTGAGGCATCTGTTGATGCTGATAATGAGAATATCCAGTATCGTATGGAGGCAGGGGATGGTTGTGCTCTGTCTAAGGGAGCAATCAGGGTGACGAAGGAAGGGGCGCAGCTGAAGCTTGTGTTCCATGGTCTTACGGACAGTGAGAATTACCTGATCGCAGATAATCTGGATTATGACAGTCTTTCACCGAGAGAACTGATTGGTAACAGTCAGTGGAAGAAGATGTCTGAGTATGACCAAAATAAGGTTCTTGATGAGGACAGCCGGTGGCGATACTGGAAGGAATCAAAGGAAGCGGCTATGACAGTCAGCTCCAATGATGTGACCAAGACCATAAAGATTTTTACGGATAAGTATAATGCCTACAGTGGACGGCATGATTTTCTCTGCAATATGGGATATTCCAGATCAGGGGTTCGTACTATGACGATCACCTTTGCCAATACGGGTGTTTATACCTATGATAAATTAAGGGTTGTGAGTCAGCCGGTGCAGGGGATTGAGGAAAAAACTGTGAAGCTGGGTGAAGAAGCTCTCGAGAATGTAAAAATGGGAACGAATGAGATTACAGGGGATATCAGTGTTTCCGAAAAGAAAGCTCTTGTGTTGTCTGTTCCGTACAGTAAGGGATTTACGGCTTATGTGGACGGGAAAGAAACGAAGCTTCAGAAGGCGAATACCATGTTTATGGCTCTGGAACTGGAACCTGGTTCACATGAGATACGCCTTACATATTGTACGCCTTATCTGAAAGCGGGAATGCTTCTTTCTGTTCTGGGGCTGGTTATATATGTAATGCTGGTGTTCAGGAAGAAAAAGTAATCCAAATTCCATTGCTTCAGGAAAGTCTGGAATGAATTTGAGTCTCGTTACTGAGAACGAAGAGAACAGTAATATACGTGCTACTATCCTGTGAAGTGTTTGACACACTGGAGTATGCAGATTGTTGGAATGGACATTTCTGTAAATTTGTGTATAATAAAGTAGAAATAAGAATTGCAGGAGCTGTAAAGTGCTTAGGAGCAAAATACCTTTTGCCCCTGACATTATAGAAAATATTTATAGGAATAACAGACAGTGAATGAGAAATTGGTCTGTTGTAAATGAATGAAACAAAATGAGGAATGACATCATGAGTAAATTATCAGTGGTACTTCCGGCATATAATGAGGAGCTGATGGTTGGGAAAACCTGTCGGGTGCTGGCGGAAGTTCTTACAGAAGCGAAGATTCCCTATGAGCTGGTGGTTGTAAACGATGGTTCCGGCGACCGGACATGGGAAGAAATTCAGAAGGCAGGAGAGAGGGATGCGAATGTGACAGGCGTTCTTTTTTCCAGAAATTTCGGAAAGGAAGCAGCGATTTTTGCAGGACTGGCGCAGGCCTGTGGAGATGTGGTGGCTGTCATGGACTGTGACCTGCAGCATCCGCCGCAGACGCTTATTGAGATGTACAGGCTGTGGCAGGAAGGCTATGAAGTGATCGAGGGTGTGAAGGCAGACAGAGGAAAAGAGGGCTTTTTACATAAAGAATGTGCCGGATTTTTCTATGATATCATGTCTAAGGCAACTAAGGTAAATATGAAGGATGCCTCGGATTTTAAGATGATGGACAGGAAGGCTGTGGACAGTATTCTGTCTATGCCTGAGAGGAATATGTTCTTTCGGGCTACTTCTTCCTGGGTGGGATATAAGACTACCAGTGTGGAATTTGAGGTGCAGGAGAGAGAGGCCGGCGTTTCCAAGTGGTCTCCGTGGTCTTTGGTGAAATATGCGTTCACAAATATAGTGGCATTTACTACTTTTCCGCTGCAGTTTGTTACAATCACAGGAGCGATATGTTTTATCTGTTCGCTGGTACTTATGGTCTATTCGCTTGTGCAGTATTTTACAGGTTCTGCAGTGGAAGGTTATACCACCCTGCTGATGGTGCTGCTTCTGGTGGGAAGTGCCATGATGATCAGTCTTGGGATCATTGGATATTATATTTCCAAGATTTATGAAGAAGTAAAGCGCAGACCGAGATATATTATTTCAAAAGTAATTAAGAATGGAAATATACAGGACTGAGAGGATATATTTTATGAAGCAATGGATCAGAAAAATGTATGAAAGTTCCGTTATCCGCTATATTTTCTTTGGCGGATGTACCACTATGGTAAATCTGGTCAGCTTTTTCATTCTCAGAAAGCTGAAGGTGGAGCTGAATATCGCCAATATTATTTCGATCATCCTGGCGATCCTGTTTGCCTATGTGGTAAATTCGAAGTATGTTTTTCAGGATAAATGCGAGACATTGAAGGATCATGTTCAGCCATTCTGCAAATTTGTCAGTGCCAGACTGGTCACTATGGTGATCGAGGTTGGCGGTGTATGGCTGCTTGTGTCAGTGATGGGGCTTAATGATATGATCGGGAAATTCCTGACACAGTTTATTGTGTTGATACTGAATTATGTATTCAGTAAATTTTTTGTGTTTACAACAGGGAAATCAAAATAATGAAGGAAAAGAGAGGGAAAACTCATGACTCTGGAAGAAGCTATTGCAAAGATTAAGCCATTAGATCACAATGCCATGGAGATTGCACAGAAAAGATGGGACAGTATTGCGAAACCACTGCATTCTCTTGGAAAACTGGAGACTCTTTTGATCCAGATCGCGGGAATTACAGGAAACGCAGAGGTGGATCTTTCCAGGAGAGGTCTGATCGCCATGTGCGCGGATAATGGCGTGGTAGAAGAGGGTGTGACACAGACCGGACAGGAAGTTACTGCCATCGTTGCCGAGAATTTTCTGAAATATGACACATCTGTCGGTGTGATGTGTAAGCAGAACCATGCGGAGATTTTTCCGGTGGATATGGGGATGGTGACGGACACAAAAGTCCGCACAGACCATAAAATTGCCTATGGTACACAGAATATGACCAAGGGTCCTGCCATGACAAGAGAACAGGCTGTAAAGGGGCTTGAAGCAGGCATTGACATGGTAAGGGAACTGAATGATAAGGGCTACCGGATTCTGGCAACAGGGGAAATGGGAATCGGAAATACAACCACCAGCAGTGCAGTTGCTTCTGTGTTGCTGAAACAGCCGGTGGAAGAGATGACAGGGCGCGGCGCAGGTCTGACCAGCGAGGGACTTGTGCGCAAGATTAATGCGATCAAAAAAGCCATTGCATTAAATGAACCGGATCCTGAGGATGCCATTGATGTTCTGGCAAAGGTAGGCGGTCTTGATATCGCTGGAATGGCAGGTGTCTTTCTGGGAGGTGCGGTTTATGGTATTCCTGTAGTCATGGACGGATTTATTTCCTGTGTTTCTGCGCTGATCGCCATGCGTATCTGCCCGGCTGCGAGGGATTATATTCTTGCATCCCATGTATCAAAAGAGCCTGCTGCCCATCTGATCCTTGAGAATATGGGGAAAGAGGCAATCATTCATGCGGATATGTGTCTGGGCGAGGGAACCGGAGCAGTAGCTTTATTCCCGATCCTTGATCTGGCAGCAGCGGTTTATCATTCTATGAGTACTTTTGACGATATCCATGTGGAACAGTATGAGGAGCTGAAATAATGTTGACGCTTGTGACAGGGGGGAGCGGGAGCGGAAAATCTGCTTTTGCGGAAGACAGGGTGCTTTCTTTCGGGGATGCACAGAGGATTTACATAGCGACCATGCACCCTTTTGATGAAGAGAGCCATAAAAGGATCGAGAGACACCAAAAGATGCGTGCAGGAAAAGGTTTCGAGACAGTTGAGTGCTATACAGGGCTCAAAAATGTGAAACTGCCTGCCGGATGTGTGGTGCTTCTGGAATGTATGTCGAATCTGGTGGCAAATGAAATGTTTGAAGAGCAGGGAGCCCATGACCGGACAGTTTCGGAAGTTACAAAAGGGATTGAGAATCTGCTGGAACAGGCTGCTCATGTGGTGATCGTTACAAATGAGATTTTTTCAGATGCGGTTGTGTTTGATGGAGATATGGATTCTTATCTGGAATATCTGGGAAAAATCAATCAGGCTGCTGCGCAGAGAGCTGATGAAGTGGTGGAAGTTGTATATGGGATACCAGTCTTTCACAAATCCACAGATACCTGCAGCAATCTTTGCAAGAACTGCTTCAGGCTTAGAAGCCATCTTAGGATCTTCCTTCATTTGAGCTGCAAGAATAGTCTTTTCATGCTCAACAACCTCAGCAGGAACTGAAGCCTCGTCAAGATAAGCAGGGCTCATAGCAGCAATCTGCATAGCAACATTCTTACCCATAGCATCAAATTCAGCAGTAGCTGCCTTTGACTCATCAGCAACGTCGAAGCCAACCATAACGCCTACTGAACCGCCGCCGTGAATATATGTTGAAACAATACCGTCCATTCTCTCAAAACGACGAACTTTCATATTTTCGCCGATTGAAAGGACAAGGTCATTAAGAGTTTCTGTAACTGTTCTGTCTGTGCCGTCGAACTTTTCTTCCTTAAGAGCCTCAACGTCAGCAGGGTTTGTTGCAAGGATAGTCTTTGCAACGCCTTCAACGAAGCTCATAAATTTCTCGTTCTTAGCAACGAAGTCTGTTTCTGAGTTTACTTCTACTACAACGCCCTTCTTAGCTTCAGCATCATAATAAGGAAGAACTACGCCCTCAGCAGCAATTCTTGTTGCCTTCTTTGCAGCAGCTGCAAGACCTCTTTCACGAAGAAAGTCAACAGCCTTATCCATATCGCCATCAGCCTCAACAAGAGCCTTCTTACATTCCATCATACCAACGCCGGTCTTCTCACGAAGAGCCTTTACGTCCTGAGCTGTAAATGCCATTATATTATCCTCCTAAAAATAGTTATATGTTATATTAAATTATTCAGCAGCCTCTTCGCTTGCTTCTTCTGTAGCAGCTTCTTCTGCTGTGTCGTTACCGTCTCTACCCTCGATAACTGCGTTTGCAATAGCGCCTGCGATAAGCTTTACTGCACGGATAGCGTCATCATTACCAGGGATAACATAGTCGATTTCATCAGGGTCACAGTTTGTATCAACGATAGCTACGATTGGTAAACCAAGCTTCATAGCCTCTGATACAGCGATTCTTTCCTTACGTGGGTCAACGATGAACATTGCGTCAGGAATCTTCTTCATCTCTGTGATACCGCCAAGGTACTTCTCAAGCTTCTCGATTTCAAGCTCAAGACCAACAACTTCCTTCTTAGGAAGAAGGTCAAATGTGCCGTCCTCTCTCATAGCCTTAAGCTGAGCAAGACGAGCAACTCTGCCACGGATAGTCTTGAAGTTTGTAAGCATACCGCCAAGCCATCTTGCATTAACATAAGGCATACCGCAACGCTCAGCCTCTTCCTTAACTGACTCCTGAGCCTGCTTCTTTGTACCTACGAAAATGATTGAGCCGCCTTCTGCAGCGAGGTCACGAACGAACATATAAGCCTCATCAAGCTTCTTAACTGTTTTCTGAAGGTCGATGATGTAAATGCCGTTACGCTCTGTGAAGATGTATTCAGCCATTTTAGGGTTCCATCTTCTTGTCTGGTGTCCAAAGTGAACACCTGCTTCTAAAAGCTGTTTCATTGAAACTACGTTTGCCATTATTATTTCCTCCTTTAAGGTTAATTCCTCCACACCGAGTATGGCAAAAGCCCATAAAAATCACCTAAGGCTTAACTCGTGTGTGTGCGTATTCGCTTGTATTTCTACGAATGCTGGGATATTATAACAAAAAAGGCTTGAAAAATCAAGCCTTTTTTCAATATTATTTGGTTTTTACAGTCTTAATCTTTGACCATTTTCCATAGTAGGTTTTATTTTTTCCGTTACTCTTTACAGTAAATTATTTTTTCTGAAATCATTTTACAAACATTAGTCATTACTGTTTGCGTTATCAAGTACGGTATCAATCGCAAGAACGACTGCGAGAGCGGTTATTTCGTCGGTATCATCTGAAATATCAAGCTCATACGTATCGCCCCAGCTCATCCATGCCTTATGGATTGAAACGATTTCATCATTGCCCGAAGTGATAACATAATCGTGGGAGAACAGGTCGCCGTCAACGTCCCAGCCCAAGCCGTCAACATAATACTTAGGTTTAAAAAGAGTAAGTTGCTTAACTATTTCTGCAACCTCCTCGCCGCCGACCTCAACGGTAAACTTAGGCATAAAGGTCAAAAGCTTTTGGCGGACAAAGGCGACCTCGCTATTATTTATATCATATATATGAAGTTTCCTGCCGAGAGTTAAAATTTCCCCCTCAACAAAATATCTGTCATTGCCTGCCTCGTCTTTAACTGAAAACTTAGCGCCGATTGAAAACACCTTTTGCTTAATATAAAGCTTCATATTTTTCTCCTATTTTATATATAGCTTCATAACCTGCGATCTTGCCTTATCCTCTAAATCATCATCAAGAGGCTCAAGTGTGCAAGAGCCGTATTTATTTTTAACTGCCAAGGAAATAAGCAAATCTGCAAGTTGCGGATTTTTAGGCAAAACAGGACCGTGAGAATATGTGCCGAAAGTGTTTTTGTACCTGACACCCTCTGTGCCGTCCTCGCCGTTATTGCCGCAGCCTTTAATCATTTTGCCGAGTGGCTCAACACCCTTGCCGAGATAAGTTCTGCCGCTGTGGTTTTCAAAGCCGACAACCTCTATTCCCTCTTTTGTTTTATAAGCAAAATTACCTATCATACGTTCCTCTTTGCCATCGGTATAAAAATCAAGAGCGCCGATATATTCAAGCATTTTGCCGTCATAAGTTTTATAATATTTGCCGAGCATTTGGTAGCCGCCGCAGATAGCAAGCATAACCTTGCCCGAATCAACAGCACGTTTAATTTCCTTATCCTTGCCCTTTTTCAAGTCCTCAAGCAAAACGTCCTGCTCAAAGTCCTGACCGCCGCCGATAAATAAAATATCGTAATCGTCGGCATTAAAGGATTTACCCATAGTAATTCTGTCAACCTGAGTAGAAATACCACGAAGTTCCATTCTTTTAGTAAGTGCAATAATATTACCTCTGTCGCCGTAGAGATTGAGCATATCGGGATAAAGGTGTGCAATTTTAATCATCATTCCCAAAAGTCTTTACCTCCAAGTCTTTTAGCGATTACTGGGCGCATAGCCATCATTGAGGTATAAGTCGGAACAATATAAACGTCCCTGCCTTGACTTGTTGCAATATCAACAAGTTTATTATAATCCTCGTTTTCAATAATCTTAATTTCTCTGTTTCCTACGCCCTCATATTTAACACGAACTGCCATATCATAACAGCGCTTGCCCGTAACGTAAATTTCTTTAACATTAGCCTTTTCAAATATTCCGGCAAAATCGACGTCCCAAATCCAGCTTATATCTCTGCCGTCTGCGGCATTATCGTTAAGCGAAAGAATGAGGGTAAAATCATCATCGATATTTTTAAGGAAATTCATAGTTTGGCTGAAGCCTGCCGGATTTTTAACAAGAATAAGATTAACTGTATTATCGCCTGCTTTGAAATGTTCCATTCTGCCGAAAGCGCCGTTGAAATGTTCAATAGCGTCAATAACGGTTTTTTCATCAATGCCGAATGCGGTAAGAGCAGCGGCACAACCGATAGCGTTATAAATATTATAAGCGCCGCCGATATTAACTCTGATTATATTTCTGTCGCCGTTAAGATTTGCAACAACAACGGAGTGGTCGTTTTTCATTTCCTCTACGCTTTCAACCGCAAAATCGGGCTGAGGTCTTTTATAGCCGCAATTAGGGCAAACAAAGCCGCCGAGGTGACCGTAGGTGTGATAAGTATAATCATACTCGTGCTTACAAAAGATGCAATACTTAGCGTCGCTGATTTCAGGTGCTTTTGCATTCTTATCAAAAGGAACATTAACGCCGAAAGTAATAATTTTATTCGGGATTTCCTTAGACATTGAATAGGTAAGTGAGCAATCGGCATCAAGGCAAACTATGGCATTAGGTAGATTTTTAACAGATTCCTTAATAGCATTTAATGTATGGGTAACCTCGCCGTAACGGTCAAGTTGGTCACGGAAAACATTGGTTACAAGAATAACGTCGCAGTGAATATATCTTGAAACCTCTTTAAATGCGTTTTCGTCACATTCAATAATGGCATAATCCTTTTTGCATTTGCCCGTGATTGTTGAATTCATAATAAACGAAGCGGTAACGCCCGTGATAAGATTAGCGCCCGATTTATTGATAAAATACGACTTACCTGCCTTTTTGAGTCCCTCTTCAAGAATACGGCAGGACGTGGTTTTACCGTTAGTACCCGTAACTACAATAACCTTAGTATTTTCAGACAAATCCTTTAAAACATTTCTTTTGACTTTGAGTGCGACCTTGCCGGGCATAGAGGTTGCACCCCTGCCAAGCTTATGCAACACAAAGGTAACAATTCTGCAAACAAGACAGCTTAAAAAAACTCGCATTTCTCTCTTCCTTTTCTGTTTGATATCAAATCAATTTTAAACTAAAGGCGATATCAAGTCAATAACCATATCAATTTTTATTTTAATTAATATTATTTTATGATATACTTTATATTATGAGGTATAGCTATGGAATATTTAAGTTTTAACAAGTATTTAAAAGATAAATTCGGTCAGAAGGTATATAAAATCAGCTTAGACGGCGGCTTCACCTGCCCAAACCGTGACGGAAAGGCAGGCACGCAAGGCTGTATTTTTTGCTCCAAAGGCGGAAGCGGAGATTTTGCCGAGAGTAGAGAAATGAGCATAACAGAGCAAATTGAAAGCGGCAAGAAAAAAGTAGAAAAGAAAATAAAAAGCGGCAAATATATTGCATATTTTCAAGCCTTTACAAACACGTATGCGCCTGTCGAAATACTCAGGCAAAAATATGAGGAAGCAATTAATCACCCTGACATTGTTGCGCTTTCAATTGCGACAAGACCGGATTGCTTAGGCGATGACGTGCTAAGACTTCTTAATGAAATGAACAAAATAAAGCCCGTTTTCGTCGAATTAGGGTTACAAACCATTCACCAAAAAAGTGCAAAATACATAAGGCGAGGCTATGATTTAAGCGTTTATAATAAGGCAGTAAGGGATTTAAAGAAAATAGGTGTAAACGTTGTTGTTCACGTAATCTTAGGACTTCCAAATGAGAGTGAAAACGATATGCTTGAAACGGTTAAATACGTTTGCGAAAGCGGTGCGAACGGAATTAAATTACAGCTTTTGCACGTAATTGACGGCACAGACCTTGCAAAGGATTATGAAAAAGGGCTTTTCAAAACGCTTGAATTTGACGAATACATAAATCTTATTGTAAAATGCGTTAAAATTATACCAAAGGATATTGTTATTCACAGATTGACGGGTGACGGAGCAAAAAAAGATTTGATTGCACCGCTTTGGTCAGCGGATAAAAAGAGAGTTTTAAATGCGATTAACAAGGCGTTGAGGGAAAGTTAATCAAAAACGCTTGCCGGGGTTGAATTTTATTTTGAAGTTAAATAGAAAAGAATATAACAAAAGACAGCCTAAAAAATTAGGCTGTCTTTTTTATTGCGTCGTTAAACACAAATAAATCTTACTTGGTTTTTACGCTTTTTACTTTTGACCAAGATGAATATATCTTTTTACCGTTTACCGTTTTGTATGTGCGAACACGAACGTAATACTTTTTCTTAGACTTAAGTTTTTTAACGGTAGCCTTTGTTGTCTTTTGCTTAGTAACAGTAACGCTCTTATTGTTCTTTTTAAATTTTTTATCGGAAGAATACTGAATTTGGTATCCCTTAACACCACTTACTTTTGCCCAAGTAACGGTAAATTTCTTTTTGCCTTTACTGAGTTTTTTAATCGACGTCTTTTTAGGCTTAACCGTCTCAGTGTTCTTAGTTGTGCTCGGTTTTGTTGTAGGCTGAGTTGTTGAAGGAGTTGTTGCACTTTCGCTCGGCTTTGTTGCAGGTTCACTATCCTTAACCTCGTCCTGCTTTGTACCCTTAACAATAACGCTTACACTTCTGTAAGCCGCATTATCGCCCAAAGGACCCGGATCAAAGAAGAAATCTGTTTCTTCAACAAACGAAGCTGAATAATATGTTTTAACCGTAAGTTTAACCATAGTATCCTTTTCAGGTCTTGTTACCTTACCTGTTTTTGCATCAATAATTTCGGGGTGATCGGATACCCAGCTTGAGCAAATTGAATAGTAGCTGTACTCATCCGAATCCGCAGTATTTATCAAATCAAGATTGCGATTAACATCAGCTGCACTCTTGTTTTCGCCCTTAATATTTGCAAAGTTTACGGCATAAAGAGCAGCGCTGTCAAGTCTTTGAAGCCTTGTATACGTATGATAAGGAACTACTACTCTTACCTCGCTTTCCTTAGTCTTATCGCCGCAAGTTAAAGTAAGTGAAAGGTCGTAAACTGCGCCGTAAAAATCTTCGTCATAATTTGAAGAATCAACGCCGTTATAATAGATATTGCCGTTTTTGAAAATAACTGTATTATCATCGTCACCGTCAATATTTTTAACGGCGTTTAATTTAACCGTGATTTTTTCATCGGATTTTACATTTGAATTAATTTTTTCTTCAACTGTTTCAATAACGTTTGTATCTTGATAATCGGAGTCAACGTCAGAAACGTAACCGAAATCGCCGTCTGTATGAACGCCTGAAAATTCAGTCATCATCATTCCGTCGCCCGACTGAGCAAAAAGATAATCGTCTGCTTTATTAAGAAGTGAATCATAAAGCGAGTCAAGTTTAACGGTAATTACATAGTTATTATTTTTAAGAGATGTATCGGTAGCATTAAACGTCTTACTTACAGTAATAAATCCCTCTGCTTCGACGGTATAACGGTATTGACCGTAAACAATAGTATAATATCCGTTTTCATCAGGCAAAATTTCGTCGCCGTAAGCGCCGCTTGAGCCGTTCTTTTTAAGTGTGATTTTTGCATTTTCGGGTGTAACGTCAAATTTAACCTTATATTCGGTATATTTAAGATTTACCGTTATATTAAGTGACTTTGTACCCTCTGCGACAGTAAATGTACCCGCTGCCGTTTGACTGCCACTTTGATAAGTTGCATAGTATTTATATTCGCCGGGGGTAAGCTCAAACTGCGAGGTTTCATAGCCGTATTCGTCCTCTATCGGAGAATATGTTTGACTGCCGTCTGCTGACGTTACTTTTAAGGTAGCGTAATCCGTTTTAGCTCCCGTTGCAAGTTTAACGGTAAAATCAACTGTTGCGCCCTCTTTTAATATAACATCAAGTTTAGTATTTTGAGTTAAAGTAATTTTTCTTACGTCACGAACATATCCCAAAGCCGAAACGGTAAGAGTGTATTCGGTATTAGCGCTGAGTGACGACGGATTTTGTTCAATATTACGACTGTCAAAAACACTGACTTTTGCGTTGTCAATAATTTCGCCTTTTTCATTCTTAGCAGTTACGTCAAGAGAATAAGTAGCAAGTTTTGTTTCAATATAAAGAACATAATCTCTTGTTCCTAAAACAGTTTTGCCGTCGGTTTTATCTAATATTTTAAGAGTAAGAGTAACAACCTTAGCACCTTCATTATATGACGGATGAGTGATTTTTGCAGAAGCGGAATAGCTGCTGTTTGTCACCTTTGCATAAGTATCGTCGCTTGAACTCCAAGAGGAAGTATAAAGCTTTGATGACGTGTCCTTTTTAAGAGAAACACTTGTTTTGGAAAGAGGGATAATATATCTGCCCTCATTATCTTTTTTAAGGCTGCCGTAAGGGTCGATTGCCTTTGCGTATGTGCTGTTAAGGTACGCCTCAACCTCGCTTGAATTTTCAGCCATAGCAGGAAATGCACTCATAAGTACAAGCATAAGCGACATAAAAACTGCCAAAGCCTTTGTAATTGATTTTTTCATCTTTTCTCCTTTCAATTTAGAGCATAAAAAAATGCACCGTTTAAAACAGTGCATAAAAATTGTATCGCAAAAAGCATACGGGCATAGTTATCCCATAAGTTAAATATTGCCGACTTCCAACCTAAAGCACTGCAAAAACCATATACACGGCAGGTCTCCCGGCTAATGCTTCAACCTTAAAATAAACCTTCTCACTCAAAAGAGCAATGGCCGCCTTTAGCGAATATTTCTCGTCAGCAAATACGGTAGAGGTTCGGACTGCTCCGGATTCGCACCGGATTCCCTTTTAATTTTATATTCAAAACAAATATAAAAACCTATGTATATCAGATTTGTTTTATTATATCTTGCAGTGCAGTATTTGTCAATATTTGTAAACGTAATAAAAGGCAACTCGATTTTTTATTGCGGTGCGCCGACACGGCAGCGCTACGTTTTTATTTGTTTACTTTTTGGGAATTTGCGTATATCTCATTCATTCTCTCATCAGGAAAATGATTATCAAGAAACTGCTCATAAACATTATTAGGCGCCTGACCTGCGTCACGCTTATCCATTCTAAGTCCTGCCGTGGCAGAAACAAAGGAATCAAAAATAAAGAATACTATAAAAGTCCACATAATAACATTGCCGAGCTTAACCGGAATTTTTTCAATAACCTTTGACATTATAGGATAAATTGCCTTAATCCAAAGTATTCCCAAAAGCCCCCAAAAGCAGGAATAAAGAAAGCATACTCTGCCGTTGATATTAAGCGGCATTTTGCTGTAATCCCACGCAACAGAGCCGAAAACTATTTCCTGACCTAATGAGCAAATATATTCAGTCACTGTGCCGACAACAAATGAAAGACAAAAGACCTTCCAAAGCGGTGCGTCCTTAACCTTATAAAGCGCAAGTGTCAAAACGACTGCGCCCATACCGTAAGCAACGGAAAACGGCCCCCAAACAAGCGACTGACGTGATTCAATATAACCGTGCTTAATAAGGCACCAAAGCGTTTCGACAAGAAAGCCCACAATACAGCTAATCATAAAAATCCAAACAATCTTGTCAAAACACAAACCCTCGGCGTACTCGCCTTTTTCTTGCGATTTTTCCTGAACAAAATCATCTTTTTTAAATGTTTCAGTCATAATTAAAGCCTCCCTTATTTATCACGTCTTAATTATAGCACGCAAAAAAATAAAAGAGGCTAAACTAATTATAAACTTTAAGTATTTCGATTATACAAATTTATACAGTTGTATAATTATATAATCGAATAATGAGGCGAACAATGTTCGCTCCCACATTGTATTAATACGCAAAATCTTAATTATTCATATATTCCGATTGATTTAATAACCGGGTTTGAGCGGCTTTGGCGAATAACGAAGCGGATACCCTTTGCCTTTTTGCCCTTAAGATTAATAATCTTTTTCGAGCCGATAACCGTGCCTTTGTATACACGCTTATACTTACCGTTTGCCTTTTTGATATAGAGGTCGAAAAGCTCAACACGCTGGCTCTTTGTGATATCCTCCTGCAAAACCACATATTTAACCTTACGTGTATCGTTAAAGTCAAAATCGAGAACACCGTTGTCCTTTGTAAGTTCACCGAGTTCGTTATAAACAATAGGATTTGCAGTGATATTCTTAATCATTGAGCCGAGCTTTTTAAGATTTTTAGCGTCCTTTTTATGTATTTCGCCCTGTGGAGTCGGCGGAATATTAAGAAGGAGTGTGCAGTTATTACCAACTGAATTAAGATAGATTTTAAAAAGCTTTTTAGCACTTTTTGAGTTTCTGTTATCCTTTTCGTGGAAGAACCAACCCTTACGGATTGATACGTCAACCTCGGCAGGAAACCAACAGATATAAGCATTTTTTTCAAGAATTTTTCTTGAGCCTAAATCCTCGTCCATTTGGTTATATTTTTGAAGAGATGAAGCCTGATTTTCGTCCTGCTGGCTCAAAGCCATAATCCTGTCAGCCTCTCTCAAAGCGCAAGGAACAACGCTGTATTCGCTCTTTCTTGACTTACCGCCCTCATTGCCTACCCAGCGGATATCAGGACCGCAAATAGCAATATTGGCTTTTGGCTGAAGTTTACGGATAAGGTCGTAATATCTTTGCCAATCGTATTCAAATTTCTTAGCGTTTGAGCCCTTAGCGCCGTCAAACCAAACCTCGAAAATCTCGCCGTAATTGGTGAGAAGCTCGGTAAGTTGATTGCAAAAATAATCGTTATATGCGTCAGTTCCGTAACGTTCATCGTGCATATCCCAAGGAGAAAGATAAACGCCGAAGTCCATACCCTGCTTATGACATTCATCTGATACTTCTTTAACGATATCACCTTTATAAGATGAATTTTTTACGCAAAATGACGTATATTCACTTGGCCAAAGGCAGAAGCCGTCATGATGCTTACAAGTTAAAATAACACCCGTTGCACCCGCAGATTTAGCGGTTTCAACCCACTGCTTTGCATCTATCGACTTAATTGTGAAATCCGTCGCCTTTTCAACGCCTGCTCCCCACTCTCTGTCAGTAGCGGTGTTCATACCAAAGTGCATAAAGGTATAAAACGGTTTATCAACCAAGGCAAGCTGATTATCACTCGGCTTAACGGAGATGTATCTTTCAACCTCTTTATCGTTAAGCGGATAGTTATTATTGACAGTAGTCCAGTTTTTATCAAAATTATTAGCCATATTTTCCCCTTTTAATAATCCTTACCCTTATTGTTATCCTTAATAAAATTGTCCTTATCACCAAGCTGCCATACGCATTTATTATATACGTACTGAAGTTTCTCCTTTAAATTGAGTTTAAAGGTAAACGGCCTTTTTTCAACCTCATCATAAGTCGGCGTTGCAAGTTTAGAAAACGGTGCATTTGTTTGGCTTGCAGCAAGAATAACAATATCATTATCATTTGGTAATGTGATTTCATTTTCGCCGTTTAAATCAAATTCAACAAGATAAAAATACATTATTTTTGCATATTGCACCTCGCCGTTTTTAAGGCAATGGGTAAATTCATATCCGATTTTGCCCTTTTTCATATAAGCGGTTTCGCCGAAATCGTACAAATCCCAAGCGGCAAATCGCTCAAATGACGAAAGAACATTTTTATTTATTTTCTTATCCCCAAGGATAAATTCTGCCGTTTTGTCTCCAGCCATAGAAGCACAGAGGAAAACAAGCCTGTTTTTATCCTTATCAAGTTTAATTCTTTGCGCCGAGCAGATAAGAGAGTTTTTATTTGACTTATTAATATCAAATCTTACGCCGTTTGCCATAATTTCATCAGGGACAAGAGTATTTGGAATTGTATATTCAAAATCTCCCATCTGACCTTTTTCCGTAATAATGTTTTTATCAAACGGCAAATCAAGAGGCGTACTCTCAACTTTTTGAGTGTCAAGTGAGGATTTTTTAAGTTTTAATGCAAAGCTCTTAATTTCATAAGGCTTAAAGCTTGTGATAAGCTTACCGTCTTTAACTGTTGCGTTGCCCTTATTTTCCTCGCTTGCATAAATTTCTCTTGCGCTTTCAATTCCTTCGCCCAAGGTGAGAGTAAAGTTTTCAATTTCAGAATTCGTACCCTCGTTAAGCCTTACCACTATTTCGTCGCTGTTTTCCGCCTTTTTGATTGCACGGATGATAACGTCGTTGGTTGAAACCTCGCCAAAAGAATATTGTGTTTTAAGCTTACCCTGATGCTTAGTTGCAATATACGCAGTCATAGGGGTAACGAATTTTGTTGCTTCAAGCTGAGTAGCCGATTGAGCCTTGCCCTTATGGCTGAATATTGCATACGAATATCTGTTAAGCCCCAAATCCATAAACGATTGCATTGAATCAATACGGTAATTTTTCTTAGGAGTGTGAATTGCGGTAAGGCGGAGCGTATTATCCTTATATTTATCCCAGCCGTACTTACATTCACTCAAAACAGACACACCGAATTCTCCGCTTTTATCGGTCAAATCAACCCACTTTTGCGCCGGAACTTCAAAAAGATTTTCGGTCATATTGCCACGCTCGATAGCGCCCAAGCCCAAATCAAACGTTGCCTTATCATTTTCGCACGTGAATGAAAATTTGTTTTTGGCAAGAGTTCTTAAACTCTGCCATTCAATCTCGGAATAAACCTCGACTATATCGCAGCCGTCTGTAAGGGCTACAATATTAGTAAATGTGCTCTTTTTATCCTGCTGGATAACCTTAAACGATACTCTTGCAGGACCTTGCTCCAAAACAGTTACGGTAACAACATTAGGAATACGGTCGGCATCTTTATTTGCCTCTTTATAATTCATTTCCCAAGCCGGCCAATCCTTAGAGCCGGTATAATTAAACAGACCGAGAGTAATCGGCTCTTTGAGTATTTCCTTTTCATCAAGTTCCTTATCAAGAATTGAAGAAATATTACCCTTGCGGTTAAGAGTTACAATATACTTTTGGTTTTCCATCATATTATCGTGATTGATTGAGATATCGCTTTTAACGCAACAAGGCTTATCGCTCAAACGAACGTCATAAATCCTTGTGCCGAGGCTTTCAACATCTGCAACAAACACAAGTTCAAGCGTACCGTCAGAAAGGGTAGAGGTTTGGCTTTTAACCTCCCTTCCCTTTTCATCATAAACACGAACATAAGCGCTTTGCAAATCTTCAAGTCTTACTGTTACAGCCCCACGTCTTTGCGCTTCAACAGGGTTGAAAACCATAACGGGTATGCCGGAGCAAAAATCGGTTTTCATAAGGCTTGAAACAGGCGAAACAAAGGCTTCAAGTTCATTTGTAAATTGATTCATTGAAACGGCATAATCATTCCAAGAACGCTTATATACCCTTTGGCAGCTTGTGCCGGGGATATCATCGTGGAATTGATGAGCAATAAAACGTTTCCACGAACGGTTGATGGCTTTTTGATTATAATCGGTCAATCCCAAATAAGAGGATATAACACCGCCACGTTCGCTCAAATCGGCAAGTTCCTCGCATCTTCTGTTCCAACGCTTACCGATTGAACGTGAAGTATATCCGCCGACACCGTGATTTGTCATAACAAATTCGTTTTTCCAAACAGGAAGCTTTGATTTTTGCTCAGACGTATATTTATCTTCAATATCGTGATAAATTTCATCGGCAGATGCGGCAATAACCTTAATATTGCTATTGTCGTTTTTCTTAATTTCCTGTTCGACAAAGGCAACGCTCTTTTCCTCCGGAGCACCGCCCCTGTCGCCTATTCCGTGGAAAATATACGTATCGTTAAGGTCGTATTTTTCATTTTCCTTAAACTTATTAAGGACAAAATCCCAATCACGAAGTTTTTTAAGCGTATAGTAATAATCGTGAGGATTGATAGAAGCGTAAACTTCGCTGCCGCCAACACCCTGCCACTTGCCGATATCAAACGGAATACCGTAAGCACCGCCCCAAGCAAGCTTTTGAGTAGTAAAGCCGATTAAATTGGCATGACGCTCAATAGTCGGAAGTGCCCAACCAAAGCCGAAACAGTCAGGCAAGTAGATATCAACACTTCTTTTTCCAAACTTTTCATCAAAATACGAATTGCCGAAAAGAATATTTCTGAAAAGTGCTTCAGGTGACGGAATATTTGTGTCGCCGTTTTCAAAAGCAGAACCGCAAACATTCCATCTGCCGTTTTTGATATATTCTTTCATTTTTTCAAAAAGTTCGGGATAATATTCCTCCATAAGTTCATATCTGTATGAGCCTTCAAATGAGAATTTATATGTAGGATATTTTTCGAAAAGCTTGAAGTTATCAACTAAGGTATTATATATGTATTTACTTACAGTCGTTTCAAAATCCCAGCTCCACACCGTATCAAGGTGTGAGGTTGCAACGGTATATATTTTTTTATCAGCTTTTTCACTGTTTCCAAATCCATTTTTATCACCTACTTTAAAATTGACAGTCCGCCTTTTTTCCTGTTCATCATTTCCGCAATACCCGTTGTTGCGTCGGGTGCGTCGTCGTGCTTGTTCTTGCCCTCAC
>ENA-OROL01001405-OROL01001405.1-human-gut-metagenome-genome-assembly--contig:-NODE-1405-length-19847-cov-2.797747_pt1 | contig 19847 bp, 17 predicted proteins | sample MGYA00242128_ERZ509048 | MGnify/ENA primary metagenome ERZ509048 (study PRJEB26280, sample SAMEA2338750) | human gut metagenome | biome: human gut; feature: human-associated habitat; material: faeces...
CGGAGGAAGCAACAGAGAATTCAGAAACAAAACAATCCGTTGAAGAGAATCTGGGAATAGAAAATCCAGCAACAGAAAGTCTAGAACCAGAAATCAATTCAGAAGATACTGAAGAGGTAGAAGAAATCGAGCCACTTGTATCATATGAAAATCAACCAGTTGCAGCTACAGGTACAATGGCAAGTTTTTCCGGCAGAATGCCAGATAGTTATTGCCTGTTTATAGTTGTAAAGGATAAAGAAGCAGAAGATATTCTTAATTCTGAAAACCTGTTATACATTAAGCAAAAGACAGCAGACTCCAAGGGAAATGTTTCATTTCCTTATCAGTTAAGGGAAAATTATGCAAATCCGACTTCCTGTATTTATGGTATTGAAGCCCACACTCATACTTATGGAAATTGGAAAACGATTCAAAAAGCGACGATATCTGAAGCAGAACTTAGACAACGCGAGTGTAGCATTTGCGAATTGACTCAGACAAAATATTTTGGAACAAAACTGAAACCGATGATTAAGCTGAATACGTCTTCTGTTACTCTTAAAATTGGTCAATCTACGACTGGGTTAAAAGTAACAATGTCAAATGGTGATTCAGTGTTATCATGGAAATCCAGCAACACAAAGGTTGTAAAAGTTTCTAAGACGGGTAAATTGGTAGCACAGAAACGGGCAGGTAAGGCAACGGTAGTAGTAAAACTGAATAGCGGACTTTCGAAAAAAATTCCTGTAACAGTACAAAAAACAACAGTAAAAACTACAAAAATTACCGGACTGAAAAATAAAATCACTTTAAAAGCAGGAAAAACTACGACCTTAAAACCAGTTCTTCAACCTTTTACATCGCAAGAAAAAATAACATATACCAGTTCTAACAAACGAGTAGTGACAGTCAATTCAAAGGGTGTTTTAAAAGCTATTGGTAAAGGAACTGCACGAATAATAGTAAAATCAGGAAAACAAAAATTTGTTATCAATGTTAAAGTGGCGTAGAAAGAAGGAAACCATGGCGAAAATTAAAAATAACTTCCGACTTTTATTAATATTCATAATGTTAATATTGGGCCTGGGTCTGATAAAAACTCATCCTGTCAGTGCAGTCAGCTCCATACCGGTAGATTTGGAAACAGGCTATATATATACCTATTACGATGTTACCGGTGATGGAAGAAAAGATAAAATCCGCTTCCACATAGGGAATTGCTGTCGGGTTCCCTTTTAACAGCCCCATGCCGAACCAGCTTCCGCTGCCGATGGCAAACAGCGACTGGGTAATCTGATATCCTTTATTGTCAATATATTTCCAGGGATCCTGCCATGCCAGCACACGGATCCTCACGTGATCAAACAGCTGGTAAGCAAGATACGAAGCAGCACCTCCGCCTACGATTCCCGCAAACAGATACAGATAATTGCGTGTTGCCGCAAATACCACGAACACAAATCCCACGAAGAAGATCAACGCACTTCCCAGATCCTTCGATACCACCAGGATCACCACATGTGCCCCGGCAATGATGGCAGTCAGGACCACTCTCTGGAAGGATACATTCTCCCATAAAGCTCCCGCCAGGAAAAACAGGAACAATATTTTCACAAATTCCGAGGGTTGGAACGTAATTCCTCCCAGGGAAAAAGAGATCTTGGACCCATGGGTCACTTCGCCAAGGATCAGCACAGTACTGAGCAGTGCGATTCCCAATGTGGCATACAGCCAGGTGATTTTTTTGAAAAAATGAATTTTCCCAAGCAGATACGGTATCAGTAGTGAGAAAATCAGAGATACCAGCACGATCACATACTGCCGTATTGCCTTGTCAAAAGACAGTCGGGATACCATACAGAGTCCGATTCCCAAAAGCATACACATATTATTCAGCAAAAGCCGGTTAATATTCTCGTAGATCAGTGATACCATTGTGATCGTTGCAAATAAAAAGATCAGGATAAATGCGAAGAAAAACAGGTATTGAAAATCTCCGCCGGTAAGTGACAGATTCAGGAAACATAATACCTGTACCAGAAACATCAGAACATCCTGCAGGATAAAAATCCCCTTGTGATGTTCGCCCGTCGGATATCGGAATGTATAAAAACAGCTTGCTGTATATAAAACCATAAAAAAGGCTATGAAATATTTGGATAATTCAATTACGTATTCCTGCATGCAGCAAAATACCTTTCTGTCTATTCTACGCCACGTTTTTCGTGACCGGTGGTATATTCCACATAGGGAAGTTCCTTGCGCGCACCGCCATAATAATTCAGGATCTGCAAAGTCTCATCCTCTGTCTCTGTGGTAAAATCCAGCCTCCCTACGACGATCTGTCTGTCCGCTTCCTTATGCAGAGATAAAGGTACACTATTGTAGATTACATTAAAGCAATGGGTACAATTGCGCATTACCGGAAATCTCTTATGATACCGGTCGGTCAGTTCCAGGATACGCCCACCTTCCCCTTTTCTACATCTGTCCAAGGTCTGTGTCACACAGTTAGCGGTAACCATCATAGGAATCTTACCATAGATCAACTTCTCTGTGGGAATCGCAGGATCTATTATCTTCTTCTGCTCCGCTGCCGTAAGTTCAAGCGGCAGACAGAAGCCATCCAGATACTGCATCCAGAAATCTCTTCCTTCCACATTCCACAAATAGAGACTGTAATCTCCGATGATCTTTTTCCCGGGCAGTGCCCATTGTAGGAGCAGTCCGATATGTTCCATGCTGCCTGCCAGGAATCCATGAAAACATGACGCATTCTCTCTTGCAAAGTTGTACAGCTTTTTTAAATACTGCTCATCACGAAGGCGCAGGATCTTAGGCAGTACGATCTCACAGGGAATTTGTTTTTCAGAAGCTTTTTTCAGCATTTCCACTCCGGCTTCCGGATCCTGTAACAACAGATCCGCATCCAGATACAGCCTTATTCTAGCCGTCGATTCTCCGTTACCGTTCCCGAATACCGATCTGCAAAATCCTCTCCACTGCTCTTGTGTCTGCAATAGGATTGAAAATTTCTTTCCTATAGAAGACTCTTGAGGAGACTCCTGGGCTCTGTCTGCTATTCCGGTCTTATGCTGCACCTCACGTTGCAGTTCTACTCTCTCATAGCAAAAACCGTTAGCCAGAATTATTTTCTCTTCCAGAAGAGCAATGCCTCTTCTGCGGAGCTCATTGATAGCCTTTAACGGATAGAATGCATTCCCACTCAGTTCGACTTCTATACTTCCATCCACAGAGAAAGAGCTGTCTCCTAACTTGCTTAACTGTTTTATAACATTTTCTTCCGAAATCGGTTGTCTGGAAGCTTCCTGCACAGGATTGCCTTCTAATGTGATGCGGATATCGCCGCAGGATATGGTCAGACTCGCCTCTTCCCCGGTAATAAACCGGGCCGTCATCCGTACCGGAAGAGTCTTACGTTTCGCCAAATGTTCCTTACGGATGTGTTCTAGCAGCCTTTCATCGCTTCCGCTGTATGCCGGACTGTTCAGAGTCACCATCTCTTTGCCGTTATGCTTATGATAATAACCGTCCTGACGCTCACTGCGGATGTACAGACAGGACAGTGCATGCATATCTTCTTTGGAAATCTTCAGAGTCTCGTCCGGGTTCTTATAATACCGGTCAATGTATTTACGGTAAATTGCCGTAACTCCGGCAGCATATTCCGCTTTTTTCATGCGGCCTTCGATCTTAAAAGAATCGATTCCCGCCCTCAGAAGTTCAGGGATAGATTCTATGGTACACATATCCTTCAGGCTTAAGGGATAGCATTCCTTCTGTCCCTTACTGCTGTAAGGCAGACGGCAGGGCTGTGCACAGCGTCCGCGATTACCGCTTCTGCCTCCTAAAATACTGCTGAACAGACACTGTCCGGAATAACAATAGCACATGGCTCCGTGAATAAAGCACTCGATCTCCATACCGGTGGCTTCCTTGATCCTGCGGATTTCCTTAAGGCTAAGTTCTCTGGCAGGTACTACACGGCATGCCCCTTGTTCCTTCAAAAATTCTGCACCGTATTCCCCGGTAATGGTCATCTGCGTGCTCCCATGTAATTCCATGCCCGGAAAATTCTCCCGGATAAATGAAAATACACCCATATCCTGGATAATAACACCATCCAGTCCTGCCCGGTAATAAGGCTCCAAATATTCATATATTTCTGAAAATTCGGATTCTTTTACCAGCGTATTTACCGTAAGGTATACTTTCCTTCCGAAAAGATGCGCATACCGGATGCATGCAACCAGTTCCTCTTCGGAAAAATTCTCCGCATAGGCTCTGGCTCCGAAACGATTTCCTCCCAGATATACAGCATCCGCACCGGCATGGATCGCACCGTAAAATGCTTCCGTATTCCCGGCTGGCGCCAGCAATTCTACTTTCTTCATTGCACTCATAAACGTCCTCTATTGCAAATAGCTGCCCGAAAAACGGACAGCTATCAATTTACTTGTCTTTTAGTTCTGTCTCCAGACGAACAATTTTTTTGGCATCTTCATTCAACTGCTTCTGAAGCTCTTTTCCCTGCTTCTCTGCATTTTCCAGTTTGATCTGTGCGGAAATCAGTTCATGCTTCAGATCGTATAATTCCTTTTCTTTTCCCTGAAGCTCTTCTTCGAGGATAGATATCTGCTTCTTCGCTTTAAAATAATCATCGGCAATGTTCAGCTGCAGCAGAACACTTTGTCTGTCCAAAGGCTGTCTGCGAAAGCTGTCTATCTTCCCATATTCGTTGATCTTGTTATTGATATAGGAAGCGATTTTCTGCATGTATTCTTCACTCTCATAGCCGCTTAAGGTAAATACCTTACCGCCTATAATCACTTCGGTATCTGTCTTCGGAGACATCTTAAACACCCCTCTTAACAATCTTTTGAAAACACAATATGTGCCGTCTGTTAAAAAATATAATACAAGATTTATTATATATCAGATTATAAAGAGTGGCAAGTAAAAAATTGCCCGATTGTCTCCGTTAAAGCTTCAGTCCCAGGTGCTTGTAGGTTAGATCCGTCACCGTGCGTCCCTTGGGCGTTCTGTTCAGGAACCCATTCTTGATCAGATAGGGCTCATAGACATCTTCTATGGTGCCGGCATCTTCTCCGATGGCAGCTGCAAGGGTATCCAGCCCCACAGGACCACCGTTAAATTTCTCGATGATCGTCACAAGGATATTCCTGTCGATATGATCTAAGCCCATCTTGTCCACATCCATAAGATCCAGTGCGGTTCTGGCTACCTCTTCTGTAATGACTCCGTCGTATTTGACTTGTGCGAAATCACGGACACGCTTCAAGATACGGTTGGCAAGTCTGGGCGTTCCACGGCTTCGCCTAGCCATTTCTTTTGCTCCGGCAGGTTCGATCTCCACATCCAGAATCCCTGCGGAGTGCATGATGATCTGCTGCAATTCCTCTATGGTATAGAATTCCAGATGATGGATCATTCCAAAACGATCCCGCAGAGGTGCCGTCAAAAGTCCTGCCCGGGTCGTCGCTCCTACCAGCGTGAACTTTGGCAATTCCAGACGGACGGACCTGGCACTGGAGCCCTTACCGATCATGATGTCAATACAATAATCTTCCATGGCGGGATACAATACTTCCTCCACCTGACGATTCAGACGATGTATCTCATCCACGAACAGCAGGTCTCCTTCTTCCAGGTTGTTTAAGATGGCAGCCATCTCTCCCGGCTTCTCAATCGCCGGTCCGCTGGTCACCTTCATATGGACTCCCATTTCATTGGCAATGATCCCGGCAAGGGTGGTCTTACCAAGTCCAGGCGGTCCGTAGAAAAGCACATGATCCAGTGCATCCCCACGCTGCTTTGCAGCAGTAATATAGACCTTCAGGTTCTCCTTTATCTTGGACTGACCGATATAATCGTCCAGCGTCTGGGGACGTAAGGAGCCTTCCAGCTTAATATCTTCTTCCGTGATATTTGTCTCTATCATTCTTCTGGGCATAGTCGTTGATCTCATTCCTTAAAACAATTTTTTCAGGGCAGCCTTTAAGATTGCTCCGGAATCTATGGTCTCCACATCTTCAATGGCATTGACAGCCTTTAAGCTTTCCGCCTGTCCGTAGCCCAACGCCACCAGGGCTTCCACAGCTTCCTTTTTCTTCTCACTGTCAATATGCAGACTTCCTGCGGTCAGGATGCCTTCCGCGCCGCCTGCTGCAATCTCTCTGGATATCAGAGTATCGTCAATGGATATCTTGTCCTTTAATTCCAGGATCAGCCGCTGCGCTGTTCTGGCGCCTACACCCGGTGCCTTCGATATCGCCCTGGCATCCCCGGACATAATGGCAAAACGCAGAGAATCCGCATCCATAACGGATAATATAGCGAGCGCTCCCTTAGGTCCGATACCGCTGACCGTAATACAGAGCTTGAACATCTCCAGATCGCTCCGGGAGAGAAAACCATATAATAAAAAGGCGTCTTCCTTCACATAGGTATATGTATAGAGCCGAACCTGCTCTCCGATTCCGGGAAGTCTCGATGCCGTATCCGCAGAGATCCGGACATTGATTCCGAAGCCGTTGACATCGATCACCGCGTTATCTACCGTAACATCTTCCAAAAAGCCATTCACATATGCAAACATGTATGTTAAATCCTCGTCTTTCCTGGCATACAAAATAATAGCACGTAAAATTCGGCTACGATATGTTTATCATACCATAGCCGAACATATGTTTCAAGTGATTTTAACTCTGGATCTGTTTTAACTGGTAGAACTCTCCCTTCAGAGCCATCAGCTCGTCATAGGTACCGTATTCCGAACAATGTCCATCGGCTATTACAGCGATCCTGTCAGCATCCCGGATCGTCGACAGTCTGTGCGCCACAATAAATGTCGTCCGCCCCTCCGTCAGATTGTTTAACGCCTGCTGGATCAGCTTTTCGGAGATACTGTCTAATGCCGAGGTTGCTTCATCCAGCACGATCACCTTCGGATCCCGGATCAGTGCTCTGGCAATGGAAATACGCTGTCTCTGGCCGCCGGATAACTTGCCGCCGTGTTCTCCCACCATAGTGTCGAGACCTTTTGGAAGGGATGCGATCAGGTCTGACAGATTCGCGGCCTTGATCACATTCTGTAATTCTTCCTCTGAGACATTTTCACAGCCGTAGGTAATATTGTCGAGGATCGTTCCGGAGAACAGAATGGATGTCTGGGGTACCACCGCTAAATGCTTTCTGTATGTTCTAAGATCGATTTTGCTTAAATCTTTGCCGTCGATCAGGACTTTTCCACTCTCTGCCTGATGAAAACCAATGACCAGGTTTAAGATCGTGGATTTTCCGGCACCGGACTCGCCTACCAACGCAATGGTCTCTCCCGCTTTCACATGAAGATTTAAGTGGTTCAATACGTTATGTTCATTATTTTTGTAATGGAAGCATACATCCTCAAAGTCAAAGGTACCGGTTACCTGCTCCATTTTTTCCTTGCCTTCGTTGTCTTCGACGTCCTCAGACAGCAATACCTCACCGATGGAATTCACGGATTCGATACCTTTTGCAATAGTAGGCAGCAGGGTAACAATAGAGGATACCTGATTGACCACCGTAGCAAAATAACTCTGATACAGCGTGATATCACCGGCCTGGATCTTCCCGCCGATGGCGAGATATCCGGTAAATGCCAGACAGATCACCTGAAAGATCTGGAATACCGCCCAGCCCACTGAGCCAAACAGCGCCTGGATCAGATCCAGCTTATAGCCTTTTTCCGCCACAGCAAACAACTGTCCGCTCATTTTAGATACCTCTTCGTCCTCCAGGGCATGGGCTCTAGTCACGGGTACCAGTTCCACCATTTCCATGACTCTGGCGGAGGTTTCTTCCATTTCCTTACGGAATTCCGTATTTCTCTTCTTCATAATATTCCGGAAGGTAACCATGGTAATTGCCGCCACCGGTGTGGTCAACAGGAAAAATACGAATACGATGCGGCTCTTACTGATAGTGACAACCAGTGCCACTCCGATATTCAGGGCAATATTTAAAATACTTAAAAATAACTGAGTGGAAAGACCTTCCACAGCTTCCACATCACGCATGATCTTGGACTGCAGTCGTCCGGACTGGGTCTCCACATGATAGGAAATGGACAGTTGCTGTAATTTCCGGATCAGTGCTTTCCGAAGTCCTGTCTCTGCATAGCGGGTCGCCAGGCTTTTATAGGAAGTGTACAGATAATTCATGGGAATATTAAGCAGGATCAGTCCCGCTTCCAGAATACTGTAAAATATAATATTCCGGAAAGTATCCGGATTGTGCGCCGTGACATCGTTAATAATATTCGCCGTGATGATGGGCAGTACCCAGACACAGGCATGCTTTGCGAAAAAGCAGATCACTGCCATGACAAATTTATGATAATTCCCCTTATACAGATGCATCAGTGTCCGCAGGGGATGCCCCTGATTCTTCCGATAGCATTCGATAAACCAGCTCTCGGTGTCCATCTTTTTTTTCGGAGATGTTTTTGCTTCAAAGTCTTTCATGTTTACAGGATACCTTTCCCATTTGTTCATTCCCTTCATTTTAGCGCAATTAATATGCGTTTTCCAGTTTATTTTTGTGGTTTTCACCTATAAACAACTGCTTTTTTGCCAAAAATAAGGCTGTGTCAGAACTTTTACATTCCTCACACAGCCCTTTTCATAGCATTGTATTTTTACGATCGATTAGTTGTTGATCAGCTTATCGTTCTCATTGTTCCAGCTATAAAGCTTACGGATCTCTTCGCCGACCTTCTCTGAAGGATGCTCGGAAGCCAGCTTTCTCATAGCCTTGAAGTGAACCTGCTTGCCTGCGGGAGACATATCTAACAGGAACTCCTTAGCGAAAGTGCCGTCCTGAATATCGGACAGGATCTTCTTCATGGTCTTCTTGGTCTCCTCGGTGATCAGCTTGGGTCCGGTGATGTAGTCGCCATACTCTGCAGTATTGGAGATGGAATATCTCATTCCTGCGAAACCACTCTGGTAGATCAGATCTACAATCAGCTTCATCTCATGGATACACTCGAAGTATGCATTTCTGGGATCGTAACCAGCCTCAACCAGTGTCTCGAAACCAGCCTGCATCAGAGCACATACGCCACCGCACAGAACAGCCTGTTCACCGAACAGATCGGTCTCAGTCTCGGTTCTGAAAGTGGTCTCCAGAACACCTGCTCTTGCGCCGCCGATACCCAGTGCATAAGCCAGTGCCAGATCCTGAGCCTTACCGGTTGCATCCTGCTCTACAGCGATCAGGCAGGGAACACCCTTACCGGCCTGATACTCACTTCTTACGGTATGTCCGGGTCCCTTGGGAGCGATCATGGTAACATCAACATTCTTGGGAGGTACAATACATCCGAAGTGAATATTGAAACCATGAGCGAACATCAGCATATTGCCCTCTTCCAGATTGGGCTCGATGTCATTCTTGTACAGATCTGCCTGCTTCTCATCGTTGATCAGGATCATGATGATGTCAGCACGCTTTGCGGCTTCTGCAGCGGTAAATACTTCAAATCCCTGTGCCTCAGCCTTTGCCCAGGACTTGGAGCCCTCGTACAGACCGATGATAACATGACATCCGGAATCCTTCAGGTTCAGTGCGTGTGCATGACCCTGGCTGCCGTAGCCGATAATAGCGATAGTCTTACCCTCTAATAAAGAGAGATTACAATCTTCCTGATAAAAAATCTTAGCCATTTTCTTCTCCTCCGTTATGAGACATAAAATTTATAACTGATAGGGATATACCCTAGAGCTAACTGATAATAACTTTGATCTTTCGATATTAATCTTCGATATAAGTAACGTTCTCAATACCTCTGCCAAGTCCCGTAATACCGGTTCTCGCCAGTTCCAGCACCTCATACTCTTCATTAAAACGCTGGATCAGTGCATTCACTTTACTGTGGTTACCGGTAAATTCCACGATCAGGTTCTCCGCACCGACATCAATGATCTTCGCACGGAAATTGTTGGCAAGGAACTCTACGCCCTGTCGGATCTCCAGACGCTTCTCGGGATCCACCTTGACCTTGACCAGTACCAGTTCACGGTACACACTGTCCTCCGGGTCCAGTTCTTTGATATCACGGACATCCACAAGCTTCCCTACCTGTTTCTCGATCTGTTCGAGGATATCATCGTCTCCCGAAGTCACAATAGTAATTCGGGTAAACCGTGGATCTGCCGTCACACCCGCCGTAATGCTTTCGATGTTATAACCGCGTCTGGAAAACAGACCGGCAATACGGCTCAGTACGCCGGATGTGTTGTCAACTAACAGCTGAAATACTCTCTTCTGCATGAATGATCTACCATACCTTTCGTATTTCTGCAACTGCTCTCCTTCCGGAGTAGCAACTGTATTCTTAATATAGCAAGATGCCTTTACAATGTCAATTAGTGAATTTAACATTATAATTGATGTATTTTAATCATCATTCTCGGTACATTTTGATAATGCCAGGGTTCCGGTTCTTGCTACTTCCACAATGCTGATCGTCTGAAGCATCTTGATCAGTGTATCGATTTTCTCCGGAGCATCGCAAATCTGCAGCATCATGAAGTGCTTTGACATATCTACGATCTCTGTTTTCATAATGTCACAAATTTCTATGATATCCCTACGATTATTCTTGTTATATTTAACCTTTAATAACATTAATTCCCGGGTATAACACTGTTCCTGGGATAAAGTTTTTACTTTGATGACATCCAGCTTCTTATTCAGCTGCTTTTCAATCTGTTCCAAGGTGCGTTCATCCCCGGAACTTACGATGGTCATGCAGGATACCGCATGGTCATCGGTCTCTCCCACGGCAAGACTTTCAATATTAAAACATCTTCGGGAGAACAGACCGGCCACCTTACACAGAACACCGGAACGGTTCTCTACCAGTACGGAATATATTCTTTTCATTTACATCCATCCCCCTTCGCTATTTTACCAGATCCATGGGATCGATCAGACACTCTAACAGCATCGTGTTATCTTCTGCTAAAAATGCATCCAGTACTTCATCTGCGTGCTCCATCGTATTCAGGCGCAGATAAGGGATGCCGTAGGCTGCGGATAATTTCTCCAGATCAGGGCTTCCTGACAGATCCACCACAGAATAGTGATCCTTGTAGGTATAATGCTGATATTCTCTTACCATGCCGAGATAATTGTTCTTCAATACAATGATCTTCACCGGAATATTGTGCTGTCTTATAGTAGCTAATTCCATCATGGACATCTGGAAAGAACCGTCACCGCAGACGGCAATGACCTGTTTGTCCATGGCTGCTGTCTTGGCTCCCATGGCTGCCGGAATGGAATACCCCATGGTTCCCATGCCGCCGGAGGTTAAAAATTTACCCTTTTTCACAATGTGATAACCGCAGGACCAGATCTGATTCTGTCCTACATCCGCTACATACACACCATCCTCCTGCATTTTCTCGGAAAGTTTTGTAATAAAGGCCGCAGGATCCACATAATCGGGATTCGGAGTTCTCTTTTTCTCCATTGTGGAACGGTACTCATTTAAGGTAGTAAGCCATTCCCCATAGTCACAGCAAAATTCTTCCTTCTGGAAATCCTGGAAAATGTGTTTGGCATCGCCGACCAATGGGATGGAAGGACCGGCATTTTTACCGATCTCCGCAGGATCCACATCGATATGTACCAGTACCTTGTTCCGGGTAATAAGATCCGGCTGGCTGACCGCACGATCCGCAACTCTGGCACCTACCATGATCAGCAGATCCGATTCGTTCATGGCACGGTTCGCGTAAGCTTTACCGTTATTGCCCACCATTCCGTAATAGAGCGGATGCTCGGTAGGCATGACACCGATCCCCATCATGGTGGATACTACGGGAATGCCATGTCCTTCGGCAAAGCCGCGCAGCTCTTCTTCGGCCTCGCTAAGTAATACTCCGCCGCCGGCACAGATGATAGGACGTTTTGCGCGCTCCAGCTCCTTGATAACCTTTTTGATCTGTACGGCATGCCCCTTGACCGTGGGCTTATAAGTACGCAGATTTACCTCTTCCGGATAATGGAAGTTCTTGATAACGGCATTCTGAATATCAATGGGAATATCGATCAATACCGGACCTTTTCTTCCGGTATTTGCAATATAAAACGCCTCTTTGAATACCCGGGGAATATCATTTACGTTCTTTACAAGATAACTGTATTTAACAAAAGATTCCACTGCACCGGTGATATCCGCCTCCTGGAAAACATCACTGCCCAGCAGTTCGCTGTTTACCTGACCGGTGATACAGATCAGGGGAATACTGTCCGCAAATGCCGTGGCAATGCCCGTGATGACATTCGTAGCGCCCGGTCCGGAAGTCACCGCACACACACCGGGTCTGCCGGTCATACGTGCCACACCGCTGGCGGCATGGGCAGCATTCTGTTCCGTCCGGATCAGCACCGTCCTGATCTCGGAATCCAGAATACTGTTGAAAAAAGGACATATGGCAACACCGGGATACCCGAATACCGTGCTTACTCCCTCAGCCTCGAGACATTTAATAATCGCATCTGCTCCAATCATTTTGCTCCGCTCCTTTATGTATACTCTGACTTTTTTACTCCATTAAACTTTTGGCTAATTTCACCGCATCCGCGGCATCCTTGGAATAGCCGTCCGCTCCGATCTCATCCGCATATTCCTGGGTGATCACAGCTCCGCCGATAATGATCTTGGCAGTGATACCTTCCTGTTTTGCTGCGGCTACGATCTCCCGCATTCTCTGCATGGTTGTGGTCATCAGTGCAGACAGAGCGATAAACTCCGCATGGTGTTCCCTCGCCGTCTCCAGAATCTTTGCCTGCGGCACGTCCTTCCCCAGATCGATCACATGGAAACCGTGATTCTTAAGCATCAGAGCCACCAGGTTCTTGCCGATATCGTGGATATCTCCTTCTACGGTAGCAATGACCACTACCGGCATCTCTTCCCCGGCACTGCCCGTCTGTAACAGGGGTTCCAGTACCTCAATGGAATTCTTCATGGCTTCTGCACTTGCAATCAACTGCGGCAGGAAGTATTTCCCCTGATCGAAGTATTCGCCCACCTGATTAATGGCGGGAAGTAATACCTGATTCAACAATTCCGAAGGCTTTTCCCCGCTTTCCAGTGCCTCCTTCGTAATCTTTACAATGCCGTTGCGGTTACCCTTAAGGACAGCGGTCTTTAACTTGTCCTGCATTTCATTGATCTGCGGACCATTTTCGACAGCCGATTTTTCCACACTGCCTGCATTACTTGTCTGACCGCTTGCTGCCCCCTGACTTTCCAAGAGGGAGAGCTTTCTTGCCAGTTCCGCTTCTTTTTCTTCTCTGCGTTCCTTGACACCGCCGGCATACTCGATATATCGAAGCGCCGCTTCTTCTTTGTTCAGCAACAGATCTGTCGCAAGCGCACAGCTCACTAACAGTTCCTGGGACGGATTGGCAATTGCCATGGTCAGTCCGGCCTGAATTGCCAGTGTTAAGAATGCCGTATTTACAAAGCTTCGCTCCGGCATGGCAAAAGAAATATTGGACAGACCGCAGATGGTTGCAAATCCGTTTGCCTTGCAGTAGCGGATCGTTTCCAACGTCTCCAAAGCTGCTTTCGGGTTAGCTCCCACAGTTGCCACCAGTCCGTCTACCACGATATCTTCCTTGTGCATTCCCAGTGAAGTGGCTCTGTCATAAATTTTATGAATGATCTCTTTTTTCTCATCAATATCCTTGGGCAATCCCGCATCCGACAACGGCAACAGGATGAACATTGCCCCGTATTTTGCTACGATAGGAAGAAGCTTTTCAAATTTCTCTGTCTCCAGAGAGACGGAATTGACCAAAGCCCGTCCCGGATAATGGCGAAGGGCTGCTTCCAAAACCTCCACATAGCTGGAATCCAGTGACAGTGGCAGGTTCGTCACGCCGCTTACCTCTTCCAGCGCCCGCAGCATACTGGCTTTTTCATCAATACCGCTCATACCCATATTGATGTCCAGTACCTTTGCCCCGCAGGCTTCCTGCTCCTCGGCGAACTGGATCACTTTCTCGAAACTGCCTTCCTTAAGCTGTGCCTGCAATGCCTTCTTCCCGGTAGGATTGATGCGCTCTCCCACAACAAAAAAGCCATCCTCCAGTCCGAAGCTGTGGGTAATGCGTTCGGAGGTCAGATACCGGATGCCCTCCGGTCGTCTGGCTGCCGTAGCCTTTGCCTCCGTACCAAAGCGGTCATGGATCTGTCTGATAAATTCCGGGGTGGTACCGCAACAGCCGCCTAAAATCGAAGCACCGGCATTTACCAGTATTTCCATCTCTTCTGTGAATTCTTCTGCTTCCATGTTATAGCAGGTGTTGCCGTTTTCATCCAGAAAAGGAAGTCCGGCATTTGGCTTTGCAATCACGGGGATTCGGGTATGGGTTACCATATCCGAGATAATGCTCTCCATCTGGGCAGGTCCTGTGGAACAGTTGGCACCGATGGCGCTGGCGCCCAGGCTCTCCAGTACAATGGCTGCGGTCTTCGCATCCGTGCCGAATAATGTTCTTCCGTCTGCTTCAAAAGTCAGTGTGGCGATCACCGGCAGATCACAGACTTCCTTTGCAGCGATCAATGCCGCTCTGGTCTCTGCCAGGCTCATCATGGTCTCTACCACGAGCAGATCCACTCCTGCATCCATCAGGCTAAGAATCTGTTCCTTGTAGATATCGATCAGATCTTCCAGTTCCATTTTGCCCATGGGTTTTAACTGCTCACCGGTCATTGTGATATCTCCGGCTACCAGCACAGTATGTCCTGGGCTGCTCGCCGCTGCCTCCCTGGAGATTGCCACCAGCTCGTGGATCATGGCGGACATATTTTTCTCCAGATGATATTCTGCCAGCTTAATGCGGTTAGCTGTAAAAGTAGGTGCATACAGAATATTGGTACCCGCCTGTACATAATCCTTCTGCAGCTTCAGCATAACATCCCTATGTTCCAGGATCCACTGCTCCGGACAAACACCGGAGGGCATTCCGGCTTTCACCAGATTTGATCCGGTGGCACCGTCCAAATATAAAATATGACCTTTACTTAATGTACTAAATTCTTCTCTTGTCATGGCTCTCTTTTCCTGTTACTTGATTCTTTTAATCATACCACACTGTCCTTTTATTCGTAAAGGGGACGTTTTAACATTATGTGGTTGCGTAAAACCACATAATATGATAAATTTTTAGATGGATTATATGATTTGGAGGGATAAATATCTTGAAAAACAAAATACTTGCTATTACAGCGGGACTTCTTACCGCTATGGCTCTTACCGCCTGTGGAAAGGATCCCGAGCTGACGCAGTTTCGAGAGGAGATCGATGCATTTTGTACTGAGATCTCAGACATTGACACCTCGATCAACAACGTGGATGCCGAATCCGATAATGCAGCCGATGAACTTTTAGGATACCTGGATCAGTTGGATCAGGATTTTCAGGATTTCGCCGCATTGGATTTTCCTACGGAATTTGATTATCTGGAAAGTATGGCCGATGAAGCCAGTGAATATATGACCACTGCCGTGCAGAGTTATCATGATGCTTTCAGCAATGGCGGATATAATCAGCTGACTGCCGATTATGCCAAGGAGAATTACGCCAGAGCTTACAAGCGTATTCAGATCATCATCACTTTCCTTCACGGTGAACAGCCGGAGGATGTCAATCTGACGACGGAAGAAGCCACCACGGAAGCTTCTGTTGCTGAATAATTTCAAATCACAGAGTAAAATACCCCCGTGCATTGCACGGGGGTATTTATTAATTAGTTTATTATGTTATGATATCGGGGTCAAAATCCCCGACTTTGATGCCTACGGATTGCTCCGTGCTGCGCACTCTCACAATCCTGGCATCTTATTATTTTAAGATCTTGAGCTGGCCGAGCAGGGGAACTTCCTTCTCCTCTTCCTTACAAGCATAGATCAGACCCATGATCCAGCATACGAACAGGAAGATGCTCAGAATTCCGCTTACAACGCCGCCTACATAAGGAATAACGCGGATAACGCTTGCAACGATCTGCGCTAAGAAAATAACCAGTGCCTGATTCAGATGGAACTTAGCTCCCTCCTTGTCACCTGCGCAAAAAGCAACGATCCAGCCGATCCAAGTGATGTACGCAACAATACCCGTAGTTTTTTTATCCATTTTTTTCTCCCTCTGCACTTCTGTGCGATAAAATATTCTGTATATGTAAAAATGCAAATACAGTCAAAGTGAAATGTGAAAGCCGAGAAGCAAAATATTTTTCAGAATAAAATTCCCGATCATGATCGCTACCGCCGCATACAGATGCCATTCATGAAAGCGCCAGCCTTTTACCTTGCCGAAATGTAATCTGGCAAGTGTCTGGCTTATCATGAATCCTCCAAAAATGATGATCGTATATATCACAAGCGGATGATACCAGGCTGATACCAGGAAATGTCCCTGAAGAAGGGCACTTAACGCTCTGGTCCCGCCACATCCGGGGCAATAGATTCCGAACAGACGATAGACGATGCAGGTATATCCTGTATTTTCCAGTATCGGTACGATAGCCTTGAGATATACTAAGCTTCCCGTCAAACCAAGTACCAGGAATATCCATCCCGTCAAATAGAGATAGTCTTCCAGGCAGCCTTTTTTAGTATGTACCATATGCACCGCTGCCGATCATTGCAACGGAAAATACTACTGCAAGAATCGTGATCAGAATTCCCAGCACGATACCTACGATAGAGCAGATCAGTCCGCCCTTTGCCAGTCCGGTCTTACCCTGCTTGTTGGCAAATACAGCACAGATGATACCGCCGACTCCGAACAGTGCTCCTATCCAGCCGGTACAGCATCCGAGAACGATAGAGAGAATACCAAGTACCAGGCTTACAATTGCCAGTACGTTGGTCTCCTTGTTCTCAGCCTTAGGGGCTTCTACAATTGTCTGGGGATGTACATTAGCGGTATAGTCCTGATAATTGTTAACGGGCTCTACCACGGGGGTCTCCTGTACAGGTTCTGCTGCCGGAGTTACTTCTGTTGCAGTAGTATCTACTGTAACATTGTTTTCATTTTCAAAGTTCTGTCCGTCCATTTTTTCCTCTTTCTGTCTTGTTCAGACTTCTTATTTTAATCCGCTAACGGATTGCCCTTGCCGTCGGTGTCGATTTTGCCGGTCAGGATCATGATACCCTCTACCAGTCCCCAGATACCTACACCCATTACAAGAAATACACCGACAAACACACAGCATAAAAGAATTCCTACAATGGTAAGTACCAACTGGGTAACTGCCTTACCGGTATAACCCAGATAGAAATTATGTACACCGAAGGATCCCAGGAAAATACCTAACAGTCCGGCCACCAGTTTGGATTTGGCATCCGCTGCCGGTGCCTGCTTATTGGCAACACCACAGTTCAAACACACTGTTGCATCCGGTGCTAAAGGCTTTCCACAGTTATGGCAGTAATTATTGCCCTGTCCTTTGGCTACTCCACACTTTACGCACATTACAGCTTCATCCGTCATATAAGGCTCGCCGCAATTTTTACAAAAGTACATTTGGTCTTCCTCCCTCATTTATTTTCCTGGCTTTTTTCTCAGCCATTACTGTACATTATACAAGATGTTTGTATATTTTACCAGTGTTATTTTCACATTATAAGAGGTTATAACGTGCAATTTTTATAAAATCATGTGAAATCTATCTGATAAATCTTATTTATCGGAATCTCCGTGTCGTTCATGCAAATTTTCCCGGCTGTTTCATTTATTTTCTGAACATGACCTTCCAGAGTCCGGTAACTGCCTCCGTCTTTTTGGGAATCCGGTACAAAATAAGTGATCTTCACCGGAGGCTTTTGTATCAAATGTTCGTGAATATAATAGAGTTGTCTGTCAATCTCCTGTTTCCTGTCCTCATCCAATTCTATAAAGCGGTCTGTCAGTCTGGCGGTCTCTCTCAGAGCATCGTCGTATCCCGTAAGCGCCGCAAAGGGAGAAAACTGGGCGGCACGATTTTGCAGTGACATCCTGGGATGTGTCACAGATACCGGATGGGGAAGATGGAGCATGTCTTTATATTTTTCGTTCATAGTAATCTCCATTCCGCAGACGATTCCTTTCGTCGGAGGAATCGCGAATCAAATTTCAAATTTGATTCATGCCTTATGACCGCCGATCTGGCGGTTCCTGTCTATCGTGGTAGCGCCCTCCTGAAGATCGGCGGCTCTTAAAATAGCATTTTTTCCGTATTTGGATTTCACGCTAAGCATGGCTTCCAGCAGATGTTTTTCCTTTTCCAAATGTTCCTTTTCCTTCTGCATGTCCTTCTCTTTGGTGTCATCCGACAACAGTCCGCCGGAAAACAGATCCAGCTGTTCATAGACCGGCTCATCCTTCACACTGTCTGCCTCTTTTAAATGATTTGCCACCAGTGTGATCCTGCGGGCAAGTAACATGGGATCCACGATCCGTTCATATAGTTCCATGATCGTGTCTGTGATCCTGGCAGCGGATGCAGTCATATTTCCAAGATTCCCGGTGCCATGCGCGTGTTTCGGTACGCTTCTGCCGTAACGGTCCACGGTGATCTCGCCGTGATAACGATCCGCAATCCTTGGTATCTTCAAGTTATCAATGTCATACCCCACCGTCAAAACAACCTGGTCTGTCACCAGTTTCTTCTCCACCAGGTCTAGTACCAGCTGCTCTGCCATCTCTCGAACCACGATCTTCGTCTGTGTAAAATCCGTAGCACAATGCAGAACCTGCCCGGCGCTGATACAGTTGGTCTCCGGGCGGTAGGATTTGATCAGATCCATGGTCACCGGTTCGTATCCCCAGGCATGATCGATCAGAAGTTCCGCGTTGATTCCAAACATTCCATACAGTAGATCCTCATTATAGTAATCACCCACTCCACCGATAGAGCAGCGGGCGATATCTCCCATGGTAAACATTCCGGCGGCTTCCAGCTTTTTACGGTATCCTGCACCCACCCGCCAGAAGTCCGTCAACGGTTTATGGTCCCACAGCAGTTCCCGATAACTGATCTCATCCAGCTTTGCGATTCGCACGCCATTTGCATCCGGTTCTATGTGCTTGGCAACAATATCCATTGCCACCTTGCACAGATACAGATTTGTTCCGATTCCCGCCGTGACGGTCAGTCCCTTTTTCTCCAGAATTTCTGTGGCAATCGTGGTTGCCAGTTCTTCCGCCGTCATTTTGTAGATCTTAAGGTACTGCGTTACATCCAGGAATACTTCATCAATGGAATAGACATGTATATCCTCCGGTGCAAGATATCTCAGGTAAATATCATAGATCTGTGTACTGTACTCCAGATATCTCGCCATCCGGGGTGTTGCCGTGACAAAATCCACTTCCAGTTCCGGATGTTCCTGTAATTCATCCGCAAAAGTGCTTTTTCCCCAAAAACTGCCTCCGGGTGCCCGCACTTTCCGTAGGGCATTCACTTCCCTTATCTTGGAGATCACCTCGAACAGTCTGGCTCTTCCGGGGATTCCGTAGGCTTTTAAGGAGGGAGATACTGCCAGGCAGATGGTCTTTTGCGTCCTTGAGGCATCTGCCACCACCAGGTTTGTATTCAAAGGATCAAGACCTCTGTCCGCACACTCCACGGAGGCATAAAAGGACTTCAGATCCATAGCAATATATGTATGTGATGATGATTCCATAAATGCCTCCTTTCTGTGCTGCGGTTGCTCATTATATCATGATTCGCACCTACGGTGCTTACCGTTGCTTCGCAACGATCAT